>Ga0335079_10010312_pt1 | contig 10636 bp, 1 predicted proteins | sample Lox_Sample_33_FD_206719 | JGI IMG/M metagenome (GOLD analysis project Ga0335079, IMG submission 206719) | Soil microbial communities from Loxahatchee National Wildlife Refuge, Florida, United States - Lox_Sample_3.3 | ecosystem: Environmental > Terrestrial > Soil > Wetlands | place: USA: Florida... | reverse complement strand
ATCATAAATCACTCTTCCTTGCGACGAGAAAGGTCCTGGATTGCCGCCATCCATGAGATAGTGTGTGCAGACAATTGCCCGCCTGCTGCTATACGTCTTGAGGAGACTGTCGGCCCAGTGAAGCAGCGCGGCAGGCGGAGCGGGATTGTACTCAAAGCTCAGGACGATGAAATTCATTCCACTCGCGCTGAAGAGCTGGAAGTTATTGTCGTTATCGGATCCGTAGTGGCCCCCGTAGTAGCTCTTTCCGCCAAAATGAGACGAGCCGAAATCGAGGTTAAAATACGTAGTGGTACCGTTCGGATCGTCTTTCGGAGTCTGATCATGGTTACCGACACAGACACCATACGGTATACCCTCCGGCAATCCGTTGGTGATAGGATCCTCAAGCATCTGCATGGCGCTGTCGACGCGGGCCCATTCTATCGGATATGTATCTCCGTCCTCGACGATATCACCGATCTGATTGACATAGACGATGTTTCGGGAAGATCGTTGATTGACGATCCATCCGGTCTGGGCTTTGAAGATTGCGCTGCCGTCGGAACTTGTGGAATAGTTCTGAGCATCCGGGAGTTCGATAAGCGTAAAGTTTTCGCCGGTCGACCCCGAATGCATTCTTCCATAGAATGTCACCGTCATGGGGTCGCCGCTTCCACTATATGCTCTCACGTTCAGAGCTGGCGAGGTGGATACCCCCAATGAACCGTCCACCGGGAAAAGAAGAACCGTATTCGCTGCAAAGACTGCCCGTATCGTTGAGTCAGATTGAACATTGGTAAACGCATACGTCGACATCGCCCCGCGGTATATACCGTTGACGATCAGGCTGTCGATATGATACCCGCTGTTCGGTGTGATCGTAAACGACTGGCTCCCGCCGTGCCCCACGGTAACGGTACCTGATGGAGCAATCAGCCCATTTGCTCCGGCCGAAGCCACAATCGTGTGGTTCATCAATGCTCGGATTTCCGATGCTGATAAAGCCCGGTTGTAAATACGAGCTTCATCCATCTGGCCCTGGTACCAGTCGGTATTTGCAGGAATGGGATCCTTCTGCCGACCGATATAGAGAGAGTCTGAATTGGTACCGATGGTCCCCGTCATCCCGACGGCCGCTTCCTCAGTACCATTGATGTAGATGCGGAGTGAATCGCCCGCATACGTTGCGGCAGCATGTATCCATGTTGTTCCGGATACAGGATAGGACGACACAGAATTTACACGATACGTGTCGGTATGTGATTTCTGGTTGACCCTAAAAAAGACCTTGCCTCCGTTCGAGAGCGAAAGTTCGTAACCATCGGTGGACCCCATGAAAGCCTTACAGATCACCCGTTGGGTTCCAAGTTTCGCGGGTGCAATCCACGCAGCGAGTGTAATATTTCCACTAATATCGAGACTGGATACATCAGGAGCAGCCGCATACTGAGAGCTGCCGTTAAAATTCAACGCCTGTCCCCTGATCCCGGACGACCAAGAAGGCGCGCCAAGGATCGTACCCGTATTCCCGTACGTCGAGGAATCGACTAGCGTCGTTCCACTCCCTTCGTCCATCCCCCAATAGGCGACCAAATTATTCGGGTTCGTAAAGGTCGCTGTGATATTCTTATTTGCGGTCAAGGTTATCGAAACACGATTCGCCGCCGCGGTGGTATCCCCGCTCCACCCGCTGAAGACCCATGTTCCTGTTGGGTTTGCCGTAAGTTGTACGACCGTTCCGTAATTGTATGTGGACTGATCGGGGACTTTGCCGACACTCCCTCCACCGACGATTGCCACATTCAGCGTGTATGTCGTAACTGCAAATTTCACACTTATGGAGGAATCTGCCAGCACATTGTTGAACGTATAGCTCGACATCGTTCCCCGGAAGAGACCGTTGACGATCACACTATCAATGTGATAGCCTGTTGCCGGAGTGATGGTAAACGTCTGACTACCTCCATCAGCGACACTGACACCACCCGACGGACTGATGGTACCATTTGGTCCGGCAGTAGCGGTGATGGTATGAGTGGGAAGGATTGATCCAAAAGTAGCGCTTATCGCATGATCAACGGAGTCACGTGTAAATGTGTAGGATGTGATAACTCCCTGCGAGATGCCGTCGACCAAGACATCGGAGATCGTATATCCCGTGTTCGGAGTAATGGTAAATGTCTGATTTGCAAAATGGAGCACACTCACAGAACCGGATGGGCTGATAGAACCACCCCCACCTGCACTCGCACTGATTGTATGGCTGGCGAGCGCCTGGATTTCAGAAAGACTCAGCGCTCGATTGTAGATTCGGGCTTCATCGATGTCTCCCTTGAAAGGATACTGCCCATCCTTCTGCCTTCCGATATAGAGAGAATCAGCATTTGAACTGATCGCGAGCGCGGCGGTCCAACTTGCCTCTTCGGCACCGTTTATATAGATCCGGAATGTGGTGCCATCGTATGTCCCGGCTGCATGTAACCAGCTTGATCCACTATATGGATAAAGCGTCGTCGATTGGACCTTCCAACCGATACCTGAATTCTGCGTCTGATTTACTCGGAAGAAGACCTGACCCAGACTCGAAAGAGTCAGTTCATATCCATCAGTTGTCCCCTGAACGGCTTTTGAAATAATTCTCTGTTGGACCGAATCTTTTGCAGGTGCTATCCAGGCAGCAAGTGTAATGGCATTGGTGATGTGCAGGCTCGAAGTATCACGAACTGCACCATATTGGGTCGTGCCGTTGAGACTGATCGCCTGCCCCTTCATGCCCGTCACCCACGAAGGGCTCCCGAACCAGGTCCCGTTATTTGCATAGCTCGATGAATCGAGCAGGGTTGTTCCACTTCCTTCGTTCATCGCCCAATAGCCAACCAGAGGCAGGTCATGTGCGAAAGTTGCACTGATTGTGGAGTCGCCGCGAACGTTCGTGAACGTATAGCTCGGCATCGTTTCCCGATAGACGCCATTGACGTACACGCTATCGATATGGTAGCTGTTGTCCGGAGTGATCGTAAAGGTCTGGCTGTTTCCATCCAGAACACTCACGGCACCAGATGGACTGATCGATCCGTTCGCCCCGGCAGTTGCAGTGATCGTATGTGAGGGTATTGTTGCGAACGTCACTGATATGGTATGATCAGTGGAATCATGGGTGAATGTGTAGCCCGTGATTGCGCCTTTCGGGATGCCGTCAATTGTTACAGCAGAAACTGAATAACCCGGATCAGGTGTCATGGTAAATGTCTGATCTGCGTTATGGAGTACTGGGACCGCTCCGGAAGGACTGATACTTCCGCCTGACCCGGCGGAGGCAGTTATCGTGTGACTCGCCAGTGCCTGAATTTCCGCGAGACTGAGAGCACGATTGTAGATGCGGGCCTCATCGAGCGCTCCCGCGAAGTAGTTCGTTCCACTGGAATTGTTACCAATGCCGAGACTATCCGAGCACGCAAGCGGTAATACCGTAGAAGACATCGAAGTATCCAGAACGCCATTGATGTACATCCTGATCATGTTACTGTCAGCGGTTGCTGCCACGTGCATCCATGTGACACCATTGGTCGGATAGGTGGTTTTTGAATCGAGTCTGCTGGCAGCTGACCCGTTCAATCGCACGGAAACAGGATATGGCGTAGCACCTCCCAGAAAGAATTCATATCCCGCCGAGCCCGTGACCTTTGCGAGGATGCGGTACGTTCCATGGTTATATGGCCTAACCCATGCCACGAACGTACAGCGGCCTGTCAGATTCAGCGACGTGCTAGAAGGAACCACAGCATACTGTGAAGTACCGTTCAGTAACAACGCCTGACCATGAACTCCCGCGGTCCACGTCGGAGAATTTTTGATACTTGCATTGTTGCCATACGTCGACGAATCAACCAGCAGTGTTCCGCTCCCTTCGTCCATAGCCCACCGTCCCACCAGGGAGGGGCCGAAATTCGCAACTACCGTCATGTTGCTGTCTGTATAGACCATGATGGGATTCGTTGCTCCTGAGACGGATCCACTCCAGCCGACGAAAACGGCACCTCCTGTTGGTGTTGCCGTAATGGTGACGCTCGAGTGGTAATTATAGGTGGTCTGATCCGGCACTTTGACCGCTGTCCCGCTGCCGGACGTGGAAAGAGTCAGAGCGTAAGTGTTGATGGCGAATGTTGCTCGGATGGTTGAGTCTGCCTGGACATTATTGAACGTGTACGACGACATTGTGCCGCGGTACACATTGTTGATTATCACGCTGTCGATATGATAGCCGGTATTCGGTGTGATGGTGAATGTCTGACTGCCACCATCAGAAACGCTGACCGGACCGCTCGGATTTATACTCCCGTTTGCTCCCGCACTCGCGGTAATCGTGTGAGATCCGGAGGGTGCAAACGTTGCACTAATTGTGGAATCACCCATCACATTTGAAAATGTGTACGACGTCAATGCTCCTCTCGACATCGCATTAATTTTGACGTCGGAAACAACATATCCCCCATTCGGTGTGATGGTGAATGATTGACTCCCCTTATGCGCGACCGTAATCATACCTGAAGGACTTATCAAACCTCCAGCCCCCGCGGTTGCCGTAATGGTATGATTCATGAGTGCTTGGATATCTGTTTGAGAGAGTGCAACATTGTACACACGTAATTCATCAATCTGTCCTTGATAATAGTCGTTATTATCACTCTGCCGCGCGATGGAAAGAGGATCAGTATTCGAACCGATAGTCCCAGGTCCGGTTAACGATCCGCCTTCTTGAACTCCGTTGATGTACAATTTCATAGTGTTTGTGCTTGCATCGAAAGTGGCCGCAGCATGCATCCAGGCACTTCCATTTAATGGGTAAGTTGTTGTAGAATTTATTCGGTATTTACTGTCACCACCGCTTTTATCATTTAGTCTAAAGAACACCGCCCCTGCACTCGAAAGCGATAGTTCATATCCGTCATCTACAGTTTGAACACCCTTCTGAACTATCCGTTGTGTGGCAAAGCCCGTCTTCTCACACTTGAACCAACCAGCAAGGGTGATGGAGCCCGTAATATTGAGACTAGTTGAACTCACGGCAGATGCAAATTGACTTGAACCACTGAACTTAATTGCGAGACCTTTCATACCGGCAGGCCACGTCGGACTCCCTGTGATAGTCGCATTGTTTCCTGTGCCTGAAGAATCCCACAATGTCGTGCCGCTCCCTTCGTTCATCATATAGTAAGCGACAAGTCCTGCATCGGTTGTGTTCGTCACGCCTTCAACAGATCGGGCTGTCGAGTCCTTCGATTTCGGCTTGTCACCCGCATTGGCCGTCGCAACCAATCCCATAAGTGGCAGCAAGAGCAAGACTAAGGCTATCATCGCGCGGTGCATACATTGAATCCGGCTCGAGATTCTCCACCAAAATTCCATATTGGTTGGATTGGTAACGGGATAATTGTGCCTCACCTCTGTATCGACGTGACACATGGCAATTCCTCCTGATAATAATAGTTCATCCACGTTTCCCGCGGCGCGCGGGAGATATATAGCCCTTACTTGATGAGCAGCATCTTCCTGCTGTCAGTGAATACCTTGTTATCCTCTGTGAGTGCCGAAATGCGGTAGATATACATCCCGCTTGCAAGAGCTGATGCGTTAAATTTTACGTCATGATATCCGGCCGCCAGCGTGCCTTCCAGAAGTGTAGCGACCCTCTGCCCCAGAAAATCGTACAACTCCACAAGGACACGGGATTTTGCGGGCAGCGCAACGGTGATCGTTGTTGTCGGATTGAATGGATTGGGATAATTCTGTGCCAAACCGAAAGCTGCGGGTATCTCCGACATATCCGTGGACATCATTTCGAGACTAATCCGGGAATCCGGATCTGTGATGCTCACCTGTCCCTGACCCGTCATAGGATATGCCTTACGACCAATCTGCAATCTGCCGCCCCCATTTCCGCCAGCCATATCCCACGATAGCGTCACCGGATATAAGGTCGATGCGATGAGTATTGGAACTTCTCTTGACGAAGCGCTCCCCAATGACTCAACGAACGTTCCCCCACCGAAGCGTATATCGAGCGAGGCTGCCGGTGCCAACGGCGGGAGGTCGTACCAGCCTTCGGGATCTGATTTAGCAAAGTAGATCGACTCTTCCCGACCATCAGCGGTTCTAGCGGTAATCGTATTGAGTCCATCCGGATTGAACGCGGGAGCAGTTTCTTTACTGAGTGATGAAGAAGAATTCAAGATGATTTTTCCACCGCCTGCAGTCTTCACCCAGTATCCCAATCCCGGCTGAAGGGTGGAAACCATTCCGTACGCCCCGTTATACCCGAAGAATCTACTGTGTATGATCCCCGGCGGGATCGAGATAACATCGCTGGCGATAGTGGGATTGCTGAGCACCCCAATCATATTCCATCCATCCGAGACATTCACGGTATCGCAAACCCGCGACATTCCATGATGAGTGATCACCTCTGCGGCGGCAAAACGCATCCAGTATCCCACACAGTTCAAGAGCACATCTCTGATCACATAGGATCCCTGGTAGGCGAATGCTTCTGATACGGACGTCGGGAACAACGCTGTTCGATGGCAGTCCGTCATTGTTAAGGGCACCGAAACGAGATTCCACCCCGGTTGTACAGAAATTTCCGAGGCAACGAACTCCCCTGTAATGAACCTCACCGCGATCGTGTGATTATCTGTTACGAATCCAAAGGAATAGTGCGTTATCATGCCGACATTCAATCCATCAACGTAGATGCTATCGATATGGTATCCTGCTGCAGCCGCTATTGTGTAGTCCTGCTGCTGACCGTACGTCACGGTTGTCGTACCAGAGGGATTGATTGTTCCGCTTCCGCCAAGAACGGTTGCGACTATCGTGTACGTGTTAATCGCAAACTTCACACTGATCGTATAACTCGCCGACACGTTCGTGAAGATATACGGCGAGGTCTTCCCGACATACACCCCGTTCACGAAGATGCTGTCAATGTGATACCCCGTATTCGGTGTCATCGTGTACGACTGGTTCCCGCCATACGTCAACCCTGTCGTCCCCAGCGGTGCGATCGTCCCATTCCCCCCAATCACACTCGATGTGATCGTGTATGCGTTGATCGCAAACTTCACCCCTATCGTATGGTTTCCTGTGACATTGACTATCACAAACGGCGAGGTGTTCCCCGCATATACTCCGTCCACAAACACGCTGTCAATATGATAGCCCGCGCTCGGCGTTATCGTGTACGATTGATTCTGCCCATAATTCACCGTTGTTATACCCAATGGTGCTATCGTCCCGTTTGTCCCTATCACACTGGAGGTGACCGAATACGTGTTGATCGCAAACTTCACGCTGATCGTGTGGTTCCCCTGAACATTCGTGAAGTGGTATGGTGACGTGTTCCCCGCATATGCTCCATCGACGAACACACTGTCGATGTGATAGCCCATACCAGGGGTCATGGTGATTGTCGTATCCGTTCCCGAATTAATGGCCACCGGACCAGCCGGACTGATCGTCCCGTTCGCTCCTGCCGTCGCCGTGATCGTATATCCCGTCATCGCAAAACTTGCCACGATGGTATGGTTGGCTTCCACATCCCGGAACATATACGTCCCCACCGCACCCACAGAGCCACCGTCAACCACCACGTCCGAGATATGATAATTCAGTGCCGGGCTGATCGCGAACACGGCACTATCCCCGCTGTTGACCGTGACATCGCCCGTTGGGCTGATCGTCCCGTTCCCTCCGGCTGTCGCCGTTACCGTGTACTGATTCAGTTTGAAAGCTACGTGAATCGTATGGTTTGTCACGATTCCCGAGAACATGTATCCAGCAGACGGCAATTGATTCACGCCGTCCACAATCACGCTATCGACACGATATCCTGCATCCGGAGTGAAGCTGAAGGTCTGGTTCGATCCATAATCTGCAGTGACATTCCCGTTCGGTGTGATACTCCCATGCAAACCAGCCGTCGCTGCGATCGTAAACCGGCCTATCGCAAACGTTGCGCTGATCGTGTGGTTTGCAACTATATTCGTCAGATGGTACGGCGACGTGTTCCCCACATACCCACCATCCACAAACACACTGTCGATATGATATCCAGTGTTCGGTGTCAACGTGAATGTGGTATCACTCCCGTAATTCACCAGCACAGGTCCCGCTGGTATGATACTCCCGTGCAATGATGCCGTCACGGTGACCGTATACTGGATGATCCTGAACGTTACCCGTATCGTGTGATCAGACACGATCCCGCTGAAGGTATATCCCGCCATCGATCCTTGGTTGATTCCATCCACGATCACACTGTCCACCTCATATCCTGTATTTGCCGTGAATGTGAATGCCTGGTTCGATCCTGAATTCACCACCACCGAACCCGATGGGCTGATCAATCCATTCGCTCCCGCACTCGCACTGATCGTATACCGGGTGATCGCAAACTTCACGCTGATCGTGTGATTCCCCTGGACGTTCGTGAACGCGTAATTCGTCATCGATCCCACATACGCACCATCGGCAAAGACACTATCCACGTGATACCCGCTGGCCGGGGTCATCGTAAAGCTCGGATTGGTGCCCTGCACGACCGTCACTGAACCTGATGGCGAGATCGAGCCGTTTGCACCGGCACCGGAGGTAATCGTGTACCACCGCAGTGCCAGATCATGGATCTCCGATGCACTTAATGCCCGGTTATAGATGCGTGCATCATCCAACTGACCCTGGAATTTTCGGTTACCGTCACTCTGTCCACCAAGACTCACCGGGTTACTATTCTTGGCAATGGTAAAGGTGGCGGCCTTTGTCGTATCCAGGACGCCGTTGATGTACAATCGGATTGTTGTACCGTCGTAAGTTGCTGCCAGATGCATCCAAGTACCATCCGTCGGATAAACACTCACTGATCGTGCACTCAGACGAAGGATGTCTCCGTCGGAGAACTGGTTGAACCGCACAAACGGCCTGTTGGGTGGATTACCGTTTGAGGCAGCAAGGGTCAGCTCATAACCATCTGTCGAACCGTTGATTGCCTTTTTTACAAGATCCTGGGTATTGTACACCTCGGGTCTGATCCAGACTGCCAGAGTAATGGCATTCGTAATATCGAAGCTCGGATTCGCCGGAGAGGTGGCGTACTGAGTGCTACCGTTGAAGGCGATTGCCTTACCGCGCACACCCGTTACCCACGTCGGGCTCCCGATCAGTGTACCATTATTCAGGTAGGTGGATGAATCGACCAGGATAGTTCCGCTTCCTTCATCCATCGACCATTGAGCCACGAGATCGCTCAATCCTCCGCTGGCAAATGTTGCGCGAATCGTGGAATCCCCCCGCACATTGGTGAAGGTATAGCTGGTCGGTGATCCGCGGTATATTCCATTGACAATGACACTATCGACATGATACCCGGAGTTGGGTAAAATAGTGAACGTCTGGCTCGCGCCATCATTTACGAAGACACTCCCAGACGGGCTGACGGAACCGTTCAATCCCGCTGTCGACGATACCGAATGACCAACATTGACAATACCGCTGCTGTCTGTCTTCACATTCATTACGGAATCCATCACCACGATCACGATTCGTGCTGAGCTCACGCCCGAAGGGACAGTCCAGGATGTGGTTTGAATCCCACTACCCACCGCGGCAATGTGCGTCCATAACCCAGCCACCGAGTAATAGACGTCCTGCGACAGAATGCCTGACGCATCCGAAGAAGCCCACGTGATCGTTTCCAAACTGCCAACGAGAAATTGTTCTCCTCCCACCGGATATGTAAGACTTGCACTTGGCTTCGTACTGTCGCCGATTAATATCCTGAAGCTTGAAACCGTTTCATCAGAAGGCGAGGTGTATGAATAATTTGGATTGTCCCGCAAGTTTTGGTAGGAACCGGTTGTCAGGTCGTACATGACCGGTTTGAATCCCCACGGCAGCGACGAGGCAAAAGGCAGATTCAACGTCACGAGCGTGCTGGCCTGGTCCGTGATTGCCCGCAGCTTCCATTCCTTGGCTTTCGAGGCAAGACTCGACTCGTCCTTCTTCACGTCAACCGAATAGTTTGGAATCGAGCTCCCCGAATCGAGTAGAAAGTAAGCGTAGAGGTAGTTCACCGGCGGGGGGGGAGGAGCAGCAGTGTCCCATGCATCGACGCCGTCTGTTGCCGCTGGAGAGATTCCCGCAAAAACATGGTTATTGACAACATTGACGGATCTCGCTCCCGAACCTCCACTTTTCGACCCGAGCGGTTGTCGGCTATGGGAATAGAGCGTCCCGACGCAGGTAAGAATAGCGCACGCCGCGAGTGCAGCAATTGCCGTAAATCTTTTCATGACATATCCTCCTTTAGCATGAAATTGTTCACTTCACCAGGAGCATCTTCTTGGAATCGCTGAACCGCACACCGTTGCTCCCCGCAGCACTCATCCGGTAGAAGTAGAATCCTGTCGCAAGATGGCTGCCATCAAGTTTTACCTCGTAGTAACCCGCCGTCTTCTTTTCCGCATTCACCAGTGTGAAGAGCTTCTCCCCGAGCACATTAAACACTTCCACGCTCACCACAGCATCAACCGGCACTCCATATCTGATGATCGTCGCGGGATTGAATGGGTTCGGGTAATTCTGAACAAGCTGGAATATG
>Ga0335079_10010311_pt1 | contig 10637 bp, 10 predicted proteins | sample Lox_Sample_33_FD_206719 | JGI IMG/M metagenome (GOLD analysis project Ga0335079, IMG submission 206719) | Soil microbial communities from Loxahatchee National Wildlife Refuge, Florida, United States - Lox_Sample_3.3 | ecosystem: Environmental > Terrestrial > Soil > Wetlands | place: USA... | reverse complement strand
ATGACGTTAGCACCCTTGATAACGCGGCCGACAATCGCCGCATCCCGACCGTATTTATGGGTGCGGAGGGCTGAAAGGATCGCATCGGCATGAGCCGCAGGAACTCCCATAACAGTCTTTCCCTCATTTGCCACCTCAAGCGGGTCGATGCCAAGCATGCCAGCGGCGCTCCTGACACTCTTTCTCAGAGGAAGATCCTCTTCCTGTATCCTTACACCGACTCCGCTCTTTCTCGCCATCTCGTTGATGGCGCTTGCAAACCCGCCCCGGGTCGGGTCCTTCATCGCGTGGATGGTTCCTGCTTCGAGAGCCAGTTCCACCATCCCCCAGAGGGGGGCGACATCGGACAGTATCTGTTCGCCGAGATCGAAGCCTTCACGGTGTGCCATGATGGCAATCCCGTGGTCTCCGAGCGTCCCTGAGACAATGATGATGTCGCCTGGAATAAGGCCATTGTCCCGGACTACCGTTCGGGCTATACCAATACCGGCAGTGTTGATCGCAATGCCGTCAAGCGCACCGCGCTCCATCACCTTGGTGTCACCGGTTACAAGGTTTGCTCCTGCCTCACCGAGAGCTTCATCCATGGAAGAGACAATCTTTGCAAGATCATCGATCTCAAACCCTTCTTCGATGATCATACCGCACGAGAGGGCGATCGGCTTTCCGCCCATCATAGCAAGGTCATTGACAGTCCCGCAGACCGAGATCCTCCCGATATCGCCACCCGGAAAGAAGATCGGCCGGACGATATGGGAATCGGTGGTAAAGACAAGGTTTTCCCCGTTAAATGGGATTATTGCCCCGTCGTCCATCGCTTCAAGACCGATGCCACCCGCATTGTTATGCCGGAATTTTGTGAGCGTAGACAGGAGTTCTCCCATCACCTCGCCCCCGGCCCCGTGCATCATGGTTACTTTCATGTCAGTCATCTACTTCGATTTCAATATTGGTTACTACAATCTCCCGTCCTTTGACCATTTCGGGAAGAGCACCGCATCGGGGGCAGACAAAGACTTCATCCCCGGTATATCCACACGGGCATTTTGTCTGTGGTGGGACTTCTTCACACTGGAGGACGGATTTCCGGAAGAGCGGATCATCCTCCTTAATGGTATCGAACAGAAAGATAACCTGCTCCGGGTTTACCATCGCCATCTTTCCGATTTCCACCCCAATCTTTTTTACCAGATGTGCATGGTTCTCGATCGCAGCCTTGCGTGCGGTGGCGTAGAGATCATATGCGATGCTGTACTCGTGCATCACTCCTCCAGTGCGGCGTAGACCTGTTTGAAGATTTCCCGGGTCTCGAGGCCTTCCTGACGAGAGAGACGCTGGATCGCAAAACCCACATGGACAAGGACAAATTCACCGATCTTTACGTCGACCAGGTCGAGACGGACTTCCTGTTTGAGTTCCCCATAATCGACTAGTCCTATATTTCCTTCCCGTATTTCCAGCACTTCTGCGGGAACAGCAACACACATGGAACGATCCTCTCTACTAATCTGGAAATAACTTGGAGTTCCCTCCACATAAAAACAATCATAGGAACCGGTGCGAATGCCCGTTAAAAAACCGGAGCCATTCTCCTGATACATTCCCGGGATCTTCCTGCAGAAACTAAAAAAGTCAAGATTTACGCCGGGGAAGAGATTTGAACTCTTGAGGTGCAGGGCACCAGTAGCTTTCAAGGCTACCGCCTTCCCGGACTAGACTACCCCGGCAATGCTCCATATGTTGGGTGCTGAATATGAAAAATGCTTCTTTAATAAGAAGATGTTACTTTTTCCGGCTCAAGCTGTACAGTGCGATGCCCGAAGCCACTATCTCTGTAAGTGGGATGAGGGAGGTTGTCGGAGTCTGGGAAGGCGTTTCAGTTCTGACCGGGGAATATGTCGGATAGACGGTACCCGTCCCGGTGTTCGTCAGGGAGGCCGGAACCGGCGTCGCCCCAAGAATTGTGACAGTCCGGGATCCGATATACCCGCTCGCATCGGTGAATGAGATCTCGTAATCACCAGGTTTCGTTATTGGCACATCCGCAGAGAAATCACCGTTTGCGTTTGTATTGATATATTTTGGCCCGAAAATAACGATTCCCTCGGGGCCGAGTACTTCAAGCTGGACACCTGAATTTTCATCTCCTTTTATCGTTCCTGCCACGTACATCGTGTTTTTAAAATTCTGAGTGACCGGTGATGAGAGGGAGATATCTTCGGACCGATCGATGAGCTGGACGACGCGGGCAGTAACCGATTCCCCGTCACCATTGGCCGGGACCTCAACCTTGTAGGTGCCGGTTGGGAGGCCTGTCGTGTCAAAGACAGTCCGGAATGTTCGATCGGACTGGATATAAACGACATTGCGCTGGATCTCAGTCGAAGTTGTGAGCTGATAGTAGAGCACGACATCGATCGGGGTTCCGATTCCGAAAGTAGTCGTGCCGGTGACAACAAGGGGTTTGCCCACCGGAAGAGAATCGGGTGCACTGATCACGATCGAATACCCAGATGCACAGGCTATCAGGAAGATCAATCCCAAGACGAAGAGGACGAATTTTTTCATTGAAAATATGCACGCTCACTCTTGCTGTTTATTGAATTTTTTACTTCCGGGGTTTGTAGGGGATTATTGTGAATTCTTTGCAGATAATTGCCCATGATTATAACATCAATATAGGATTAACTAAGTGAGTGTTAATGATTTCTGAATCACGGGAAAAACCGCTCGCCGCGTGGAAGGGACACGAGAGGCATGACGGTCGCCTGCTGGACTGTCTTACTATTATCTTCCGGAGCGCGGGCTGTTCTTGGTCAAAGTGCCTGATGTGCAGTTACCGGCACGAGCGGTACGGGAGATGGCTTTCGGAAGAGGATCTCACTTCAAATCTCCGAGCCCAGCTTGCCTGGGTCCTCGACCAGCACCCGCCGGAGACCTATTCGATGGTGAAGATTTTCACTTCCGGGAGTTTCTTCGATCAGGCAGAGATCCCACCACCCTTCGTCTCTCTTGTCGCGGAAACCTTCCGTGGAAAGGTCATAGTAGCGGAAACCCGTCCGGAATTTGTTGACGGCTCAGTCCTCTCAGATTTCATCGGACGGATGGATACAGGCGAGCATAAAATCCCGTTGTACTGCGCAGTGGGGCTCGAGACGAGCAACGATGCAATTCGCAAAAAAAGTATTGACAAAGGGTTCAGTTTTCGGGATTTTATCAATGCCGCTCGGGTTGCCCACGCCACCGGAGCAGGGATCAAGGCATACCTGCTCTTCAAGCCGCTCTTCCTTACCGAAAAGGAAGCGATCAAGGATATGCGAGACTCCATCCGGGATGCGGTAGAACACGCGGAACTCATCTCCATGAATCCCTGCACGGTGCAGCGAAACACCGAACTAGAGCGCTATTGGAAACGGGGAGCGTACCGGCCTCCTTATCTCTGGAGCGTCCTCGAACTTCTGAAAGAGGCCCCTGTCCATGTTGCCTGCGATCCGCTCGGCGGGGGGCAGAAGCGAGGGCCGCATAACTGCAGGAACTGCGACTATGAGATCGTTAAGGGGATTCGGGACTATTCGCTCAACGCCGACCGCGAACTTATAAAGGTGCTGATGGAGAAGGATTGCGGATGCCGGGCCGAATGGGAATATGTCCTTTCCGCGGAACGGCCGTACGCCATGCCGCTCTCGCGATAGGAATCAACAGGTTTTTTCGGCTTTTCCGCTCTGGATATCGAGCTGCTTTGCAAGGAGCGGCAGGAAAGTACCCGCGTCCGAGACGATGCCTATCGCCTGCATGGTCCCCCGGTCCATCAGCTTGGTCAGGGACGCAGGGTTGATATCCACACAGATTGTCTTCACTTTTGACGGAAGGCAGTTACCGACAGCAACCGAGTGGAGCAGAGTCGCAATCATCAAAACCATATCGCACCCTGCAGCTATCTCCTGGCGCATTTTGTCTTGGGCCTCCATTACGTCGGTAATAACATCGGGGAGGGGGCCGTCGTCCCGTATCGACCCCGCGAGGACAAAAGGGACATTGTGCGTTACGCACTCGTACATAATGCCGCTTTTGATGATCCTCTTTTCAACTGCCTTTTTAATCGACCCGGCACGCATGATCTCGCTGATCGCATAAAGGTGGTGCCGGTGTCCGCCCATAACCGGCTTACCGGTGGAGATATCCATGCCAAGCGATGTGCCGAAGAGGTTGTACTCGACGTCGTGAGTTGCGAGGGCGTTTCCTGCGAAGAGGATGTCAACATAGCCTTTATGGATTATTGCCGCGAGTGCCTTGTCCGCGCCGGTGTGGATGATAGCAGGCCCCCCGACAACCGCTATCCTGCCTCCGTTCCGGTGTACTTCGAGTATCTCTTTTGCGATCTTCGCAATCAAGGTCTCGCTCGGGCGCTCGGGTGAGACGGTCCCATGCATGAATTCGAAATTGCTCTGCTCCCGCGGGCGCTCCGGATAGCTGACACGGACTCCCTGTTCGCCGACTACGACAAGGTCGCCTTTTTTAATCTTTCCAAGGGCCTTGCACACGGCCCTCCGGTTCTGGATCTCAATTACTATCAAAAAGTCCATCTCGATACCTGCGACCGGGAGCCATTCGCCGCCGTATTTTACTTGGGTCGGGTGGTTGGTTGTCGTGTAAAACCCCTTGGGTGCGACGCGGTCATCTTCGGCTTTTTCAAGATGGACATCCAAGACTTCAAGGGGCCGGGCGCCGATCCGGTGAAGCTCGGAAAGGATCGATTCGAGTTTCTTCCGGTCGGGAGCGACTATGCGAAGTCGTGCATAGCTCGGGTCGGTCTTCTTCTTGCCAATATCGAATGTCAGGATTTCGAAGTTGCCACCCATATCCATGACCCTGTCGAAAAGCTGGGTCATGATACCGGAGTCGATAATGTGACCCTGCAGCTCGATCTCCTGTGACTCCACCATGATAGAGTGATCATGGGCGATGTACCTTAATATGCATTCCTGCCAGATATGACTGTTTTAGACGTATTTCACGTACAGCGACGTATTTTGGAGGATAAACAGAGAAAAATATAGTGAAGGAAATCCGCGGGACGACTACTATGGAGAAGTTTTTCGGAACTGGCCGGGATTTTGGGAGCTAAGCGATTCTCATCGGCGTTCTCCGCCAGAACTGCACACAAGGCACAATCTCAGTCCAAAGGATGAATTTTCAAAAATTCTTCCGCAAACCTGCGATCTTCCCGTGTATTCACATTGAAAGCAAGTCCTTTGTCACGAACAAGTATCCTCTTTTCGTCCTGAGGGAGAGTTATACGGTCACCACGAAGGATATTTACACCAGCTGGATAGGAGGCAATTCCGTCTATTGTCTCCCGGTAGGGCATGCTCTCCGGTGCAGCGTGCGACATGGATGCGGGGACCCAGACGGAGCATGCATCTTTACCAGACTCATCATACATTTTCCGGATCATGCAGAGAATTTCCGGTCGAAGGCACGGGAGATCCGAGACGCTGACGAACAGCGGTCTTTCCTCTCCCAGGGCAACTGCCGCTTCAACCATATCCTCAATATATCCCCTGCCGGATGCCGGCTGTAAGGGGATCCCTTGTGCCCTGCACCAGTTGCTGGTCATAGGCGTCCGCGAGGTTGTCACGACCACCGGTTCACATCCTGCCGCCTGGAACGCACCGGCTACCCAGGCGATCATCGGCCGGTCGTTTACGAGCAGCAGGGGTTTTTCTCCTGCCATGATTCTCATTCCTGCACCTCCCGCCATGATCAGTGCAAGCAAGATCCTATCGCCTCGATAAGAATCCTGTTTTCTTCCCGAGTCCGGACGGCGACTCGTATATAGTTCGGGAGACCGAAAGATGCGCAGTCGCGGACTAGGATGTCGGAATTCTCGAGCATATTACAAAGGTGTTCTACGGGTTTCGTATGCTCGACAAGGATAAAGTTTGCTGTCGAAGGGCAGGGGGATAGACCGGTACGGTAAAGTTCATGAGACAGCCACTCGCGTTCCCGTGCGATCAATCGTCTCGATCTTTCGAGATCTTTCCGATGGAGCACTGCCTCACGGGCGAATGCCTCGGCATACGCATTGACACACCACGGAGGTCGCGTGATCTCCATCTTCTCAACCAGTTCAGGGTCCGCAAAACCGTAACCAAACCGCAACCCGGGCACAGCGAAGCTTTTAGTAATGGACTGAAGGACAAAGAGCCCTGGCCTGCCGATGTCAGAAAGACTTTGCCGTGGATCAGCGAGATCGATAAATGCTTCGTCGCAAAATACTACTCCTTCCTGTGCCTCTTCATTTTCAAGGAGTTGGAGCAGGGTCTCCTTTGAAGAGATCGTGCCGGTGGGGTTGTTTGGATTGCAGACAAAATGAACGTCAGCATCTGAAGAATTATCTGCCATCGTGGCTCCTGTCAGGTTTGCCGATAATTCGTATTCCCCAAACGTCGGCCGGGTGAGGAAAAATTTATTGCGTTCTTTATTCCGGAAGATCACCGAGCAGAACACGCGGATAAGTTCTATCGATCCATTTCCTACGCAGATCTCGCCCGGGTCACGGTTATACGATCGTGCAATCGTTTCCTTTAAAAGGCAATAACTATCATCCGGATATCGTCCGATTTCTAGAGGATCGCAGTTCCACGCGATCTGTGGAGGGAATGGATTTATGCTCGCGCTGAAATCAAGTACGGTTTTGCGGGTTTTTTCCTGAGTACGCTTACCCATACCCCCGTGCACGACACGTTCCAGAAAATCTGCAACCATCCGAAAATCCCGTATTTTACGTATTACTTGGTTTGGAAGTCATAAATGCGTTTGCTGCTATAGTAAAAAGCAAAGAAGAAGGTTTATATATCTTTATGTTTTATGTTGATTCATCTGGTTAAGTCAGACACAGATGTATTCTTTGTCTGACATATGTATGACTTAAGACAGACATATGTCAGAAAAGGAGACGCAATGATGCAAAGGATTACGCTACGGTTGCCCGAACAACAAATCAATCTGCTCCAGCATCTGGTAGATTCGGGAGAGTATCCCAATATCTCTGAAGCGGTTAGGGCAGCTGTTCGTGAACTTGTTGAGAAACGAGCAAGCCGTGTCTTAAAGGATAGCGACCAGGTTTCATTCAAGGTATGAGAGGGTAGAAATGCAGAGCATTATTAACGACGCGTTAAAAAACGCCGAGCTTGAAAAAGAGATAAACAAGCCCGGCTCCACGAATGCACTTGAGGACGACTTCGTCGGGCAGCCGAGAATTGTTATCATCGGTTGCGGAGGAGCCGGGAACAACACGGTCAACCGTATCCACCACATGGGTGTTTCCGGTGCCGAGACGATTGCGATCAACACTGACAAGCAGCACCTCGACATGATCCAGGCGGACAAGCGGATCCTGATCGGTAAATCGCTAACCAAAGGGCTTGGTGCCGGCGGTTATCCTGATGTCGGGAAGCGTGCAGCCGAGATGGCACGACCGACTCTCGAAGCGATCCTCGAATCTGCGGATCTCGTCTTCATCACTGCCGGTATGGGAGGAGGTACCGGGACCGGTTCCGCACCGGTTGTTGCTCAGGTTGCAAAGGAGCAGGGTGCAATTGTGGTCGGAATGGTCAGTTATCCGTTCCAGGTCGAGAAAGCCCGTCTTATCCGGGCAGAAGAAGGTCTCGAAGCACTTGCATCCGCAGCAGACTCTGTTATCGTTCTTGATAACAACAGGCTGAAGAACTTTGTCCCCAACCTCCCGCTCGGGCAGGCATTCTCGGTTATGGATCAGCTCATTGGAGAGACGGTGAAGGGAATCTCAGAGACTATCACAGAACCCTCGCTGATCAACATCGATTACGCCGACGTCAGGGCGATTATGTCCAAGGGCGGTGTAGCGGTGATGCTCGTGGGCGAAAGCAAGCAGCAGAACAAGGCGGAAAGCGTTGTCCGCGAATGCTTGTCTAACCCAATGCTTGATATCGACTATCGGGGCGCGACCGGAAGCCTCATCCACATTACCGGAGGAACAGACTTAACCCTGCAGGATGCAGAAGAGGTTGCAACTTCCCTCACGTACGAACTCGATCCCCACGCAGATGTCATCTGGGGTGCCCGTGTCCGTAGTGACATGGAAGGCAAGATCAGGGTCCTTGCGATCATGACCGGGGTCAAGAGCGCGCAGATTCTTGGAACCCGTCAGTCATACAAGACAATGATCGAAGACATCGAGAGCAAACGCTCGAACCCAAAGGCCGTAGAGATGCCCCAGAGCAAGCGGAGCAGCCGAGACCAGCCTAGTGGCGGCGGCGTTCTTGAATGGGTCGGTTAACCAAATACGCCACGCACAAAAATTTCGCGAGAACACTATCAGAATCCTCCCGTAATCCGGAATTGTTGGTAATTCCAACAATCCACATCCTTTTTCCCGGATTTAATCCTCCTTTATTGATCAACTCTTTTTGCACGTTCCATCATGCGCCGGCGAAATGCTTATGAGTCCTCCCCTCCTTTAAAATATAGTACATTCGATTAATCCTTCGCAGGGAGGATGGGGGTGGGGACCATGTGTACAGGCCGCACTCCGGTATCGGGAGTTGAACATCATGAACAGAGTGTTGACCAAAGGCTTCGTTTTCGGGTCTTTCCATCATCTCCGGAAGATTACCTTTTCTGATGTTTTTCACCGTGCATCCCGTATGCAGAATTGTCCTGAGCAATCCATGAAAACGTGGGACCGCCACACTTTTGTGAGTTCTCCCCTCAAGACATATAAACCGCACTGTCCCGCAAAGGAGAATCTGGTGAGGTGGTAATGGATGTTGAATGACCTGATGGAAAAGAGAAAGAAAATTCTTGGGGAATCTGAAGATCATAAAAACCGGCGCAATGAGCTCAATGCAACCGCGAGCAAGTTTGCCCGCGAGCGGAATACGCTCAACAACCAAACACGGGAGTTCGTAGAAGAAGCACAGAAGAACAAAGACCTTCGGGACAAGTATAACCAGGACGTCCTCGATCTCAAGGCACAGCGCAACGAATTTAATGACAAAGCAAACGTCCTCTTCGAAGATATTGAAGCCTTCAAAAAAGAGCATGGGTCGCTGAAGAACCGGGGCATCAAGGAACTCCAGAAGCAGATCGAGTATATGGAGTACCGGCAGCAGACAGAGGTTTTCACTACCGATAAGGAACGCGAACTTATCGAAAAGATCAAGCAGATGAAGGGACAGGTCAGGGAACAGGAAGCGGAGCTTGAACAGAATAAGGAGATGCGGACGAAGATTACGGAAGCCCGGGACTTTCGGAAAAGCGCGTCCGAACTCCACGCCAGAGTAACCGAGGTTGCCGAGCTCGCACAGAAACACCACGACCTTATGGTCGAATCCTACCGGAAGGCGGATAAGTCGCGCGAAGCTGCCGATGCAGCCCACAAGGCATTTGTTGAGGCACAGGAGACTGCCGATACCGAGCATAAGGCATTCATCGCATGCCAGAAGGAACTCAGGGACTATGACAAGGTAATATCCGGCCTGCGGAAAAAGACCAAGAAAGTAAAGGTCACAAAAGAACAGAAAGCGGTCAGGAAAGAGGCAGAGAGCCTTTTCAAGAACTTCAGGGCCGGCGAAAAACTCACCACCGACGATATCTTACTCCTCCAGCGTTCAAAACTTATCTGATATTTTTTGATTTTCTCCACTTTCTTGAATGTACCGTGAATATCCTTATTGTGAATGTCAGAATTATTTCTGCCTCATGACTCTGGAATCACCTTGAACATATCTGATCGTGCTCTTGTGATTGAGATGTCCGCGTTTCCTGAAACATGGCAGGTCTTTTCTTTGCGTTAATGCACGTTTCTGATCCGCAGCGAAATTGCAAAAAGGAACCATTTCTGCCGAAAAATACCGAGGGAACCCTCGTAGGTTTCGTCAGTGCATTTATTAACAAATTCAACCTACCTTTATCAAGTCTGGTAAAAGGCTGCAGCGTAAAAATATAAACATGAAAGGATGATTACGGAATTTTCAAGCAGCTCAATAGCCGGTGAAAGAGCTGTTCCCGCGGGAGAAATCGGTGTAGTAATGACGCGAAGGCGGACATTAGTCCTGAGTGTTGACAGGGACGACGATATCGGATGGAAGGCCAAGGTCGAAAGCCCGGCGATAGGTCGAGATGCTTGCCTGAGCGCAGCAAACAGCCTCGCTCTTGCCGATCCTGAAGATTCCGATATAAACGCGATATTTTGCGCGGTAAAAATTTTTGACGATCTTGTCGCAAAGGGGGAAGAAGCGGCCATCGCCGTTGTTGCAGGCAACCACCTCCATATGATCGAAGGCGACAGAAAAATTGCAGCATCACTCGAAAAGGTACTGGAAGTGACCCGGCCCACCGAATGTATTCTTGTGTCTGATGGCGCTGAAGATGAGTATGTAATACCCATCATCCAGTCCCGTATCCCGGTCTCCAGCATCAGGAGGGTAATCGTCAATCAGATGCCTAATCTTGAAGGAACCTATTACATCCTGAAAAAGTTTTTTGAAGACCCGAAAATCTCGCGAATGGTTTTTATTCCAATAGGTCTCGCAATGCTCCTGTATGCCAGCGCTTATCTCGCCGGTATGCCCGGGGCCGCAACCATCATTGTA
>Ga0335079_10010309_pt1 | contig 10637 bp, 9 predicted proteins | sample Lox_Sample_33_FD_206719 | JGI IMG/M metagenome (GOLD analysis project Ga0335079, IMG submission 206719) | Soil microbial communities from Loxahatchee National Wildlife Refuge, Florida, United States - Lox_Sample_3.3 | ecosystem: Environmental > Terrestrial > Soil > Wetlands | place: USA: Florida... | reverse complement strand
TCGCCGGGGATGAGCATGTCATCAATGCCGATAGAGATGCCGGACTTGGTGGCATAGGTGAAGCCCAACGCCTTGAGGCGGTCCAGCAAAGCGACGGTGCCTTCGAGGCCGTAGTTCAGATAGGCGAAATAGACGAGCTGCTGCACGCCCTTCTTCTTGAGCAAGCCGTTGATGTAAGGCATGTGCTCCGGCAAATGCGCGTTGAAGATGACTCGGCCGACGGTGGTTTGGATGAACTGGCGCTCCAGGCGAACGGGCTCGATGTGCGTAACGTCCTGGTTGTCGAACGCGGCGCTGAGGTCCATCAATTCGCCTGTGTAGCGCAGACGGATGGGCGTGAGCAGCTCGACCTCACCGGCTTCCAGAGCAAGGATGACATCTTCCGCAGAACCGAAGACGCGGCCTTCACCCTTGGCGCCGGGCTTGGCCTTGGTGAGGTAGTAGATGCCGAGCACCATATCCTGCGAAGGAACCGCGAGCGGCAAGCCGTGCGCGGGAGACAGGATATTGCGAGAACTCAGCATGAGCACAGAAGCTTCCACCTGCGATTCCGGAGAAAGCGGGATGTGCACGGCCATCTGGTCGCCATCGAAGTCCGCGTTGAAGGCGGTGCAGACGAGCGGATGGATGCGGATGGCTTTGCCTTCGACAAGAACCGGCTCAAAGGCCTGAATGCCGAGGCGGTGAAGCGTGGGAGCGCGATTCAAGAGAACCGGATGCTCGCGAATCACGTCCTCGAGGATGTCCCAAACGACGGGCTCCTGCTGCTCGACCATTTCCTTGGCCTGCTTGATGGTGGTGCAGTGGCCCTGGGCTTCGAGCTTGTGATAGATGAACGGCTTGAAGAGCTCGAGAGCCATTTTCTTGGGCAGACCGCACTGATTGAGCTTGAGTTCCGGGCCGACGACGATGACGGAGCGGCCGGAATAATCCACACGCTTGCCAAGCAAGTTCTGGCGGAAGCGGCCCTGCTTGCCCTTGAGCGTGTCGCTGAGGGACTTGAGCGGGCGATTGTTGGTGCCACGCAGGACGCGGCCGCGGCGGCCGTTATCGAAGAGCGCGTCCACGGCTTCCTGAAGCATACGCTTTTCGTTGCGGACGATGACGTCCGGCGCGCGGAGCTCCATGAGTTTTTTTAAACGATTGTTGCGGTTGATGACGCGGCGATAGAGATCATTAAGATCGGAGGTGGCGAAGCGGCCGCCGTCAAGAGGCACAAGCGGACGCAACTCCGGCGGAAGAACCGGGATGACGTCGAGAATCATCCACTCCGGCTTGTTGCCGCTCTTGCGGAACGCTTCGAGCACCTTGAGGCGCTTGGCGTACTTGATGCGCTTCTGGAGCGAAGGATCAGCCTTCATTTTGTCGCGGAGCTCGTCGGCGAGCTTGTCAATGTCCACCTGCTTCAAGAGCTCCTTGATGGCTTCCGCGCCCATCTTGGCGGTGAACTGGCCGGGATATTCCTGGAGGAGCTTGCGGTATTCCTCCTCGGGGAGAACCTGGCGGTCTTTCAAAATGGCGACTTCGCCGGTATCCACAACGACGAAGGCTTCGAAATAGAGAATGCGCTCGAGATCGCGCATGGAGATATCGAGCAAATAGCCGATGCGGCTGGGCAAGCCCTTGAAGAACCAGACGTGAGAGCAAGGCGAAGCCAGCTCGATATGGCCGAGGCGTTCGCGGCGGACTTTGGACAAGGTAACTTCCACGCCGCACTTATCGCAAATCACGCCGCGGTGCTTCATGCGCTTGTACTTGCCGCAGAGACACTCCCAGTCCGTGACAGGGCCAAAGATCTTGGCGCAGAACAGGCCGTCCCGTTCGGGCTTGAAGGTGCGGTAGTTGATGGTCTCCGGCTTGGTGACTTCGCCGTGAGACCAAGAGCGGATTTTTTCCGGGCTCGCCAGGCTGATGCGGATGGAATCGAAATCTGCGATCAAACTGGCACGATCATAAGGGCTGCTGCGATACAAGGTTGTTTCCTCCCTCCCCGGCTTTCGCCAGGGCCGCGGCCCGATGTTTTGCACCGAGCCGGCTGAGAACCCAAAACAAAAGACTCCAAAAGACCGCAAGCCGCTCGCAGGGGCAAAAGCCCCTGCGTCACAAGCGCTTCGTCAATCCGCGGCCTTTTCGGCCTGCGGCTTCTGCCGCTTCATCAATTCGACATCGAGGCAAAGCGACTGCAACTCGCGAACGAGCACGTTGAACGATTCGGGTACGCCCGGTTCGATTCCCGGCTCGCCCTTGACGATGGCCTCGTAAATCTTGGCACGGCCATAGACGTCATCGGACTTCGCCGTGAGCAGCTCCTGCAAGATGTGCGCGGCGCCATAGGCTTCGAGCGCCCAGACTTCCATTTCTCCGAAGCGCTGACCGCCGAACTGCGCCTTGCCGCCGAGAGGCTGCTGGGTGATGAGGGAGTACGGCCCGATGGAACGCGCGTGAATCTTGTCGTCCACCAAATGCGAAAGTTTGAGCATGTAGATGAACCCGACCGTGACAGGCTGATCGAACTGGTCACCGGTCATGCCGTCGAACAGATTGATTTTGCCTGCCTGGGGCAAGCCCGCAACTTCCAGCAGGTGGCGGATTTCCGTTTCGCGGGCGCCGTCAAAAACGGGCGTAGCGAACGGAATGCCTTCGCGGAAGCCATCGGCAAGCTCGAGAAGCTCCTCGTCCTCGAGCTTGGAAATCGAACGCCAGATGGCGGTCTCGCTGAAGACTTCCTTGAACCAGCGGCGGACCGCTTCGACGCGAACCTCGCGGCTGAACAGCCGCTTGAGGCTGTTGCCGAGCTCCTTGCCGGCCCAGCCGAGATGCGTTTCGAGAATCTGGCCCACGTTCATACGAGAAGGAACGCCAAGCGGATTCAGAACGATCTCGACGGGAGTGCCGTCGGGAAGGTAGGGCATGTCCTCATCGGGAACGATGCGCGCGATGACGCCCTTGTTGCCGTGGCGCCCGGCCATTTTGTCGCCGATGGAGAGCTTGCGCTTCATGGCGATATAGACCTTGACGAGCTTGATGACGCCCGGAGGCAGTTCGTCGCCCTTCTTCAACTTTTCCTTGCGCTCCTCGGTGATCTTGCGCAGGACGTCAATCTGGCGCGAGGTCATCTCCTCGACTTCCTCAATCTTTTCGATAAGGAGAGGATCCTTTTCATTGAGCTTCAAGCGCTTGAGGTTGCGCGTGGAGATTTTTTCGATGAGCTCCCGCGTGATCTCGGCGCCCTTGTTCAAGAGGCGCTTGTTGGTCTTCTCGTCGTGGAGGTCGGCCTGCAAGATCTTGCCGCCCAGCAAATCGGAGAGGCGCTTCAAGCGCTCATCGGTGAGGATGCGGATTTCATCGGCGAGGTTCTTCTCCAGTTTGAAAACCTGCGCAGCTTCGATGGCCTTGTGGCGTTCGTCTTTTTCTCCGCCCTTGCGGGTGAAGATCTTGACGTCCACGATGGTGCCTTCGATGCCCGGAGGACAATAAAGCGAAGCGTCGCGGACGTCGCCAGCCTTTTCTCCGAAGATGGCGCGAAGGAGCTTTTCCTCCGGGGTGAGCGTGGTTTCGCCCTTGGGAGTGACTTTGCCGACGAGAATATCGCCAGGCTTGACCACCGCGCCAATGCGAATGACGCCGCTCTCATCCAGATTGCGCAAGAAGGACTCGCTGATGTTGGGGATGTCGCGAGTGACTTCTTCCGGACCGAGCTTGGTATCGCGGGCCTCAATTTCGTACTCCTCGATGTGAATCGAAGTGTAGTAATCGTCCTTGACCAGCTTTTCGCTGACGAGGATGGCGTCTTCGAAGTTGTATCCGCGCCAGGGCAGGAAGGCGACAAGAACGTTGCGGCCGAGGGCGAGTTCACCGCGGTCGGTGCAAGGACCGTCGGCCAGGACCTGGCCTTTCTTGACGCGATCGCCCACGCGGACGAGCGGCTTCTGGTTGATGCAAGTGTTCTGGTTGGAGCGCTTGAACTTGGTGAGCGTATAGATGTCCGCCCCGACTTCGCGGCTGAGCACGCCGGAATGGTCGGACTCGACACGGACGATGATGCGCTCAGAATCCACCTGATCCACGATGCCTTCGCGCTTGCAGAGCACGACGGCGCCGGAATCTCGTGCAGTGACGCGCTCCATGCCGGTGCCGACGAGGGGAGCCTCACCGCGGATGAGCGGTACGCCCTGGCGCTGCATGTTGGAGCCCATGAGCGCGCGGTTGGCGTCGTCGTTCTCAAGGAACGGGATGAGGCTGGCGGCCACGGAGACAAGCTGCTTCGGAGAAACGTCCACGTAGTCCACTTCGTCGCGGCTCTTTAGGACGAAATTGCCCGCCTGGCGGCAATTCACGAGTTCGGTGGTGATGCGAAGCCGTTCGTCCAAAGCCACGTTGGCCTGAGCAACGACATACTTGTCCTCTTCCCAAGCGGAAAGATAGAAGCAATAGGGCTCGAAAGTGACCTTGCGGCGCTTGAGCTCCTCGTTGAGCTCCTCGACGCGGTCGCGCTCGACGATTTCTCCGACTTTGAACTCGCTGTCGCCGGCATTGATGATCTGAACGTAGTCAATGATGCGGCCGGCCTTGACCTTGCGGTAAGGCGACTCGATGAAACCATAGTCATTGATGCGGGCGAAGCACGAGAGCGAGCTGATGAGGCCGATATTCGGACCTTCAGGCGTTTCAATGGGGCAAATACGGCCGTAATGCGTCGGATGAACGTCGCGGACTTCGAATCCCGCGCGTTCGCGCGAAAGCCCGCCGGGACCGAGAGCCGAAAGACGCCGCTTGTGCGTGATTTCGCTGAGCGGGTTGGTCTGGTCCATGAACTGGCTGAGCTGGGAACTGCCGAAGAATTCGCGGATCGCGGCCATGACGGGCTTGGCGTTGACCAGGTCGTGGGGCATGGCCGTGGACATTTCCTGGTAGACGCTCATCTTTTCCTTGATGGCGCGTTCCATGCGGACCAGGCCGATGCGGAACTGGTTTTCAAGCAGCTCGCCGACGGCGCGAACGCGGCGATTGCCGAGGTGGTCAATGTCGTCCACCACGCCGATGTTCTTGCGCAGCTTGAAGAGATACTTCAGGCCGGCGACGAAATCGGGCGCATCGAGCGTGCGATTCTCGAGCGGAGTATCGAGGCCAAGCTTGATATTGAATTTCAGGCGTCCGACCTTGCTGAAATCGTATTTGCGCGGATCGAAAAACATGCCGCGGAAGAGATTCGTGGCGGTTTCGAGCGTTGGCGGATCGCCGGGACGCAGCTTGCGATAGATTTCGATGAGCGCTTCCTTGGAGGAACGGATCGCGTCCTTGTCGAGAGTGCGGGAAAGGACCATGCCGATGTCGTCGCGCTCGGGGAAGAAGACGTCCACTTCGGTGATGCCGGCTTCGGCAAACGCCTGCCAGACGTCCGCGGTGAACGGCTTGTTGGCTTCGAGTACGACTTCGCCGGTCTGGCGATTGACGACGTCGGCGACGCTGTACGCGCCTTCGAGATCGGAAAGGGCCGCGCGAACCTGCGTAACCCTGGCCTTGATCAATTCCTTGAGCAGATTTTCATTGATGCGCTTGTGCGCGCCAACGATCACTTCGTCGGTCTTGGGGTTCCTGATTTCGTGGGCGAGTTTGCGGTCCACGAGACCTGGCGATACGTTCCAGAAGAGATCTTTGTCGCGCAGGGAGATGCGCTCGACCTGGTAGAAGGTGCGGAGAATTTCCTCGTTGGACTTCATGCCCAGGGCGCGAAGGAAAATGGAGCCAAGGAATTTGCGCTTGCGGTCAATGCGCACATAGAGAATGTTCTTGGTGTCGTACTCGAATTCAACCCACGAACCGCGGTAGGGAATGATTTTTCCCAGGAAGTAGCTGCGATTATTGGCGGACTCGAAGAAGACGCCGGGCGAACGGTGCAACTGACTGACGATGACGCGCTCCGTGCCGTTGATGATGAACGTGCCGTTCTCGGTCATCAGCGGAATATCGCCGTAGAAAACTTCCTGCTCCTTGATGTCACGAATGGTTTTCGCGCCGGTGTCGGGGTCCTTGTCATAAATGGTGAGGCGAATGGTGACCTTGAGCGGCGCGGAGTAGGTCATACCGCGCTCCTGGCATTCGTTCACGTCGTACTTGAGTTGCATGGCCACCGGGTCGCCGCACTTGTTGCAGAAGGTGGGTGTGTTCTTATTGAATGTGCCGCACTTGTGACAGATGACGTCGCCGGTCTGGTACGGGTTGGTGACGACGCTGGCGCCGCAATTCCGGCAAGTGGCGCGGAGATGGTGCAGGCCCTTCAGGTTGCCGCACTTGCACTCCCAGTTGCCGATCGAATAGTCCACGAATTCAAGCTGCGACATTTCGCGGAAGTCCTTGATCGGAAACACCGACGTGAACACAGACTGAAGGCCGCCGTCCTCGCGCTCGCTGGGCAGCAGATCCATCTGCAGAAAGCGCTGATAGGACTTCATCTGGACTTCAATCAGGTTGGGAATCTGGATCGAGCTCTGGATTTTCGCGAAATCCAGCCGCTGGCGTTCCCTGACGTGCTGATTCGTATTCGACATGCTTGGTCTACCTCATTTTCATCGGGCACAAAAAGACGAACAACGAAAGTGCAAATGGGCTGCGTGCCGCGCTGACGGGCCCGAAGTCAGAGCAGACACGGCCGCAGGCGGTCCGGGAGGGACGCGGGCAATTGCAAAAATGACCGGCCTTGACGTGCGTAAATGAAGTCCCCTGACACGGCCTGTCCGCCTAAAGCAGGCCGAGCCTCGATTGCAAGTCCTGACGAACAAAAGCTACTTGATATCAACCTTGGCGCCGGCTTCCTCGAACTTTTTCTTGATGGCCGCCGCTTCGTCCTTGCTCACGCCTTCTTTTACGGTTTTGGGCGCGCCGTCAACCAGGTCCTTAGCTTCCTTCAAGCCGAGGCTGGTAACTTCGCGGACAGCCTTGATGACGTTGATCTTGTTGCCGCCCACGTCCGTGAGAACAACATTGAACTCCGTCTTCTCTTCCACGGGAGCCGCCGCCGCACCACCGCCACCCGCCGCCACGACCGTAGCCGCAGCCGCGGAAACGCCGAAGGCGTCTTCCATTTTCTTGACAAGGTCGGACGCTTCCAGAAGCGTCAGGCCCTTGATTTCATCCAGGATCGTATCCACTTTCGACATGACTACGTTTTCTCCTCTCGATTCTAAAAAATTAAATTTACTGGGCCGCGTCGGGTACCGGAGCCGCAACGGGCTCGGCACCGGCCCCCGCGGACCCAAACTTGTTGGCCTTGATGGCTTCATTGACCGTGACCGCCAGATTGCGCGGCAGGGCGTTCAGCGCCATGGCAATGCGCTGCGCCGGAGCGTTCAGAAGGAACATGATCTTGCTGACGAGCTCTTCCTTAGACGGCAGATTCGCGAGCTGCTGAATCTCCGCGATGGAAATGACGCGGCCTTCGACGACGCCCGCTTTGAACTGGAACGCGGGAACATCCTTGGCAACCTTGCTGAGCGCCTTGGCGAGCGCCACGGGATCCGTTTCGGTATAAGCGATGGAATTTGTCCCGTTGAGATTCTTTAAGAGATTCTCCGCGGGAGTTCCCTGTCCGGCGCGCTCCGCGATGGTGTTTTTGACGACCTTGTACTTGCCGCCTGCGGCCTGCACCGCGCGGCGAAGCCTGGTGTCGTCTTCAACGGTGATGCCCTGAAAGGTCGTGAGAATGACGGTCGAGACCTTTGCGAGCTCCGTTTTCAATTTGTCGAGATCCTGCTGCTTATCGTTGCGCTTCTTCATAACTCCATTCCTCGGAAAATCTCAAGCACGAAGGCCCGCGTTAAGCCGCTCAAGCCGCCGCCGCGACAACCGTTTCGGCTTCCGCGGTATCCACGTGTATCCCCGGGCCCATCGTGGACGTCAAGGTGATGCGCTTGACGTACTTGCCCTTGGCCGCCGCGGGCTTGGCTTTCACGACGGCGCCGATAACGGCATGGGCGTTTTCCGCAAGCTTCGCGGCGTCAAAATTGATTTTGCCGACGGGGCAGTGGACGATTCCCGCCTTGTCCACGCGAAATTCCACCTTGCCAGCCTTGGTTTCCTTGATGGCCTTGGCGACGTCAAAAGTGACGGTGCCGGTCTTCGGATTGGGCATCAAACCGCGCGGCCCAAGAACTTTGCCGAGTTTGCCGGCGGACTTCATCATGTCCGGCGTGGCGATCACGGCGTCGTAATCAGTCCAGCCGCCGAGGATTTTCTGCACCATATCGTCCCCGCCGACGAAATCCGCGCCCGCATCCTGTGCTTCGCGGACTTTTTCGCCGCCGGCGATCACCAGAACGCGCACGCTCTTTCCGAGCCCATTTGGAAGAACCACCGTGCCACGCACAACCTGGTCGGAGTGCTTCGGATCCACGCCCAGGTTGATGGCCAGCTCAACCGTTTCGTTGAACTTGGTGTGATGCGTCTTTTTGATCAGCTCGGCGGCATCCGCGAGCTTGTACACGCGCGCTTCGACCTGCTTGCGCGCGCTTTCCATTTTCTTGCCGGACCTCTTTGCCATTGCGTTCTGTGCTCCAGCGATCCCGTTTCGCCCGATATTCCCTAGGCTTCCACGACCTCGAGACCCATGTTGCGCGCCGTTCCCATGACTGTGCGAACGGCGGACTCGAGGTTAGTGGTGTTGAGATCAACAAGCTTGATTTTCGCGATTTCCTCGACCTGTTTTTTCGTCACTTTGCCCACTTTGTTGCGGTTGGGCTCCGCGGAGCCTTTTTCGACGCCCGCGGCTCGCTTCAACAGCACGGAAGCGGGCGGGGTTTTCAGGATGAAGCTGAAAGTGCGGTCGGTGTATACCGTCACGAGCACGGGGAAAATCATTCCGTCGGGCTCCTTGGCGGTTTTCGCGTTGTACTGCTTGCAAAAATCCATGATGTTCAAGCCATGCGGGCCCAGAGCGGTTCCCACCGGAGGAGCCGGCGTGGCCTTGCCCGCGGGCAATTGCAGCTTGATGGTCGTTGCGACTTTCTTTGGCGGCATGTTCCTGTTCCTCTACCTCAAAACTTTTTCTCTACAGCCAGCGCGGGCGCGGCCGATTCGGCGTTAGCCGAGCTTTTCTACGCTGGCAAAATCCAGTTCCACGGGCGTCGAGCGCCCGAAAATCGTGACGGAAACTTTCAGCCGGCTGTGGTCGCTATCAATTTCCTCGACCGTGCCATTGAAATTGGCAAACGGGCCGTCCACGATGCGCACCTGTTCGTTGCGTTCGTAGACTACCTTGGGCTTCGGACGGTCTGCCGGAACGTGCACGCGATTGATGATGGCGTCCACTTCGGCGTCCGAGAGCGGCGAAGGCGAAGTGGCCGAGCCGACAAAGCCGGTGACGCGCGGCGTATTGCGCACGATGTGCCAGGTGTTCTCGTCCAGATCCATCTCGACGAGCACGTAGCCCGGGTACGACATGCGGGAGGCGACGATTTTCTTTCCACCGCGCACCTCCACGACATCTTCCATCGGGATGAGCACGCGGCCGATCTTGTCCTGCAAACTGAACGCGGCCACACGGCTCTCGAGGCTTTCCTTGACCTTCTTTTCAAAGCCGGAGTAGGTGTGGATGATGTACCACTGCATCGCCATTGCCTTCTTAGCCCCTTCAGAGCCCAAACTTGTGAAAGATGTATTGCACGCCATTGTTCACGCCCATATCCACGAGCCACAAAAACACGCCGAAGAAAAACACGGTAGCGATCACCACGCCGGTCGTGGAAACCACGTCACTGCGCGTCGGCCAGGTTACCTTCTTGATCTCCGCGCGCGTTTCATGAAGAAATTCGCGCGTATCCTGAATGGTTCCGGTAACCTTTCGAGCTAGGCCCAATGACTGTTTATCTTCGTCCACCTTTGCCACCTGCATCGCCATTCGTTCCTTCCGCCTGCCGCCCATTGACCAAACATTGCTGCGAAACCGGCCCCAAATTTCTGGCAGGGGAGGAGGGATTCGAACCCCCATACCCGGTTTTGGAGACCGGAGTCCTAACCGTTGGACGACTCCCCTGCAAAACCGCCCTGCATCCCCCGTCGAACTGCCCTTGGCCGGGATGTCACTTCACTTCTTTGTGCGCGGTGTGCTTGCGGCACGCCCGGCAAAACTTCTTGGTCTCCAATCGTTCGGAGTGCTTCTTCTTGTTTTTCGTCGTTGTGTAGTTGCGGTTTTTGCATTCTCCGCACTGCAACGTGATGATTTCCCGCATCTCCTGCTCCCTACTTCGAATTCACGACTTCGGCTTTGGTTACCGGAATTTCATGAGCGCTTCCGCGCAACTGCTCGGACCGGGAAGAGAGAAGCTCAAGCAAGATCCGTTCGTCATGCAAGAACTCTAAGTCCAGCGCCCGTTCCGCACTGCCCTCGCTGTGGTCTGGAAAAGCGAGGTCATACGCGACAGATTTACCCTTGCCAAAGCACGCAGAAAAGCTCACCACGGGATAGAACGAGCGGGCACGATTCCTTTGAATCTCTCGCACCCGGATTCCGTTCACGCTCACATCGGCTTCTTTGCCGTCCAGCACCAAGTGATTTGTGTTCATGCTCTAGCTCTTATTCCAAAATTTCGGTGACGGCGCCGGCGCCGACGGTGTGGCCGCCTTCGCGGATGGCGAAGCGCAAG
>Ga0335079_10010308_pt1 | contig 10638 bp, 9 predicted proteins | sample Lox_Sample_33_FD_206719 | JGI IMG/M metagenome (GOLD analysis project Ga0335079, IMG submission 206719) | Soil microbial communities from Loxahatchee National Wildlife Refuge, Florida, United States - Lox_Sample_3.3 | ecosystem: Environmental > Terrestrial > Soil > Wetlands | place: USA: Florida... | reverse complement strand
GCTCTGCCGTTCAGCGGCGAAAATCACGGTGGATTCATCAGCGCCGGTGGCGTTTCCGACGCGCGGCCCCTCACCGCCGAGATCGATGTCACGGGCGGCGACTATCTGCAAACCATGGGCATTCATTTGAGGGAGGGCCGCTGGTTCCGCGAAGAAGAGATGCGCACGGGCAACCAATCCGCGATCGTGAGCACGCTAGTGGCGCGCCGGCTTTGGCCGGGCGCGGGCGCCATCGGCAAGCGAATTTGCGTTTATTGCACGCCGGAAGACCCGAACAATTGGAAGCAGGTCATCGGCGTTGTTTCCGGCTCCAGCCATGCCGCCCTCGGTGAAGCGGAGATCGGCAATGTCTATCTGGCCGCCGGCGCCATGCAGCGATCGGTGTTCCTCGTAGTACGCACCCCGCGGCCCTCGGGCGAGATGGAGCGGGCGATCCGCCGCGCGATTTCCGCCCTCGATCCCAACCAGCCGGTCTTCCTCAGCGCCTCCATGCACGACCTGGTGGCGGACTCGGTAGCCGATCGCCGCTTCATCGTGATGTTGCTCACCGCCACCGGCTGTCTTGCCCTGGTGTTGGCGGCGGCCGGAGTCTACGGGGTGATCTCGTATACCACGTCGCGCCGCACGCAGGAAATCGGCATCCGCATGGCCATAGGCGCTACGCCGCGCAACGTGGTCGGCCTGATCTTCCGGCAGGGCTTCGTCACGGTAGCGATTGGACTGGCGCTCGGGCTGGGCGCCGCGCCTTTAGCCATGCGGGCGCTCGGCAGCGCAACCACGGGGCTCAATGCCGCCCATCCCGTCTTCATTACGCTTGCCGCCCTGCTGGTGACCGCAACCGGCACCGCCGCTTGCTGGCTTCCGGCACGGCGCGCCACCCGCATCGACCCGATATCCGCCCTCCGGGAAGAGTAATCCAAAACCCTTATTCCGCCGCCGCCAGCGCCGCCGGCCGTACGTCGCGCAGCACCGGCGACCAACCCGGTGTGCCCTGAGCGGCGCCGTACGAGTCCTCTTCCAGCGCGAAGGCGATATCGATGCGCGAACCCTGTGCCAGTTCGGCTGCGCGCGCGGCGAAGTTCCAGGCCTTCAAGACCAGTGTGCGCCGGTTCTGCCGCACCGCCACTCGCAAGTGCTTTTCCTTCAATACCGTGGGCGGGCCGGCCACCTCCACTTCGAGCGCAGCCAGAAGGGGCGGCGGATTGCCATGTCCGAATGGGGCCAGCGCGGCGAGCTCGGCCACATTCCTTTCCGTAATCTCCGAGAGCTCGATCAATGCATCGATCTCGATCTGCGGCACCCGGTCTTGGGGCGCCAGCCGCGCCGCGGCGTAGGCATTGAAGCGCTCGCGAAACTCGTCCACCCGCGCCGTCTCCAGGGTCACGCCCGCGGCGTGCTCGTGGCCGCCGAAACGCACAAAGAGGTCGGCCATCGACTCCAGCGCCTGCAACAGGTGAAACGCGGGAATACTGCGTCCCGACCCCTGCGCCAAGCCATCCTCCGGATTGCGGCCGAGCACGAACACCGGGCGGTGCAGCATCTCCACCAGCCTTCCCGCTACGATGCCGATTACGCCGCGGTGCCAGTTCTCGGCATAGTAGACCAGTCCGACAGCCGATTCGTCCACCGCCGTGCGCTCACAAATCTCGCGGATTTCCGCTTCCACCTGCTGGCGGTCTGTGTTTCGTTGGTCGAGCCGCCCGGCCAATTCGCGGGCGCGCGCTGGATCGCTGGTGAGGAACAGTTCGATGGCATCCTGGGCCTTGTCCATGCGTCCGGCGGCGTTCAGCCGCGGCGCGATTTGAAACGCCACCTGGCGCGCCGTGGGCGGGCCGTTCCCCAACCGGGCCACCTCCAGCAGCGCACTGAGGCCCGGATTGCGCACTTCGCGCAAACCCTGGAGCCCGTGCTTTACGATGACGCGATTCTCGCCGGTGAGCGGCACCACGTCCGCCACCGTGGCGATCGCCACCAGTTTCAACAACGATTCGGCCATGCGCCGCTGCTTTTCCAATGGCCAGTCCAGCGTAGCCAATAGCGCTTGGGCGAGCTTGAATGCCACGCCCGCTCCGCAGAGATTTTTCTCCGGATAGGAACAATCGGGCCGGTTCGGATTGAGCACAGCGAGGGCGGGAGGGAGCTCGTGTTCGGGCAGGTGATGGTCGGTGACGATTACGTCGATACCCAGCCCGGACGCGTGCCGCACCACTTCCGCCGCGCGGATGCCGGTGTCTACGCTGACGATCAGCCGAGTGCCCGCTTCCGCCGCCGCCTCCACTACGTCGGACCGCATGCCGTAGCCGTCCTTGAGCCGGTGTGGAACATGGTACGAAGCCCGACCCCCGGCCAACTCGATCGCTTTGGTCAGGAGGACCACGGAAGTGGTGCCGTCCACGTCATAGTCGCCGTAGATCAGGATCTTTTCGCCCGCCGCAATGGCCTGGCGGAGGCGCTCCACCGCTTGCGGCATGTCTTTGAGCGCCAGCGGGTCGTGCAGGTCTGCGAGCGAGGGATGGAGGAAGCGCTCGATGGCCGCGGAATCGGTAAGGCCGCGGCGGGCCAGCACCCGGCGGGCCAGCGAGCCGGAACCCGCGGACGGAATCAGCCAGCGGTGCATCAAGAACCCCCTCCCTGACGGTCGCTGCTCCGGTCGTGGAGCACGGCTGCACCGGAGCCGCGACCGTTAGGGAGCGGAGCTATGAGGTTCATTAGTTATTGGAGAAATAGCCGCCCAGGGAATCGCCGTCCGCATCCGGCTCTTCGCCGGCCAGGTGAGCCATCACTTCTTCCTCGATGGCGCAGAAATCGTCGTACCAGTCGGGCTGCACTTCATAAACGTACAGCCGCGATTCGTAGCTGAAGGCTAGTTCCAGCGAGCAGGTCACCCCGGCATGGGTGCGCAGATTGCGCAGCCGCGATTCATAATCGCGGCGCTCGTCCCGCGACAACTCGCATTCTTCCAGGTGCGCGAGGAGCTCTTCGATGTCGTCGGCATCGAATTCGGCGGAGGCGAACAGCACCAGATGCACGCCGCACTTCTGTGCCACATCCAGAAAGCTCTGGTAATCGGGAAAGTTCTCCGCATCCCAGAGAATCATGGGCAGGCCTTCCAGCCCGCCGGGGCTGCTGCGGAACACAGCAAACCCATTCGCATCCAGGTACTCCAGGATTTCACGCTTCAGGGTGTCAAGATTCAAATCCACGTAAGTGCCTCAAGGCCCTAAACCAAGACCAGAATATCAGACGGTCCGGCCAGGTCGCGGGCTGAAGGAGTGACGATGGTCCTCGGCCCGATATAAATCTTCCGCTTTTCCCGCATGGCGTCGCGCACGTCCGCTTCGCAGACGAAATCCGCCGGCTTCGGTGCCGGCGGTGTGCCCTCTGCCTCGGGCGTTGGCGCCTCCTCGGACGCGCCGCGCGCCAGTCAGGTGGGACGCCCTCCCGGTCCGGCGGCCGCCTCGCCCTTCCCTTCCGATGCCGCACGCCGCGCCAGAAAACGGTCCACTACGTCGGCGCTCACGCTGGCCACCACTCCCTGCTTTACGGGCGTCGCGGGAGCGGCGCAGGAGGAATCGCACGACGGTCCGCCCGCCGCGGAACCCGCGACCGACATGCCGCGCGACGCCAGATACCGTTCCACCGCCGCCACCACCGTATTGCGATCGATGGGGGCCGGTTCCGTCGGGATCGGCCCGGCGGGCGCCTGGTTGATGTCGAGCGGCATCTCAAAGGCTTCTTCCGGCTTGCGCACGACATAGCTCAGGCGCTTGATATTGATCAGGTGCTGCGGCCCAACGTTGTCCGACGTAATGTTGCCCGCCGCGGCGCCGCAGCCCAGCGTCATGGACGGAAATACGTTGGTGGTGATACCGGTGGAACCCTGCGGCGCAGGCGTATTTACCAGTACCCGCATGGCCGGCATCCGCATGCCATATTGGCGGATGCGCGCGTCGTCGGTGGCGTAGATCACGGCCGTATGGCCCAACCCGCCGAATTTCAGCAGTGCATGGCAGGTATCCATGGCCGTGGAGAAATCGGGCACGAACAGCAGTGCGAGCACCGGCGAAAGTTTTTCCATGGAGAGCGGATGCTGTTTTCCCACACCGGCGATTTCCGCGCACAGGATGGACGTCTCCGGCGGCACCTCGAAGCCCGCCATCTTCGCCAGTTTCACGGGCGATTGTCCGACACACTGCGGGTTGATGCTCCAGTTGGGCATCACCAGCATTTTCCCCAGCGCATCCTTCTGCGCATCGTTGCACATGTAGGCGCGGCTGGATTTCAGCAGCGCAAGGATGCGGGCCCTGAGCGAGCTTTCCGCCACGATCGCCTGCTCGCTGGAGCAGACCGTGCCGTAGTCGAACGATTTACCGGTAACGATTTTCGGAATGGCATCTTCCAGATCGGCCGACGTATCCACCAGCACGGGCACGTTGCCGGGGCCTACGCCGAACGCGGGCTTTCCGCTGGAATAAGCTGCCTTGACTATGCCGGCGCCGCCGGTGGAGAGAATCACGCCCGTGCGCTCATGCCGCATCAGCGCGTTGGTGCCTTCCAGAGTGGCGTTGTCGATACATTGTATGATCTCTTCCGGCGCTCCGGCTTCGATCGCCGCTTTGTACAGGATGCCAGCCGTTGCACAGGTGCACTTATGGGCGCGGGGATGCGGGCTGATGACTACCGCGTTCCCCGCCTTCAGCGAGATCAGGGTTTTGTACATGGCGGTGGACGTAGGATTGGTGGTGGGCAGAATCGCCGCCACTACACCCACCGGCACGCCGATCTCCACCATCTTTTGCTCCGGCAGTTCGCGCAGCACGCCCACGGTCTTCATTCCGCGCATGCGCCGCGGCAGCCAGTCGCAGTTCAGCAGGTTCTTGATGTACTTGTCTTTGGCGTTGCCGTAGCCGGTCTCTTCGACGGCCATTTCGGCCAGGCGCCGCGCATTGGCGCGCGCCGCAGCAGCAGCCCGCTCCACGATGGCATCTACCTGCTCCTGGGAAAAAGTGCGGTATTTTTGCCAGGCCTGGTAGGCCTTCTCGACCTTGGTGCGGACCTCCTGTATGGAAAGAAGGTCTTTGTCCAACATGCGGGTCTACTTCTTGAGACCGCTGGTGGGCAGGGCCTTTTCCACTTCTTCGTGGGGCCGGGGAATGACGTGAACGCTTACCAGTTCACCCACGCGACGGGCTGCGGCCGCACCCGCGTCAGTGGCGGCTTTCACCGCGCCTACGTCGCCGCGCACCGTCACCAGAACCAGTCCGGCGCCGACGAATTCCTTGCCGGTCAGCACCACGTTGGCAGTCTTGACCATGGCATCGGCCGCTTCGATGGCACCCACCAGCCCCTTAGTTTCAATCATGCCAAGGGCTTCCTGCATTTGTCCTCCAGTGTCAAAGTGAAATCATTACCGTAACACACTTTCGCGGCGGGTCAGGCCTCGCGCCGGCCTGGCCTGGCCTGGGCTCGGGTGCCGCCGGTTCGTCCCTGTGGTAACTTTGAGTTCCTATGATCGCGCTCCTCCGCGGCACGCTGCTGGAAAAGCACCCCAATCAAGCCATCGTGGAAGTCGGCGGCGTCGGCTACGACGTCACTATTCCCGTTTCCACCTTCACCCATCTGCCGAATGCCGGCACCGAGGTGCGGCTGCGCATCCATACGCACGTCCGCGAGGACGTGCTGGCGCTCTACGGCTTTCTCACGCCGGAGGAGAAAGCGCTCTTCGAGAGATTGATCGGCGTGAGCGGCATCGGCCCAACGCTGGCCGTCAAAGTGCTTTCCGGCGTGGCCGCGCCCGAGCTTATCGTGGCCATCCAGCGCGGCGAGGTCGAGCGCCTGGTCCGGATTCCCGGCGTCGGCAAAAAGACCGCCGAGCGCATGGTGCTGGAGCTGCGCGATAAGCTTCCCGCCTTCACCGGCGCGGAGCATGAACCGCCCGCCGCTGCACTCACCGCGGTCGATCAAGACGTTCTGTCCGCGCTGCTCAATCTGGGCTGCGCCCGTCCGCAAGCCGAAGCCGCCGTGCGTAAGGCTAAAACCGGGGGCGCACCGGCTGATTTTGAGCCGCTTTTCCGCCGCGCTCTGGAACTGGTGCGGTAACGCCGGCGCCATCGCTAAGCTAAGCTGGTAATCACATGCCCGACCGGAAACTGATTTCCGGCGATCGCCAGGCCGAGGATTTGCAGTTCGAAGCAGGCCTCCGCCCGCGCCGCCTGGCCGACTTCACCGGACAGAGCAAGCTGAAGGAAAATCTCGATATCGCCATCCAGGCCGCCCGCCAGCGCGGCGAGGCCATGGACCACGTGCTGCTCTATGGGCCGCCGGGATTGGGCAAGACCACTCTGGCGTCCATCATTGCCGAGGAGTTGGAAGCCTCCTTCACTGCCACATCCGGCCCGGTGCTGCAAAAAAAGCTCGACCTCACCGGTATCCTCAGCAACATCCGTGCCCGCCAGGTTTTCTTCATCGACGAAATCCACCGCCTGCTGCCCGACGTGGAAGAGATGCTCTACGCCGCGCTGGAGGATTTCCGCGTGGACATTCTGGTGGGCGTCGGGCCCGGCGCGCGCACTCATTCCTTGCCTATGCCCAAGTTCACCGCCATCGGCGCCACCACGCGCCAGGGGCTGGTGAGCGCGCCCTTGCGCGGGCGATTCGGCCTGGTGCTGCGGCTCGATCCCTATGCCGTGGTGGAATTGCAGGCCATTGTCAACCGTTCGGCGCGCCTGCTCAATGTCGAAATCGACCAGGGCGCCGCCGAGGAGATCGCCCGCCGATGCCGCGGCACACCGCGTATTGCCAACCGCCTGCTGCGGCGCGTGCGCGATTACGCCCAGGTCCGCGCCGACGGCCGCATCACCCAGCCGGTAGCGCAGACCGCGCTGAATCTGCTGGATGTCGATCGTTTCGGGCTGGATGAAATCGATCAGAAAATCATGACCACCATTCTGGAGAAATACCGCGGGGGCCCGGTGGGCGTCGGCACCATCGCCGCTTCCATCTCCGAAGAGTCCGACACCATCGAAGAAGTGTACGAGCCCTATCTGATTCAGCTCGGCTTCCTCAACCGCACGCCGCGGGGCCGCGTCGCCACCGATCTGGCCTTCGACTATTTCAACGTAAAGCGCAAGCTGCGTATTGATAACCAGCCGCCGCTATTTTGAGCTTTCGCCGCGTCGTTGTGAAAACCGTCTACCTAAGCCTCGGGTCCAATATCGGCGATCGCGAAGCCAACCTGCGGGCTGCGCTCAACCAGCTCGCCGGCGCCGGCCTTCGCATCCAGCGTATTTCGCCGCTCTACGAAACCGAGCCTGTGGATCTCGCCGCGCAGCGTTGGTTCCTCAACCTGGTTGCCGAGGCGGAGACAGACCTGTTTCCGTTGCAACTCCTGGCGCGTACCGAACGCATCGAGCGCGCGCTCGGCCGCGTCCGAACCGTCCCCAAAGGGCCGCGCACCATCGATATCGACATTCTGCTTTATGCCAATGCCGTCGTCCGCGGCGATACCCTCGAAATCCCGCATCCGCGCATGGCGGAGCGGCGCTTCGTACTGGTCCCGCTGGCCGATCTCGCCCCGGCTCTGCGCCACCCTGTGACGCGCCTCACCGTGCGCGAAATGCTGGATGCGGCGCCGGCCGCTGCCGTTCGACCCTACGCCCCCTGTTAAAATCTGTGCTGGCACCCCTCCCATGGACGATCTGCACGCGGCCCTGAAGAAATATTGGGGCTACGATACGTTCCGCCCGATGCAGGAGCGCATCATTCAAAGCCTGATGGGCGGGCACGACGCTGCCGTAATCATGCCCACCGGCGGCGGCAAATCGCTGTGCTACCAATTGCCGGCGCTGGTGCTGGGCCGCACCGTGGTTGTGATCTCGCCGCTCATCGCCCTCATGCAGGACCAGGTGGCGCAGCTCGCCGATATGGGTATTCCCGCCGCGCTGCTCAACAGCAGCCTGGCGCCGGAGGAACAGCGGGCGGTCATGCGCGCCGCCACCCAGGGCGCCTTCCGCCTTCTCTATCTGTCGCCCGAACGCCTGGCCCGGGCCGACACCGTCGCCTGGCTCCAACGTGTGCCGGTGGCCCTGTTCGCCATCGACGAGGCGCATTGTATTTCGGAGTGGGGCCACGAATTCCGCCCCGAATACCGCCAGCTCAGCTCGCTGCGGCGCGATTTTCCCGGCCAGCCCATCGCCGCGTTTACGGCCAGCGCCACGCGCCGCGTGCGGCACGACATTCTGGAACAGCTCAGCCTGCGCGAGCCCCACAAGTACATCGCCAGCTTCCATCGCGCCAACCTGCGCTACGTGGTTGAAGCGTGCGATAAGACTTCGCACCGGCGGCTGCTGTTGAAGGCCATCCGCGCTTACGGCGGCGAAAGCGTCATCGTCTACGCACCCACCATCCGGCTGGTGGAGGAAACGGTCGATTACTTGGGCGACCGCAAGATCCCCGCCGTTCCCTATCACGGCTCCATGGAAACACCCGAACGGCGGCGCAACCAGGAGCGTTGGATGAACGACGAGGTGCGCGTGCTGGTGGGCACGATCGCTTTTGGACTGGGAATCAACAAGCCGGCCGTGCGCGCCGTGATCCACACTTCCTTGCCGAAATCCATCGAGCAGTATTACCAGGAGGCGGGCCGCGCCGGACGAGACGGCCTTGCCGCCGACTGTATTCTGCTTTGGCAGCCGAAAGACGCCGGCCTGCTGGCCTATTTCATCGAACAGATTCAAGACCGCGCCGAGGCGGAACGCGCCTGGCAGCGGTATCACGCGGTGCGCCGCTTCGTGGAGAGCAGCCGGTGCCGGCACTTGCAGATCTGCGCCCATTTCGGCCAGATTCCGAAGTGGCAGCGCTGCGAGATGTGCGACGTTTGCGGCAACGTCCCCGACTGGCTGAAAGCGCCGGCAGCAGAGGAAAGGGCCGAAGAGCCCAAACGGCGGCCCGCAAAGGTGGAGCAGGCGATTGCGCCTGCCCGTGAGGCTCGGCAGGCGAAATCCGGAACGGACGTGAAAACCGGGCCGCCTGCACCATCGCCGGCGGCCGACCGGGGCGAGTTGGTGGAATTCTTCAAGCAGTGGCGCCGCCGCACGGCCGAACGCGCCGCCGTGCCGCCTTACATCGTCTTGAGCGACGCCTCGCTCATCGATCTTTGCGAGAAGCGCCCGTCCAATCTGCGCGAGCTCCTCTCGGTCTTCGGTTTCGGCGAGCGCAAGGCCGAGTTGTACGGCCGTGAAATCTTCGCCGCTTTCGAAGCATTTCGCAATGGAGCGCGCCCCGCCGCCCGCGCTCCTGCCCCGGCCTCGCCAGCCGATGAAACCATCCGCCTGTTGGAAACCGGCAAAAGCTTCGCGGAAATCGCGGAGATTCGCGGGCGGCAGGTCTCCACCGTGGTCAACATGGTGGCGGACCTGGTGGAACGAGGCAGGCTGGAATATCGCATGGATTGGGTGGGAGAACCGGCCCACCGCCAGATTGAGGAGGTTGTCCGCCGCCTGGGACCGGAATGGCTGAAGCCTCTGAAGGAAGCCTTGCCGCCCGAAATCACCTTCGAGCAGCTTCGTCTGGTGGTGGCGTACGTAAGGGCGACCCCGCGGCCGCCGGAGTCGCACAGCTCATAGCTCATAGCTGTAAGCTAGTCTTACGATGCTCGATGGCCAAGGGTTGCTGGATCTTGCGGGTTTGCAGTCGTCACTCTTTTTCGAAACCCCGGTGGAGATCTACGCCCGCGTCTTCCGCTTGCTCAAGCCGCGCACCGCGATGCCCGAACTGCGGGTCGAGTTTTGCCGCTTCGCCAACGCCGACAGCTTCATCCGGCTGGAGAACGGCCGTCTGCACGTGCGCATTTCCGACTTGCTGGAAGGGGCGCCGGCGCCTGTGATGGAAGCGCTGGCGTTCATTTTGCTGGGCAAGCTTTACCGCAAAACGGTGCCGCGCGCGTATACGCATCGCTACCGCCTCTATTTGAACCGCCGCGATTTCAGGCGGCAGGCGCATCTGGTCCGCCAGATCCGCGGGAGGAAGTTCGTTTCCGGACCACAAGGCCAATGGCACAATCTGGATGAAGTTTTCGAGCGGCTCAACCGGCAGTTTTTCGACGGCCTTTTAGGCCGACCGCAATTGGGATGGAGCCGGCGGCCTTCGCGCAGCATGTTGGGACATTTCGACCCCTCTCACAACGCGATTATCATTAGCCGCATATTCGATCAGCCGGCTCCGGAAGGGCGTCCGCCAGCGCTTGCCCTGGAATATGTGATGTTCCACGAAATGCTGCACTTGCGCTTTCCGGTGGATCATACCGGGTCGCGGCGGCGGGTGCACACGCGGGAATTTCGCGAAGCGGAGAGGAAATTCCCCGGCTGGAAAGAAGCAAAAGAACTACTGAAGAAGCTATAGCAGAGGCGTAAATCGATGGCCGCTGGGGAATTAAGCAGCCAGCACTGCGGATGGCACTAAAGCGCGCAGTTCCAAACGGGTCACATCGAAGATCCGCATCAGGCTGTCCACGTCTACATCGCATAGTCCCCAGCGATAGAACTGCAATGTAAGCTCCACCTGGAGGAAGGCGAGGCCGAAAGCGAGTTGGTTCTGGACGAGGGCCCCGGCCAGGTCAGGCCGGTCATTTTTAGAGTAGAG
>Ga0335079_10010306_pt1 | contig 10638 bp, 5 predicted proteins | sample Lox_Sample_33_FD_206719 | JGI IMG/M metagenome (GOLD analysis project Ga0335079, IMG submission 206719) | Soil microbial communities from Loxahatchee National Wildlife Refuge, Florida, United States - Lox_Sample_3.3 | ecosystem: Environmental > Terrestrial > Soil > Wetlands | place: USA: Florida... | reverse complement strand
TTGATGTTCAACCGACTGACGAGTATCCACGGTCTGCTGCGCTACTCTTAGCAGTGCTTGGTTCTCGAGTACGGTGTAGAAGGCCTGGTCGGTCGCAAGAACAATGTCCTCGATGGTAGCTTGAGCATCCGCATTTTGCGCCTCATCGCGAAGTCTCGATGCAGATACGAGGTTCGTCGTCCGCCCGAAATCGGTGAGCAATTGGCTCAGCGTTACGCCACCCCCAGCGTGTTCGAGCAAAAGTGGTGTATTGAGTAATCCCGCCCCCACACGGGTCCCTTCCTTCGCGTCGACTGCCGTTATGCTTCCACTAAATGTAGGAAGCTCGGCCGATCGGCTCTGGCGATAGATCTGATGTTGAGCAAGGGCAAGCAAGCGGCCAACCGAAATTCGCGGGTTGTTCTTGATGGCGAGTTGTTCCGCATCTTTGCGGCTTAGGCGCATCGGGCTGCCGGGCGCTTGTGGCATTATGCCTTGCTGCACGGTGACGCCAGAACCCGCTTGCGGAGCCGAGATGTCCGATAGCGGCACCGTGAGCTTTGCGGCGAAGGAAAGTGGTGCACCAAAACTTGTATTCGGGTTTCGTTCGGGGGCAGAGGGCAGTTGCGGGCGCTCCTGTGGTTCTTCTGGGTTTTGCGCATCACACGGCAGGGCGAGGACCGCAACCACAAAAAGACACAAAATGCAGGGTACAACCCTGGTAATGAGGTCTTTCATTATGCAATCTCCCTCGGAGACGCTGGGGCATTTTTCTCATTGCGGCCTCTGTACATCAGCAAGTAGGCAGCGGGAACAATAAATACGGTGAGCACAACGGAAACAGTGAGCCCACCAATGATGGCGCGCGCCAGCGGAGCATATTGCTCGCTGCCGGTTCCGAGTTTAAGAGCCATCGGAATCATTCCGATGATCGTCGCTAGGGACGTCATTAAAATTGGGCGTAGCCTGACTCTGCAGGAAGTGATCACCGCTTCTTCGATGGACTTCCCCTGTTCTTCCAGTCGATGTGTGAACTCGACAATGAGGATGCTGTTCGATGCCGCTATCCCTACCAACATCAGCACACCCATGAGCGACATCACGTTCAGGGTCGTTCCCGTCAGCGGAAGAATGATGAGTACGCCGATGAATCCCATGGGAATCGCCAACATGATCAGTATCGGATCTTTGAACGACTTGAATTGCGCAACAAGGATGAGGTAGAGCAGAACGACTGAAAGCGAGAGTCCGATCGCGAAACTCTTGAATGATGCATTCATACCCTGCACCATGCCGCGAAGGTTGATGCGAACGTTTTCGGGGGCATTCAGCTTGTGAATCACGTCTGAGATCTGGTCCGACACTTTCCCCATGTCCTCGCCTTTCGGGGTCACGTATACGTCGGTTACACGTTGGATCTGATAGTGATCCACTTCGGTGGGCGTCTGAACCTGCTCAAGCTTTACGACCGTGTCGAGCGTGGTCGGTTGCTTAAGGTTGGGAGCACGGATCGGAATATTCGTCAGGTCAGCAAGATCGTGGATCGCGGCGCGGCCCTTTTCGAAATACTGTACCGTGAGGAAGTAGTCGTTGCCTGTTTTGTGGTCTACCCAGTAGTTGGGAGCAATCATGGTATTGGAGTTCAGGGCCGTGATAACGTTGTCCACAATGTTTTTTTGGGTCAGGCCCAACTCGGCGGCGTGGACTCGGTCTACATCGAGCCGCAGCGCTGGATAATCCAGGTCCTGGGGGATATAGACCTCGCCGACTCCCGGCAGATTGCGAAAATGGTTTGCCAGATTCTGAGCAACTGCATAATTCTGGCGGAGGTGGGGACTGCTGACCTGCACATCAATCGGCGCGGGCATACCCATGTTGAGCACCGCGTCCACCATCGAGCCGCTCGAGAAGAAAGGCCGAATGTCAGGGAACTGTTGAGCTAGCTTCTTGCGCACCTGGTCCATGTACCAAAAACTGCTCTTGCTGTGATCATCCCGTAGTGCGACCTGAATCGTGCCGGTGTACGGCCCCGCGTTTGTGGTATAGAGAGCAGAAAAATCAGGCACGACTCCTAGATTCGAGACGATCATCTTCAAATCTTTGGGATCGATCTCGTGCTTGATCAGATCCTCGACTTTGGCCACATACTGTTCGGTGACCTCAAGGCGGCTGCCGGTCGGAACCTTCAGGTTAATCGTGAATTGCCCGGCATCCGTTTGCGGGAAGAAAGCCAAACCGAGCAGCGGATAAATGGCCAGACTGAGCAAGAATGCAGCGCTGAGCGCTGCGACCGTGAGGGCAGGACGCTTTACTGCGCGCCGCACCCAGACTTCATAGAAATCGAGGACACGATTGAACATCCGATTGAATCCGGCGGTGAAGCGATCCCACCAGGAATGGTCCTCTGCCACGGTGGGCTCGATTTCATACTCGCCTGCTTGTCCGTGGCTCGCGGCGGCGTGCGGGACCGCTTTCAGGAAACGCGAGCAGAACAGCGGAATTACGGTCATCGCAACCAGGTACGAGGCGAAAAGCGAAATCACCACCGCGAGCGCGAGGGCCGTGAACAGGAACTTACTGACTCCGTAGAGGAACGTGACCGGGAAGAACACTACGACCGTCGTAAGCGTTGCAGCGAGCACTGCCAGGCTGACTTCGTTCCCACCATTTTCTGCAGCTCTCATCGGTTCGGCGCCCATTTCCAGGTGCCGATATATGTTCTCCAGCGATATAACGGAGTTGTCGATGATGCGCGAGAAGGCCAGCGCCAGGCCGCCCAGGATCATGGTATTGACGGTACTGTCCATCATGTACAGCACGACGAACGTGGCCAGCGCAGAGAGTGGAATGGAAAGAAAGACCGCCGATGTAGCTCGAAAGCTTCCCAGGAAGATCAGAATCATTAAGCTGGTCAGAAGCAATCCGATCAGGCCCTCGTGCAGCAGCGTCTTGATCGCCTCTTTCACAAACACTGACTGATCGAAGACGACGGTCGCTTTCAGTTGTTTGGGGATGTCGAACAGATGGCCGATCATCTCCCGGATGCCATTCACAACCTGAATCGTATTGGTATCCCCGCCCTGCTTCATGATGGGCAAGTACACCGATCTTTGTCCGTCGACGCGAACCAGGTTGTATTGGATCTGATTGGCGTCTTCAGCCTTGCCCAGATCGTCGACCGAAACCCAGGACGATCCGACGGTCTTCACCGGGATCTTGCCGAGTTGATCCATGTTGTCGACCAGGCTGTTCGAATAAACGTAGTAATCGAAGGGACCTATCTTGACGTCGCCGGCAGGCAAGATCAGGTTCGAACTGTTTACTGCACTAACGACGTCCATCGGGCTGAGTTGTCGGGAAGCCAGCTTGTATGGGTCGACGTAAACCATGATTTGGCGATATTTGCCGCCGAACGGCGGAGGAATCTCAGCGCCCTTCACCACCGCGATCTGGTTGCGGATTGTGAACTGTCCGATATCGTGCAGTTGGGTCTCATTCAAGCCTTCGCCCTTCAAAGTCACAAGGCAGACTGGGAGACTGGAGGCGTCGAATTTCAACACGACCGGCGGTAGCGTACCCGGCGGTAAGCGTTTCAGATCGGCCAAGGCAAGATTCGAGAGCTGGGTCACATCCGCATCGGCATTCGTGCCGGGCTGGAAATACACCTTGATGATGCTCACTCCCAACATGGAACGTGATTCCATATGATCGATGCCGCTGGCCAGTGTGAAGAAGCGCTCCAGCGGATCGGTGATGTCGGTCTCAATGTCACCGGGAGGCATGCCCGAATAAAAGGTCGCGACCACGACTTCCGGAAGATTGATGGAGGGGAACAGGTCAATCGGCATACGGACAAGGCTGGTCACACCGATGATCATCAAAGCGAGGCAGATGACCACGATGAAATACGGATTGCGAATTGAAAAACCTGACATTGAGTCAACCGTCCGCTGTAATTTTTATAGATTGCTTCTGGCCTATTCCTGATTGTTCTCGTGGTACTGCATGACCTGAACCATCTGGGGTGACACTCTCTCACCGGGCTTCAAACCGGCCCGATCGCTCACCACGACCATTTCTCCCTCGTGCAGGCCTGCAACTATCTCGGCGTCGTTTGCGGTCTGAATGCCCAGACGCACGGGGCGATCCTCCAACTGATCGCCAGCCGTGACGACGAAAACTGTAGTTTTGTCACCCTCATGATTCACTGCCTGCAAAGGGACCGTTGGAATGTCCTCTTTGTGTTCAAGAACCAAATCTGCCTCTGCATAGAGACCTGGCACAAGGACGTGATCGCGGTTGCGGACGTCCACTTCCGTGTGCATGGTTCGCGTGTCTTCGCGAACGTCGACGGAGAAACGCGCCACTTTGCCAGGAAACGTGCGATTCAGCGAGGGCACCCGAACGTCGACCTGATCACCCACCCGAATGTAGGGAACGTAAGACTCGGGCACCGGGATCACCAGACGAAACAGATCATCCTGCGACAATCGGACGATAGGGATCGCCTGTGTGCTGGAGTTGGTGCCCGCCTGCACAAGCGTCCCGAGATTGGCGAAGCGTTGTGTGACGACACCAGAAAAGGGAGCAGTAATTCTTGAGTAGTCAAAGAGGGTTTGATCGTGCGCAAGTTTCGCCTTCGCCACTGCGAGTTGGCTCTGCGCTGCTTCCAATGCCGCTTGTCCGGCGTCAACCTGCGAAGACGCTGCCAAGTCTTTTCCTTGCGCATCATCGACCTCTTGCTGTGCCACAATTCCCGGCTGGCTTTGAAAGACGCCGTTTAAACGCGTGTACTGCAGATGTAACGCCTTGTACTGGGCCTGATATCGGGCAAGCTCGTGCTGCGCCCGCGTGACCTGATTGCTGGCATTCTTGATCTCGGCCTGGTCCTGCGCTAACTGATCCTGCAATTCCGGAATTTCCAAAACCGCCATGACCTGGCCGGCTTTTACGTGGGTTCCATAGTCGACGAACAAGTTTTTTACATAGCCGGATTCCTTCGCGTAAACATCAATCTCCTGAAACGGAACCAGTTCAGACGAAAGCGTAATGTCACGGCCCAGCGATTTCTTGATCACCTTCGTGACCCCAACCGTAACTCCGGGCCCGCTCGCCTGCACACTCTTGTCAGCGCTGTTCGAGCAAGACGATGACAAAATCAGCAGCGCTACGCTCACGGGAGACAGAGCGGCGAAGGCAAAGCGGCTCCATCGTTTTACCTGGCTCAGGTGCGATCTACTCGCTGTTTGCGTCATCGTTTCTATTCACCAGTCTCTCTGCAACAGAGGATTTCGGACCCACCTTCCGGTCCATTCACTAGGTTCGTTTCATCAAACCGTTCAGCTGCTCGACGGAAAAATCCTTGGATTGGCAAAACTCGATCACTTCCTGTTCGGACCGCTTTAGCTTCGCGGCAACATTCGGAACTTCAGCGGCAATCTCTGCGGGCACAGTCACAATTCCGTGCTGATCGCCGTGCAACAATGTGCCGGTATGCACTTCCATTCTGTCGACAGTCACTGGAATTCCGATGTCAAAGATATGAGCATAGGCGTGTGATACGGCAACGCTTCCAGCGAACAGCTGCAAGCCGATTCTGCGGACAGCCGGCAACTCCCGGACGGCGCCGTTTGTGACGTAGCCCACGCAACCCAGCGCTCTGAGAATCGCGGCATGCATATCTCCCACGAATGCTCCACGCCCTGGTTTATCGTCGACATCCTCGAGCACCAGGATTCGCGGCGCCTGCGCCGCCAGGACTTGGGTCCAAAGGTCTCCACGGTCGCGAAAGACTCCGGCAATCGGAGGGTCACCGCTGCGCAGGCGAGCCGTCACCGCGTACCCGACCATGGGAGGAGCGTCAGGAAACATGCAGCGAATCTTGCCGTCGGTAAAACCCGTATTGCGCAATCGGACGTTAAATCTCTCGATCGCGTTTGCGATCATGCAGGTATCGAACTGACGAAGAGCGCTGAGCTCCTCTTCCGTCAGCAGCTGTGTACTTGCCATCCGGCTTCCTCTCGGGCGAGTTGTTCCGCTGAACTAAGTCTTCCGTCGAACTAGCGGCCTGAACCGGCGCGCGTCATTTGGGGTGGTGGCAATCGCGTCTCGGACCAAATAGGTCGCCGACTTGCGATTGCCAGCCGCTTAGATGCCGAAAGCACCCCGACACGCGACAGATTCGAATCAGCAAAAACTCAAGATTGCAAATGGGTGAACTTAGAGCGCCAAAGAAGGAGGAGTGGGAGGAGGGCGGTTATAGAGGTTCTTTTCGAGCAAAACACTCGAAATCGTAGGCCCGGACTGGACAGCATGCGGATAGGAGCCCGGATCGTGGAAGATCGCCGAACCCACAACCGGCGGCATCCAGGTCGCAGCATTATTAAGAAGGCGCTGCAGGCCCGGAGTCCAGGATTGATACTTCTGCAGAGTTCTTACCGAGGCATGGACGGCGGGTTCGCAAAAGCTGTAACGCGTTGCGACGCTAACCGTCAGCGCACACACGGCGACCAGGACCACCGCAGTACACCAGCGTCCCCGGCCAGGGCGTCGCAAATATGGGAAACCTAGCATCGCTAGGGCAATTCTTAGCATAGGAACGCGACATCGCGCAACAACGATGGATCTACCGATGGTAACAAAAGTTTGGATACGCCAAATTCTGCCCGGGTTGTATGTCCGCCTGGAAAGCGTCCGACCTGCCTGATCCTTGCGGGTTTCGCAGCCGCTGCGTCGGGCGATGGCAGGTCGCTTCGTCCATATTGGATCAACTTGAATGGAGTTAGTTCAAGGCTTGGCGACAGAGGCGCTCGATTTCTTTCCGGCTAAGCCGTTGGCTACGATTGACTGAACGCTTGGATCGACGCCATTTTCGTAAAGAATTCTCAGCACCGCTTCGCTAAGACCGTCGAAGGCGGGCAACTTATTAAGTGCGATGCAATCTTTTCGCAGCTGGCTTTTCCAAGCTTCGAAGGTTATGGAGCGGCCCATAATAGTGAGCCAACCCTACCCTGCGCGGGCATCGTGAACAAAGCGCCAAATTGCGCCGCGCCGCAAGATGCGACTGCATCGATGTCACTGGCCCCCTTTTCAACCTGCCGCAAACGTTACCAAAACGTATCCCGACGTCGCGAAAGCGCACAGAAGGCTGGCCCTCACAGCGAACCGACCCATCTGCGCTAGAATGAACCGCTTTCAGAAATCACAAAGTGCGGGGCTGCTGTTATGGCGAACGCGCCAAGGAAAAAGGGGCGAAGTAAGAAACGCACGGCTCGGGCCGAGGTTGCCGCCGGCAACGCGGACGCCACTTATCCCATCGTTGCCATCGGCGCCTCCGCCGGAGGCCTGGAGGCCTTCAGTAACCTCCTTCGTGCCCTTCCACCTGACCCGGGTATAGCTCTCGTCTTCATCCCTCATCTCGATCCGACGCACGAGAGCGCGATGGTCGAATTGCTGGCCCGCACCACTCGACTGCCCGTTCTGCAAGCCGCCGAGGGCATGCGCGTGGCCGTGAATACAGTCTATGTGCTTCCGCCGAATTCCGACATGACGATTGAGAGTGGAATCTTGCATCTGGTTCGCCGCGGGGCCGAACGCGGCCACCACATGCCGATTGATACGTTTTTTCGCTCGCTCGCAGAAGATCAATCGGCTAACGCGATCGGGGTCATCCTGTCCGGAACGGCCAACGACGGCACCCTTGGGCTTGCGGCAATCAAGGATAATGCGGGTATCACCTTCGCCCAGGACACCAACTCCGCCAAGTATGACGGCATGCCCACCAGCGCCATCGGTTCGGGTGTGGTCGATTACGTTCTGCCGCCCAACCGCATTGCAGAAGAACTCCTCCGCATTCAAAAACAGCCTTTGCCGCGGGCGGCTACTCCCGATGCTTTCGAGGGACAAGACCGCCTGATGAAGGACGTCTTCCGCTTGCTGAAGACCTACAGCAAAGTCGATTTTATCGACTACAAGGCGGCGACCATCCGCCGGCGCATCCTGCGCCGCATGACCATCAATCACATCGATGAGCTACGCGATTACGTCAAGCTGCTGCAGCGCAATCCGCAGGAGATCGAAGGTCTCTATCGCGATGTGCTGATCAATGTCACCAGTTTCTTTCGTAATCCGGAAGTCTTTGACAGCCTGCACGAACTTGTCTACCCGAAGATTCTGCGCGAGCGCGCGTCTTCCGAACCGGTTCGCGTATGGGTGCCTGGGTGCTCGACCGGCGAAGAGACGTATTCCCACGCGATCTCACTGGTGGAAACGCTTTCCGAACTGCGCATTGAAGTTCCCATCCAGATTTACGGCACCGACTTGAGCGAGCGCGCCATTCAGAAGGCGCGTACCGGAGTCTACAAAGAGGGCATAACGAATGAAGTCTCGGAAGTTCGGCTGCGGCGTTTCTTCCACAAAGTTCCGGGGGGATATCAGATTTCGAAGTCGATCCGCGACATGTGCGTCTTCGCCCGGCAAAACGTCTTCAGCGATCCCCCATTTTCGCGCATGGATCTGATCAGTTGCCGCAACGTGCTGATCTACCTCAGCCCGGTGTTGCAGAGAAAAGTTATTCCCATTTTTCATTACGCCTTGAAGCCGAACGGCTTTCTGCTGGTAGGCAATACCGAAGGTCTACTCGGGTCGAGCGGCGAGATATTTGATCTCGTGGATCGGAAAAGCAAAATCTATCAGAAAAAGGCGGTACCTTCGCCGGTCACATTCGGCTTGACCATCAGCGCCCACGAAAAGATTGAAGGACGTCCGGAGAAGCCACATACTCGCGCCAACGAAGACGAACTGGCCAAGACTCCACTTGACGTTCAGCGCGAGGCCGACCGTCTGCTGCTGACCAAGTACGTGCCGTCCGCGGTCGTCATTAATGACGAACTGGAGATTCTGCAGAGTCGAGGCAGAACGAACCGCTATCTGGAACTTCCCACCGGCCGGGCCAGCCTCAACCTCCTGAAGATGGCGCGTGCCGGCTTGCTGTATGAATTGCGTGCGCTGATTGAAAAGGCGCGCAAGGACTCAGTTCCTGTGAGCAAGGAAGGGATTACGGTCGAAGATGGCAATGAGATCATCACCGTGAGAGTGGAGATCGTGCCGTTCCGGACGCCGGCGCGGGATCAGCGTCACTTCCTCGTTCTCTTCGAGGAAAAAGAAGGCTCCGAGCCCGAGGTCAAAACGGCGCCGCGGCAGGCGGCGAAGCAGGCCGCCGATGCGAAAGATGTCCAGATCGCCCAACTGAAGCAGGAACTCGCCAGCACGAAAGAATATCTGCAATCGATCATCGAGGCTCAGGAAGCTACGAACGAGGAATTGCAGTCGGCCAATGAGGAAATCCAGTCTGGCAACGAGGAGCTGCAGAGTACCAACGAAGAACTCCAGACGTCCAAGGAAGAACTCGAATCGGCGAATGAAGAATTGAACACGGTGAATGAGGAAATCCAGCATCGTAATCAGCAGTTGGCGCAGCTGAGCAACGACCTGATCAACATTCTCAACAGCGCCACCATTCCGATCGTGATGCTGGGAGAGGACCTTCATATCCGGCGATTTACCCCCGAAGCTGAGCGAGTGTTCGGTTTCTCCAACCACGACATCGGCAAGGCTCTTACCCATCTGACTCTCAATATCGAACTGCCGCAGCTGGAGCGCTGGATGCTCGACGTGATGCGCGACGTCACCATGAAAACTGAAAACGTTCATGGCCATGATGGCAAGTCCTACAAACTCCGCATTACGCCCTACCGCACTCTGGAGAACAAGATCGACGGAGTCGTCATTACGCTGGTCGATATCAGCGACGTGATCGCTCCGGCGAAATCCAACGGACCAAGAGCAGCTGACTGAAGGCGAGACCGCTAAAACAATTGTCATGCTGAGCGAAGCCGCTGGTTCCCATAGATCCCCTGTTCCGCACGGCCGCGAGAATACAGTCCGCGGGTGGTGAAGGTTGCGCCTGCATCGTGGCCGCGGGAAACGCTAGCCAGCCTTCGGATACTTGGTCGAGGCGGAAGTTAGATCCATCTGGCTTCGTTCCAGCGACGCGAGTTCTTGCTCGGAAAACAGAAACGTTGAGCGCTGCAGGGCGAGGTGCTTGTCCCATACGTGGTGGCCGAGCTCTTCCTTCAAGTCATTCACGCTCTCCCAGAGCATTCGCAGCGATTTCCTCATCTCCGCGCGCAGGGAGGCCGCCTCCTCGCGCAGGCGACTCATCTCTGAGATGCCGCTCCTGATGGCCCGAGTCGACACCTCGGATTCAGGAAAAGGATTGGTGAGGGAATACACTTCGCGGATCGGGCTGGCCTTCACCCAAGCGTCAAGCTCGGCTCGAGTTGCGACCACGGATCCGGAGGATCTTCCGGCCGGACGACGGACTGGCAGTCCCATGTACCGCTCATACCGCTGCACGGTACGGACACCTTTCCCAAGATAAGTTGCGATTTCTTTCCAGCCGCTGAGGAATTGCGACGGCTCTATCATCGGGAGTTCTTTGGTCGGGCGTTCTCTCACGGCAAGCCCTCTCCTGGACCAGTAGTACTTCTTGCCCGCATCACCCCAAGTGTCTAAATTTTAGCATTCTTAGCACTGACCTTGTGAGAGGGGCATACTAGATTCACCCTAGGTCCTTAGCCATATTTTCATGTCATCGGA
>Ga0335079_10010303_pt1 | contig 10640 bp, 6 predicted proteins | sample Lox_Sample_33_FD_206719 | JGI IMG/M metagenome (GOLD analysis project Ga0335079, IMG submission 206719) | Soil microbial communities from Loxahatchee National Wildlife Refuge, Florida, United States - Lox_Sample_3.3 | ecosystem: Environmental > Terrestrial > Soil > Wetlands | place: USA: Florida... | reverse complement strand
ACGAGCTTCTGCGCCGTACCGGCCTTCATCCGGCTCGACCCGGCGATTACTTCCGGCCCAACGACGGGAATGATGCTGAACTGGGCAAGGCGTTTGAGGGCGGCTTTCGGATTGCATGTAAGGGCCACCACCTTCGCCCCCAGTTCGCGCGCCCAGCGCATCCCGCCCAAAACGTACGGCGCGCCGCCCCCGGCGGAAATCCCCACCAGAAGATCGCGGCGTGTAAGACTGATCTTCTTCAGGTCCCGGACCGCTTGGCGCGGATCGTCTTCGACTTCCTCCACCGACAAGGTGAGAGAGGCCGGCGCGCCGGCCAGGACCGCCACCACCCGGTCGGTCCCATAGGTGGGAACGCACTCTGAGGCGTCCAGAACTCCCAGCCTTCCGCTGGTCCCGGCTCCCAGGTAGACCAGGCGCCCCCCGTTCCGGATGGCTTCCACGGCCATGTCAACGGCGCGAGCGATCTGTGGGAGAGTCCTCCGCACCGCCGGCGCCACCCGCTGGTCCTCGTGATTGATGATGCCCAGGATCTCCCGCGTGGATTTGGTGTCGAACGACACCGAGGCGGTATTGGTTTGTTCGGTGATCCGCTCGCTTGGCTTTCGTTTCATCCAGTTCTGTTAGGCGGTAGATCTCGATTTCCCCGCGGCGGGGTCCAACTTCTCCTGACCCCTGATCCCTCGCTCACCCCTTCCCCGATAGCGTTTCCCATCCCCGCCGGGACAAGTCCCAGTAGATGATGTACCCGGAGACGGCGGCGATGGCCAGGAACACGAGGCCGGTGCCGGTGAAGCCCAGCAGCAGTTTGCCGATGGCAAACAGGGTCATATAAACCATCAGGCAGCCCAGTATCCAATCCATCAAGTTGTACCAACCATCCTGCGTGGGTGTGACCTCCGGGGCGAGCACGGCCACATGTTTCCACCCCGCCACTCCCGGTCGCACGCGCCGGTAGAACTCCAGGAGCTTGGACTCCGGTTCCGGCTCCGTCAGGAGCGTGGCGGCGACCCACACGACGGTGGTGACGATGACGGTCAAAAGGAGGTTCTTCGCAAATTGGTTCGGATCTGAGGCCGGGAAGGGGCTCAAAAAGCGTAGAATGATGGAGGTCACCGCCGCTGCGGTCATGGCGGAAATCTCCGACCAGGCGTTGATGCGCCACCAGTACCAGCGCAACAAGTATACGGCGCCCGTACCCGCGCCGATGTTCACCACCATGTCCCAGCCGCCCGCCACGCTCTGCATGAGGTAGGAAACTGCCGCCCCCAGGACCATCAGGCCCATGGTGGCGACTTTGGAGACGGTCACATAGTGCCCCTCGGTCCGTCCGCGCACGGCAAACCGGCGGTAGAAATCATTCACAATATAGGATGAGCTCCAATTTAACTGGGTGGCGATGGTTGACATGTAGGCCGCCGCAAACGCCGCGAGCATCAAACCTCGAAACGCGCCAGGCATGTAATCCACCCAGCAGCGAATGAAACCGCCTTCGGCGTCCGCGCCCGGCCGGCTTAATTCCGGATAAAGGACGACAACCGCCAGCGCCGTTAGAATCCACGCCCAGGGGCGCAGGGCGTAGTGCGCGATGTTGAACCACAGGGTTGCCAGCAGGGAGTTCTTTTCATCCTTGGCGCAGAAGATCCGCTGCGCCACGTACCCCCCGCCGCCCGGTTCCGCGCCGGGATACCAGACCGACCACCAATACACTCCGATGTAGACGAGGAAGGTCATCAGCGGCATCCAGGGTGAATGCATATCGGGAACGAACGAGAGGATGGATCCGGAGCCGCCCGATGCCGCCCCGCGCGCCGCGTCCACCGCGGCCAGCTTGGTCTTGAGCGCCCCCATGCCGCCCACGGCACGGACCGCGTAAACGGCCAGCACGATCAGCATGGCCATCTTCAGGATGAACTGCACCAGGTCCGTCCACAGCACGCCCCAAAGGCCGGAGATGGACGTGTAGATCGCCGTGATCGCCATGCAGATCACCACCGCCCAGAATTTGGGAATATTGAGCGAGATCCCCAGGATCTTCTCCATGGCCAGGTTGACCCATCCCAGGATGATGCAATTGATGAGCAGGCCAAAGTAAAGCGCCCGAAACCCGCGCAGGAAAGCGGCGGGCTTGCCGGCATACCGCAACTCGACCAACTCCACGTCGGTGATGATCTCGGCACGGCGCCACATGCGCGCAAAGAAGAACACGGTCATCATGCCGCTGAGCAGGAAGCTCCACCAGAACCAGTTGGCCGCCACGCCCCGCCGCACCACCTGGCCGGTCACCCAGAGAGGAGTGTCCGCCGCAAAGGTAGTGGCCACCATGGAGGTGCCGGCCAGCCACCAGGAAACCTCCCGGCCGGAGACGAAGAAGTCGTCCGTGCTGGCGCTCGCTTTCTTGCGGTAGTAGAGCCCGATCAGGAGATTGATGAGGAAATAGGTGGCAACCACCACCCAGTCGGTAAGAGTGAGTTTCATAGGAGCAAGATCCTCTTTCAAGGTGCTGAAAACTGGCAGTCAGCACCAACTGTAAGCTGTCGGCTGTAAGCTGTCGGCTTCTTTTCATTGACAGCGCAAGTCCGCGAGTATATAGCAAAACGGTTCCGCGCATAACCCAAACTGTGGCGGCCTGGTACTTATTCCTTTCAGGGAAATGGCGTTCAGCAGTTCCGAGCCATTTTCTGGCACAGGGACAAACTTCGCGCGCAGAGTGGGGATTCCAGTTGGGGTTTCGGTGCCCGTGGAAGCCGGGACGTTTTGTCGCCCCCGCGGCGCGTCTCAAAAAACCATTTCCTACCGGTAGGAAATTTCGATGGGAATTTGTAAATTTCTTTCCTACCGGTAGGAAATTCGGCAAGAAATCGCTTGACAAGATATGTGGGCTCCCGGCTAGTCTGGAGGGGAGGAAATCCGGGCCGCGTGGGCGGGAGGGAACTGGCGGGGATGTTGCATGCCGCCGGCGGTCGCGAACCGCAGATGAAAACAAGTGGCTTAGCTTGACAGAGAAACGGGGAACGGCGATGACCGGCACGAGGCGGGAGCAGGCGACGATGTTACTGATAAGAAAAAGACTTACGGCCAAACACGACGCTTCTTGGAAATTCAACATTATGAAAACAGGGAAGTTAGATTGACGGATCATCGCCTTCGACGGCAAAAAGATGTTAAGAATGAAGGATGAACCGACTATGTCTATGAAAGCACAGGGTCGAGCGACTAAATGTCCTGCACGAAAATGAGTTTTCCACAGGGTTTTTGCGACCAAATTCTGAAGTTTCGGGCCGAGAAGGCCGGGATTTCCGGCAAACTGTTCGAGCATTTTGCCACCCTCTCGCGCGACAAGGAGCAGACCTTGAAGAATCGTCCTCAATTTCCGCGTTCCCCTCTGCGGCTGTTTCTATGGGCCGCGCTACTGCCGGTGTGGTGCACGGTGGCAGTCCTCGGCGGCGACCAATCCTCGGCACTGAATGAGCAGAGCCTGGCGGGCATCGCACCCCTCGTCCAAGCCGCGGTCCAGGCCGGCAAGATTCCCGGGGCGGTGGTTTTGATCGGGCACGATGGCCACGTCGTCTACCGCCAAGCCTTCGGGCAGCGTTCCCTGGTTCCGGAAAGGCGTCCGATGACCATAGACACGATCTTTGATATGGCCTCGCTGACCAAGGTCGTTGCGACCACCACGGCGGTCATGCAACTGGTGGAAGAGGGAAAGATTCAACTCAGCGCTCCCGCCAGCGATTACTGGCCGGAGTTCAAGCAAAACGGCAAAGACCTGGTGACCATCCGCGAGCTGATGACGCACTATTCCGGCCTGCCCCCGGACCTGGAATTGAAACCCGCTTGGACCGGGTATGACACCGCCATGAAGATGATCGTGGCCGCTCAGCTTGATGAGGCGCCCGGCACGCGGTTTGTCTACAGCGATATCAACTTCGAGACGCTGGGGGAGATTGTGCGCCGCGTTTCCGGCGAAACGCTCGATGCGTATTGCGCCGAACACATCTTTGGACCTCTCCTTATGCGCGACACGATGTTCACGCCTCCCGCCTCGCTGCGGGATCGCATCGCGCCGACCCAGTATGAACACGACGCCAGCGGGCCGGTTCTCTTGGGCGTGGTGCACGATCCTACCTCGCGTTTCATGGGCGGCGTGGCCGGGCATGCGGGGCTGTTCTCCACCGCCGATGACCTCTCCATCTTTGCGCAGACGCTGCTGGATGGCGGCGTACATGAAGACGCGCGTATCCTCAGCCCGCTTTCCGTGGAGAAGATGACGGAACCCGCGACGCCTCCCAACAAGATGGCTTTGCGCGGGCTGGGCTGGGATCTTGACTCCCCTTTTGCCACCAATCGCGGCGAACTGTTCGGGGTGGGTTCCTACGGCCACACCGGGTACACGGGTACGTCCCTCTGGATCGATCCGGTTACCCGGACATACGTGATCCTGCTCACCAACCGGGTGCATCCCTTCGATAAAGGTGAAGTGGTGGGGCTGAGGACGGCAATCGCCACCCTGGTGGCGGGGGCGCTGGGGCCGCTCTCAGCGCAGCAGATCCTGGACAGCCGGCGCTCCCTCACCGGCTTCTTCGAATTGATGAAGGGCTACCGGGAGCAGGGCCCGCGCAACGGCGAGGTGAAGACCGGAATCGACGTGCTGGAAGCGGACCACTTCGCCGCGCTGGCCGGCAAGCACGTGGGGTTGATTACCAACTCCACCGGCCGCTCGAGCGACGGCCAGCGCACCATTGACCTTCTGGCGCACGCGCCCAACGTCCAACTGGTGGGGTTGTTCGGACCCGAGCACGGACTCGCCGGCTCCGCCGCGGAAGGCGCCAGGGTGGATTCCTCCCGCGACGCCGCCACCGGCTTGCCCATTCACAGCCTGTACGGCGAGGTTGAGCGTCCCACCGCGCCAATGCTGGAGGGCATCGACGCGCTGGTCTTCGATATCCAGGATGTAGGCGCGCGCTTCTACACCTACATCACCACGCTGGGATACTGCCTGGAAGAAGCCGGGAAGAAAGGGATCGACTTCTACGTCCTCGACCGGCCTAATCCCATCAACGGCGCCGATGTCGACGGCCCTCTGCTGGACCCCGACCTGCACTCCTTCATCGGCTACTTCCCCATACCCGTTCGTCACGGCATGACGGTGGGCGAGCTGGCGGAAATGTATAACGAGGAAAATCATCTGAACGCCCGGCTGCACGTCATCAAGATGACCGGCTGGCAACGCACCGACTGGTTCGATGAAACAGGCCAGACCTGGATCAACCCTTCCCCCAACCTGCGCAGCCCGACGGCGGAGGTTCTCTATCCCGGCGTTTGCCTGGTGGAGGGCTCCAATGTCAGCATGGGCCGGGGCACGGATGCCCCCTTCGAAATGATTGGCGCCCCGTGGATCAACGGCCGGGACCTGGCGGCCCGATTGAACGCCAGGAAAATTCAAGGGGTGCGTTTTGTCCCCATGGATTTCACGCCAGCCTCCGCCATCTTTGCGGGGGAGATGTGCCATGGGATTCGATTTGTACTGGTCGATCGCCAGGCGCTGGAACCGACGGAGATGGGAGTGGAACTGCTCGCCGCTCTCTGGCGGCAATCCCCCCAGAATCTCAATCTGGACGGCGCTCTGCGCCTGGTGGGAAGCCACAAAGTGGTGGACTCCATCCGCAGAGGCCAAAGCCCGGCGCGGATCTGGTACGACTGGCAGGAGGATTTGGCAAAATTCAAAAAGGTGCGGGCAAAGTATCTGCTCTACCCCTGAGCCGGGAGAGCTCCGCGAACCGTGCTTCAGCGATTCGTCCCACCACCGAAGCGCGACGCCGCATCCTCATCCGCGTAGGCGGCGACGATTTCGCCGAAGTAGACGCGATGAAAATCGCCCTCGGGATAGAAATCCTCGTGGATGGCTTGCGCCAGGGCGGCCGGCGCCAGGTCATTGCGCTGCACAGTGCGGCACTCATAATGCAGAATGCACTCCTGCACGATGGGCGCCCGCACCTCGCGGCTGGGAGCGGGGGTCAGGTGCATTTCCTGGAACTTGTCGTGATCGCGGCCTGACACCGTGCCACAGTGGCTGGCCGCCGCGGCGAGCTCGCGGGGGGGAACATTGACAGTGAAGTCGCTCACTTCCTCCAGGCGGCTGCAGGAGTAGCGCGAGGGCCGGACCAGCACGATAAAGATTGGCCGCGCCCAGATGGAGCCAATCATTCCCCATCCGATGGTCATGACGTTGGGTTTTCCGTCCGCGCCGCGGGTCGCCAGCAGCAGGCCGTCCTCGCGCATCCGTTGGAGAGTTTGAGCGAAGTAATCCGTGTACCGCACGCGTACCTTGGCCATGCGCGATTCACCTCGTTGAACGCTTAATGATGACTGTGGTCGCCGTGATCCTCATGGGAAGGAGCCGGCGGCTTCGCTGCTTTCTCCTGCTTTTGGGGATGCGGAATCGCTTCCTTGTCCTGCGTCGGCCCGGCGGGCCTCCCGGCGCGCACGTTATTCATCTGTTGTGGCTCCAGCGGCCGGCCGGGATCGGAGGTATAGGCGCCCTCCCTCGTCTTGAAAGATGGATTCGTGGGGGGCGGCGCGTTCCGCGTGTAGACATGCGGAAACGGCGTGGGCGGGGGACCGCCCGCGTGTGGAGGCGAGTTAGTCGTCGGCGTGTAGGCAGGGGGGCGCGGTCCGGGTCCCGAAGGGGTGGCGACGGGAGGGTGCGGCGCCGGTTGTGTCAGCACGGCAGCTCGTCCCGGGTATTCGTACGCACTGTGGCGAACGGGCGGTGGGTCCACCGCCCGCGATCCAAAGACCGCATGAGAGGTGGGGGTGACATCCGGATGGGGCATGACCTCGGCATGAGATATCTGGGTGGGTGTCACGTGCACGATGCCGCGGTCCACGCGACCCCCGCCGCGGAAGGCCTCGCCTGAAACCGCTGTGAAGCCCGCCTGGCGATTTACGTAGTGAACGTTGGTGACGTTCGTAATGTTTGTCACGTTGACCACGTTAACCTGGCGGATGTAAGCCGGGCTGTAGTGATACCAGGGAACGAAAGGTTCGCGCGGCCCCAGGGGGAACCAGGCCTGCACGCCGATGCCGATTCCAAAGCCCGGCCCGCCCACGAACGCCACGAGGGCCGGGGCGTAAACGGGCCGCACCACAACGGGCCCGGGAACCCAGGCCCAACCCGGCCCAATCCGCACCCATCGGCCATAGTGGAAGGGTGCGTAGCCCCAGGGTTCGGCCTCCACCCAAGTCCACCCCCAGGGTTCGATGAAGACCCAGTGCCCGTACCGGTAAGGAACCCAATCCGGCGGAACGGCGGCGGGATACCACACCGGTCCGTAGTTGGGGTCCGTCGCCCAACGCCCGTTGGCGTCGAGATCGGGAGCGCCGGGGACCGCCGGCCCCACTTGCCGGGCGGAAGCGGAGTCTTGGACGCGACGATCGCGCCCCGCGCACCAGTGATCGAAATCATCCTGCGGGGGTGCCTGGATCTCCGCCGCCATCACCGGTCCCGTGCCGGTCAATTGCACGGTCTGCCCTCCCTGCACCGTTTTCGAAAGGTCTCCCGCGCTCACTTGGAGGCTGCCGGCAGTCACCATGACGCGCGTGGAGTTGCCGTCGGGAGCAGTGTCCACCCGGTAGGATCCCGGCGCTTGCAGCAGAAGGGCACCGTTGGGTGTGTCGATCTCCACGGAGTTACCTTCCGGCAATTCATAAAGAGTTACGCGCAGTGTGCCCTGCCCGACCCCCAGTTGCATCAACTGGTCGCTCAAATTAGCCAGGGTGACATCGGTGCTGGGGGCCAGGCGCACGGCAAAGGGCCCGACTTCCAGTTCGGCCCGCGCGCCCTGGTCGGTAAAAAGCCTGTCGCCGGTGCTGACCGGGCGATTTACGGTGGCCTCACTCCAGTCGGTCTCGCCCGACGGCTGAAAGGAAACTTTACCTTGAATCAAGCTCAGGCGGGCCACACGGCCCGGCGGATCGCCGGGATCGGCCGCCGGAAGTGTCGAAGCCGACAATCCGGTCAATAGGATCGTAGAGATGAGGATCAGAGTAATCCGCCACGGGTTCAGTTTCATAGTTTCTCCCAGTTCCCAGACTTGGATTCGCATTCTACACCGCCGCGTTGCCAAGCGCCTACAAGCCTTTACCTTGCGTGGTGAGCACCAGCTTGCCGTGCTTGACTCCCCGCAAGCTCAGAATCTGGTCCGCGATATGCCGCACCTCGTTGCTGCGCCCCCGCATGATGATCACTTCCAGGCAATTGTGGTGGTCCAAATGGACGTGTGTGGCGGCAAGGACTTTCCCTTCGGCATGGTGCTGGGCCTCGATCAACCGCTCGGAAAGCTTTGGGCGATGGTGATCGTAAACCATGGTAAGGGTGCCGGCGACGACCCGGTTTTCTTCCACGTCCTCGTTGATGGCGTAATCCCGCACCAGATCGCGGATGGCCTCCGAGCGATTTTTGTAACCCTTCTTGGCAATAACACGGTCGAATCGAAGCAGCAGTTCACGGTCGAGAGAAATTCCGGTTCGGGTCAGCTTGGCCACAGTTCCTCCTTGCACTCGGGCGGTGCTCCTGAACGTCCCCCTCATACTACCAGCGAAGGAGCCTTATGTGCCAAAGCCGCGGGCGTCACCTGCAATGGGAAGGAGTCAGGAGCAAGGGTAACAAGTCGGACCATGGAGTGGACCTGGCATGGATATTTGATCGGCCGATGTGAAGTGAAACGTGAGGCGCAGAGCCTGGCTCGCTCGCATGTGCCAGCCCCCCTCGCAAGGTCAAAGCACAATAGGGAACGGGGGAGTCCCCGGACTCCCCCTTAAGAGAGGCTCTGTCGATTCCGGAAGTGTTAGCCGGCGATCGGCGAGTCCGTGGAACCAGCCACCGTGGTCGAGTTCTGACGAATCACGCCCGATTGATCGGTGAAGTAGTAGTTCGTGCCCGTCGAACTGGTGATGGGAACGGCCGTAAACATGTAGGTGTTGATGCGCCCGGTTGAGTCGCTGGCGCCCGGCGTATACGTAAAGCTGTAACCACTCTTTGCGCCGATTGCCAAAACGCTGTCAATCAGGCCGGCGGCGGTGGATGTCGGGTTGACACCCCCCGACGGCGATGCCAGGTAGCTCATCGCATAGCTGAAGCCGACATTGTAGGTAGAAGAGTACGTAATCTCCGCAGTGTTCAGCGTACGCAGTGAGCCCACGGCGGAGGCCTGATTTGCAGCGATACGCGACCGAAGCAAATTGGGGATGGCAATTGCCGCGATGATCAGGATGATCGCCACAACAATCAGCAGTTCGATGAGGGAGAAGCCTTTCGAGCCCTTACTCATATAATCCTCCTAGGAGACCTTTCAGTTAAATAGACTTGACCGCCACATTGAGACTCTCAAGTGGCGTTGGAGTAAGTATGAGCAGCTTGGCTTCCAAAGTCCGGCGTGGACAGCCATTCTGCCATTTTGAATGCCGTTCATTTTCAGGGGGTTAAAAGGGGCGTGAAGCGCGGGATGCTTCCCCTTTCATTCATCCCGTGATAACCGCCGACTTTTGTCAAACCCGGGAGACAAATCGCGTCATCCCGGAGCCGTTCAACGATCCGCCTTGACCGTCGGCACCTTGCTGGTCTACCTGACGACCGCAGGTAGTAGTGCCTGTGCAGATGTCACTTTCTCGTTTCAAAAGTCATCCTATTAAAATGTCAACCTGAGGCTCGATCAACAGATTAACTGACCTGGATAGAGGAGGGGTTATGGCAAGCCCATCGCCCGCAGTAAGAACCATGAAGGTGGCGCAAATACCCAAGGCGGGAGCCGATTTTCAAGTCGTCGACCGCGAAATCCCCAAGCCGGGAACCGGTGAGGTGCGGATCAAGGTGCAGGCCTGTGGCGTCTGCCACAGCGACGAGCTCACCAAAGAGGGCGCCTGGCCCGGCATTCAGTACCCGCGCATTCCCGGACACGAAGTGGCGGGCATCATCGATGAACTCGGCGCCGGAGTTTCCGCGTGGAAGACGGGTCAGCGCGTGGGCGTCGGGTGGCACGGCGGCCACGATGGCACATGCCGCGAGTGCCGGCGCGGGGATTTTCGCAATTGCCGCAACCAGAGAATTCCCGGCATCAGCTATGACGGCGGATACCAGCAGTACATGGTGGCTCCCCAGGAGTCGCTAGCAGCCATTCCGGAAAGCCTGAATGCAGTGGAAGCCGCCCCGTTGCTCTGCGCCGGAATCACCACCTATAACTCACTGCGGCACAGCGGCGCACTTCCCGGCGATCTCGTGGCCGTCCAGGGAGTCGGCGGTCTGGGACACCTGGGAATCCAATTCGCAAACAAGTTCGGCTACAAAACGGCGGCGATCGGGCGCGGATCCGAAAACGCTCCCCTGGCCAAGAAACTCGGAGCCAGCGTATACATCGACAGCCATGCGACCAACCCCGCTGAGGAGTTGCAAAAGCTCGGCGGCGCCCAGGCGATCCTCGCCACCGCTCCCAACTCGAAAGCCATGTCCGCCCTGATCGATGGCCTGGCGCCGAACGGCAGGCTGATGGTGATCGGCGCGACCTTCGATCCCATTGAGGTCACGCCGGTACAACTCATCGTTGGGTGCCACACTATTGAGGGCTGGACCGCCGGAACGCCCGCCG
>Ga0335079_10010300_pt1 | contig 10643 bp, 13 predicted proteins | sample Lox_Sample_33_FD_206719 | JGI IMG/M metagenome (GOLD analysis project Ga0335079, IMG submission 206719) | Soil microbial communities from Loxahatchee National Wildlife Refuge, Florida, United States - Lox_Sample_3.3 | ecosystem: Environmental > Terrestrial > Soil > Wetlands | place: USA... | reverse complement strand
CAGCACCATGAAGCACAGTGCTGTCTGGGCGACCAGCTGCTTTCGACAGGCCGGCCTCATCCGGACGAGCTTGCCCTGCTCGATCCTCAGGCTGTGCTGGCTGGCAAGTGGATCCGTCGCTCCTCCTCGACAAATGCGCCTGCCAGCGCCTCAGCGTGGCCCTGGGCGACCCCGACGACGTCGCGTGTCAAAGGCCATCTCTCGGGGCGAGTTCGCGACCGCTGGCTTGCGCAATCGCGACCTCCGGGGTCTGCTCCACTCATCGCCCAACGACCGACGGCGATCGGGCAAAGTGAGCCGACAGCTTCGCCTTCTCCGCGCTCATGGATCATTCGCAAGATCCCAAAGACGCACCGCGTGCGCGGCCACCTGCTCAGCGCCGCTCTACGGGCCACTCGTGACGCCAGCCTGAAGCAGCTCTTGCGCGAGGCCCTATCCCGGAAAGTCTGCGCGCACTGCGATGACTTTCCGGAGTAGAGGATCAGAAGGCGGCTGTCAGGCCGAGGGCCAGGGCCCCTCGGCGCATCTGATCATCGAAGGTCGCGACCGTCACTTGCTGCCGGGTGGCGGCGAGGTAATGAGCGGTGGCGAGGTGCAACGCGTCCAGCGTTCGGACCGGGACCGGGAACGGCTCCAGCGCCCTCGCCAGGACCGATGGCACGAGTTCAACGAGCGACACCCGAGCCAGGATCTCGCGAACCCCATCGCCATGGGTGCGCGCTGCGGAGCGCGCGTTCACGCGAATCCAGAGCTCGTATTCAAGCAGGCGGCTCGAAATGAGCGGCTCCAACCAAAGCGCCTCGGGCGCCTTGCGATCCTCCGCGAAGAGTTCCGCAAGGGCAACCGAGGTGTCGAGGTAGATCAACGGTCAGACCGATCGCGCTCGAACTCTGAGAGGAGCTCTGCAAGCGGTACCGTGCCGGGTGGCGTCGCGGGGCGTGTCCCCGGCGGCAGCAGAGCCGGCGTCACGATTCCTCGGCGGACCATCTCAGCGAGGAACACGTCGGGGACGTCGCCGCTGCGCCCGGCCCGCGGCGGGACAATCTCCGCGACGAGTCGGTCGCGGTCCGCGATGAGCACGGTTTCGCCTTGCGACGCCAACCGGACATACTCGCTGAGCTTGTTTTTTAGCACCTTGAGTCCCACGATGCGCACCAGCGGAATGTAGCTACCGGAAGCTACCATTGCAAGCGGTCGCATGTCGCCGCGCGCGCCAGCTCGAGAAGGCCCAGCGGCCTGCCTCCGCCGGCGGGAATCGACACGAGCGAGTCGGCAGGGTCGGAACCTCGATAGGCCGAAGATCGGGCAGGACCGACTTCCACGGGATGGCTCTGGATTTCTGCTTAGCCTCAAGGTGGCATCCGGGAGTGACCGCCACCCTGATTTCGAGCGCTACTGCCGCTGGCGGTGTCACCGCGCTCTCGACATGGACAGCCCGGCGATCCGCCCCGTGCAAGGAAACCAGCATGGCCACGTGGTGGCAGTCGGCGAGGCTGGCGGCCTCTATCGAAGGCGAGAGGCGCGCCGCGTGAGCGATCGGCCAGGAGCAATCACCCCAGTCTGCGAGATAGCCTCGCCCGAACGACACGCCCGCGATGGCCCTCGCGACCTCCCTTTCCCTTGTTCTCATTGCCGGACCCGAAGCAGAACGCCGTCACCCGTCCGTCAACGTCCATGCCGCGAGCTGACGCACCCGGGGTACTCGGGACGACGGCTGGGGACGGAATAGGCCTGCCGCCGACGATGGCGAGGCGAAGATGCCGCTCACCGAGCAGCACGACCTTGTCGGGGCACTCCGACTTGATGACCTGGGCGTCAGGATCGAGCACGACCTACCCTTGGGCGCGATGGGCAGAGGACCTTGAAGCTCTCCGCGGCTCGGCGCCGTCCGAGTTCTGGCGCCAGGCGGGCGTACCTTGCTCCAGACCAATCGGCAGCCACCGCCGCTCCACCTCCGACTTCAGCGGCGAATCAACCCAGCATTCCAGAGGCCGAGGACGACATCCATCTGACCGTTGGCCTTTATCCAGACGCCGCCCAGCACGTCAAGCCAGAGGGCGTCGGGGTGCAGTGAGGATGGCGTGGCCGTTCGCTGTAGGATGTTTACAGCAGCCACCGCGTACCCCTTGTTCTTCCTCGACTTCGTGTAAGTTCCCGGCGGCACGGCAGGAACCCCGACGACGAGGCCCTCCTCGCAGAGCCCGAGGAATGCTCCCTTGGGACTTCCCATCTTTTGATAGGAAGGGCCAGCGAACGTGGCCGCCACCGCTCTGCGCCACGCCTCGGGCGGCCCGAGCCCATGTTGCTTCACCAGATTCGCGGCGGCTATAGCCACCGCGCCGCATCCGCTTACCTTCTTGTACCCCGCGGAGTCGGCCCCGCGACCGGCCCTCCGTCTCAAGCGAATCACCTTGGACTGTGCGCTGGTCGCGATAACGGCCCACGCGATACTTGAGACTCCGATGAGGATTGATGGCCCCATGTTACGAGCTTGTTCACAAACGCTCCTTGTTGCGCCGCAAATATTCACTGCGGGAACAGCGGAAACTGAGGCAAATCCGGACCGCGGACACCGCGTTTGCCCTCCCAACCATCGCCGTCCGTAGTGTAAGGCTCTGATCTTCGCACGAACCGTTGAGCGGGGACAGCCCGGAGAATCGTCACGGCCGATCGGCAAGCTCGCCGGCCTCCGATGTTCCCCGTAACCCTTCAGTTCATCGTTGCGATGCTCGCCCACGCGGTCAATGAACGGATGGCGCGCCAGGGTTCCTCCAGATGAACGGCCTCTCGAGCGAGCAGTTTAGCCGCGGATGCCCTGAACGGTCCTGTCCAGAGCGATTTTTGCGAAGCTGATTCGCCCCTGGAAAGACAGTTAGTGAACTACGTTACACCCGCACGGCCCGTGGCTCCAGAACAATCGCTCACGACGTGTGGCCGGCGATTCGTGCTGTGCGCCTTGACGTTTGCTTTCGGCTCTGCTCGGCCGGACAGTCGATCTCCACACGCCAGGCTCGCCAAGCCGCTACTCCCGCGAGCGCGTCGTCCACGAGGCGCAGGACCAGTATGTCGCAGCGTGACGATCGCGTCCGTTTGCAGCACATGCTGGACGCGTCCCGGCAGGTGATCGCCTTCGTGCAGGGGCACGGGCGTGAGGAGCTCGACCGCGATCTGCAGCTGACGCTCGCGCTCAGGCGGGTCGGAAGCAGCGCTCGCCCCTCCCTGATCTGTACTTCGCCAGATGCGCCTCGCCAGAACTCGTCCTGTCGGGAATCCTTGAGGATTCTCCCGGCCACCTCGATGGTCGCCGGGCATGCTTCGACTCGTCTGTGCGACGGGACATGGACAGAATGGTCCGGGAATCCGGAATGCATCCCTTTCCAAGACGCCCGTTCAACTCGGATCGACCCTCGGGAATGTGGCCGCATTCATTTACCTCCCCTCCCTTCGTGAGCATCCTCGCGGGCCGAAGAAGCCTGTGCCTCCTCGAACTCGCTTTCGCAAATCACGGCCGCATGTCGACAGCGAGGTTGCTCGGGGAAAGCCGCCCTGAAAGGACTGAGTCCTCCGGCCCAAGATTGCGGGGGGCCACGCTCCCCGGCTTCAAGATCCGGCGGCGAGCCATCTCCTCTCGTTCCAGGGTCTCAAGCTCTTCGGAACCGAGCCACGCCCACGTTGGTTCCTTCCCCAGTCTTTTCGCCGGCGTGCGCCCCAGGCGCTCCGCGAGGTCGACCTGCTCCTACCGATTGGAGGGAGCCCACCACGCCCAGCCAAGAGCGCACAGCTGAGTCAGTGTCAAGTGCGCGGCAGCGCCGGTGGTTCTCAGATCAGAGATCGAACCGGTAGCCGTACTGTGCGCCGACGCTGTCCATACCCTGGTTTCTGTGGGCAAGGTCGCTGTTCGACATGTGCTCCCAGACCAGCGAGATCCCGTGGTGATGGAAGAAGCGCCAGCCGACTTCCACGCCGAGGTGAAAGAGGAAACGCGAACCGAACTCGGTGCGCTGTGGATTGCCGAAGTTGAGATTGCCGTCCTGCATGGCGGCGCCGAGATATCCTTCGAGATACGGTCCCAGCTGAAACTGGTGCCCCCAGTCGAGATCGACATAGACGTTGTCCGTGTAACCGCAAGTGTTCTTGGAGCCGCCCAGGCGCGGCCGCGGCCACAGGATGTACTTGAAGAAGCTCGGCGACACGAAGAGGACCTCTACATTCACATTGGCCCCGTGCTCGAAGCGATGGCGGAAGGGGGCCACTGAAAAGCTGTACCGATTTGGGAAGTAGATGTCGTGATTCAGGACTCCAAGCCGGAACTCCGAGACGATGCCCCACAGCGGCTGGCCTCGATGCCGAGCACCTTCCGCCGCGGCAGCCGGCTTGGCCTCGCCGGAGGCAGAGCCCCCTGAGTCGAGCGCCCACTGTGGGCTCGATAGCGAGGTGAGCGTGTAGCCTGGGTCGGTGCCTGACGCCGAAGCAACCGAGCTTGCGAGAAGCACGAGAATGAGCACGGCTGGTCGCAATGCTCGCCGGACTGATCTCCGCAACAGCGTTTCGAGCGATTCCACCACTTCACCTTATCCGAAATGGACCACACCGTGTGTGACCCGTTTCGGGGCCATTTCGTTTTTGGCTGTGGCTCTCCCTCCTAAGCGCCCGCGCTCCAGGGCGCGGGTCAGTATCTCGGCATCCCTCTGTCGATGCGCTCTGCCCAGGCACGGATCCCGCCGACGAGGTTCCGCACCTTCCCGAACCCCGAGCGGCGCAAGAACTCTACTGCCCTGGCGCTACGCCCCCCCGAGCGACAATGGGCGACGATATCGCGCGAGGGGTCGAGCTCGTGCATGCGCCGCGGCAGCTCGCCGACGGGAATGAGGTGCCCGCCCAGATTGCAGATCTGGTACTCCTGTGGTTCGCGCACATCGAGGAGGTAGAGGTCTCGCCCAGCATCGAGCTCCAGCTTCAGCTCCTCCACGGAGACCTCCGGGATCCTTGTGGCGGCCTCGCTCCGCGATCCACAGAATTGTTCGTAGTCGATGAGCCTGCGGATGGTGGGGTGGCTACCGCAGACGGGACAGTTGGGATCCTTGCGGAGCCTCAGCTCGCGAAAGCGCATCTGTAGTGCGTCGATGAGGAGCAATCGCCCGACGAGCGGTTCGCCTCGACCCAAGGCAAGCTTGAGCGCCTCGGTCGCTTGCATGACGCCCACGAGGCCTGGGAGGATGCCGAGCACGCCTCCCTCGGCGCAAGACGGCACGAGCCCGGGTGGCGGCGGCTCGGGGTGGAGGCATCGATAGCAGGGGCCTTCGCGCAGCGCAAACACGCTCAGCTGACCTTCGAAGCGAAAGATCGACCCGTAGACGTTCGGTTTTTCGCACAGGACGCAGGCGTCGTTCACGAGATAGCGCGTCGCGAAATTGTCGGTGCCATCCACGACCAGGTCGAATTGGCGAACGATATCCAGGGCGTTTTCGCTACTGAGCCGCGTCTCGAAGGGGCGTATCTCGAGAAAGGGATTCAACCCGCGAAGCCTCTCCACCGCCGAGTCCAGCTTCTTGCGACCCACGTCGGCGGTGGAGTAGAGCACTTGCCGCTGCAGGTTCGTGGCATCGACCACGTCGAAGTCGACGATCCCGATGGTCCCCACGCCGGCGGCCGCGAGATAGAGGGCGAGCGGTGACCCGAGTCCTCCCGCACCCACGCACAGTATCCTGGATGACTTGAGGCGTCCTTGCCCCTCCAGGCCAACCTCCGGCATGACCAGGTGACGCGAATAGCGAAGAATCTCGTCCTGCGAGAGCGCGATCGTGCCCCCGGCGATCGAGGGCACGATGGAAAGCGTGTCCCCCTCCTCGACCAGGGTGGCATCCTTGTCCAGATAGCGGATGTCCTCGTCGTTCAAGTACACGTTGATGAACGCGCGCAACTTTCCATCCTCGGCGTACAGGTGTCGCTTGAGGTCAGGGTGCTCGGCGACCAGCATGCCGAGCGCCTCGCCCACCGTCTTCGCCGACACCTCCACCGCGCTTCGTGTGCCCGCGAACTGCCGCAGCGGGGCAGGGATGAAGATCTTCATGAGCGGTTCCCGTGCGTCACCTGGATCTCCTCCTCGCGGAAGCGCTTGTCCACTTCGCCCGTTCCTTCGAGCACGAAAGAGTTCGTCTCCTCCCGCCGCCCGCTCGCGATGCGGGTGATGAGGTACGAGCAGCCCGGCCAGTGCGCCTCGGCGAGATCGGTCTGCGACCAGCGCGCGGGATGGTCAGGATGCGAGTGGTAGAAGCCCACGATGTCCTCGCCGCGCTCGCGCGCCGCGCTCGCGATGCGCACGAGCTCGCGCCCATCGATGCGGTAGCGGTCGCGCAACGAATCAACGCGGACATTCTCGCAACGCGCGATGCGAACCACCACTCGCTCGTCGCCCTCACCGCACCCCAGCAGGACGCCGCACGATTCATGGGGATAGGTCTCCTCTCCGTGCCGCCGGAGCTCCTCGTATTCCTTCTCGTCGATCTTCACCATGGTGGCCTGCCGCCATCGACAAAGCCTATCCCCTTTCCCAGAACCGTTCCGAGAGGTATTTGTCGGCTGCATCAGGCAACACCGTCACGATGACCGCTGGCGCGCCCTCGAGCTCCCGGGCCAAGGCGAGGCACCCCGCGACCGCCGCGGCGGCGGAGACCCCGACGAGCAGGCCCTCCTCCCGCGCCAGCCGCTTCACCATCGCGTAGGCCTCCTCGGTTTTCACAGCGCGGTCGTCGTCGGCGAGCGAAGCGTCATAGATGGATGGCACGAGCGCGCTCGCCATGTGCTTGGCTCCCTCGATCCCGTGGAATGGAGAATCGGGTTGGAGAGACACGCACCGGATGGTCGGATTCAGCTCCTTGAGCCGGCGAGCAGTCCCGACGAAGGTGCCGCTCGTGCCGAGCATCGCCACGAAGTGCGTCAGCTGGCCGAGGGTTTGCAACCAGATCTCATTCGCGGTGCCGTGGTAGTGCGCGCGCCAGTTTGCGCCGTTCGAATACTGATCGGCGTAGAAGTACCGGCTGCTCTCAACGGACAGCTCGCGTGCCCGATGAATGGCGCCATCCATCCCGTCGGTACCGGCGGTGTAAATGACGCGCGCCCCGTAGGCGGCGAGGATGCGCTTGCGCTCGGCCGATACGTTGGCGGGCGCGCACAGGGTCACCGGAAAACGCAACGCGGCCCCCAGCATGGCGTAGGCGATGCCGGTATTGCCGCTCGTGGCATCGAGCAGGATCTGCCCCGGCGCGAAGGAACCGTCCTGGCGCGCCTCGGCCACGATGTTCGCGGCGGCCCGGTCCTTCACCGATCCGCCCGGGTTCGCCCACTCCGCCTTGCCGAGGAGCCGCACCTTCGGCAGATCGCTGACCACGCGCTCGAGCCGTAGGAGCGGAGTGTCGCCGATCCTCTCCACTGGTCGAAGCCCCAGACGCGAGGCCGGGACCTCGGCCGAGTCGGGGCGTTGCATCGGGGCGACATGCATAGGGATGCTGATCTCTTAGCCGGCGAAAGCCACCATCGCTTCACGGTTAACATGTTGGAGGCAGCCCTTACGTTGGGCTTCAGGTCGAGCGGCCACGGACGGCATGTGCTGGGGTGTGCTCGACCGGCCCCGAGGGGGCGCGCCGTCGCTCCCCAGGCCCTGCTTGCCGCCGGCTCGACGCCAGGCTGCTCGCGCGCCGCGACGCTTGCAGTGATTCGCGCGCAAGCAGCTCCTTTCCGAGAAGGCGTACCACCCCCAGCAGATTCAGAGGTCCCTTCAACCGCGCTCGATGCGGCCCTGCGGCTGCCAACCACTATCGGTGAAACCGACGTTGGCGGTGTTCAGTGGCCCTTGCGCCGGGGAACCTGGCCGCGAAAGGTCCTGGCCGTCCGGACGCGGCAGACTTTCCGAACCGCAACCACGGAACAGCATCAGCGCTTCGTCTCGGGAGGGGGAAGCAAATCGAGGGGGAGATTCCCCGCTCGAGCGGTATTGCCGACGACGAAGGTGGGCGTGGCGCGCACGCCGTCGCGTATGCCCGCCTCCACATCGGCGGCCAGCCGCCGTTCGGTCTCGCGGGAAGACAGACACGCCTCGAAGCGCTTGAGGTTGAGGCCCACCCGCGACGCCAGCGTGAGAACCGAAAGCCCCTCGTTCTGGTTTCCGAAGAGCGCGTCATCCATCTGCGAAAGCCGACCCTGGCTTTCGGCACAGATCCCGGCCCGGGCGAGAGCGCAGGCCGAAGGATGGATGGCCCTCTTCACCATCGGGTTGCACGCGCTGTCGAGCGGGAACTGACGGTGCACCAGCACGAGATCGGGGCGAGTCTTGAGCAGCGCCCGCGTCTGCTCATGTGCGCGCGCACAGAAGGGGCATTCGTAGTCGCTGTATTCGATGATGACGGTGCGAGCCGCCGTGTTGGGCGCCGTCGCGACGGATCGCGCTGCGGGCGGAGCGGCGGTGCGTTCCCAGTAGTGGGGGTAGGCCTTGGCCACACCGGTCACGCCGAAGATGGCAACGGCACTGATGGCCGCGGCCAGCCCGGGCTTCTCCCACACCGCGAGGAGAGCAGCGCGGAGGGTCGAGCCAGCTCCGATGGGTCGGCAGGCCTGTATGCCGAAGATGAAGAGCGCGAGCGCCATGAACCAGGAACCGACGCAGAGCAAGCACCAGGCACCGATCGCGAGTTCGCTCACGAGCGCCAGCGCCACCGAGGCGGCCACGGAGGCGGCGCCCACAAGAAGCAGCAGGCCTGCCGCCCACAGCGCGCGCGGGCGGATGAGTGCCGCCGCCGAGAGCCCGACTGCCACCGCGTACCCGAAGGTCCCCCAGATCGCGACCGGCAAGCCGAGCACCACGGAGTAGTGGCTCGTCGCCACGCGATCGCAGTTCACGGTCTCGCTGATGGCACAGAAACTTGCGAACCCGGCGTGAGCCCGCACGTGCAAGCGAGCAAGAAAGAGTGCGATGGCGAGACCGGCCAGGCTCGCCGCGAGGGCGAGCCACAGTGAGCCACGGCGCAAAGTTCGCTCCGGCGATGCGCCATCGGGGTGCCAGCCGGGCCCCGTCTGCCGAACCGTCAGTCGATCGGACACGGGCGCGTCTCTTCGCACGGCTTTGGCCTCTGCTTCGTCTCTCTCTTCGCTGGCTCGTTCGCGGCTTTCCCCCGACGAATCCGGCTGCCCTTCTTCTTCGCCACCGGCGGTTGAGCGGTCGTCGCCCCGTCTTGCGCGGAGGGTGTTCCCTGGGCCGCCTTGGCGTCATCTGCGCAAGGCATGCCCACCTCAACAAGCGCCAGGGCTACCGCGACGAGTACCTTCTTCAACATCGCACCTCCTCAGGGTCGTCGTTGCTCATCTCGCGAACCCCGCTCCTCTATCGGCTTGATGGGCGCGGAGTCTGCCTCAGAAGGAGACGCCGGCGAAGGGACCGGGCCGTGTGGGGGCCGCATCTATGGGTCCCGCAGAGCCATCCGGGTCGCCACCTCTGCCGCTCCGACGAGCGCGGCCTGCTCGTTCACGATCACCCGCACCGGGATGGCCTCCATCATCGGACGAAAGCGCCCCTTGGCGCGGAAGCGAGACAGAAAAGCATCCGTCGCTCGCGAGGACCATGCGGCGGACAAGCCTGGCCCCGCGATGAGCTTCCGGGCGATGCCGCCACCGAGGTACACGCCCCCGGTAGCAAGCGTCCGCAGCGCCCAGTTCCCCGCCTCGGCTCCGTACAGGGCGATGAACAGCATGGTGGCCTGCAGACACGGCTCGAACCGTCCGGCCATGGCAGTGGACGCGATGACCGCGGACGGATCCCCGAGTTCCATCTGCTCGACCAGCCAGGCCGGTTCCTCATGGCGGCCGGCATCCCGCAGAAACCGGTAGATCTCGACGAGCCCGGGCCCGGATATCACGCGCTCGACGCTCACGTGATCAAAGCGGCTTCGCAGATGGCGCATGAGCTCGATCTCGACGTCTTCGACGGGCGCGAAGTCGGCATGGCCCCCCTCGCTGGCGAGCGAGACGGCGGTCCTTGTCCCGCCGCGAACCAGCGCGGAGACGCCCAGTCCCGTCCCGGCACCGATGACCGCGACATTGCCGGCTCCGTGCTTCCCCGCCTGCAGTTCCACCACATCGGTGAGAACGAGTTTTCCCACGGCCCAGGCATGGGCCTCCAGATCGTTGACGAGCGCCACCGACCCGAGCCCGAGCAACCGGGCAAGCTGCAGGGAGTCAACCACCCAGGGGAGGTTGGTGGTTCGCACGCACCCTTCCACCACCGGGCCGGCCACGCCGAACCCGGCAGCCTTCAGTTGCGCGCCGCCAACGAACCCTTCGAGCATCGAGTAGAGGGAAGCATATTCCCGGCTCGCATACGTCTGGAGCCGCACCACGCGCAGCTGCGACCCTTCTGTCTCGAAGAGGGCAAGACTCGTCTTCGTCCCACCTACGTCGCAAGCGAGGATCATGCAAGCCTCCGCGCGGGATAATCCCGCTGAACCCGTTCCAGGTATAGGGCCCATCGAGGCATGGCGGCCGCCCAGATGATTCCGCCAAAGCGCAGCCCCCGAGTCGATTCCCTCGCGACCGCCCGCTCGCTCGGGCAACCCTGCCTGAGCGCGTGCTTTCTCGCCTCGGCGTCGGCTCATGGA
>Ga0335079_10010299_pt1 | contig 10643 bp, 10 predicted proteins | sample Lox_Sample_33_FD_206719 | JGI IMG/M metagenome (GOLD analysis project Ga0335079, IMG submission 206719) | Soil microbial communities from Loxahatchee National Wildlife Refuge, Florida, United States - Lox_Sample_3.3 | ecosystem: Environmental > Terrestrial > Soil > Wetlands | place: USA... | reverse complement strand
CTCGCTGGGTGAGCGACTCGCCGGCGGCACGCCGCCCGGCGAGCTGATCCTGTCCGCGGGAGGCAGTGCGTTCTTCGACGTGGTGGTGCGGGAGCTGACCGGTGGCCGGGCGGCCGCGCGCCCCCCGGAGGTCGTGCTGCGCAGCGGCGTGTACATCGCCTTCGACCACGGGCTGTACGCGCGGGTGGCGCCGGGCCGCGACGCACCGGACGGGGCGGTACCGGGACCGGCCCTGCAACCCGCGCTGGAGCTGTGGACGCACGTGCTCTCCCGCCCGGAGCCCGGGCTCGCTCTGGCCTGCGCCGGGCGCCGGGATGTGGGCTTCGACGCCGGGATGCCAGTGCCGCTGTGGTTCCGCAAGCCCGGCGGGCAGCTGACGCCCGCGGCGGGATCACACGTCAGCGCGCTCGATGACCAGCACGCGTACGTCCGGCTCGCGCCCGGCACCGATCCCGCCCCCGGTGACCTGGTCTGCCTGGGGGTCTCCCACCCCTGCACCACCTTTGACAAGTGGCGGGTGATCCCGGTCGTCGACGACGGCTACCACGTCATCGACGCCGTTCACACGTTCTTCTGAGCCACCGGTCCGGCACCCGCGTCACATCACGGCGAGCTGGCCGCCGTCGATGACCAGCGCGCTGCCGTGGATGAACGCGGCGTCGTCGGAAGCGAGGAAGGCGTAGGCGGCGGCCACGTCCTCGGGCCGCCCGGCCCGGCCGAGCGGGATCTGGTCACGCACGTAGGCCGCCTCGAAGTCGGCCCCGCCAATCTGCCCGGCGATGGCCTCGTTCAGCGGGGTGAGGATGTAGCCGGGGCAGAGCGCGTTGACCCGGATCCCGTGGCCGCCGAGCTCCACCGCCATGGTCTTGGTCAGCAGCAGCACGCCGCCCTTCGAGGCGTTGTAGTGGGCGTAGTCTCCCTCCCCCGCGATGCCGTTGGTGGAGCACATGTTGATGATCACGCCGCCGTTCCCCTGCGCCACCATCTGGCGGCTGACCGCCTGCGCCACCAGGAACATGCCGCGCAGGTTCACCGCGATGATCCGGTCCCAGTCGGCGGCCGCGATCGCCAGGAACGGGTCGCGCCGCGCGATGCCCGCGTTGTTGACCAGCACATCCACGCCGCCGAGCGCGCGGGCGGCCGCCTGGGTCAGGCGGGCCACATCCGGCTCGGCACTCACGTCGCACGCCAGCCCGGAAACGTCCCCCCGGGGGGCGAGGCTGGCGACCGCCGCGTCGACCTCCGCCGGGTCGACGCCGCAGAGGAACACCCGCGCCCCCTCTTCCAGGAACCGGGCCGCGGCGGCCAGCCCGATGCCGCTGCTGCCGCCGCTGACCAGCACCCGCTTACCAACAAGCCCGCGCATTCCCGGCCATCCCTGCCACCTGTGCCCGCGCCGTGCCCATCCCCGGGCCCGCCCACGATGCCTCATCCGGGCGGCCCGCCCGGGCTCTGCCCGCGATCCAGCGGCCTGCCGGACCACTCGCGGATAAACCTAGCGGCGAATCCGTGATCTGGTCTATCATTCCGTATGACGGAATAGCCGGTGGGGGTGGCGTGGTCAGCACCGACGGATCCACGGTCGCGAGCGTGGACCGGGCCCTGCGGATTCTCGCCGTCATGGGCGAGGCGTCCCGGGGCCTGTCGCTCGACGAGCTCGCCAGCCGGCTCGACATCCCCAAGAGCTCACTGCACCGCATCCTGGCGGCGCTGAAGTATCGCAGGTTCGTCTCCCAGCCCGAGCCCGGCGGCCCCTACTTCCTGGGCACCGAGCTGCTGGCCACCGCCTTCCGGTTCCACGCCACCCTGGACCTGCGGGCGCTGGTGCACCCGCTGCTGACCAGGATCACGGCCGAGCTCAACGAGACCACCCACATGGCCGTGCTGGACGGTGCGGAGATCGTCTACCAGGACAAGATCGAGGCCTCCCACTCGATCAAGCTGTCCTCGGTGATCGGCGGCCGCAATCCCGCCCACGCCACCGGCGTCGGCAAGGCGCTGCTGGCCTGGTCGTACCCGGCCGAGGACATGCTGGCCGAATGGGCGGCCCGGTGGGGCCCACTGCAGGAGCGGACACCCCGCACCATCACCTCGGTGGCCCTGCTCGCCCAGCAGCTGGCGCTGGTGCGGGAACGCGGCTACGCGCTGGACATCGAGGAGAACGAGACCGGGGTCCGCTGCGCGGCGGTGCCGATCTTCCTCGGCACCGCCGTCCCGGCCGCCGCGGTGAGCGTCACCGTGCTGGGGGCGCGGGCCGAGACCAGCAGGCTGTCCGAGCTGGGGTCCTTCCTGCGCCGCAGCGCCGCCGAGTGGTCGCAGGCACCGCCACGGCAGGCCATTGACACCTTATACGTGGGCTGACATGCTCTCCATGTGCCCAGGAATGCTGTTCCAGGATGCGGAACGATAACGGCGCGGCGGGACACCTGCCATGGCTAAACGGGCTGTCGGCGGGACCCAGCCGGCCGGCGCCTACTCGCCCGGCATCGTGGCCGAAGGCCGTTTTGTCTATGTGTCCGGTCAGGGCCCGGTGCGCGATGGCGTGGTGACCGGCGGCACCATCGAAGAGCAGACCCGGGTCGTGCTCGGCAACATCGCAGCCGTGCTGGAGGCGGCGGGCGCGAGCCTCGCGGACGTGGTGCGGTGCGGGGTGTTCCTCGCGGACATGGCCGACTTCGCCGGCATGAACGAGGTCTACGGGCAGATCTTCCCGCACCCGCTGCCGGCCCGGACCACGGTGGGCGCCACGCTGCCCGGCATCCTGGTCGAGATCGACTGCGTGGCCGTGCTCCCCGCGACCGGCTAGGCACCAGATGGTGAGCCCGCACCTGTCGGAGCTGCCCGTCCCCCGCGCCGCCCTGGGTGAGGGCCCCTGCTGGGAGCCGGCCGAGGGCGCCCTGTACTGGACCGACATCCCGGCGCACCGGGTGCACCGGCTGGCCGCCGACGGCACACACGCCGCCTGGGACGCTGGCCAGCCGGTCGGCGCCATCGCGCCGCGGGCCAGCGGCGGCCTGGCGCTGGCGGCCAAGGACGGATTCTGGGCACTGGAGGAGGGCAGCGGCCAGCTGGCCCTGCTCGCGCCGGTCGAGGCGGGTGTGCCGGGCAACAGGATGAACGACGGGGCGTGCGACCGTGCGGGGCGGTTCTTCGCCGGCACCATGGCCGAGGACGAGTCCCCCGGCGCGGGCACCCTGTACCGGCTCGGCCCCGATCACCAGGTGACCCCGGTTCTCGGTGGCGTCAGCGTGTCCAACGGCATCGGCTGGAGCCTGGATGAGTCGCTGATGTACTACGTCGACTCGCTCGCGTACTCCCTTGACGTCTTCGACTACGACGCCGCCACCGGGGCCATCGGCGGCCGCCGCGTCCTCGCCAGCGCCGGCGGGGGCGAGGTCATGCCCGACGGCCTGGCCGTCGACTCCGGCGGGGACATCTGGGTGGCGCTCTGGGGCGGCTCCGCGCTGTTGCGGTACCGGCCCGACGGCCGCCTGGCGCAGACCCTGGAGATCCCGGCGGCCCACGTGACCAGCTGCGCCTTTGGCGGGCCGGATCTGGCCACCCTCTACATCACGACCGCCGCCGGCCCGGGACCGCGGGCCGGCGCGCTGTTCGCCTGCCAGCCCGGGGCCACCGGGCTGCCGGCCAACCCCTTCCGCGGCTGACACCCCCTGGAGCAGCAACCCGTGGCTCACGAACCGGACCCGCAGCGGTGAGGGCGCTCGTCTTCACCGGGCCGGGCACGATGGAAATGCTCGATGTCCCCGAGCCGGACCCGGCCCCCGGCGAGGTGCTGGTCCAGGTCCGGGCGGCCGGGATCTGCGGCAGCGAGCTGCACGGCGCCCGCCGCCCCGGGTTCCGCAAGCCGCCGCTGATCATGGGGCACGAGTTCGCCGGGACCACCGCCGCGGGCGAGGCGGTGGTGGTCAACCCCATCCTCTCCTGCGGCCACTGCGGCCTGTGCCAGCGCGGGCTGCGCCACATCTGCCGGGAGCGGCAGATTATCGGCGTGCACCGGGCCGGCGGGTTCGCCGAGCGCGCCGCGGTCCCCGCGCCAGCGCTGCGCCCGGTGCCGCCGGGGCTGCCGTGGGAGCGGGCGGCGCTGATCGAGCCCGCGGCCAATGCCGTGCACGCGTGGCACCGGGCCGGTGACGCCCTGGGAGGCGGCGCCCGGGGCGCGCGGGTGGCCGTCATCGGGTGCGGCGCCATCGGCCTGCTGTGCGTCGCGATGGCGGTGTCCGGCGGGGCGGAGCGCGTCGACGTGAGCGACCTGGCGCCGGCCCGGCTGGCCGCCGCCCAGCGGCTCGGCGCCGCGGCGGCCGGCCCGGGCCTGCCCGGCGAGTACGACGTGGTGATCGACGCCGTCGGGTCGGCCGCGACCCGCGCGGCCTCCGTCGCCCACCAGCGTCCCGGGGGGGTGGCCATCTGGCTCGGCCTGGCCGACGAGGAGGCTGGTTTCGACGCCAACGCGCTGGTCAGGAGCGAGAAACGGGTCCTCGGCTCGTTCGCCTACAGCGACGAGGAGTTCGCCGCGGCCACGGCGCTGATCCAGCAGTGGGACGTGAGCTGGGCGGCTGGCTACCCGCTGGCCGCCGGGGCGGAGATCTTCACCGAGCTCATGAACGGGGGCCTGGACCCGGTGAAGGCGCTGCTGCGGCCGTAGCCGGCCGGTCCGGGCCGGGCCGTAACCTGGCATCTGGCGGGCCGGGCCGGACCTTGACGCCCAGCCGGGCGGGGGAGGACAATCATTCCCGAACCGTATTAGAACGGCAATCCGTATCGTGGAATGCCGCTGTTTCCGCGGCAGTTGTGCCCCGGCTTATGTGCACGAGCAGCGTGGCAAAGGGGAGGCGAAATGGGCAGAATCAGGACCCGCGGTCGCATGGTGTGGCGGGTCGGGGTGCCTGTCGCGGCCGCCATCACGTTGCTCGCCGCCGCCTGCTCCAGCAGCGGGACCGGATCCACCGGGCCGAACGGCACGGTGAACCTGGTGATGTGGATGGGTTATACGCCGCCGCCGCCGGTCAGCCAGAGCGCCGAGTACCTGTCGCTGAAGAAGATCGTCGCCGACTTCACCAAGCTCCATCCCAAGATTCACATCCGGATGGAGTACGTCAACAACGACTACGCGCTGCAGAAGGCGACCGTCGCGCTGCAGGGCGGCCAGCAGCCCGACATCTCCTACCAGTACGGCACGAACATGCCGCAGCTCGCCTCGACGCCACAGCTGGTCAACCTCACCAAGCTCGTGAAGCAGCCGCAGTACGGATGGAACGACTTCTTCGTCGGTGAGCGGGACGTGGCGACCGTGAACGGGAAGACCCTGGGCCTGCCCGCGCTGGTGGACAACCTCGCCGTCGTCTACAACAAGACGCTGTTCGCCCAGCATCACCTGGCGCCGCCCGGCCCTAACTGGACCTGGAGCCAGCTGGCCGCCGACGCGAAGGCCATCACCGACCCCTCGCAGAAGATCTTCGGCCTGACCTTCCCGGTGGACGGCAGCGAGACCACCGTCTGGGAGTACGAGGCGATGCTGTGGGAGGCCGGCGGGAACATCCTGACGCCGGACAACTCCAAGGCCGTCTTCAACTCCGCCGCGGGGGTGCGGGCGCTGACCACGCTCCGCCAGATGCAGCAGGCACACTCGCTGTACCTGGACTTCCACCCCGACGCGGGCAAGAGCGAGGAACTGTTCAACTCCGGCAAGCTCGGCATGATCATCACCGGCCCCTGGGACCTGTCCAGCTTCCCCAACGTGAAGTACGGGGTGCAGATCATGCCCTCGTTCGACCCCGGCGGCAGCCACCAGACCATCTCCGGCCCGGACAACTGGGTGGTCTTCAACAACGGGCCGGCCCGGGTCAGCGCGTCGCTCGAGTTCCTGCGGTACCTGACCTCGCCCAGCGTGCTGCTCGCGAACTCGCTGGCCACCGGCGACCTGCCCACCAAGGCGTCCGTCCTCAAGATGCCGGGATTCGCCCAGTTCGACAAGAAGTACCCGGGTGAGGGCACCTTCGCGCAGAACCTGAGCAACGTCCACCAGGCCCGCCCGCAGATCCCGCAGTACCCGCGGGTCTCCGCGGCGCTCGGGCAGGCCGTCGTGGCCGCGCTGCTCGGCCAGTCGACCCCGCAGGCCGCGCTCAGCTCCGCCGCCCAGCAGGCCGACACCTACCTGACCACCAGCGGCGGGTAGGGGCGGTCCCGGGCAGTCAGGGTGACGCGCATTCGCCGGATCGCCGAATCCGACCACTTCTCCGGCTGGGCACTGGCGTTCCCGGCGGTGTTCCTGATCTTCCTGTTCGGCATCGTGCCCATCATCTGGTCGGCACTGCTGTCCTTCCAGCGGACGAACCTGCTCTCGCCGCCGCAGTGGATCGGGCTGGCCAACTACCGGGCCCTGCCCTCGGACCCGCTGTTCCGCCAGTCGGTCGTGCACAGCCTGGTGTACACGGCGCTGTTCGTGCCGCTGTCGGTGGCCGGCGGCCTGCTCGCGGCCGTCGCGCTGAACCGCCGCATCCGGGGGATCGTCCTGTACCGGACCGCGGTGTTCGTGCCGGTCGTGCTGTCCACCATCGCGACAGCGATCATGTTCCTGTGGCTGCTCGACCCGAACTTCGGCCTGATCAACTTCCTGCTGTCCAAGGTCGGGCTCGGGCCCTACGGGTTCTTCGACAGCACCAGCGGGGCGCTCTACTCCATCGTCGGGATGACGGTCTGGGGCTGGATCGGCTTCGATGTGATCGTCTACCTCGCCGCGCTGCAGGGCATCCCGGCGACGCTGATCGAGGCGGCGGAGATCGACGGCGCCCGCGCCTGGAGCAAATTCCGCCACCTGACCGTGCCGCTGCTCGGCCCGGCCACGCTGTTCCTGGTGGTCTGGTCCACGATCAACGCCCTGCAGCTGTTCGACGAGGTCTACTTCCTCACCCGCGGCGGGCCGGGCACGGCCACCTACGTGGTCGTCTACTACCTGTACAACCTGGCGTTCGCGCAGGGCATCGCCGGGTACGCGGCCGCCATCGCCTACGTCCTGATGATCGCGATCATGTGCCTCACGCTGATCCAGCTGGGGATCGGCCGGCGATGGGTCCACTACGCGTCATGACCGGCGACACCATCCCGGAAGCCGCCCGGCTCCCCCGCCGGGCGGGGGCCGGCGACGCCGCCGGGGAGGAACCACGCCCGCGCCGCCAGCCGCGTGAGGACGGCAGGTTCCTGTTCAGCCCCTGGCACCTGGTGCTGATACCGCTCGCCGTCGTGATGCTGGTGCCGATGGTGTGGATGCTGGTGACGTCGCTGGAGACCCTCAACGAGACCAGGCACTTCCCGCCGGTCCTGCTGCCGCACACCCTCGCCCCCGGCAACTACGCCCAGGTGCTGCGGCAGGCGCCGTTCGCGCGCTGGTTCGTCAACACACTCATCGTCACCGTGGCGACGGTGGCGGGCAACCTGCTGCTGTGCGCCATGGCCGGGTACGCGTTCGCCCGGATCAAGTTCTTCGGCCGGGAGGTGGTGTTCATCCTGGTCCTGGCGACGCTGATGATCCCGTTCCAGGTGGTGATGATCCCGACCTTCATCATCGTCAAGCACCTCGGGCTGATCAACACGCTCGGCGGGCTCATCGTGCCGAACCTGGCCCAGGCCTTCGGCATCTTCCTGTTCCGGCAGTTCTTCCGCACCCTCCCGGTCGAGCTGGAGGAGGCGGCCAGGATCGACGGCGCGTCCCGGCTCGGCGTGCTGTTCAAGATCGTTCTCCCGCTGTCCGGGCCCGCGCTCGCCACCGTGGCCGTGATCACGTTCCTGTACACCTGGAACGACTTCCTGTGGCCGCTGATCACGATTTACTCGCCGAACAACATGACGCTGCAGCTCGGCCTCACCACGTTCGAGGGAACGCACCAGACCACCACCAACCTGCTGATGGCGGCCAACGTGATGAGCCTGCTGCCGGTACTGCTGCTGTTCTTCCTGGCGCAGCGCTACTTCATTCGCGGGATCGCGAGCACCGGACTGAAGGGGTAGGCACCCGGCCATGGCACAGGTCTCGCTGGAGGGGATCACCAAGGAGTTCGCGGGCGGCGTCCGCGCGGTCAACGAGGTGTCGCTGGAGGTGCCCGACGGCGAGTTCCTCGTCCTGGTGGGGCCCTCGGGCTGCGGCAAGACCACGGCGCTGCGGCTGATCGCGGGGCTGGAGAAGGCCACCTCCGGCACGATCAGGATCGGCAGCCAGGTGGTGAACGGCGTCTCGCCGCGCGACCGGGACATCGCGATGGTGTTCCAGAACTACGCGCTGTACCCGCACATGACCGTCTACCGGAATCTGGCGTTCGGCCTCCGGGAACGCCGGACCCCCAAGCCCGAGATCGCACGCCGGGTCGCCGAGATCAGCTCCATCCTGGGCCTGGACGAGCTGCTGAAACGCAGGCCCGCGCAGCTGTCCGGCGGCCAGCGGCAGCGGGTGGCGATGGGGCGGGCGCTGGTCCGTGAGCCAGCGGTGTTCCTGCTCGACGAGCCGCTGTCGAACCTGGACGCCAAGCTGCGCGTGCAGATGCGCGCCGAGCTCAAGCGGCTGCACCAGAAGCTGGGCATCACCACCGTCTACGTGACCCACGACCAGGTGGAGGCGATGACCCTGGCCGACCGGATGGTGGTGATGTCGGCGGGCAGGACCCTGCAGATCGGCGCCCCCCAGGAGATCTACGCGGAGCCGGTCAGCCTGTTCGTGGCCGGCTTCATCGGCAGCCCGGCGATGAACCTGCTGCGCGGCCGGGCCGCTGGCTCGCGGGTGACCGCGGGGGAGCTGGCCTTCGAGCGGCCCGGCGTGCCGGACGGCGAGGTGGTGGTCGGGATCAGGCCTGAGTCGCTGGTGCCGGCCGGCGCGGCCGTCCCGTCTGGCGCGGCGGGGCCGCCGTGCCTCGATCTCCACGTCGACCTGGTGGAGCCGCTGGGAGAGACCACCCTGGTGCACGGCACCGTGAGCGGCGCCGCGGCCGAGAGCGGGGCCGAGGAGGAGCAGGCCATCCTCGCCGACGCGGCGTCGCGGGCCCCGGTGACGGCGGTCCTGGCCACCTCGCACGGGACGCGGCCCGGGGACCGGATGCGGGTCACGGCGCCCCCGGACCGGATCTACCTGTTCGACGCGGCCACCGGGGAGGCCATCCGGTAGCGCACAGCAGCCACAGGACATGCCCTAGCAGGAAGGCGGACCAGATGGCAGCAGGCCAGCCGAGAATCGTGATCGTGGGAGCCGGCGGCTGGACGTTCCCGGCCGAGCTGTCCAGGGACATCCTGTCGTTCCCCTCGCTCGCCAGCGGCACGCTGGTGCTCTACGACATCGATGTGCCAGCGGCCGAGCGCACCGCCAAGGCAGTGCGCCAGCTGGCCGGGATCGGCGGCCGGGCGCTGGCCATCGAGGTGCCCACCGGGCTGCGCGAGGCCGTGGCCGGCGCCGACTTCGTGGTGACCGTCTTCCAGGTCGGCGGGGTGCGCGCCTACGCCCACGACATCGAGATCCCGCGCGAGTACGGGATCGACCAGACGGTGGGTGACACCCTCGGCCCGGGCGGGGTGTTCCGGGGCCTGCGGACGATCGAGGCGCTGCGGGTGATCGCCGAGACGATGCTGGAGGTCTGCCCCGGCGCGCTGCTGCTCAACTACACCAACCCCATGTCGGCCAACATCTGGGCGACCGACCTGCTCGGGGTGCGCGTGGCCGGCCTGTGCCACAGCGTGGCGAACACCGCCGAGTTGCTGGCCCACGAGCTCGGGGTCCCGCTCGGCGAGGTGACGTTCGACAGCGCCGGGGTGAACCACACGGCGTGGTTCACCACGTTCCGCCGGGGCGAGGAGGACCTGATCCCGCGGATCCGGGAGGTGATGACGGCCCGCTACCTGACCGGCACCATGCCGATGCTGCCCAGGTCCGAGGACCCCTACGAAAGCATCGAGCGGGTACGCACCGAGCTGATGCAGCTCACCGGTTACTTCCACACCGAGTCCAGCCACCACGCCAGCGAGTACTGGGCGTGGTTCCGCAAGACCCCGGAGCTGACCCGCCACTACCTGGACCGGCTCTGGGACAACCTGGAGGTCTCCCGGGCGGCCGACAAGGAGGCCGACGACGCCGCGATCGTGGAGGAGGCGCGCAGGGAAGGGGTCCGCCACGGCGGTGAGCTGGCCGCGCCGATCATGGACAGCGTGCTGACCGGCACCCCGCGGACGGTTCACGTCAACGTCCGCAATGGCGGCTCGATCACGAACCTGCCACCTGACGCCTGTGTCGAGGTCGCGTGCCTGGCCGATGCCCGCGGCATCCGGCCGGGCCGGTACGGCGAGCTGCCCGCCGCCTGTGCGGCGCTGAACGAGATCCAGATCGCGGTGCAGCGGCTCACCGTGCGGGCGGCGATGACCGGGAACCGTGAGCTCGTGCACGCCGCCGTGGCGCTCGACCCGCTCACCAGCGCGATGCAGACGCTGCCGAAGATCCGCGAGATGGTGGACCGGATGCTGGCGGCCGAGGCCGAGTGGCTGCCGCAGTTCGCCAGCGGCCGTGGCGGCGGGCCAGGCTGACCGCGATGACCCGCGTGACGGCGGCATCGCGCGCCGGGGCCGGCGCGGCCTTCGCGGCCGCGCTGGTGCTCATG
>Ga0335079_10010298_pt1 | contig 10644 bp, 10 predicted proteins | sample Lox_Sample_33_FD_206719 | JGI IMG/M metagenome (GOLD analysis project Ga0335079, IMG submission 206719) | Soil microbial communities from Loxahatchee National Wildlife Refuge, Florida, United States - Lox_Sample_3.3 | ecosystem: Environmental > Terrestrial > Soil > Wetlands | place: USA... | reverse complement strand
GAGTCGTTGATTGCAAAATATGGCAGCGGATTGCCCGTCGCGGTGGTTCGGCCGGCAATCGTCGAGACATCGGTGGCAAAGCCATTCCTCGGCTGGAATGAGGGCATCAACACCTCCGCGTCGCTCTCATATTTGTTGGGAACCTATTTCCGTCAGTTGCCTTCGAACGAAAGCAAGCGCCTCGACATTATTCCTGTAGATTCGGTTTGCGCCGGAATGACTTTGATCGCAGGCGCTGTGATGGAGCGCCGGCACGATCCTCTCTATCAGCTAGCGACCTCCGTGACGAATCCGTGCGACATGGGACGATCGATCGAACTCACGTCTTTGGCGCACCGCAAGCACTATCGCGCTCAAGAAGGACTGGAATCGTGGTTGCGGCTGCGATTCGACGCGATCCCCGTTTCCAAGGCCCGCTATAACCGCATGTCGGCGCCTGCGCAAAAGGCGATCGTAAAATCGATTCAACGCATCATGTCGCCTCTGCCTTTGAAGAAAGCTCCGCTTGTGAAAGCCGAACGGAACCTGGAACGAGTGGAGAAGCTGATCGAGCTCTTCGAGCCTTTCATCCTGCTCAACGAGCATGATTTCACGGCCGAAAACATCGAGAAGCTGTCGTACGCTCTTGTTCCGGAAGAACGCGAACAGTTCGCCTACGATACGCGTTCGCTCGATTGGTGGGAATATTGGATCAACATCCATATCCCCGCCTTGCGGCACTGGACCTATCCTCTGATTGAAGGCCGTCCTTTGGAGCCGCGGCCGCCCCGCACCTTTCAACTCGCACCCGACAACGGAGATAGCATGAAGACCGGGACAAACGGAGCCACGTGGCGATATTCCTGACCGGATCGACCGGATACGTCGGCGCACACGTCGCTGCCAACCTTCTTGATGGCCATGGCGCTGCGCTCAACCTGCTGGTACGCGCGCGCGACCCGCAGGAGGCCCAGGCGCGTCTGTGGCGCTCGCTGCAGTTGCATCTCGATTTCCCGCGGTTCTACGAATATCTGCAGACGAAGGTGCGAATTTTCTGTGGAGATCTAACGTCTTCTGGATTTGGCCTCGATCGCGATAATTACGACCGTCTGGTTCACACCACCGATTCGGTGATTCATTGCGCCGCGTCGCTGAACCGAAAGTCCGAAAAAAACTGCCTGAACGTGAATCTCCGCGGGACCCTGGAAGTGCTGACTTTGGCGCGCCAGGCCGAGCATTATCACGGCCTTCGCCGATTCAGCGAAGTGAGCACGGTTGCGGTCGCAGGCAAGCGCAGCAATGAAGTTGTGACGGAAGATCGCTCGATTGAGTGGGACCGGTCTGACTACGATCCTTACGCGCGCACCAAGAAATTTTGCGAGCACATGACTCGCGTGTTATTGCCCGACACGCCCAAGACGATTTTTCGGCCGAGCATTGTTTTAGGAGACAGCCGCCGCGCGGAAACCACGCAGTTCGATATGGTGAAGGCCTTCGTGTTTCTGGCCGGGCTACCGGCATTGCCTTTCCGGCCAACCGACAAGATCGATATCGTCAATCGCGACTCTGCATCAGAAGGACCAACCCCAATACGACACGTACCATCTTTCTTCTGGTACGGCGTCCCAAACCTTCCGCGAAATCACGAACGCATTGGCCTCCGCCCAGCAGAAGCGCAAGCCTGTTTTTGTGCCATTTACTGAAAAGCCGTTTGCGGGATCGGTGAACTTCCTTTCGAATCGCAAAGGTCCGATCGGCCAGGGAGCCACCTTGCTGAAGGTTTTCATGCCGTACTTGGTCTGGAACACCGTTTTCGACAACACCCGCGTCACGTCAGAGCTAGGCCGCAGGCCAGTTCCGTTCTCGCACTATAGCTTTCCGCTATTAAAATTCAGTCGGGAGCATAATTTCGAATATAACTATCAGCCGTGGCCCGCCACCCGGGGGGGTAGCGCCGCATGATGGACTTCATTTTAGAAGCCTGGGTCAGCAGTAACATCGAGCGCGCGAAGTTGCGATGGATGCTTGGCGGAAACAAGCCCTGGCAGCCCGGAGAAAAACTGAAACTCCTGTTCGCCGGCTACAACGGTACGCGGAACATGGGCTCCGATGTGCGCGTCGAGGAGATGATCCGCCAGATTCGCCACATCCTCGGGGCCGATCGCGTGGACTTCAGCGTGATGAGCCAGGTGTTCGACTTCTCCAAGGGATACTTCGAGGGAACGAAGCAAGTACATTTGCCCGACATCTTTCCGCCATTTTTGTACGACGAAGTTCGAAAACATCACGGAGTCGTCGCGTGCGAAGGCTCGATGTTCAAGAGTAAATTCGCCAATGCTCTCACGACCATGATGATCGGCTCGCTCGGAATTGCCGCCGTCGAAAACAAGCTTTCCGTGGGATACGGAGCGGAGGCGGGCCATATGGATCCGCTGGTCGCGAAGATGTGTGGCCGCTATTGCAAGAATTCCTTGGTCATCACGCGCAACGAAGAGTCCCGAACGATTCTTCGTGAGCTTGGCGTCCCCACAGAACTGGGAACGGACACGGCATGGACATTTGAGCCGCACCCCGCGGAATATGGCCATTCAGTTTTGCGGCAGCTTGGCTGGGACGGTCATACTCGGGTGCTCGTCGTGTGTCCGATCAACCCGTTTGAATGGCCGGTCCGGGCGTCTGTCGCGAAATACGCCGTGCACAGTCTGACGGGCGCCTTCAAAGACAGCCATTACCGCACCGTCTACTTCCACAATTCGGGACCGGCGGCCGACCGCGCGTATCAGCACTATCTGACTTCGATTGGGAATGCCGTTGATGTCTTCCGCAAGCAGCGAAATGTCTTCGTGATTCTGGCCGCGACGGAGCGGCTCGATGCTCGTCCTGCGAGGCGCATCTCAGAAAGGCTCGGCGGTGTGCCCGTGTTGAGTTCGGATCAATACAATATGTACGAACTCGTCAGCATTCTGCGTTCGTGCCACATGATGGCTTCGTCGCGCTATCACGGCATTGTTACCTCGATGCCGGCGCTCGTGCCCTCCGCGGGGATCACGATGGACGAGCGCATCCGCAATCTCATGCGCGAACGCGGGCACCAGGAATTACTGATGACGGTGGACGATCCAGATCTCGAACCCAAACTTCTCGCGGCGCTGGAAAAGCTGGCGACCGAGGGCGAGCGCATTGCAGATGGCATCGCACGGACTGTCGTTAAGAATCTGAAAGTCATGGCGCGCATGGGAGTTTTCTTCGAGGAGGAAGTGCAGCGCCGTTATCCTGAGTTCCCAACGCGTCGAGGCGAGTGGAATTGGGAAGACTATCTCCCGCCCATGAACGCTTCGCTGCGGCAGTTGGTCGCAGCCTACAGCTGATCAAGTCAAAATTTCGACCATGCCATTCGTCGGAGAAATCTTCTCGCAGCTCAAAGCCACGCCCAACACCGTGGCGCTGCGGGAGATTCGCGACGGCCAGATCAGTGGCGTCACAGGTTCGGAACTTCTCGAACTGATTCGGAAAGCGCGCACGTTCCTCGCTTCGAAACGCCTGAAAAAGGGCGACCGGTGCGGCATTCTCGCCGCCAACAGCATTCGCTGGATTGCATTGGACCTTGCCGCGATCGCCGAGGGCCTGATCGTTGTGCCACTTTATTCGCGGCAAGCGCCGGCCGAGCTGGTTGCAATGATGAAAGACAGTACGCCATCGCTCGTTTGCTGCGGTGATGCAAGCTTGTGCGCTCGAATTGAGCAGGCCTGGCCCGAAGCTCCGCCGCGTCTTCTCTTCGATGAAATCTTCGCGGGGATTGAAGGTGTCGCACTCGATCGTCCGCAAGTCCGCGACGAAGATCCGGTGACGATCATCTACACTTCCGGAACTTCCGGAGAAGCAAAGGGCGTCGTGCTCACTGCGGCCAATGTTGGATTCATGCTCGGCTGCACCTCGGCGCGACTTGATCAGTTGATGTCAGGCCGAACAGGCCAAGACAGAATCTTCCACTACTTGCCGTTTAACTTTTGCGCGTCCTGGATCGCCGTTCTGTCATTCATGCTGCGCGGCAGCCTCGTTACTCTTAATACCGACCTGACAAAAATCCCGAACGACATGCCCACAATCGCGCCGCACTATTTCCTGAATGTCCCGCAGTTGCTGGAGCGCATGCGCCGCGCCGTCGACGAGCAGATCGCAAAAAAAGGTGGAGTCGTGCTGGCCATCTATTCGCGCGCGAAAGCAGCCTGGGCGCGCAAGGGCGGCCAATCGAATGGAGGCGGCGTCTGGCTTTGGTTGGCGAATGCTGCCATATTTCCCGCGATCCGCAAGAAAATGGTCGGCGCGAATCTGAAAGCGTTGATCTGCGGCTCTGCTCCATTGTCCCCCGAAACGCAAGACTATTTCCGCATGCTCGGCGTTCCTGTGCTGCAGGTCTATGGTCTCACTGAGACCACCGGCATTTGTACGATGGATGATCCGCACAATCCAGTTTCCGGGCGTGTGGGACCGGCCATCGCCGGCATCGAGATGAAGCTTGGCGAAAACGATGAGATTATTGTTCGCGGGCCCAATGTTTTCCCCGGATACTGGAATCGCCCGCAACAAACCGCCGAGGTTTTACGCGACGGCTGGTTTCATACGGGTGACCAGGGTGAAATCGATTCGACCGGCACATGGAGAATCGTCGGTCGAATCAAGAATCTGATTGTCTTAGGTTCCGGCCATAAAATCGCCCCCGAAACAATCGAAGAAGAAATTGCCCGCCAGCTTCCGGCGGCACTGCAGGTCGTAATTGTAGGCAACGGTCGCGGATATCTTTCAGCTATAGTCACTGGCAGTATAAGCCGTGAACAAGTTCAGTCAGCTTTGGATGCCGTAAATCCACATTTGCCGCATTACAAGCAGGTGCGTGCGTTTTGTCTGCGTCCCGAGGCATTTTCGATTGAGAACGGTATGCTGACCGCAAACGGCAAGCTGAAACGCGATCTGATCTCGTCGCGCATGAAAGACGAAATCGAAGACATGTACCAGGTCAGGCAGGCGGTTTGACGAACTCCTGAAAAGGATCGGACGTGCAGGAATTCAAAGGTCAAGCGATATCGTGGGAACTGCGAGAGGGAGTCGTAGAACTCCTGCTCCACCGTCCGCCTTGCAACGAATTGGGATCGCTATCCCTCACAGAGTTAGAAGAGTTTGCCGCTGCCCTCGATGATGTTGAAAAGAGCGCTCACGCGCTCATCATCCACAGCGAACTGAAGTCCGGATTCTGTGCCGGCGCCGACCTGCGCGAACTCTACGAGCGCTCTGAGACAATGGGCAAATCAGCCGCGGTTCAAGGCGTTCGCGATTTTCTGGAGCGCATCCATCGCGTGCTGAATCGAATCGACGAGTCGCCGTTGTCCACAATCGCAGCGGTCCATGGAGTTACGTTCGGCGGAGGCTTTGAACTCGCTCTTGTCTGCGATTTGATCATCGCCGACAAGATGGCACGCTTCTGTTTTCCCGAGCTGCGCCTGGGTCTCGTTCCCGGATTCGGTGGAATCCCGCGTCTGAAGCGCGATCTCGGCAATGCAGTCGTCCGCGACCTGCTGTTGACCGGACGCAGCTTCAACGCAGCGAAGGCTCAACAGATCGGACTCGTCAGCCAGGTTGTCTCTGAGGCAGAAGCATTGCGGGCGGCCCGCGCTACCGCTGCTCAAATGGGCAAGTTCGATCGCGCGACGGCCGCGGCTGCCAAGGCATTCATCAAGCCGATTCCTTATGATGAACTCCGGCGCGAGATCGATATCTTCTGCGACTTGTTTAGCAGGCCTGCAGTAAGAGCAGGCTTGAAGAAATTTGTGGAAAGCACCGACGCTCAGCCATATTTGCCTTGATCCGGACGTAACCTAATTATGCAGACACTCGACCACACTCTTGATGAAATACTGAATCTCGCCGCGGTCCACTTCAAAGTTCCGCGGGAAAAGCTGTCTCCCGACGATGACTTTTTCAAGACTCTCGGTATCGACAGCCTGCAAACGCTCGACCTGCTCACGAGGCTGGAAAACCATTTCCACGTCGAATTGCCGGACTACGAGTTGCAAGGGGTCACCGATTTCCGCACATTGGCTGGAAAGATTCAAGCGCGGCTATAGATAGAAGAGGTCCTCTGACTGCCGTCCATGATTGTTGATTGCCGAGGAACGCCCACGCAGCTTAGCGTCCGGATTCCTCATCCGCAATCTACAATCTAAGGTCGGTTAATTCGGCATGCTCGATCTCCGCAAATACACCTGTTTAGGCGCGGCCCTGCGCGACGCACTCGATCAGTTTTCCACCGAGGTGTGTCTGATCGAGGCCGAACGCGACCGCGAAAAACTTCGGCTCACCTATTCCGATTTCAAAGAAATTGCCCTTCCACTCGCCCGCGCTCTCGAAGACGCCGACTTCGACCCCAACGATCGTGCCGCGATCATCATGACCAATCAGTCGAAGTGGCTGATTTCGGCCTATGCCATTTTTTACTGCGGCGGCGTCCTGGTTCCGCTCGACTACAAGCTCTCCGCCGACGAGCACCTTCAACTGCTTGCTCACTCCAAAGCCAAGGTGCTGATCGTCGAATACCACCTCTGGCGCGCCATCATGCAGGCGCCCGACTTCCAGAAGATCGCGACCAAGATCGTCCTCGTCACAGAAGCGCCGCTTGGAGCGGATTTGGCTGGCGCTTTCCGTTGGGAAGATTTCAAGCGGAAGGGCGCGCCAGATTTTGTGACGCGACAGAAGGACGATGTTGCCTGCATCGTCTATTCCTCCGGCACCGGAGGCCGTCCGAAGGGCTGCGTTCTGACGCATGAAAACTACCTTGAACAGTGCCGCTCGCTTACTGCCTGGTATCCGTTCTGGCCGGGCGTGCGTTACCTGAGCATTCTGCCGACCAACCACGCGATCGATTTCATGGTCGGCTTCATCGGGCCGTTCGTTTGCGGAGCGTGCGTCGTCCATCTGCGAACACTGCGACCCGAATTCGTCCGCGATGCCTTCGTTCGTTACCGCATCACCTATGTCTCGCTTGTGCCGATGATCGTGAAGAACCTGGAGCGCGGGCTGCGGGCGAAGTTCGATGAACTCCCCTCATGGAAGCGCGGCCTGCTGAACTCCATGATTGGGATCAATCGCGTGATGACACGGCGCCGTCCGAATGTGAAACTCAGCCGCCTTCTGCTGTCGAACATTCACCGCGGTCTCGGCGGAGAATTGCTCGCCCTCATCACAGGTGGCGCGTTTATGGAGCCGTCGACCATGCAGTTCTTCTACGATCTCGGCATCCCGGTCGTGAATGGCTACGGCCTGACAGAGGCGGGGACCGCGCTGACCTTAAACGATCTGAAGCCGTTTCGAGCTGACACAGTCGGAAAGCCGCTCCCGGGCGTCGAAATCCGCATCCTGAATCCCGACGCCGATGGCGTGGGCGAAGTTGCAGTCCGCAGCAAGACCGTCATGTCGCACTATCTCGATGATCCCGAACTTACGCTCGAAACAATCGTCGACGGTTGGCTGCTTACCGGCGATCTGGGACGCTTCGAACGCCACGGCCATTTGCAACTCTTCGGGCGCAAGAAGAACATGATCGTCACGGAAGGCGGGAAGAATATTTATCCCGAGGACATCGAAACCGTATTCGATGGCCTGCCAGTCAAAGAATATGCGGTGTTCGCGGCGAATTACATCTGGCCGAAAAAAGAGCTTGGACGCGAGTCGCTCGTAATTATTCTCCGGCTCGAGCAGAATCAGAAATTCGACAGCAAATTGCTTGAAGAGATCTCGGCGCGCAACCGCAACCTGCCCGATTTCAAGCGGGTAGGCGGATATCTGATCTGGGATAAAGATTTTCCTCGCACCGCGTCGATGAAGATTAAGCGCCAGGTTCTCGCCGAAGAGATCGGCAAGTCATCGGATCGGGGCGCAATCGTAACGCTATGACGCGTGGCGTCGGGCGTCGGCAGTCGATTGGAACCACACTTTGGGGCAAAAATATCTCGCGATTGTGAATCCTGCGGCTGGCGGCGGCCGCCGAGGCGCGCTGCTGAATCCAGCCCTCGACCGCCTGCGGGCTGCGGGACTCGAAATCGAAATAGCGCCAACGAAAGCTCGCGGCCAGGCGGCGGAGATTGCCCGTGACGCCTACGATCGCGGCATTCGGCAATTCATTGCCGTAGGCGGCGATGGCACTTCTTACGAAATCGTGAACGGATTGTTTCCGGCCGCGCAGGATGCCGAGCGTCCAACGCTGGGATTCCTGCCGCTCGGAACCGGCAATTCCTTCTTGCGCGATTTCAGCGACAAGGGAGTTGAATACGCTATCGAATCATTGGTGGCGCACAGAAGCCGTCCTTGCGATGTTCTCCGACTGCGTCATCGAACCGGTGTGATTCACTTCATTAATCTGTTGAGCATGGGGTTTTCCGCCGATGTGGCGACACTTCGCGAACGCCGCTTCAGTTCCTGGGGGGAACTCGGATATCTCACTTCGATCTTTCTGACGCTAGCGCGTTTCAATCGCCGTCCATTTCCGTTGCGGATTGAGGATCAGAAAGAATTCGATACGCGTCCTTGCCTCTTCGTGACCTTCAACAACAGTAAGTTCACCGGCGGCACGATGATGATCGCTCCGCAGGCTGAGGTCGCGGATGGATTGATCGAATATGTGCGCTGGGGGCCGATCGGCAGGCTGGGCCTGATCCGCAATCTGCCGGGTCTTTACGATGGCACGCACATCGAGCATCCTCTGGCCGAGCGGAAAGCCGCAAAGCGGATCGAGTTCCGTCTGGAGAATCCGGTGGACGTGATGGTCGATGGAGAAGTTCTGACGCTCCACTGTGAGGAACTTGACGTGCTGCCGGGAGCGCTCAACGTTGTAGCGTGATCGTCATGGTATAAAAAGGGGAACATGTCTGAAGAGAGAAGAAAACGTCAGCAGGAACGAAGCGACGATTCTGGAACGTCGAAAAAGTTCCTGAATTACGCGGTCGTTCTGGTGCTTCTTGTAGGGGCATATTTCGCTGGTTGGTACTACCGCAATCACAAATACGATCACTTTGCCCAGTGCGTCGCCTCGAAGCAGGCCAAGATGTACGGCCTTTATTGGTGTCCGCACTGCATCGAGCAGAAGCAGATGTTCGGTGACGCCTTTCACTACGTTCCCTATACCGAGTGCGCCATCAAAGGATCGAGAGAATTGGCCACTCCTTGCAAACTTGCAGGTGTGAAGTTATTTCCGAGTTGGCAATTTGGAAATGAGCCGCCGAAGGAAGGCGTTCTTTCTCTCGAAGCCATCAGCGACAAAACCGGATGCAAACTTCCGTGAGCGAACTCTCGGGGGGTAGCCGCGTGTTGTTTCTGATCGTTGCAATTCTCTCGCTAGCCGGAGCGATTGTTTCCGGCGTCTCACTCCAGCGCCATTATGCGAATTCCGCGACGACCTTCTGCGATTTCAACCAGCAGTTCAATTGCGACATCGTAAACCGCAGCGAGTGGTCGACCGTGGCTGGAATTCCGGTCGCGGCGATTGGCGTTGCCGGATACGCCGTGTTGTTTCTGTTCGCAACCCTCTGGAGATCGCGTGCCGAGACCCCTGCCCGCCTCCTGATCGCCGCGGTCATTGGCTTTGCCTTTGCGCTCTATCTGACCTACATCGAGGCGTATCAGCTGATGACGTGGTGCATTTTGTGCCTCACTTCACAGGCCCTGATCTTTCTGATCAGCGTCACGGCGCTCGTTATAAAGATGAGGACCAAAAGCGCCGAGGCGTGAGATGATTCGGTCTTCGCGTTCAGCCCTATCTTGATGGAAGAAATCCAGCAAACTGAAAGCCAGGATCGAGCGATTCCCGCGGTCATTCGCGCGGAGTCGGCCGTCGGAGATTTACGTCTACACGAATTCCAGAGCCGCATTTTTCGCAACACTCGATTCCTCCGCGTATGGCTGCCGCCCGGCTACGGCGATCCACAAAATTCAGGCAGAAGATATCCGGTGCTTTATCTCAACGATGGACAGAATCTGTTTGAGGCGGCAATTTCCTTCACGGGCGTCGAGTGGCAAGTGGATGAAACTGCCGACCGCCTGATTCGCGAAGACATTGTTCCGCCCATGATCATCGTGGGCATCGACAATGCCTCCAAAGAACGTATCCGCGAATACATGCCGCATCGATCGCTGCAGCCGATGATCGTGCGCGTGCAGGGCAGTCGCTATCCCGACTTCCTCATGAAAGAAGTGATGCCATTCGTGAAGCGCTATTACCGCATCGCCTCAGGTCCAGAGAACACGGGTTTAGGCGGCTCTTCGCTCGGCGCGCTTATCTCGCTCTACACCGCCGCCATACGGCCGGGGGCGATCGGCCGACTTTTGCTTGAGAGCCCATCCCTTTGGGCTTCGAACCGGCAGATGATTCGCCAGAGCCGCGGAGTCCGCAACTGGCCGGAGCGCGTCTTCCTAGCTACAGGAACCGCCGAAGCAGGACGCCCGGATCGCGATCGGAGCATGGTCGATGACGTTAAGGAACTTGCCGCGATTATGCGGCGCGCCGGCCTCGATGAAAGACGCCTGAAACTCGTCCTCGAAGAAGGAGCCACGCATCACGAGTCAGCATGGGCGCGCCGGTTTCCTGAGGCATTGACTTTTCTGTTTGGGACCAGACGCCTG
>Ga0335079_10010296_pt1 | contig 10646 bp, 11 predicted proteins | sample Lox_Sample_33_FD_206719 | JGI IMG/M metagenome (GOLD analysis project Ga0335079, IMG submission 206719) | Soil microbial communities from Loxahatchee National Wildlife Refuge, Florida, United States - Lox_Sample_3.3 | ecosystem: Environmental > Terrestrial > Soil > Wetlands | place: USA... | reverse complement strand
CCGCTGGCCTACATCACCGATTGGGCCAACAACGATGCGCGCACCGAGGGCATGAGCTACGGCATGATGATCGCGGTCCAGCTCGATAAGCGCCGCGAGTTCGATGCGCTGTGGAACTGGTCCAGGACTTACATGCTCATCACCGATCCCGCCAATCCGTCGGTCGGCTACTTCGCCTGGTCGATGAACACGGATGGCACGCCCCGCTCAACCAGTGCGGCACCCGACGGCGAGGAATATTTCGTCATGGCGCTCTATTTCGCGGCGCACCGCTGGGGCAATGGCCAGGGCATCTACAACTATCAGCATGAGGCGGACCAGATATTGCGCGGCATGCGCCATCACGAGCTACGCACGGCCACGCCGCCGTTTCGCATCCACCCGCAGGATCCGCCGCTCGCGGATCCGTACAAGCTCTGGCCAAGCCCCAACAACCGTACCCGCGCCGCCGAGGCGGCCAGAGCGGGCAAGCCCTGGCCTGCGGCGCGACCGCCGTCCGCGGTTGCTGCGGTGACGGTGGGTCCGATGGTCGATGAAGCCCATCAGATGATCCGCTTCGTTCCCGAGACGAACGTGCCGGGCACGGATGCTTCGTACCACCTGCCGGCGTTCTACGAGCTCTGGGCACGCTGGGGTCCGATTGAGGACAGGCCGTTCTGGGCAGCCGCTGCCGATGTCAGTCGCGAGCTGTTCGTGCGCGTCACGGGAGCGCAAACCGGACTGTCGCCCGATCGCAGCAACTTCGATCTCTCGCCGCTCGTCGGGCGCAATGGCGAGCCCGTTCCCTTCGGTTACGACAGCTGGCGCACCATCAGCAACTGGTCAGTCGACTACAGTTGGTGGAGGAAGGATGCGCGCGAGCGGGCGCTGAGCGATCGCGTGCAGAAATTCCTCCTGCAGCAGGGCATTCACGACTTCCCCGATCGCTACACGCTCGATGGCCACCCGCTGTCGATGCGTCACTCGCCGGGCATGGTAGCGGCCGCGGCCGTCGGCGCTCTCGCGGCCACTGCGGGCGAGACATCGAATGCATTCCTGCAGGAGCTGTGGAACATGCCGGTGCCATCGGCAGAGCAGCGCTACTTCGATGGCATGCTCTATCTGATGAGCCTGATGCATTTGAGCGGTGAATTCCGCGTCATCGAGCCGCGTTCGCCATAAGCTGCGCTGCGAGGTAGATTGTAATCATGAAACTCACGCTCGGTGTGTGTCTGGGGCTCGCCCTGTGCAGTAACGCCTACGCGCTGGATGATGCCGCTCGATTCAAAGCGCTTCAGATCCGCGTCAAGGCGCTCGCCGAGGAGACCGCTTACGTCGAGGCCATCGACAAGATTCAGCGTCTCGGGCGTGCCTTCGGCTACTACACCGACAAGGGCTACTTTGGCGAAGCCGCCGACCTCTTCACCGAGGATGGCACCTTCCAGTGGGGCGCGGACGGTGTGTACAAGGGCAAAGCGCGCATTCGCGAGCTGCTGACGCGTCATGGCGGAGGAAGCCTGAAGGAGCCGCCGGGGCTGCCCTTCGGCCGACTCAATCTGCGCATGCAGCTGCAACCGATGGTCAGCATCTCGGCCGATGGCAACAGCGCGCACGCGCGCTGGCGCGAATGGGGCCTGCTGGGTGAGTACAAGAAGTGGGCCTCCTGGGGCGATGCCGTGATGGAGGATGACTACGTCCGGCAGAACGGGGTATGGAAGATCGCCGCGCGCCGCTATTACCTCAATTTCGAGGCTCCTTACGCGGGTGGCTGGGCAGCGCTCAAGCCCGGCTCGGGTGATGGCCCATCAGCCGTCGCACGCGACTTTCCGCCTGATGCACCGGCACCCGCCTACGCCGCCTTCCCGAGCCTCTTCGTGCCGCCCTATCACTATGCCGCCGGCGATGTGAGCGCGCTTCGCAGCCGCGCGCCATTTGATTTGCCGAGACGGCCCGAAGATGCGCTGGGCAGGCTTGAAGCGCTCGCCGATGCGAAGGAGCTCGCGCTGGCGCGGGCGCAATCCGTTCGGGCGATCGAGAATCTGCAGGCGATGTACGGCTACTTCATCGACAAGGGACAGTGGAAGCGTGCTGCGGCGCTCTTCAGTCGCGACGCAACCTACGAATTCGGGCAGAGCGGTGTGTATGTGGGTGGTGCGCATATTGAGCGCGCGCTCTCGCTCATGGGGCCGCCGGGACTCGAGGCGGGGCAGCTGAACAACTATGTGATGGTCCAGCCGATCATTCACATATCGGCCGATAACCGCACGGCGAAGGCGCGCTGGCGCAGCGATGTGGAGCTGTCGCGCGCCGGCAAGGGCCGCTGGGGCGGCGGTGTCTACGAGAACGAGTACGTGAACGACAGGGGCACGTGGAAATTCACCCAGCTGCACTACTACGTCACGTTCTGGGGCGACTACGACAAGGGCTGGGCCGCGCAGCCGATCCCGATGGATCCGCCGAGCACGACGCTGCCGCCGGACCGACCGCCGACGCTGCTCTACCAGTCCTTTCCGAAGCTGCAGGTCGTGCCCTACGACTATGTGAATCCCGTCAGCGGCAAGCCCAACGCGGGAGAGTGAGCCTCATGTCGAAACACACGCTGGGACTCCTCGCCGTTGCCCTGGCCACGCTGGGTGCATCCGGCGCACGGGCGGCCCCTCCCACTGAGGCTGAGCTCAAGGCCCTCGGGCAGAGTCTCGATTCGCTCGGGACCCGCATCACGCGCCTTCAGGACTTAGCTGATGTCGAGATCGTGCAACACGCGTACGGGTACTACGTGGACAAGGCGCAGTGGCGCTCGCTTGCCGATCTGTTCGCCGATGACGCGACGCTTGAAATCGGCGGCAAGGGCATCTTCCTCGGCAAGAAGCGCGTGTTCGAATACATGAACACCGGCCTGGGCCCGATCGGTCCGCACGATGGCCTGCTGATTGACCATCAGCAGTTTCAGTGTCTGCCGACGATCAATGATGACGGCCTTACCGCATCCATCCGCTGCATCGCATTCGTCATGAGCTCGGGCGGCTGGGGTCATAACTATTACGAGGACCGCTTCATCAAGGAAGACGGCGTGTGGAAGTTCAAGAAGCTGCACGGCCCGTTCAATATGTACGGCGGATACAAGGAAGGCTGGCTCGACCACGTCATCGTCAATACCTATCCGGAGAAGTTCCCGCCGTGGCCGGATCTGCCTCCCAGCATCATCTACCTCACGTATCCCAGCTATTACATCGAGCCCTTCCATTACCCGAATCCCGTGACGGGAAAGCCGATGCCGGCGCCGAGTCCACGCGCTGGCGGGGAAGCTTTCGGGCGATAATCTGCCGCAGCCGACCGAGCATGAGATCGAGGGGGTTGCCGTGATGATGTGTCGATGCACTCTGGCGACAGTTTTGCTTTGCGCCGTGATCGTGACCGGCTGCGCCGAAAGGGCCACCGTCCCCGGCTCTCGCGGTGCTGGCAACGGCGCTGCCGCCAATGTGACGGCCGAACGGCTTCTCGGAGCGGCGAAGGAGCCCGGCCAGTGGATGACCTACGGCGGGACGTACTCCGAGCAGCGCTTCAGCGAATTGAAGCAAATCGACGCCGGCAATGTCGGCAAGCTCGGTCTGCAGTGGTTCGCGGACTACGAGACCAACCAGAACCAGTACGGCTCACCCCTGTATGTCGATGGCGTCATCTACGTCTCGACCGCGCGCAATGTCGTACATGCGTTTGACGCCAGAAGCGGCGCTCAGCTGTGGAAGTACAACCCGATGATCCACGGCGAGCGGCTGCGCTATAACCTGGGTCTGGTCAACCGGGGCATCGCCGCGTGGCATGGCAAGATCATCATGGGCACGCTCGATGCGCGCCTGGTGGCGATCGATGCGAAGAGCGGCAAGGAACTGTGGTCGACGGACACGGTTCCCCCGAGCCTGGGGCTCGGGGACATGGCGAATCGCTATTCCATCACCATGGCGCCGCGCGTCGCCAAGGGCAAAGTATTCATCGGCGGGTCTGGCGGTGAGTTCGGCGTGCGCGGCTGGATCGCCGCGTACGACGCCGAGACGGGCAGGCAAGCGTGGCGTTTCTGGACCGTGCCTGGTGACCCCGCGAAGGGCTTTGAGACCAAGGCTCTGGAGCGCGCCGCCAGGACCTGGAGCGGCGAGTGGTGGAAGGTCGCCGGCGGCGGCGGCACGGTGTGGGATGCGGTGATCTACGACCCTGTCACCGACCTCCTCTATGTCGGCACCGGCAACGCCACACCCTGGAATGCGCGCACGCGCGAACCCACACTCGATGATGATCTGTACTCGGCCTCGATCCTCGCGCTGCGGCCCGATACGGGCGAATACGTCTGGCACTACCAGGAAACCCCGGGCGACACCTGGGACTACGATGCCGTGAGTCCGATGATGACCGCCGACCTCAACATCGGCGGCCAGAAGAAGCACGTCATCCTGCAACCCTCCAAGAACGGCTTCTTCTATGTCCTGGAAGCCGCCAACGGCAAACTGATCAGCGCCGATGCCTTCACCGAAGTGAACTGGGCGACGGGCGTCGACATGAAGACCGGTCGACCCAGAGTCGTCACGGCGGCGCGCTTCGAGAAGGAACCCTGGAATCTCGCGCCCGGCGTTCAAGGCGGACACAGCTGGCATCCCAACGCGTTCAGTCCTCTGACCGGCCTGGTGTATATCCCCGCCTGGGAGGCGTACTTCACGATGGCGGGCCTGCCTGCCGGCAGCCGTGCCGGTCCTGCGGGCGGATTCAATCTCGGCATCAACATGGGCGTTCGGGTCGAGCCCGGGAAGCTCCAGCCGTACGATCGGCGTGGCGTGAGCGGACGGCTCAAGGCCTGGGATCCGGTTGCGCGCAAGGTGGTGTGGGAAGGCGAGCCTTACTCCGCCGGCCTGCCCACGAGCGGCGTGCTCGCGACGGCAGGGAACCTGGTCTTCATGGGCAATGGCGCCGGCAAGATCCTCACCGCGTACGACGCGAAGAGCGGCGCCCACTTGTGGAGCTTCGATGCCAGGACCGCCGTATTCGCCGCTCCGATCACCTATATGCTCGATGGCGTGCAATACATCGCCGCGAGCGTCGGCGGTGCAGCGCAGGGTGGCTATTTCGCGCCGACCAATGCCCGCATGCTGGTGTTCGCTGTGGGCGGCAAGGCCACGCTGCCGGAGCCGCCGCCCTACTCACCCCCGCCCTTGAATCCGCCGCCCTCGAGTGCGTCGGCCGATGTCATCACGCATGGCGGGGAGATCTATTCCCAGTACTGCTCCGTGTGCCACGGGGTGAACGGCCTGCAGGCCCGAACGAGCTTTCCCAATCTGACCGTGACGCCGCTGCTGTGGACGCAACCGGGATTCGATCAGGTCGTGCTGCAGGGAGGCCGGGCCGACCGCGGCATGGGCTCCTTCGTCAAGGAGTTGAAGCCCGACGATGCCGTTGCTGTACGCGAGTACCTGATCTCGCGTGCGAATGCGCTGAAGAGCGGTGGCCCCGGCGCTGCAGGTCCGCCTTTTACACGCCCGGAGACCGGACACGCGACCAACTAGCCGGACGCGGCCCGCTCGAGCGCGCGCCTGTATTTGTCGATCTCAGCCAGGCAGGTCCGGCGCGCATCCTGCAGATCCGGCCGGCTCACGTTCTTCAGCGCGCGCTCCGAGCGATCGAGCACGTCCAAGGCATCCGCCTTCGGTGTTTCCTCGGCAATGAACGGAATGCAGAAATTCTCGTGCTGCGCGCGTCCGTGGAGCACGGTATTCAGGTAAGGCAGCACGGCTTCGGGGTTGTGCTGGATCGCGGTCGCAAGCGATGACATCAGCATCTCGGTGTCGCAGGCGTCGGAGGCGTCCAGCAGCTTGACGGCGAGAGCGACCGCACGAGGATCGCCCGATCCGATCAGCCGATAGCCCTCGGGGTGCTCGCAGTGAAAGTAAGTTGCCAGGGTCCGCTGCGGACCGTTTTCAGTCAGGCTCCTCTCGAGGGTTGCGATATCTACAGCCTGTGTTGCGGTAACTCCTGCGGCTGCGGACAGCAGGACAAGGACGCTCAGGGCTCGAATTGAGATCGTCACGGCGAGTCCTCTCAGCCTCCTACTCGGGCGCAATTCTACGCCGGTGCGGGCGCATCGAGCAGGGGCTCACCGGCGCCGATCGAGGTCAGAAGGTCTTCCAGGGCATTCGGTGCCACGGGCTTGGTGATGTGGCTGTCGAACCCCGCGGCAAGAGACCGCTGCTGATCTTCGCTTTGTCCCCAGCCCGTCACTGCCACGAGCGCCGTATCCCGGCCCCACGGCGTCTGCCGCATGCGCCGCGCCACTTCATACCCATCGAGATCCGGTAACCGATATCCAGCAACACCACATCCGGGCGCACGCGGTCGCCGCTCTCGAGACCCTGCTTGGCGGTGTAGGCCACCTCCACCTCGTGACCGTCCTGCTCGAGCAGCATGCGACAGGAATCCGCGGCGTCGTGATTGTCATCGATCACGAGCACGCGCGAGCGCCCGCTCGCCTTGACGATGGGCGACCGCACGACTGAGGTGCTCCCGACTGTCGAGTCTCATCTGTCGGCGGCGCAGAAGCTCGCAGGCACGCTGGGTGTGAAACACTGAGGACGTGCGGGCGCAGCTGGCGCCGGCGGGGACTACGACTGCTGCGCCCGCACGAATACCCGTTGAATGTGCGGATGCGCGCGGCGCAGCGCGATCTCCAGCCGGTCGATCGCATGTTGCCGCGCCGCACCTGAGTGCGCGAACTCCAGCGTGATCGCGACCAGAATGAACTGCGGGCCGACATGCATCGAGAGCACCTCGTGCACCGCGCGAATCCCATCGCAGCCTGTGGCGATCCGGCGTATGTCCGCCACCACATCGCGGTTGGCACTCTCTCCGATCAGCAGGCCCTTCGTCTCATAGGCGAGCCAGCCCGCCGCGATCGCCAGCACCAGGCCGATGAGAATCGACGCCACAGCATCGTAGAGGCCATTCCCCGTGAGTTGCTGCAGTAACAGACCGATCGCCGCGATGCTCAGGCCCAGCACGGCAGCGGAGTCCTCGAAGACGACCATGAAGCGGGTGGGATCCTTGCCCTGCCGCACCGCCTGGAAATACGTACGCCGTCCCTTGGTACGGGTGAATTCCGAGAAAGCCAGCATCAGACTCGCACCTTCGAATACGAAGGAGACGGCAATAACGAGGTAATTGAGAAGCGGATGCGTCAGCGGCTCGGGGTGTTGCAGCTTCAGTACACCACGCACCAGCGCGACGCCTGCCCCCACCGTGAAGACCTCAATGGCGACGACGAAGCACCAGAAGTAGACCTCCTTGCCGTAGCCGAAAGGGAATTGCCGATCCGCGGGCTTTTGCGCACGCTTGAGCCCGTAGAGCATCAACAGTTGATTGCTGATGTCGACGGTCGAATGCACACCCTCCGCCAGCATGGCGGCACTGCCGCTCACCGCGGCTGCGATGAATTTGGCGAGCGCGATCGCCGTGTTGCACAGGAGCGCGGCGAGTATGACGGGCTTCGTGCTTATGCGCATGCCTCCGCCGAGCGCTTACGCCGCGGCGGCGGTGCGCCACGTGCTTTCGCGAGCACCTCGCGAAGCGGGCGCTGCGCCTGCTCGTATCCCACCCATGGTGTCGAGCGCTGCAGAAGCGCCGGCGCGGTCGCGATGGTGAATCGCATCGGGTCCAGGCCCTTCTTCACTTGCGCCCAGGCAATCGGCATGGAAACCGGCGCGCCCTCTCGTGCACGAGGCGAGAGCGGCGCCACCGCAGTCGCAGTACGATCGTTGCGCAGGTAATCGAGGAAGATCCGCCCGGTGCGATCCTTCTTGGCCATTGTCGTGAGATAGCTATCCGGACTGTCCGCGGCCATCTGCTCACAGATTGACTTCGCGAGCGCCTTGGCCTCGGGCCAGCCCAGCTCGTCGCGTGAGCTCACCGTGAACGGGGTTACGACATGCAATCCCTTCCCACCGGTTGTCTTGCAGAAGCACTCGAGACCGAGCGCCTCGAGCCGTTCGCGCAGTTCGAGTGCGGCGCGCACGACTCTTTCAAATTTCACGTCCGGCGCGGGATCCAGATCGAACACGAATCGACCCGGCACCTCCGGATGATCCGGCTCGCAGTTCCACGGATGCAACTCAAGCGCGGCTACTTGCGCCATCGCCGCGAGCGCTGCCTCCTGATCGATCTGCAGGTAAGGCTTGCGGTCGCCGGACACTTTCACCAGCTTCACCAGGCTCGAAGTCCCTGGCATGGCGTGGCGCTGAAAGAAACGCTGGCCGTTGATGCCATCGGGCGCACGAACGATCGAGCACGGCCGGCCGCGTAAGTGCTCGATCATCCAGGGTCCGACGGCTTCGTAGTAATTTGCCAGATCGAGCTTGGTGAGAGCCGGTGTGCTGCCGGATTGCGGCCACAGCACTTTCGTTGGGTGCGAGAGCTTCACTTGCATGACGAGGGCTGCGCGTGCTGCCGCGGGGCGCTCGGCCTCAATCTCCTCGGCTGGCTCGTCCGCACGCAGCCCTTTGAACGCGGCCTGGCGCAGCAGACCATCGCTCGTCCTGCCGGCAGCCTGCACCTCTGCAACGAGCACCGGCTTGATCCAGTGCACCTCTTTGGCAGGCTTCGGGGCACTGTCTCCAGAGAAGGGGTTTTCGCGGCCGCGATGCCTCTTAAGCTGTGGCAGGAGGCGCCGGACATTCTCACGCCCGTACCCGGTGCCGACGCGGCCGGCGTAGATAAGCTCGGCGCCACGATGGACGCCGACCAGCAACGAGCGGAATCTGCCATTCGTCTCGCTCCATCCCCCGATGACGACTTCCTGGCCAGCGCGGCACTTGGCCTTGGTCCACGCCTCGCCCCGACCTGAGCGATAGGGAGAGTCCAGCTTCTTCGACACTACTCCCTCCAACGCCATGCGACACGCCGATTTCAGCACTGCATCGCCCGCGGAGGTGAAGTGTTCCACATAGCGGATGACCGGTCTGTCGTTGAGCGTGTCAGCGAGCAGCCGCTTCAACTGAGCCTTGCGCTCAACGAGGGGCAAGTCGCGCAGATCCTGCCCGTCGGCAAATAGCAGATCGAACGCAAAAAAGATCAGTTGATCGGTCTTCCCATCGGAGAGCGCCGACTGCAAGGCGGCAATGCTCGGCGGCGCATCCCGATCGAGCGCCACGATCTCGCCATCGATCAGGCAGTGCGGAATCCTGCCGGCGGGCGCTCGACCAGACGGGCGAGCTCGGGCTCAATGAGTCGATGCGCCCCATACGGCATTCGAGACGAAGCGAGACCGCGCCAGCATGAATGGCCGCGGCTTGCGTCCCCTGCCGGCCGCGATCTGCGCCATCGACCGCCCGGAGGCGACAGAGCGGTCTGCCTTGAGCAGCCGGTCACGATCGCCTGCATGTTCGAATCCGTCCCTATGCTTGATCAGCAGCCAGTTGTTGCGTTTGCCGCCTGCGCGGCCATTGCGCAGGCGTACCAATACCCAGCCACCCTTGAGGCGCTCACCAGCGAGCGTGAATTTGAGATCGCCTTGCCGTAGCATCTGCTGCGCAGTGCGTTCGCCTTGCGGCCGCCACAAGCCGCGGTCCCAGATCTGGACGGTGCCTGCGCCGTACTCACCTTGCGGAATGGTGCCTTCGAAATCTCCATAGTCGAGCGGGTGATCTTCCACTTCGACCGCGAGCCGGCGCTCCTTGGGATCGAGCGAGGGACCGCGCGTCACCGCCCAGGACTTGAAAACCCCATCGAGCTCGAGTCTGAGGTCATAGTGGAGTCTGCGCGCGGCGTGCTTCTGGATGACGTAGCGCAGCTCGCGTGAGGAGGCTACGCGAGCCGCTCCGCGAGGCTCCGCCGTGCGCGTGAAGTCGCGCTTCGCCCGATAGCGCGCGAGTCGTACTGCGCATTTGCCTGGTCCTTGCACGCCTGCTGACGATCCCCGCTCAGTGCTTCGCATCCGGCGAGAGCTACTTTACGGTCACCCTCAGCCTCTGTCTTGCTGACGTTCTCCTGCTGCGTAGCGGCAACATGTTGCTCGTCGCGCTGTTCGCTCTGGACATCGCCCTGAGCGTTGGCGACCTTCTCGGCGGCCGCTTGGGACGCCGAATTCACATCCTTCGCTACATCGGACGGGCTTTTCGCATTGTTGCATCCGGCCAGAAGCCCGGCCGCGAGCAGCGCCGCAGTACATAGAGTCATGATTCGTGCCATGGTGAACCTCCTGAAATCCGCCTTCGATCAGTGCGACTTCTGCCGGCGTTCCCGCGGCAGCGCCCATACCTGAGAGCGACTCGCCAGATACGCGACGACGGCGGCCGCCAGGAAGACGTTGAACAGGGTCCGCGCGACTGGGGCGAACTCCTGGGCGATGCCACCGAAGCCCACGGCTGCCGCCACCAGAGCCAGCAGTAAGAAAACTAGCGCGGAGCGACGCATCGGAATCCCCTTCACCAGCGCATGTAACCGATTACGTGGGGATTGATGATCGGCGTGTGCCTTGACCGCGTCCGTAGGCGGCCTCGAGAACCCCCTGTCAGTTGCGAACTACCCGTCGGACCGTCGGCAGTCGACTACGGTGTCAGCGTGCGCGTACCTACATCGACAGCGGCTGGATGCATGTGAGTTCCAGTTCGCATGAGCTATGACTGGATTGGCGTCGCGAG
>Ga0335079_10010295_pt1 | contig 10647 bp, 11 predicted proteins | sample Lox_Sample_33_FD_206719 | JGI IMG/M metagenome (GOLD analysis project Ga0335079, IMG submission 206719) | Soil microbial communities from Loxahatchee National Wildlife Refuge, Florida, United States - Lox_Sample_3.3 | ecosystem: Environmental > Terrestrial > Soil > Wetlands | place: USA... | reverse complement strand
GGCATTCAAGTGTGCCCGAAGACAAGCTCCAGGTCGAGGATTCGAATAAAGACGGCATCTTCATGATGAGTGTGATCCCGACATCCACGAGCGAATCGTCGACGATCATCGCATAAAATATCCCTGTGGTGGCATGGCACTCATTATCATCCACATCAATGTCTGAGAGGCAAGATCGCGAGTGTTCCAACTGTCTCTGCACACTTGTTTTCACGGATAGCTGATTAATGCGATAGAATTCCGATGGCTTGTTGATAGTAAAACAACGATCGTCCATACAGAAAGGAATCTGAGGTGAATCATTTAGCGGTTTCGACCTTGTTTGTGGATAATTTCCAGATTTCAGGAAAAGCTGACCTGATTGCTTATCTAGGACAGACGCCTACGCGCCTGACCCAATTACCGAATTTGCCTGCTGAGTTATCATCTTACCAAGTAATCGTAATCGATCCATTCCTCGTAGAAGCAAATGATCTCAAACGGCTGGAACAGTTTGTTTCCGCCGGAGGAGGTTGCTTAGGGATTACATCCAAGATCCCAGAAGACTTCAATGCCGCCAGTCTGTTTGGGGGATTGCCGAAAGAGGCCGGCCCTGAGTGTGAAGTTCGTGTTATGTTTAAAAATGGGACCAATGCACTCGGTGCGCGCCTGCCAGATGCTTTCTATGCAAGTGGAAGATTTCTGCCTCTGACCGTGCAAGCTGATGATGTGGAAGTAGTTCTTTACGCCGACTGGCGACATACTCACCAGCCGTTGTTAACCTGCCGTCCCTTCGGTCAAGGTCTCGCAGCCCTGGCTACCATTCAGGATTTAAATCATCCTATATTCAAACGCATCCTCTACCGGTTGTTACGCCGCCTTGCAGGCTTGGAAGAGCCTTCCCAGCCACTGCAAGTGGGCCTGCTTGGATACCCGCCTTCTGTTGGTGAAAGACACGCACAGGCTACAGCTTCCGGTACGCCCGGGTTCAATCTGCGCACCATTTGTGATATCAGCAAGGTACGTTTGGATGCGGCTAGAGAAGCATTCAGTTCAGGCGATCTGTGCTACACCTCGGACTCGGCTGATCTGCAAAACGACTCAGATCTCGACCTGATCATTATTGCCACGCCGCCCAACATCCATGCCAAGCTGGCATTACAGATGTTGGAAAGCGGCAAACATGTCATCGTTGAGAAGCCGTTGGCACTGACCTCATCGCAAGTGGACTCGATGCGCGAACTGGCAGAACGTAAAAACCTGTTGATCGCATGCCATCAGAACCGACGTTGGGACGACGACTATCGCGCGATCAAGCTTGCATTGACTCAGGATCTGATCGGTGAATTATTTTACATGGAAACTTTTGTTGGAGGCTATGGACATCCCTGTGGGTTCTGGCATACTGAAGAGAGCATTTCTGGCGGCACATCTTATGACTGGGGTGCTCATTATCTGGACTGGATGCTCGATCTAATGCCCGGCAAAATTACGGAGGTATGCAGCACGCGTCAAAACCGCTTGTGGCATGATATCACCAACGCCGACCAGGAGCGCATCCAACTGCGTTATGCAAATGGGTACGAAGCAGAGTTTACTCATTCAGACCTAGCCTTCATCCCCAAACCGAAGTGGTATTTGCTGGGCACTCGGGGTGCAATCGTCGGTGCTTGGCGGAATATGACCATTTCCGAAGCTGACCCGCTTCGCTATTTTCAAACAACCGAGATACCGTCAGGTGAGCTTGGAGCAGACTTAAGCGTGCGCCACCTGCAGGGTAGAGAGCAAATTATCGATCAAACGCTTCCGAAACCGCCACAGATGAACTTTCCCTTTTATTATAATCTAGCCGATCACCTTTTACTGGGCGAGCCTCTGGCTGTGCCCGTTGAGCACACTGCCCGAGTGATCGCAGTGCTGGAGGCCGCCAAGCGTTCTGCTGAACATGGTGGACATGTAGAGAATGTAGAAATATAGGATCAGCTATGGTTCACCGGGGTGCGTTAGGGACTGCTCAAATTGCAAGGGTGTGTGTAATCCCTGCTATTATAAAGTCCAGCAACGGGATGCTTCAAGCCATTGCCAGTCGCGATTTAGCAAAAGCGCAAGCTCTGGTCGAGAAATACCAGTAGGGGATTGCGTATGAGAGTTACGCCGCGTTGCTAAAAGACCCTAAGATCGACGCAGTTTATGTCCCGCTGCCAAATCATTTGCATAAAGAGTGGACTATCAGAGCCCTTGAAGCGCGAAAACATGTCCTGGTAGAGAAGCCATTTGCTATGAATGCCAGAGAAGCAGAAGAAATTGCACAAGCCGCCAATCGACAGAATCGGCTGGTTATGGAAGCCTTTATGTATCGATTCCATCCACGTAGCCTGTGCATAAAACAATTGGTGGTGAGGGGTGCTCTTGGAAAAATCTCGCCGACGCAGTGCATTCACTTTCCCGGTAAAGTGCGATGGCACCAACGAGCGTCTCTTCCTGCGGGAGATGGGTGGCGGTTCGTTATGGAATGTGGGCTGCTATTGCGTCAGCGTTGCCCGCTGGCTGTTGAGTGAGGAACCCATCGGAGTTTCTGCTCTGGCAGATTACCGAGAAAGCGGCGTCGATATCAATTTTGTCGGCATACTGTGCTTCGCAAGCGCCGCCTTGGCGGTGATAGAAAGCAGCTTCACAGCCGCATTACAACAAAAGTTTTCGGTGATCGGTGATTCTGGCGCAATTGAGTTGGCTCATGATGCGTTCATCCCTTGGGATAAGGATGCCACTTTTATTCAACTAAGTGCCAATGACGAACATGGGCAAATAGTGTCAATACCCGGTGCTGATGAATACCAGGTAATGATCGAGCATTTTGCGGATGCGCTGCAGGGACATGGCAAGCTAGCTTACTCTCCGGAAGAAAGCGTAAACCAAATGCGGATTCTCGACGCACTGGCGCGTGCCGCCTGCTTAGGTGAAGTAGTCGAGTTAGGGAGTGATGACAAATCCAGATAAAAGTTTGTGATGCCCTAACAGCCTTTGTTTATTGTGAACTTGCAGTATTAATCACAGAATGATATTTTCCTGGATTACTTTAAAGAAAAATCACCTTTTTCTTAGAAATACGAATCAACTCCGTGCCACAAACAATTGAGTAAACTCATGGCGCGGGGTTCCTTCCAGGTTCTTTTTGGTCCACCCCTAAAGTTTACCCAATTGTGAACCCCGGTCCCTTGCCCATTATTCCAGTTAATTTACGATTATTATTTGGTCGCTGTCGCCCACATGTTGAGCATAAATTCAAAATAACCAAACCTCACTTTTTTCATTTCAAAGCCTGCCTGTCCAAAGTGCCAACCGATGAGCGGAAGCGTATACGCAAAGGCATGTTCATGGATCTCCTCCGCACTGACGAGATTGACACGAGCCATGAACTTGAGCAATCCATCCGACCAGGCGGCAGGCGTGGTCATGACCACTAATCCTCCCGGCTTTAACACGCGGTGACTTTCTTTAAAAAGAATTGCCATGCTATCGGGATTCAAATGTTCGACCACTGCAAGAAGACTCACTACACTGAAAAAATCATCCTCAAAGGGAAGCTTCGGTTCCTTATTCAAATCGAGAGTAAAGAACTCAATTCGATTTCGAACTGCAGTCTCTTTCGCCATCGGCAATTGATCCACCGCGAATTTTTCTTCAAACGCAGTGTGAGATAAAAAATAGGGGAATGAGCCGCAGCCGATATCAAGGATGCGGCCTGTTCGAAGGCTGGATGGGATGAGACGATTGCCGCGTTGTGTCCGGAGGTGAGCAAGTGTCGGTTCGAGCAGGCCTTTTCCGCGAGTATATATGGTTTGTGTCATGTTGAAATCCTACTTAAACAAGGCTCCTTCGATTATATCGGGGTTTCAATCCGCGTGCGAAGCAAACCGTGCAAACCATTCGACAATGCGCGGTCCGACCATAATCTTCTTCTGCATTTCAGCCAAGGCCAGCATCGCCAATATATTGAACATCGCCGCGATCAACGCAACAGTCAGAAAGCCGAAGCGCTGATAAATAAATGTGGACAATAAATCACCGAGGGCGCGTCCGACCGAAAATCCGATCAGGTTTAAAGCCATGGCTGTGGCGCGTGCCTGTGGAATGACCTCCGTCATCATCGGCAATTGGCTGACGATCATATATTCGAACGAGAGGTAAAAAAGAAACAAACCGATCAACGCTCCAACTTCAGTATGACCAATGAAAGGCAGGAGAACCGCTGCGATAATATTACCTGCCAAACCGAATGCGACCGCTCTCGGCTTTCCAATTCGATCCGTAATCAGAATAACAAGTCCTTCCCCGCTCCATTCGGCGAAGCCAATCACAGCGGACGCGCCGGCCAAAGCCGTAATCTGCAAACCAAATGAATCCGAGAGCCACACGCCAAAGATCAAATTGACCATTTCGTTCGCAACACTCGACCATAGTGCGATGGACGCGCAAGCCAGGGCTGGAATCGACGCAAGAATCACGCGCCAACGGATGCGTGAATGTTCGTTCGGCTGATAATTTGTGTCGGCGCGCGGGATCATCCACCAGATAACAGCAAACATTCCAACACCCAAAATGGCAAAAACTGGAAACGGTGCGGACCACCCGTAGCGAGCAATCAATAATCCCACCAGCGGCACACCGGCAATAAAAGCCAATGACCATGACATTTCAGTGATGGCTAAAGCAGCGCCCCGCCGTTCGTAGGCAACACGATCCCCGAAGTAAGCTTGGATGGCAGGGTCAAACAAATCCTTGCTGAAAATTCCCAATATAAGAGCAATGGATAACGTAAACAGGCTCGGATGGATTGCCACTGCGCTTACGCCGACGGTGAACGTCGCAGCCCCTGCCAGCATGCCAAGCCTGCGGCCACGCTGATCCGCCAAAGGCGCAAGGAATGGACCGAGTCCGCCAGCCAAATTCCTTCCGGTCAACACAAGGGAGATGGCGGTCATGTCCACGCCTAGTCCGCGCGCAAAAATGTTCAAAAAGGGATACACCATTCTGTGCAAGGTATTAAGAATGAAGCGCAGAAACGTTACGACGATGAGCTGGAAACGAGTCTTTAGATTCATGATCCAAAATCAACTGACTTCTTGAACTTCATTGGTTTCATCGTGATATTCACCCAAGCCATATAGAAACATTCTAATAGGAACAATTGTATCAGATGAGAAAAAAGACGAGGGCGAAGCACGCGGCTTACTTTCAGAAAATAAACATAAAACGTTCATCAAAAATTCATGCCGCTATACTATAATGTGATCATCTAAGAAAGGTAAGGTATCATAAAATGAAAACAGTTTGGAAATGGATCCTAGGAATCGTGATTGTACTGGTAGTGGCGGGCCTCGTGGTTGGCGGTGTTTTTGCCGTGCAACATCGCTTCACCGTTGGCATGAGAGGCGCGCCATTCGCTTATCGACAATTCCAACAGACTACTCCAGCCACACCAAGCAAGCCAAATACTCAGAATAATCAGAACCAACCCACTACCCCAACGAAGCCAACAATCCCGAATACCACGAATAGAAACATGATGGGTCGTGGTTTTGGATGGGGAAACGGTTATGGACCAATGATGGGACGTGGACCAATAACGACGGGACGCGGTCCCATGGTGATGGGTCGCGGGAATAACCAGTTCGGCAGATCCAGGTCAGCTAGTCCGTTTGGAATAATGGCCTTCATGTTCTTCGGACTATTCGGCTTGATCGTTCTACTAGCAGCATTCACTGCGGTTGCCTTTGTCTTTTACCAATTAGGAAAGAATGCTGGCATTTCTTCTGCGCTTCTGACTCAACTAACCCCTAAGGTCGTTGCGGCCACAGAAACAGACGCGCCCGCAAGAGGCAATCGGGCTAGAAGGTAATTCACAACCATTCGACAAATAAGGCGACCTTCAAAGGTCGCCTTATTATTTCTATTCAGAGGCGGTAATCGCTAGCGTTTCAGCGTTCGATAGATTAAGCGATGCGGAGTTTCGGCATCCTTACCTAATCGCTTGCGGCGATCTTCATCATACTCTGACCAATTGCCGTAGAAGAAGTGAACACTGCCGTCGTCCTCAAAAGCTAGGATGTGTGTGGCGATGCGATCCAGGAACCAGCGGTCGTGACTCACCACAACTGCACAACCTGCAAAATTTTCAAGCGCTTCTTCTAGTGCCCGAAGCGTATTTACATCGAGGTCATTGGTCGGCTCATCGAGCAGGATCACATTCGCGCCGCTGGTCAAGGTTTTGGCTAAATGCACGCGGTTGCGCTCGCCGCCTGATAACACCTTGATCTGCTTTTGCTGATCGGTGCCTAGAAAATTAAACGAAGCGACATAAGCCCGCGAGTTCATCTTGCGCGCGCCGAGCGTGATCGCATCTTCGCCGCCGGAAATTTCTTCCCAAACTGTTTTTTCGCCATCGAGTGGACGCAGTTGATCAGCATAAGCCATCTTCACCGTCTCACCGATTTTGATCAAACCGCCATCTGGCTTTTCCTGTTCAGTGATCATCTTGAGCAAAGTTGTTTTGCCTGCGCCGTTCGGGCCGATGATTCCGATGATTGAACCGGGTGGAATGTCCACGCTCAAATCGTCAATCAATAGGTGATCGCCATAGGCCTTGTTGATGTGTTCCAGGTTGATGACGATATCGCCGAGACGAGGACCCGGCGGGATATAGATTTCCTGTTCGCCGCGGTATTGTTCAAATTCCTGACTCAATAATTTTTCGTATGCAGTGACACGCGCTTTGCCCTTTGCTTGACGTGCCTTGGGCGACATGCTGATCCATTCCAATTCGCGCTCGAGAGTCTTCTGCCGCTTCGACTCGGATTTCTCTTCCTGCGCCAACGCGTCCTTCTTTTGCGCCAGCCAGGAAGAATAATTGCCTTTCCATGGAATCCCGTAGCCGCGATCCAATTCAAGAATCCAACCCGCAATGTTATCGAGAAAGTAGCGATCATGCGTCACAGCGATGACCGTGCCTTTGTATTCGCGCAGATGATGTTCGAGCCACGCCACCGACTCGGCATCGAGATGGTTGGTCGGCTCATCGAGCAGGAGAATATCAGGTTCGGTGAGCAGTAAACGGGTCAGCGCGACGCGGCGGCGTTCACCACCGGAACAAACTCTGATAGTTGTATCCGCAGGCGGACAACGCAAGGCGTCCATGGCAAGGTCAAGATGCGAATCGAGATTCCAGGCATCGACTTTATCGAGTTGCTCCTGCAATTTCGATTGCTCGGCGACCAGCACATCGAAGTCCGCATCCGGCTCGGCAAATTTGGCGTTGACTTCATCGAAGCGCTTTAACATTTCAACGATGGGATGCACCGCTTCTTTGACCACCTCGATGACGGTTTTCGTTTCATCGAGCTTTGGCTCCTGCTCCAGCAAGCCGACGGTGTATCCTTTGGACATGGCGATCTCGCCGACGTAATCGTTGTCCACGCCCGCCATGATACGAAGCAGGGTGGACTTGCCTGCCCCGTTGAGACCCAGCACGCCGATCTTGGCGCCGTAGTAAAAGCCGAGCGAAATATCGCGCAGGATTTGTTTATTGGGTGGGACAATCTTCCCAACATGATTCATGGAATAGATGACGAGCGTATCAGAGGGCATGGTGAAGGAATTTTACCTTATGATTTACTTGAAAACGCAATCATCCCTATTAATCCAAAAGCGAACAGAGTTGAATTGGTCAAAAATAAGGTGTCTAAAAACCAACACAATAAGGTTACGCACCGGCCAGCGGATGACTATCATTGAATTTAGGAAATCGATTTGTGAAATCATAGCCGCAGATCTTCTCTGATGACTTCCTGCCCGACCCAGGCGGGACTGTCATACCTCATAGAATCTAGGAAGAGCATCATGCAAAATACGCCCAGGGATATCAGGCATAACGGTCCGTTTAAAACCAATGGGGACATTGGCTTTGAATTCAGTTTTGCATTCCAGCCTATTGTGAATGTTCACAGCCGGGAGATTATCTCTTTTGAAGCTCTAGTGCGCGGCCCGCACGGCGAGCCTTCGGCTTCGGTATTTGCCCAAGTGTCCAAATGTAATTGGCCAAGATTCGACGAGATCTGCCGTCGCAAAGCCATCTATCTCGCTAGTCGCTTGAGGATTCCCGGCCAGCTGAATCTAAACATGGCTCCGCAGAGCATCTACGAGGTGGATCTGAATATTACAGCCACCTTCCGTGCCTCCATCCAAAGCGGTATTCCGGTGGAAAATATTGTTTTTGAATTGCTTGAAACGGAGAGCTTGACGGATCAGAGGAACCTGCTCAAATATTTGCAGATCATTCAAGGTTTCGGATTCAAAACTGCCATCGACGATTTCGGTGCGGGTTATTCCGGACTTAAATTGCTGGTGAAGTATCAGCCGAATTACATTAAACTTGATCGCGATATGATCAGTGATATCCACATGGATAATATCAAGCAGAGCGTTTTCCTGGGCATACGGCAGATCTGCAGACATCTGTCCATTGAAATCATTGCTGAAGGGGTTGAAACCGCAGATGAATATCACTGGCTGCATGAAGCGGGGATCAGCCTCTTTCAGGGTTATTATTTTGCGAGGCCGGCTTTTGAGGCTCTTCCGGATGTGGCCAACAAAGTCTTTAGAAATTAATGCATAACAGAGTGAACTGGCCGACACTGCCGCGAACACGCTTAATAAAAAATCTTATAACTGCGCCAGCTTTAATTTATGTACGAACGATAGGGAATAAGCAACAAGAATCCGAACGCCATCAAAATTTCCCCGAGCAAAACCCCCAAGGCCTGGATCGGTCCAAAAAATGGAATCTGCGGCGAAGTCTGTGAGCCCATTCCAAACACATCCGCCATGCCGGAGAAGACCGCAATCACATAACCCGTGGCAACCATGCGTAAGCCAATGTCCGCGGCAATGGAGCGTTCCATTCCCTTCCATAGTCCCCACAAGCTGGTATACCCGCCGAGACAGATAATCGCCAGTCCAATGAGGAATACTGAAATCTTAATAAATCCGACTGTGGGAGTGCGCTCGAGGTGGAACCAGGCGGGCTTGGTGCCGACGAGAAAAACAAAGAGACCGAACAAAGTAATGATCAATCCCACGCGCACGCGTAAACGTGACGGATCGACTCCTCGCGCCGAAGTATCAACAAGGGTGGAATCGGATTTTTCTTTCGGTTCGTTCATGACGGGAGATTTTTCTCCAAGAAATTCAGCCAGTTGCCCCCGAGAATATTCGCCGCGTCGTATTCTGAATAACCACGCGCGACCAACAGCGGAATCAGCTTTTGCAAATCGGCAATCGTGTCAATTTCTGGTGGAACGGACTGCACTCCAAATCCGCCGTCGAAATCCGATCCAATGCCAACGTGTTTCGCATCTCCTGCCAATTGACAAACATGATCCATGTGCGCGGCGACCACATCCAAAGGCACTTCTTCGCGCGGACTGCCTTTTGCGTGTGACCAACCAGTTTTTAGAAATGAATTAAGCGGCACGATGCCGACGATTCCATCGCGTTCGATCACACCGCGAATGACTCGATCCGACAGATGACGGTTGGTCGGAAATTCTGGCAGTAGCGCAAGACAATTGGCGTGCGTGGCAACAATGGGACCTTCATATAAATCCAATGCTTCGAGAACCGATTGCTCATCCATGTGACTCAGATCGAGCGTGAAATTGAATCCAGTCATGGCTTTGAGCAAGCGACGACCGTCATTGGTTAATGGGCCAGGCTCGCGTGTGCCGCCGGCATAACGCGTGCCAGCCCATGCTAAGCCGATCAATCGCAAGCCTAATGAATACCACTCATCCAACTCGTCCGTCGAGCGAATGCCATCCGCCCCTTCCATTAATGGAATCAATCCAACGGGCTGATTCTTTTTTTCGGGCGACTGCCATTCATCCATATGATGGCGTAAATCTTTAATATTGAGAACGAGGCGAAAATAATCGGGCTTGGAATCAGTCAATTGATGATAGAGCCGCAACTGGTCCAGATAGATGCGATGAGCTTCTTCATAGTTGGAATAAAAGGCCCGATCAAATTCTCCCATCTTACTGCGAAGCGGAGAGGCGTACAGCGTTGAAAAGACGATGGCGACGCGGCCGCGTTGATAATCGGGCCAGCCGATCAAACTATCGCCGTTGTGTTCCGGAGTACTTGTGCCTTTTTCCAGTTGGCGCGTTTCGGCTGCAGAGCGCGTGTAATCGCGTCCGAAGCTTTGCATATTCCATGCCAGGTCACAATGTGAATCGATGATGAATCTTTGTTTTTCCATAGTTGGAAAGAGCGTGGCTTTCAATGCCACGCTCTTGTTTTTATTTGGCTGGGGTTTCCCCTTCGTCAGACTCCGTGTGCCCGTACTCTTCGATCAGGTTCTTGTAATCCTTATCAGCGTACGCCCCGGAGTTCACTTTGCGAAGACTGAGACCGATGCGATGTTGATCCGAGTCGATGCGAATGACTCGCAGAGTATGCACTTCGCCTTCCTTCAAAACTTCCTTAGGATGATCAATGCGATGATCGGCAATTTCAGAGATATGGATCAGGCCTTCGATGTCGCCTTCGAGACGGGCGAACGCGCCAAATTTCGTCAAGCGGGTAATGACGCCTTCCACCAATTGTCCGACA
>Ga0335079_10010294_pt1 | contig 10648 bp, 10 predicted proteins | sample Lox_Sample_33_FD_206719 | JGI IMG/M metagenome (GOLD analysis project Ga0335079, IMG submission 206719) | Soil microbial communities from Loxahatchee National Wildlife Refuge, Florida, United States - Lox_Sample_3.3 | ecosystem: Environmental > Terrestrial > Soil > Wetlands | place: USA... | reverse complement strand
CGTTGAGTATCCGGGCGCGCTCCAGCGGCTTGCGCAGCAGCTGGGCGACGAGGCGGCGCGCAACCTCCGCACCGGTCGCGAAGTGCCGTCCACTGCCCGGGGCGGTGCACAGCGACACCGCGATCGGCGGCAGCCCGAGGACCCGACCCTCGATCGCCGCCGCCACGGTGCCGGAGTAGAGCACGTCATCGCCGAGATTCGGTCCGTCGTTGACCCCGGAAACCACCATGTCGTGCCGGTAGTCGAACAGGCCGGAGATGGCCAGATGCACGCAGTCCGTGGGCGTACCCGGAACGTAGTAGATACCCGCCTCGGCCTCGAAGACCCGCAGCGGAACATCCAGGGTGAGCGAATTGCTCGCGCCGCTGCGGTTGCGATCGGGAGCGACCACGGTCACCTCGGCCAGACTGAGCAGAGCCTCGCGCAGGCGGCGGATACCTTCCGCACGGAAGCCGTCGTCGTTGCTGACCAGGATCTTCAAGGAATCGATCGCTATAGCTGGAGCCACCAAAAGGCGCGTCACTATACTGTTTTGTCCCAGCGATGTGGCCAGCCGCGCCAGGTGCCCCGGCGGACAAGGGGAGCTGCGGGAGGCAGCTCGAGGCGCCTCGAAGCAGCCGGGGACCGCCGGGCGCAGGGGGAGGCAACGGGAGAGAGCGGATGAGCGGGTCGGATGACGACGATGCGGATCTCTTCCGGGAGGCGGTCCGAGGCGTCAAGCCTCTGTCCGGCCAGCCTGCCGCGCCTCAGGGTCGCCGCCCCGCCGCACGGGCGCGCTTCGCGCGGGCGGATCGTCGAGCCGTGCTGCAGGAGAGCCTGGGACCCGACGGTGGCGATCCAGAGCAGGCCAGCGGCGAAGAGCTCGTGTTCCAGCGCCCCGGGGTCCAGGCTTCGGTCCTTAGGAAACTGCGCCGCGGTCAGTATCGCGTGCAGGCGGAGATCGATCTGCACGGACTGACCGTGGCCGAGGCCAAGGAGGCCCTGCGCGATTTCCTCGCCGCCGCGCTGTCGCGCAATCTGCGCTGCGTACGCATCGTGCACGGCAAGGGACTGCGCTCGGGCCACCGCGGTCCGGTGCTCAAGGGAGCCGTCAGCAGTGTCCTGCGCCGCATCGGGCCGGTCCTCGCGTACGTCTCGGCCCGCCCGGTCGACGGTGGCACGGGTGCCCTCTACGTCCTGCTGGCCAGCTAACCATCGGAATCCGGTTCGTCAGCCGCGCAGCCCGTGGCGAACAGCTCGCGCAGCACGGCGGTGGCGAAGCTGCCGCGCGCGAGCTGAAAGCTCAGGAGCACATCCGGGCCATCAAACTGCCAGGCGAGATCGCGAACCGCGAGTCGCAGACTGCGCCGCTCCTGCTCCATCCCGGCGCCAGCGCACAGATCCGCCGCCGCGGCCATCTGCCCCGCCACACGGTTCTCTAGTTCCAGCACGCGCGAGCGCGTGCGTGGCGCGCCGCGGCCCCACATCGGACCCGTGGGGTGAATCTCCAGCCGCTCGCAGCGCTCCCGCAGGATCGCATCGGGCGTGTCCACTTCGAAGAAGCTGCCGCGACCATCCAGGTTGGCCAGATCACCGCTCTCGAGCCGATCCCAGGACCCCTCGCGCACGCGTTCAGCCAGCACGGCGTTGAACACCAGGCTGCGGGCCGCGGACAGCACGAACCCGCGCTCGGGCGGACGCAGCCGCTCCTCATGTATCCGGCTGAGATTGCTGCCCCCACGCCCGAAGCGCTGCGGCCCGAAGTAGTTGGGGACGCCCTGGCGAGTGAGGCCTTCCAGTCGGGCGCCGATCCGGACCGCAAGGGTCTCCGCGTCCTGGGGCTCGCGTGGCATGACGTTGCGGATACGGATTCCGAAGCGGTTGCCGGCCAGCGCTCCGCGCGGCAGCTTGCGCCCGTGAGCGTGGGCCTCCAGGACCGCGAACTCCGCTTCCTGCACGCGCGCCCACTCGTCCGTGCCGAGCTTCGATCGGGGCACGCTGAACCACTGGATGGCGACCGCGTGCCGGTCCTTCAGGCCGGCAAAACCCACATCGCCCGGGCGACAGCCGCAGAGCCTGGCGAGCTCGCGAGCCACCCACTGCGTGTTGGCGTTGCGCTTGCGTACCTTGAGCAGCACATGCGATCCGGTTCCGGAGGGGGCGAAGCCCAGCAGTTCCTCGACCTGAAAATCCTCAGGCTGCGCGCGCAGCACGCCCTCGGCCAGGATGGGGCCCGATGCGCCCGGGGGATCCAGCGCCTGGCGCCACCAGGAATCGGGGATGGACATCGAGCGCAGCGGCCTGCTCTCACTCGTCCAGGAGCAGCACGACCGCCTGGGCTGCGATTCCTTCGGCGCGCCCGAGAAATCCCAGCCGCTCGGTCGTGGTCGCCTTGATGTTGACCCGTTGCGCCTCCACACCGAGCAGCTCCGCAATGCCGGTCCGCATCTGCTCACGCACGGGCCCCACCTTGGGTGCTTCGGCGAGCACGGTGATATCCGCATTGCCCACGCGCAGCTTCCGCGCGCGCAGCATCTCCATCGCGCCGTGGATGAACTTGCGGCTGTCCGCACCCTTCCAGCGCGGATCCGTATCGCGGAAATGCTGGCCGATATCGCCCAATCCGGCAGCGCCCAGCAGCGCATCGCACAGGGCATGCAGAACCACGTCGCCGTCGGAATGCGCAACCACGCCGCGCGAATGCTGTACGCGCACGCCACCGAGCATGACGTGATCGCCCGGACCGAAGCTGTGAACGTCCACTCCCGAACCGATTCTCATGTCGGACTCCCGCCGGCCCCGCCGGTGTGCCGCCCGGCATCGAGCAGGGCTCTGGCAATCACCAGGTCATCGGCGCTGGTGATCTTGATGTTGGTGCTGGATCCCTCGACCACCATGGGCCGCGCTCCGGTCCATTCGATCGCCTGGGCCTCGTCGGTGGGGGTCCGGCCGGCGGCTGCCGCCCTTTCCAGGGCCTCCCGGAGCGCTCCAAACCGGAACATCTGCGGCGTCAACGCCCGCCACAGGCCCGCGCGATCCACGGTCGCGGCGATCTCCCCGCCGGCCTCGGCCCGCTTCAGCGTATCGGCGGCCGGTGAAGCCAGCAGTCCGCCGACCGGGTGCGACTGCACTTGGCCGAGCAGTCGATCGAGATCGCGCGCCGGCAGACAAGGACGCGCCGCATCATGGACCAGCACCCAGTCTCCGGGAGCGGCGCGCCCCTCGAGCGCACGCAGTCCGTTGCGCACCGAAGCGCTGCGCTCGGTTCCGCCGCTCGCGGTCGACACCGCCCCGTAGGCCGTGAGACGGCGCGCAACCTCGGGCCAGTAGGGATCCGAGGCGGCGATGACGACCACGGCGGCCGCGCAGCGCGAATCGGCGAGGAACGGGGCCAGCGCCCACTCGATCACGGCGCGGCCGTGCAGGTCCGCATATTGCTTCGGAACTGAATCGCCGAAGCGGCGGCCCACGCCGGCAGCCGGCATGACGAGCCAATAATGCATGGGTAGGAGGCTGGCGGCCGCTACCGGGCCGCGGTCCGCGTCGGAGACTGGCCGGAAGCCGCGGGTCGCGGCGGCACGACCTGATAGAACGTCTCGTTGCTGGCGATCATGCCCAGGTCGCTGCGGGCACGCTCCTCGAGGGCCTGCATGCCGCTCTTCAGGTCGTGCACCTCGGCGGCGAGCTGCCGGTTGCGCTCCACCAGCTGATCGTTCTCGGCGCGCTGCGCGGCCACCGCCGACTGCAGGCGGTCAAGCTCTCGCACTCCATCGGGCGACAGCCATATCCTGTACTGCAGGAGGACAGCAACCACCACAAGTGCAACGGCAAGCCATTTCATGGACGCGATAGCGTATCAGACAGCGCGCCGCGCGCGAAGCGCCGCGCCGCGCGGGAATCATTTGCGCGCGATGCCCCTCCAACAGCGCATGAACCGAATATCACGGCTGCTGAGCGCCGCCACGGCCGGTGCCGCGCTGCTGTGCGCCAGCCCCGCGCTGCCATACGCCGGCCTCGCACCGGCGCAGCCTGTCAGCACTCCCGCCAGTCCCGCGCAAGCGCCCGACGAATCGCCAGCCGGCGCCACCCAGGCGCAGATGGCCACCGAGGAGGTCGTCATCGAAGGACAGCACGCCGGTCCGCAGATGTGGCGCGTCAGCAAGGCTGACCATGTCATGTGGGTCCTGGGGACGATCTCGCCCCTGCCCCGCAGGATGACCTGGCAGTCCGATGCCGTCGAGGGCGTGCTCAGGGAGTCCCAGGAAGTGCTGCCGGCGTGGCCCTCGATCGGCGTGGGCGCCAATCCCTTCACGGCGCTCAGACTGTATTTCACCTGGCGCAAGATCCAGAAAAGCCCGGACCGGATGAAGTTGCGCGAGCAGCTGCCACCTGAGCTGTATGCGCGCTTCACGGCGCTGAAGAATCGCTTCGCGCCGGGGGATGACCGGATCGAGGAGCTGCGTCCGATGCTGGCGGGCGGCCGCCTGCTCGACAAGGCCTTCGAGACTTCCGGTCTCACGATGCGCAACGAGGTGCAGCGCACCGTGCTCAGGCTCGCCAGCAGGCAGGGCGTGAAGGCGCATCAGACCCGCATGAAGGTGGAGGATCCTGTCGATGTCCTGAAGGATCTCGGTGAGACGCCCAAGGCCGGCGAGATCGCCTGCCTGGCCGCGATCATCACACGCCTCGAGACGGATCTCGGGCCCATGCAGGCGCGGGCGCGCGCCTGGGCGCTCGGCGATGTGGACACGCTGCGCAAACTGCCTCACTCGGTGGACGACCGCATCGCGTGCCTGGCGGCGGTGTCCGCCTCCGAGCGCATTCGCAATCTGGTGACGCGCGCGGAAGAGGACTGGATCGTCGAGGCGCAGGACGCACTCGCGCGCAATCGCAGCACTCTGGCAGTCCAGTCGATGGACCGGCTGCTGGGCGATCACGGCATCCTCGCCGAGCTCCGGGCCAAAGGCTACGCCGTGGACGGTCCGTGAGGGGCGAATCGCGGACCAACCCGTCGCGCAGCGTCCGGGCCGACCGCGACGCCGAGGAGCCGACGCGGGCTAGATGCTGACGGGGAACGCTTCCCGGCCCGCGTACCTGACCTTGCCAAGCTCCGCCTCGATGCGCAGCAGCTGGTTGTACTTGGCCATGCGATCCGAGCGTGACAGCGAGCCGGTCTTGATCTGCGTGGCGGCCGTGGCGACCGCGATATCGGCGATCGTGGCGTCCTCGGTCTCGCCGGAGCGGTGCGATACCACGGACGCGTAACGCGCCTGCTCGGCCATCGAAATGGCGGCCAGCGTCTCGGTCAGCGTGCCGATCTGGTTCGGCTTGATGAGGATGGCGTTGGCGATGCCCTTGTCGATGCCTTCGCGCAGGATGCGCGTGTTGGTCACGAAGAGGTCATCGCCCACCAGCTGCAACTTCCTGCCCAGCTCGCGCGTGAGCAGCCCCCAGCCCTCCCAGTCACCCTCGCTCATGCCGTCCTCGATGGTGATGATGGGATAGCGGCCGGCGAGCCCGGCCAGATAGCCGCTGAACTGCGCCGGGGTGAAGCGGCGATTCTCGGACTCGAGCTCATAGTGGCCGTCCTTGAAGAACTCCGAGCTGGCCACGTCCAGTCCCAGGTACACATCCTTGCCCGCATGGTAGCCGGCCTGCCCGATGGCGCTGAGGATGATCTCGAGCGCCTCGGCGTTGGAACCGAGGTTCGGCGCAAACCCGCCTTCGTCACCCACGGAGGTAGTCAGCCCCTTGCCGTGCAGCAGCTTCTTGAGGGTGTGGAAGATCTCGCAGCCGTAGCGCAGCGCCTCGCGGAACGTCGGCGCGCCGACCGGCAGAATCATGAATTCCTGAATGTCCAGACTGTTGTCCGCGTGCACGCCGCCGTTGATGATGTTCATCATGGGCACCGGCATGACGGGCTCGCGGCCCTTCCCCAGATACCGGTACAGCGGTTCGCGGGCAGCCGCGGCTGCCGCATGCGCAGCCGCCAGGGAGACGGCCAGCAGGGCATTCGCGCCCAGCCGCCCTTTCGTCTCGGTTCCATCCAGCTGCGTCATGCGCGCATCCAGACCCGCCTGGTCGCGCGCATCGTGGCCGAGCAGCGCCTGCCTGAGCACGGTGTTCACGTGCTCCACGGCCTTGAGCACGCCCTTACCGCCGTAGCGCTTCCTGTCGCCGTCGCGCAGTTCCACCGCCTCGCGCGTGCCGGTGGACGCACCGGAGGGCACCGCCGCGCGACCGCGCGCGCCCGAATCGAGCACAACGTCGGCCTCCACGGTGGGATTGCCTCGCGAATCGATGACTTCGCGGCCGCGGATGTCGGCAATACGACTCATAACAGGCTTTCCTCGAATGCGGTGGCTTTCACGGCGCGATCCAGCTCCCTGAGCGTGCTGAGCAGCGGCTCCATGCGGGCCAGCGGCCACGCGTTGGGTCCGTCGGACAGCGCCTTGTCCGGTTCCGGGTGGGTCTCCATGAACAGTCCCGAGACGCCGGCGGCGATGGCGGCCCGGGCGAGCACGGGAATGAACTCGCGCTGGCCCCCGGAGGCGGAACCCTGAGCGCCCGGAAGCTGCACGGAATGCGTGGCGTCGAATACGACCGGACAGCCGGTGGCCCGCATGATCGCCAGCGAGCGCATGTCGGACACCAGATTGTTGTAGCCGAACGAGAAACCCCGTTCGCACACCATGATGTCGCGGTTGCCGGTGGAGCGCGCCTTATCGACCACGTTGCGCATCTCCCACGGGGAGAGGAACTGGCCCTTCTTGATGTTGACGGGCTTGCCCTGCGAGGCGGTGTTGAGGATGAAGTTGGTCTGGCGGCACAGAAAGGCCGGGGTCTGCAGGACATCGACGACCGCCGCCACTTCGGCGAGCGGCGTGTCCTCGTGTACGTCCGTCAGCACCGGCACGCCCAGCGCGGCACGCACACCCTGCAGGACCTTCAGACCCGCATCGATGCCGGGGCCGCGAAAACTGCCGCTCGATGAGCGGTTGGCCTTGTCGTACGAGGCTTTGAACACGAACGGGATGCCGAGCCGCGCGGTGATCTCGCGCAGGCGGCCGGCGATCTCCTGCGTGAGTGTCTCGCCCTCGATCACGCATGGACCGGCTATCAGGAAGAACGGCCGCTGCAGCCCGATCTCTTGTCCGGCGAGCCTCATGCACCGGCCGCTTGAGGCAGCTGCGCGGCGCGCTGCGCGCGTGCTGCGCGGATGAAGCCGGTGAACAGCGGGTGGCCATCGCGCGGAGTCGAGGTGAACTCCGGGTGAAACTGCGTGGCCACGAACCACGGATGGCTCGCCAGCTCGATCATCTCCACGAGCCCGTCGCGCGAGAAGCCCGAGAAACGCAGACCGCCCTGGCGGTAACGGTCCAGATAATTGTTGTTGAACTCGTAGCGATGGCGGTGCCGCTCCATGATGATGTCGCGGGCAAAGATCTCGCGCGCACGCGTGCCCGCCCCCAGCACGACCTCCTGGGCGCCCAGCCGCATGGTCGCGCCCTTGGCGGACTCCTCCGAGCGAGTCTGCACGCCGTGTGCCTGATCCTGCCATTCCGAGATCAATGCGATCACCGGGTGGGGAGTCGCGCGATTGAACTCGGTGCTGTTCGCATCCGTCAGGCCCAGCACGTGCCGGCCGTACTCGACGATGGCCACCTGCATGCCGAGGCAGATGCCGAGGTACGGCACGCCACGTTCGCGCGCGAAACGCACCGCCTGGATCTTGCCCTCGATACCGCGCTCGCCGAAGCCGCCGGGCACGAGGATCGCATCCATCCCCTGCAGGGCATGGGTGCCGTGCTGCTCGATGTCGGTGGACTCGATGTAGTGGATGTTGACCCGCGTACGGCTCTTGAGGCCCGCATGCATCAGGGCCTCATGCAGCGACAGGTAGGAGTCGCGGATCTGCACGTACTTGCCGACCATGGCGATATCGACCTGTCCGTCCGGATTCGCCTTCGCGCTGACGACCTGGCGCCACTCCGCGAGATCGGTGGGCGGCACCTCCAGACGCAGCTTGTCCACGACGATGTCATCGAGCGCCTGCTCGCGCAGCAGGATCGGAATCTTGTAGATGTCGTCGGCGTCAACTGCCGAGATCACCGCGCGCTCCTCGACATTGGTGAACAGGGCGATCTTGCGCCTCTGCTCCTCGGGCAGCGGATGCTTGCAGCGGCACAGGAGGATGTCCGGCTGGATACCGATACCCCGCAGTTCCTTCACCGAATGCTGGGTGGGCTTGGTCTTGATTTCGCCCGAGCCGCCCACGATCGGTACCAGGGTCAGGTGCATGTACACGACATTGCTGCGGCCCAGCTCGACACCGAGCTGGCGGATGGCCTCCAGAAACGGCAGCGACTCGATGTCGCCCACGGTTCCGCCGATCTCGACCATGCAGACATCCGAGCCATCCGCGCCGAGCTTGATGCTTCTCTTGATCTCATCGGTGATGTGCGGGATCACCTGCACCGTGGCGCCGAGGTAGTCGCCGCGGCGCTCCTTGGCGATGACGCGCTCGTAGATGCGCCCGGTGGTGAAATTGCTGTTGCGCCCGGTCGTCGTGCGCACGAAGCGCTCGTAGTGCCCGAGGTCCAGATCGGTCTCGGTGCCGTCCTGCGTGACGAACACCTCGCCGTGCTGGAACGGACTCATCGTGCCGGGATCCACGTTGATGTACGGATCCAGCTTGACCATGGCGACCTTGAGGCCGCGGGCCTCGAGAATCGCCCCCAGGGAGGCCGAAGCGATGCCCTTGCCCAATGAGGACACGACACCGCCGGTGACGAATACGAAGCGCGTCATAGGTGTATTGCAGGGATTTCCGTCGCGGGGACCGAGCCGTGAAGGCTGTATTGACGACGGGCGGACAAGCTACCACATCGGACCCCCGACCGCGACCCGTATGCACTGCCGGCCCGGCGGCGACTCGCGAAACAGACGCTGCAGCAGCAGGTTACGTCAGACTTCGCCTGTGTAGGTGCATCTTGAGTCGACCTCGGTGCACGCTTTCGGGCGTGGCCTGGATCGACGCATCCAGCCACCTTGCACCTGCAGCCAGCAGGGTATTCCCCGAAAAGATGAGCGGCATGCGGGCTCGCTCATCGAGCGGCACGTGCGTCTCCTGCAACAGGCTCTTGAGCGCGCGGCGTGCGCCGCCGCGGCGGGGCCGCAGCCGCTCGCCTCCGGCACGCGTGCGGATCACGAGCATTTCCGGGAGTGCATCGAGATCGATGGGTCCGTGTGCATCGGCCCGCAACTCCAGGCGTGAATCCGGGCGCCACTGGAGCACCGGCTGCGTGCGCCATCGCCACTGCGCGACGGCCACGCCATTGTCACTCGCACTCATCTGACCGCGAGCCGCGGAACCAGCTGCCGCGGACGCGGGAGCGATCGACAGCAGATCGGCGTGGCGCTGCACGACCGCATCCGCCCAGCTCACCCGCGGATTCGCATCCTGTCGCGCCTCGATCATGGGACCGGCCAGCTCCTCCAGCCGGCGCGTATCCGGCGGACGGAAGCCCGCGCGCGCGATCCAGTAGCGCAACGCATTGCGCCGGCGATCCGGATGCAGCGCCCGAAGCGACTTGAGTGACAGATCGGCCCCATCGCAAGCTCGCTCGACGTCGGCTCGACCGAGTGCATCCAGCAGGCGCTGGGCTTCCGCAGCATGGCGCGCGCTGCGCCCGACGGCAGCGGCGACTCCCTGCCAGCGGGAGCGAACCAGAGGAAGGATGCGCCGGCGCAGATAATTGCGGTCGAACCGCTCATCGGCATTCGTGTCGTCCTCGACCCACTGCAGCGAGCTGGCTCGCGCCCACGTCTCCAGTTCCTCGCGTGTGCGTGTCAGGAGTGGACGGACCAGCCACCCGCAGGCAAATGGAGCCAGCTCCGGCATCGCGGCCAGACCAGCCGTGCCAGCGCCCCGGAACAGCTGCAGCAGCACCGTTTCCAGCTGATCGTCCGCGTGATGTGCCGTCAGCAGCACCTCGTCACGGTGCAGTACTCGGGCAAGCGCCTCGTAGCGCATCTCACGCGCGACGGCCTCGAGCGAACGCCCTTTCTTCCTCGGGCGGATCCGGATCACCTGCAGCGTCACGCCGAGATCGCGGGCCACGGAGCGGCAATGGGCGCTCCACTGAGTGGAGCGCGGGTGCAGGCCGTGATCGATGTGAACCGCGCGCAACCGTTGCTTCGGCACATTGTGGGCGAGTGCGGCCAGCAGGACCGTGGAGTCCAGCCCACCGCTCAGGGCCACGAGCCAGTGCACGCCGGAGCGGCCGGGCAGGAGCGCGGCCAGGTGTCGTACCAGCCAGTCGGAACCGAACTTGTGCCGGGTCGCTGCTATTGCGGGCTCTCGGAGAAGACGCCAAAGGAGCTGATGCGCGCGGTGCGGGACGTCCGCAGTTCATCGCGTGGCAGGGCCTCGAGCTGATCCAGATGGCGGATGAGCGCCGCCTTGAGCCGCGCGGCCGTCTCCGCCGGATCGCGGTGCGCGCCGCCCAGGGGCTCCTCGATCACCTCATCGACCAGCCCGAGCCTGAACAGCCGATCGGCCGTGAGATTGAGCGCCTCGGCGGCGGCCTCCTTCTTCTCCTGGCTCTTCCAGAGGATCGAGGCGCAGCCCTCGGGCGAGATCACCGAGTAGGTGCTGAACTGCAGC
>Ga0335079_10010293_pt1 | contig 10648 bp, 8 predicted proteins | sample Lox_Sample_33_FD_206719 | JGI IMG/M metagenome (GOLD analysis project Ga0335079, IMG submission 206719) | Soil microbial communities from Loxahatchee National Wildlife Refuge, Florida, United States - Lox_Sample_3.3 | ecosystem: Environmental > Terrestrial > Soil > Wetlands | place: USA: Florida... | reverse complement strand
GCGCCGCTATGGGCCTGCTGAAGGAGCTCAACCTCAACTTTATCGGCAACGTCGAAGGCCGCGACATCTACACCGGGCAGGTCGATGTCATCGTTTGCGATGGCTTCGTCGGCAACGTTGCGCTGAAAGTCAGTGAAGGCCTGGTCGAGATGGTGAAACACCTGTTGCAGGAGTCGCTCGAGGCTACCATCACCCGCAAGATCGGCTACGTGCTCTCCAAAACCGCGTTCAGCGATTTCAGAAAGCGCGTCGATTACTCGGAGTACGGAGGCGCGCCGCTGCTCGGCGTGCGCGGCGTTTGTATCATCTGCCACGGCCGCTCCAACGCCAATGCCATCAAGAACGCCATCCGCGTCGCCGCCGAGTTCTCCGAAGGCCGCATCAACCAGCGCATCGAAGAGGAACTCCGGCTCACCGCCGGCGATAAAATAGGAATACCGGCGAAATAGTTTACCCCGGGTGAGCGAAGCCCCCGGCCATCACATACGTCAAATCAAAGGGAGGAGCAAGTGAGAGCAGCACGGGCGGTCAAGTTCACCCTTCCTTTGTTCGCGGCTGCATGCGCGTTCGCGCAGGGCATTGGCTCGAACCAGGTGAAGTGGAGTCTGGCGGTCGATCCGTCCGCCGCGGCTCCGGGCGCCAAAGTGCTGGCCCGCATGACCGGCCAGATCGATCCCGGCTGGCATCTCTACTCGCTTTCGACCCCCGGAGCCATAAAAACCACTATTGAGATTGCTCCTAACCCCGCGGTGGAAAAATCTCGCGTCCTCCAGCCCGCGCCGCGCCGCGCCTTTGACCCGAATTTCCAGACCGATACCGAGACCTTCGAGAAGCAGGTCGCGTTCGTGGTCGAATTGGAGCTGAAGAAGGACGCATCGGCCGGTCCCCAGGAGTTGTCGGTCACCGCTCGCTATCAGACCTGCAATGACAAGGTCTGCATCCCTCCGGTCCGCCGCACCGCCACCGCGATTCTCACCGTCGATTCGGCCGCTTCCTCGGCGGCGGTCGCGATCCCCGCCGGATACGCCGAGCCCGGTCCCGGCGGCGCCCCCAACGCGATCACCGAATCCAGTCCCGCTCCCGATCAAGGTTGGTGGGCGTTCCTGTCAGTCGCATTTGGCTTCGGTCTCGCCACCATCTTCACGCCCTGCGTGTTTCCGATGATCCCGATCACCATGTCGTATTTCCTCAACCAGCAATCGGCCGAGCGGCGGAACGCGGTCCCCCAGGCGGTGGTCTTCTGCCTCGGCATCATCGTTTTGTTCTCGGGCTTGGGGCTGCTGGTGACGGCGATCGTCGGGCCGGCCGGCGTCCTGAAGTTGGGCGGCAACCCGTGGGTCAACGGCTTCATCACCCTGCTCTTCCTGGCATTCGGGCTCAGCTTGCTGGGGGCCTTCGAGATCACCATTCCCTCCTCGGTGCTGACGCGGCTCAATCAGACTTCCGGCAAGGGGGGCTTCGTGGGCACGCTGGTCATGGGTCTGACTTTTTCGCTGGCTTCGTTTGCGTGCATCGGGCCATTCGTCGGAAGCCTCCTCGCGGCTTCGGTCGGCGGCGGCAGCCTGGCGCGGCCCGTCGCCGGCATGGTCACGTTCGCCGCCGGCTTGGCGCTGCCGTTCTTCCTGTTGGCCTTGTTCCCCGCGTATTTGAAACGCATGCCCAAGAGCGGCGGCTGGCTGGCCCGCGTCAAGGTCGTAATGGGCTTCGTCATCCTCGGCGCGGCCCTCAAATACCTCAGCAGCGTCGACCAGGTCTTGAAATGGGGCGTGCTCAGCCGAGAGATCTTCCTCTCCGTGTGGATCGTGCTGGCCGCGATGGCCGGCCTCTACCTGCTGGGCTTCGTGCGTCTCGAAGGCGTCAAGCCCGATGAGCGGATGGGCCTCGGCCGTCTGCTGACGGGCATGGCGTTCCTCGTGTTCGCGCTCAGCCTGACCCCCGGCATGTTCGGCGCGAGTCTCGGTTACCTGGATGCCTATGTTCCCGCGGCTGAAGGCGGACCCTCCGCCGCGCGCGCGTCGGGGACCGCCCTCACCTGGAAACGGAACCAATACCGCGAGGCGCTCGCAGAAGCCAAGCGCGACGGCAAACTCGTCTTCGTCAACTTCACCGGCATCGCCTGTGCCAACTGCCACTGGATGGAATCCAACATGTTCCCGCGCCCGGAAATCGCCTCCGAGCTAAAAGGGTTCGTTCTGGTGGAATTGTTCACCGATACCGACGACAAGGCCGCCGAGGAGAACCAGGCCCTCGAGCTCGCCAAGTTCAAAACCATTGCGAGCCCGTACTACGCGATTCTCGATGGCAACGAGAACGTCGTCGCGACCTTTCCCGGCCGAACCACCAACCCCCAGGAGTACCTGGCGTTTCTGAAGAAGCCTACTTCACGGGGCTGAACTCTACCGTCGATTCGCCCGTGTACTTGTGGTAGTTGCGGAAGTCGATGGTGTTGCGGCTGCAATACGGCGTGCCGCGCTCGCAGCTGAGCGTCTCGGCATGCACCGGCAGCAGAAATTGCTGTGTGCCGCCGAGCCGGACGTACTGATAATCGGTGGCGCTTTCCACTTGATCGGAGGGGAAATCCTTGGGTAGATTCTTTGCCTGCATCTCGATGCGGAGCACGCGCCCGTTCGTAGGGTCGATCCAGACTGAACCCGAGTACGCCGGCGAATAAGTCTGCGGCCCGAAATGCAGATCCCAATGCGAGTTCTCGCGCTTGACGGCGAAATCGTATTCCTTGGCGCTGACGCCCGCAATCCGCGATTCGCCTTTCGGAAGGAACTCGGCGGCGGTCGCCGGCGAGAACAGGTCGATCAGCATCGTGCCGAACTCGCCGGTGGAATAGGAGCCGCCGATTTCGCTCAGCGGCTTGGATGTCGCCTTGCCGTTGATCGCAACGTTGCGGTAGTTCTCCTTGCCCATGTCGTACACCACTTCCATGGTGACCACGTCCAGCGGCCGCCAATTGGCGGGTTTGCTCTCACTTTGCGAACGCGACATCATCTCCTGGCAAACGTAGTTCGGCAGCGTTTCGGTAAACTCCAGAGCGGCGTCCGCCGCCTTCTGGATGAGCGCGTCTTCGTGCCGCGGCGCGGTCGGCGCCTGGTCTTCCGGGCGCTCGGATTTGGGCAGCGCCACCGGAGGAAGATCTACAGTCGGGAGCGGAACCGCCGACGCGGTCTGGCGCGGCGCGGGTTGAGCAGCGGGAGGAGGCGCAGTTGACGAAGGAGGTGGGGAAGGCGGCGTGGTCGCCTCCGCCTCCAGCGGAGTATCCGGTCTCGGCGCGGGTTTGCCGCGTTTCAACGTCGGCGGTCCCGGATCGTTGGGATCAGCCGGAGCCGGCGGGGGCGAAGCCTCGCTTGTATGCGCCGGCTCTTTGGGCGCGTCCTTCCAGGTATCGACGACGCCGTCCTTCTTCTCCTGCTTGCTATCGGCGGCAGCGGCCGACGCACCTTTCTCCCAGTAAACGTTCACCGCGGTCAGAGATGCATCCGGCTCCTCGGTCGCTTCCACCGAGATCTGATCGCCGGCGTCGAATTTCGGCGACTTGAGTTGTTCGCCGTTCTTCGTGAACGTGGTTTTGCCGGTGACCCGGAATTCCATGATGCGGTCGTCGTCCAGCTTTAGGCTGATAGATTTGGAATCCATCTGCTTTAGCTTGCCGCGAAAATTCGGTAACGGCTGGGCTTCGTTCTTGGACTTCTTCCCTTTCTTGCCCGGGCTGGGAGCGGGTGTGCCGGTACCCGTTCCGGTCTGCGGGACTGGTCCGCCGGGGTATGGACTCCCGGGATAGGGACTACCCGGGTACGGAGAGCCGCCGGGATACCCGGGGGGGTATCCGCCGGGACGGCCGGTGGGAGGGTACCCTCCCGGGTAGCCGATTTGGGCGGCGGCCAAACCAGCGACGGCCAAGCCGAAGACGAGAGTTTTCACGCTGGAGTGTGGGATGTTCGCCATGCGTTTCGGGTTACAGTTCTTTAATGTATTATTACTCCGCATCGGGTATCCACAGCACTCCCCGTGGTCAGTTACAGTGTAAGTGTGAGCGAGCGCTCGCTGCTGGTGGTCGACTCGGACCCGGATGTCCATGCTCTCCTATCGGGAGCCCTAATCCGGGAGGGCCGAACGATTCAGAACGCCTATGACGGAAGGGAGGCCTTGGCCTACCTCCGGGCTACCCCATTCGACCTCGTTGTCGCCGGCCAGGGCCGCAATGGGCTCGACGGCACGAAGCTGGTGCGCCGCATGCGCGCGATTCGACCGGAAACCAAGGTCATCCTCACGGGCGAGCCGAGTCCGCAACGCGCGCTCGATGCCATGCGGGCCCGCGCGTACAGCTACGTGCACAAGCCGCTGGTAGCCGGACCGCTGGCTGAGATCGTGCACCAGGCGCTGGAATCGTCCGGGTGGGAGGGCGATGTCAGGGTGACTTCGGCCCGGCGGGAGTGGATCGATCTCGAAGTGCGCTGCAAGCTGGAGGCCGCGGAGCGGGCCGTGCACCTGGTCGGCGAACTGGAGACCGGGATGCCTCCGGAAGTCTGGGACGACGTGGCCACCGCGTTTCGCGAACTGCTGCTCAATGCGGTCGAGCATGGCGGGCGTTCCGACTCGCGCAAGCGGGTTCACGTCTGCGTGCTTCACACGGCGCGAGCGCTGATCGTGCGCGTGCAAGACCCGGGCAAGGGATTTTCACTCGACACGGTGCACCATTCGGCGGTCTGCAACCCGGTTGATTCTCCGACGCGGCATGTGGAGATCCGCGCCGAAAGCGGCCAGCGGCCAGGAGGCTTTGGCATTCTCATGGCGCGCAACCTGGTGGACGAACTGCTGTACAACGAACGCGGCAACGAAGTCGTATTCGTGAAATATAAAACCTGGGAAAAGTAGCGCTAATTGGACGCCCGGAAGCTGGCTCCCAGCAGGCGGTCAATGTGCGCGAACAGCGCGTTTCCGTAAAACAGATCGGCCGTGGTGGCGCTGTATTCGAACGACTCGCGAATGGTGCCGCTAGAGTCGATCAGAAAGATAAAGGGGATGTCGAACGCCGGCTTGCGAATGTAAGCGTAGGCGGCCCTACCGGCATCCAGCAGGATGGGGTAGGTGACCTTGTGCTCCTGCGTGAAGCGCGAGACGTTGGCTGGCGTGTCGGGCGGATTCACCATGGCGACGATGACGAGGCGGTCGCCGTATTTCTGCTGGACCTGCTTCAGAACCGAGGTGAACGCGGCGCAATGGACACAGCTAGTGGACATGAATTCGAGCAGCATGGGCCTGCCCTTCCACTCGATGGAGTCGTGATCGTGACCGTTGACATCGGGCAGCAGGAAGCGCTGCATGGGGCGGTTCATTTCGGTGGCCACGAGGGCCGCGGTGAGAATTAAAAGAGTACAAAGAGAGCGCATTTCAGGTTTACGGTAACACAGCGGCATTACCTTGCGAGCATGCGTAGAGACTCCGTGTACGGTGCACGCGCCACGCCCTTTTCGGTAATGATGGCAGTGACGTAGCGGGCCGGAGTGACGTCGAAGGCTGGATTCTCGACGGCCGTGCCGGCAGGCGCAACCGGCTGGCCGAAAACGTGAGTCACCTCCGCAGCCGAGCGTTGCTCGATCGGAATCTGGTCGCCCGAAGCCAGCTTCAAGTCGAGTGTGGAAATCGGCGCGGCCACGAAGAAGGGCACCTGGTTCTCATGGGCGAGAACGGCCACAGAGTAGGTGCCGATCTTGTTGGCGACATCGCCGTTGGCGGCGATGCGGTCGGCGCCCACCACCACGCACCCGATGCGGCCCGAGCGGAGAAAATGGCCGGCCATGTTGTCGGTGATCAGCGTCGTCGGAATGCCGTCCTGCTGGAGTTCCCAGACGGTAAGGCGCGCACCTTGCAGAAACGGCCGGGTCTCGTCGGCGAAGACATCGACGTGTTTTCCGGCTTCAATCGCGGCGCGGATGACGCCGAGAGCGGTGCCGTATCCGGCAGTGGCGAGGGCTCCGGCGTTGCAATGCGTGAGCACGGTACGTCCGTCGGGCAGCAGCGCGGCGCCGTTGCGTCCGATGGCCCGGCAGATGGAGATGTCTTCCTCGCGGATCAGCTTTGCCTCTTCGACCAGCCAGCGGCGAATCTCGGCCAATGGGCGGCCGCGCTGCTTTTCGTAGAGGCGGCGCATCCGCTCGATCGCCCAGAACAAGTTGACGGCGGTAGGGCGTGTCGCGGCGAGCGTGTCGCAAATAGTTTCGAACTGGCGGTCGACATCGTGCTCGGGGGCATGCAGCATTCCGAGCGCGACTCCCATGGCAGCCGCTACTCCGATGGCCGGCGCGCCGCGAACCACCATGCGGCGGATCGCGTCCGCCACCTCATCGGAAGTGCGGCAGGTCACGTATTTTTCTTCGAGGGGCAGGCGTGTCTGATCGATCAGAACGACGGCGTCATCGATCCACTGAACGGTTTCTACCATGGGCGGCTAATGGTGATTGCGCTGGGCCAGGAGCGCGACGAAGAACAGTGCGTTGTAGGAAGCATGCATGAGAGTAGAAGCCTTGGTCGATCCGGTCAACTGCCGCACGGCGCCAAACGCCGCGCCGGCCAGCGAGATCAGCACCACATGACGCCACGAATTGCCGTATTCCTGATAATGCAGTAGTCCGAACGGAACCGCCGCCACGAGCACGCCAGCGGTGACGCCCAGGCTGCGCACGACGAGCGGCTGCAGGAATCCGCGGAAGGCAAGTTCTTCGAACAACGGTCCGAGAGTAATGCCGAAGACCGCCACGAGCGCCAGCGAGGTCGGGTCCTTCAGCATTTCGGTCATGGGATTATTGGTGGCGGGCGTTCCGATCAAAATGCTGACCGCCGAAACGCCGAAGGCGGTGAGCAAGCCCGCGCCGGCGATCAAAACCGGCGAGAGCCGTAGCTCGGTCCAGCCGAGCGAGCGCCAAAACGGGCGCGCATACTGCCAGCGGAAGAGCAGCATCAAGGCAGTGAACATCAGGGCGTAGCCGAGGAACTGGGCCGGCAGCAGTTCGATGATCCGCACCCTGGGCTGAAGGTGCAGCACGAACTCGATCGCCCGGACGATGCCGATGCCGAGCAACAGACACGGGATCGCCAAGCCAATGAAGATGACGAGGTCGGTATAGCTCCAGAAAGGCTCGCGCGGCGGCGGAGGCGGCGGCAATTCCGGCGCCGGCGGCTCCGGCTGCGGCGGAAAACCGAGCGGTCCAAAGGGCTGCTGTTCGGTCATGCCTCGGTCTCGATGAGGACGGCCGCCAGCAGCGGGAGCAACAGTTCGTGATGGCCCGTGATGGCATAGCCCGCGCCGCCGGCTTGCGCATGCGGCCGCTCGACCACGTTGACGCGCGGGCGGTAATGCTGGAGAAAATCGAAATTCACGGTGGTGAACCGGCTCAGCGGATGGCCGAGATTGCGAACGGCGGAAACGGCCTTGAGAAACACCTCGGGCAGCACGACGGCCGAGCCGCAGTTCAGAAAGACGCCGCCATCGTGCAATTCGGTAGCGTACGCGCACAGCAGGCGGAAATCGCGAAGGCTGGCGGAGCCGAGCGCCGCGCCATCGGCGGCTGGATGCATGTGCGGCGTGTCAGTGCCGATGGCCACATGAACCGTGACCGGCGTCTGATGGCGATAGGCCTGGAGCAAGAGGCTCGAGGCGCCATAGTCGGCTACAGCCGACGATTCCAGACAACGGCCGAGCGACTCTCCGATGCCCAGGCCTTCGCGGTCGCCTTCCCGGATGGCGCGGTTCATATCGCGTCCGGTTTCTTCGGCGGCGCCGAAGCGGCCGTCGGGCAGCACTGCCTCAACGTCTTCGCTAGTGTGGCCGGCGCGCGCGATTTCAAAATCGTGGATGGCGGAAGCGCCGTTGAGCGCGAACGCGGTCACGTAACCGCGGCGCATCAGGTCGATCAGCACCGGCGCGAGGCCGCATTTGATGACATGGCCGCCAAGCGCCCAGACCAACGCGCGGCGGCGCGCACGGGCGGCAGAGATGGCTTCCGCGACGGCGCGAAACGAATCACCTGCGAGAATGTGCGGCAACGCATCGAGCCAGCCCGATACACCGGAGCCTTTGCGATAGACGGAAGCGAAGTCGGCGGTTTTCACTTTGCCGCCGCGCTCGTTAAGTCCGATGGTTTTCAGGCCGGTGAGGTCGAGGGGACGCTTGGAGTACTGACTCATGTGCGGCGGCCGCGGTGCATCTTATCATTATCTCTGGTGTGGGGCCGATTGCCAATCGGCGGCAGGTTGGCAACTTGCCCGACAATAGCGGTTAGGTGAAGCTGGACCCGCGCCGAGGAACTCCGCCGCGTTGCCGCGATCCTCGGTTTTGAGCGCCGCCGCCAGAGCGGAAGTCACGAACGAAGGATTCACCCGGATGCCCGGCTGTAACGATTTCGATCCACGGCGGCCGCGAAATCGATCCTCCTCTCTTTCATCGAATCTTGGCGCAACTCGGCATTAGTCCGGAGGAGTTTCGCGAACTGAAATAGAGTTCAACCGAAGAAACTGATCAGACGCCGGAACCACGAGCCGTGCGGCCGATTCGGCTCGGGGGCGGCCAATTCGGCCTGCCAGTCGCGGCAGGCGTCATCGAGCTTGGCCAGGCATTCGGCGACGACGCCGCGTTCGCTGCGGCCAATCACCGGGTCCACGCGCTCCTGCGGAGCGTAGCGGCCGAGGGAGATGCGCAACAACCCGCTGAACGGATCGGCCAGTTGGTGTTTGAGACAGAGCCGGCGTGCCCGCGGCACCAGCGCTGCCAATTCGCGCTTCCGTGTTTCGTACTCGCGCTGCTCCGGCTCCACATCGGCGCTGACGGTCGGGGCGCCCGGCATGCGGTAGTATTTCTGAAACGCGGTCTCCCATCGATCGACGGCATTGAGATAGGCTTCGGTTGCGGCGCGCAGCCGGATGACGAATTCGTGATCGGTTTCCGGTTGAGCACCCAGTGCCATACGCTACGCAGAGGCGGATTTGCTGTTGTGGAGGACCTTGCGCAACGCTTCAGCGGTGTAGCTCTTTTTCGAGCGGGTGACTTGCTCGGGAGTGCCGCTGACCACGACGCGGCCGCCGTACTCACCGCCGTCGGGGCCGAGGTCGATGATCCAATCGGCAGTCTTCACGACGTCCAGATTGTGCTCGATCACAACAACCGTGTTGCCGAGATCCACAAGGCGCTGCAGGACGTCGAGCAATTTCCGCACGTCGTCGAAGTGCAGGCCGGTGGTCGGCTCGTCGAGCAGGTAGAAGGTGCGCCCGGTCTGGCGCTTGCTCAGCTCCTTGGCGAGCTTGATGCGCTGGGCTTCGCCGCCGGAAAGCGTGGTGGAGGACTGGCCGAGGTGGACGTAACCCAGGCCCACGTCGTGCAGCGTCTCGAGCTTGATTTTGATCTGCGGCAGGTTCTCCATCAGCGGCAGCGCTTCTTCCACCGTGGCGTCCAGCAGATCGGCGATCGAGTGGCCTTTGTATTTCACCTGCAGGGTTTCGCGGTTGTAGCGGCGGCCGCGGCAAACGTCGCAGGTGACATACACGTCGGGCAGAAAATTCATCTCGATGCGCTTGAGGCCGTCACCCTGGCAGGCCTCGCAGCGTCCGCCTTTCACGTTGAAGCTGAAACGGCCGGGCTTGTAGCCGCGCTCGCGGGATTCCGGAAGCATGGCATAGAGGTCGCGAATGGGCGTGAACAGGCCGGTGTAAGTAGCGGGGTTCGAGCGCGGCGTGCGGCCGATGGGCGCCTGGTCGATGCGAATCACCTTATCGATATGGCTGATGCCGTCGATTGAGTCGTGCGCGCCGGGCTGTTCATGCGAGCCGTAGATCTCGCGAGCGAGCGCCCGGTACAGAATTTCATTCACGAGCGTCGATTTGCCACTGCCCGAAACGCCCGTCACGACGGTGAGCACGCCGAGCGGAATCTCGACGTCGATATCCTTCAGGTTGTGCTCGCGCGCACCGCGAATCAGAAGTGACTTGCCGTTGGGTTTGCGGCGCTGCAGCGGAACCGGAATTTCCACCGCCCCGGAGAGATACTGGCCGGTGAGCGAATTGCGGTTGGCGCAGATTTCGGCGGGTTTTCCCTGCGCTACCAAAGCGCCGCCCAAGCGGCCGGCGCCAGGGCCGAGGTCGATCACATAATCCGCCCGTTCGATGGTCTCGGCGTCATGCTCCACAACCACCACCGTATTGCCGAGATCGCGCAGTTGCGCGAGCGTTTGAAGCAGGCGGCCGTTGTCGCGCGGATGCAGGCCAATGGAGGGCTCATCGAGCACATAGAGGACGCCGCGCAGCTTGGAACCGATTTGCGTCGCCAGGCGGATACGCTGCGCTTCGCCGCCCGAAATGGTAGCGGCCGACCGTTCGAGGCTGAGGTAATCCAGCCCGACAGCGGACAAAAACTCGAGCCGGCGGCGGATTTCGTCCACCACACGCCCAGCGATCTGCATCTCGCGGTCACCAAATTCCCAGTTCCGCACCGTCACCAGTGCGCGCGCCACTGGCAGGCCGGTGAACTCGGCGATGGAAAAATTCTTGACACGCACCGCGAGGCTCGAAGTCCGCAAACGCTTGCCGTGACAGGACGGGCATTCCGATGGCGACATGTACTCGGTGAGCCATTCGCGATAGGAATCGCCCG
>Ga0335079_10010290_pt1 | contig 10650 bp, 7 predicted proteins | sample Lox_Sample_33_FD_206719 | JGI IMG/M metagenome (GOLD analysis project Ga0335079, IMG submission 206719) | Soil microbial communities from Loxahatchee National Wildlife Refuge, Florida, United States - Lox_Sample_3.3 | ecosystem: Environmental > Terrestrial > Soil > Wetlands | place: USA: Florida... | reverse complement strand
GAGGATCTGCGCCGGGACCTCGAGGGGCGGATCGAGGCGCGCATGGCCGCGGCCCGCTCCCTCCTCTTCGAGCGCTTCGACGGGGACGTGCGCTCCCGCCTGCGGCTCACGGCCCGGGAGGCGGAGGAGGCGGTGGCGCGCCGGGAGGCGGAGGAGCTCGCCCTCGTCGACTCGGTGATCGAGGCCGGGGAGGACCTGCCGGAGGACGCCCTCGCGGCCCCGGCCCGCCCGGGGGGGCGGGCCCGGCTCGCCCGTGCCGCGGCCGCGGCCGTGAAATCGCGGCCTGCCGAGGCCGTCTACCGGCTCACCGTCGACGCCCGCGACCTGCCCGCCCGCCTCGGCCCCCTCGCCGGCCGGGAGGGGTGGTGGTTTGCCTGGCGCCTCTCCTTTGGCGGCCTCGCCCCCGAGGAGCGCCTGGCCCACGTCGTCCTCTGGTTCGACGGGGAGCGCTGGCGCGCGCTCGACCCCGGGGAGGCCGCCGAGTTCGCGGCCCTCGGGGCCTCCGACGGCGGCACCGCCCCCGGAGGCGCTCCCCCCCTCGGCTCCGCCCAGGAGGAGGCCCTGGCGCGCGCCTTCGCCGCCGCCCAGTCGGAGGTGGAGGGGCGGAGCTTCGCCGCCTTCGACGAGGCCCGGGAGCGGTGGGACCGCGCCGCCGAGGACGCGCTATCCGCGCCGCGCCGGGCCGTCGCCGAGGCCGCCGTCGCCTGGACCGGTGCGCGTGCGGAGCTCCACGCCGAGGACGGGGTTCTCCCCCTCCGGGACCGGCGCGCCCTCCTCGAGCGAGCGGAGCGCGAGGCCCGCCGGAGGCTCGAGGCGCTCCGGGCCGCCGAGGCGCTCCGGTATGGGGAGAAGGACCGGGCCCTCGCCGAGATGCGCAAGCGGGCCGAGGCCCGCGGTCAGCGCAAGCTCGCCGCCACCGCCTGGTGGCGCTGCGGGTAGACGGCCCACGCCTCGGCCGGGGCGGCCGGACCGTTGCCACCGGCTTGCCTGCCCGTCATCATGGTGGAAAGAGGTAGTCATGCCCCTCGAACTGGAGATGCTGGACCGGACGCCGGCGGAGGGGGCCCGTGTCCTCTCCCTGGCCCTCCTCGGCGACGTCACCGAGGCTGCCCTGCGACTCGGCGACGCCTCCGACGAGGAGGCGCTCCACGACTTCCGCGTGGCGCTGCGGCGGCTGCGCTCCACGCTCCGCGCCTGGCGGCCGCCGCTCCGCGACGTGGTGCGCAAGAAGGACGAGGCGAGGCTCCGAAAGATCACCCGCGCCACGAACGAGGCGCGCGACGCGGAGGTGCTCCTCACCTGGGTCGCCTCGCTCCGAGAGGGGCTCGGCGAGGGCCACCGCGCCGCCGCCGACTGGCTCGCCGAGCGGATCTCCCACCGGAGCCGCCGCTCCCGCCTCGACCCCTCCACGACCCACCGGCTGGAGCGGGTCGCCGCGAAGCTCGGGAGGCGGCTCGCCTCGGCGCCCTACCCCTCCGGGCGGGAGGGCGAGACTTTCGGGCTGGCACTCGCCGCCCTCGTCCGCGCCCACGCCCGGACGCTTCGGGACGAACTCGCCCAGATCTCCTCCGCCGAGGCCGTGGCCCACGCCCACCGGGCCCGCATCCAGGGCAAGCGGCTCCGCTACCTCCTCGAGCCCCTGCGCGGCACGCCCAGGGTGGATTCGGCCGGGGCCCTGCGGGGGCTCAAGCACCTGCAGGAGGAGCTCGGGGAGCTCCACGACGCCCATGTGGCCGCCGCGGAGGTGGCCGTGGCCCGGGTGGAGGCGGCGGCAGAGCGCCTGCGCCGCCAGGGGCCGGAGGACGGGCCTGGCCTGCGCCCCGGGCTCCTCGCCATCGAGAGGGCTGCGCACGAGCGCGCGCACCGGGCCTACGAGCGGCTGGAGGCCGAGGTGCTCTCGAAGAAGGCGGTCCCCGTCCTCGACCCGGTGTACTCCGTCGCGGTGGCGCTCGAGGAGCGCGACGGGCCGAAGGACGACGCCCCCCCGGCCCCACGGCGCCGCTTCCTCCTCTCCGAGCTCCCCGGGGAGGCCCGGCAGGGGCAGGCGACCGAGATCGAGAAGGGCTGGCTCCCGGGGGACAGGCCCCGGGAGTGCTACGGCGTGGCGCGCGCTCCCGAGGGCGAGAGCTTCTTCCGGGCCGTCCTCTCCGGGGGACCCGGTCGGCGCGCCCAGGCCACCGAAGAGGTCTCCCGGAACGTCTTCGAGTCCTTCTGGCCCCTCACCGAGGGTCGACGGGTCCACAAGGTCTGCCGAAGCGCCCCGTCCGAGCCGGGGTGGCGGTTCGACGAGTACCTGGACCGCTCGCTCGCGCTGGCGGTGGCGGAGCCCGGAAACGAGGCGCCCCCTCCGCCGTGGCTCGAGCCCTACCTCGTCCGGGAGGTCACCGGGGAGCGCGGCTACCACGACGACGTGCTCGCCCGCCGCCCTCCCCGCGCGAAGAAGAACCGGCCCGCCGCGCCCGAGGGGTCCCCTCCCTCCGGACCGGCCTCCACCGGGAACGCCTCCGCCGGACCCGTGCCGTGACCTCCGGGAAAGGAAGTCAGGGCCGGTAGAGCGGGACCCGGATCCGCAGCGCCCCGGGCAGGAGCGTGAAGCGCGCCGGGAGCTTCCCGGGCTGCTCCCCGTCCACGTCGAGCAGGACCTCGGCTCCGCCGAGGGGCTCGGCCTCGACCCGGTGCGCCCGGACCCGCCGGGTGTTCCGGAGCTTCACGTGGGTGCCGTCGTAGAGCATGTGGCGCTTGCGGACGAAGTCCCCGAACCCGAGTCCCTTCCAGATGGTGACGTCGAAGAGGCCGTCGTCCATGCGGGCGTCCGGCGCCACCACCATCCCTCCACCGAAGCAGCGGCCGTTGCACACGCAGAAGGCGGTGACGGAGTCCTCGTTCCAGGGACCGCCGTCGAACCGCCAGCGGACCCCCTGGTCCCGGTAGTGGAGGAGCGACCTCGCGCTCGCCAGCATGTAGGAGAGCTTTCCCCCCACCCACCGGTGGCGGGCGAGCTCCTGCACCACTAGGCCGGAGATGCCGAAGCTCGAGACGTTCACGAACTGGCGGCGGTGCTCCTGCCCGTCGTGGCCCGCGAAGTCCACGCACCCGACGTCGCAAGTCACGGTGATCCCCACCGCCAGGGCGTGGGCGGCGGACTCCGGGGACTCGGGCCAGCCGAGAGAGCGGCGGAGGTCCCCACCGGTGCCGCGGGGGATGCACCCGAAGAGCACCTCGGGGTCGACCGGCCGCCCGTCCTCGAGGAGGCCGTCCACCACCTCGCTCGCCGTGCCGTCGCCGCCCACCGCCACCACCAGACGCTCTCCTCGCCCATCCCGGGCGGCGCTGCGCGCGAGATCCTTCGCCTCGCCGCTTCGCCTCGTGAACACCGCCTCGAAGTCGCCGAAGGCGGCGGTGACGGCGCGGGCGATGCGGTCGAAGTGCCGGCCCGTCCCTCCGGCCGCGCTCGCGGGGTTGACGATGAGGAAGGGCTTCACGGGCTCGAGTCTACTCCCGGTGGCCGGGGAGCGCCTGGCGCGGTGCGGCAGGGGGAGGGGGCCGGCGCTCCGCCCGGGCCGCGAAGAGCCTCACCAGGCGAGAGATGGGGACGCCGGTGGGGCAGAGGGCCTCGCACCCCGCGCACCCGGTGCAGGCCGCCAGGGCCTCCGGCGCGGCCGCGAGCGCGAGGGCACTCTTCGAGTAGAGCCGGAAAGCGGCGTGCAGGCCGAGGTCGCGCACCGACGGGGAGGCGCCGGCGAGGGAGCAGCCGGACTCGCACAGCCCGCACGAGATGCAGGCGCTCGCCGCCTCGGCGGCCTCCTCTTCCTCCACCGTGGTGGGGGAGAGCCCCTCCGCCCCGTAGCTCGCGAGGAAGCGCTCCTCCCCGCTCCCCCGCGTGAAGAGCCGCTTCAGCGGGTGCGCGACGAGGGCGCGGTAGGCGAGGTAGGCAAGCGAGCGGCCGCGACCCATGGCCCTACCCTCCCCCCGGGAGCGCCAGACGCTCGGCCCGCGCCGAGGCGGCGGCGGCGCGCCCGGCGAGCCAGCCGGTGAACAGGGCTACCCCCATCCCGGTGCCGTCGGAGGCCTGGTCGTGGCCGCCGACGACGGCCCCAGCCGCGAAGAGCCGGTCGGAGACGACCCGCCCCTCCGCATCGAGCGGGTGGAGGTCCTCGTCCACCTTCAGGCCGGCGGAGAGGAGCGGCTGCGGCGAGCGGCTGTCTCGGATCGTCAAGGCGGCGGCCGGCCGGGTGGCGAGGTGCGCGCCCGCCTCGGCGAAGGGGCCCTCGGAGGCGAGCACCGGGAGGTGGAGGACGGGCTCGAGGAGCTCTCCGCGGCGTACCACCCCGCCCCCGACGAAGCGGCCGGTGGCGAGCACCCAGGTCTTCGCCTGGACCTCCCTCCCCCCCGCCCGGACCGTCGCGCCCGCGAAGGCGGCCTCCCGGACCTCGCCGCCGAGCACGGTGACGCCGGCGGCGAGGATCCTCTCGTCGATGGCGCGCGCGAGCCGGAGCCCCGGGACGCTCGGAAGGTCGGAGAGGAACTCGGCCACGGGGAGGCCGGCTGCGGCACCGATGCGCTCGGCCACCCGGGTGCCGGCGGAGAGCCCGAGCACCGGCGGGAAGAGAGCCGCCCCGGCTCCGCGGGGCAGGCGCCTCGCGAGCATCTTCCCGACCTCCTCGGCGGCCCCCGGCGCCTCGAGGAGGCGGGCGAGGTCGACAGGCCGGGCGAGCGCCGCCTCCTCCCACATGAAGAGGTCGAGGGGCACGACCTCCACCTCCGGGCCCCCGAGCGCGCGGGCGCGGGCGGCCCCGGAGGCGACGAGGCCGGCGTCCCACCACAGGTGTCCCCGGAGGGCGACCACCGCGAGGACCCCTCTCACCTCGGCGAGGTCGCCGGCCACCATGGTGTGCTGGCAGCTCGCGACCGGGTGGACCTTCCCGAATGGGGTGAGGAGCCAGCGGTTCCGCCCGGTGGGGGGAGCGAGGAGGGAGGAGAGCTGGCCGGTCGCGAACTCGAGCGCGGTGAAGAGCCGGTCGAGACGCCCCTTTAGCACCTCGTAGGGGTGCCCCGGGTGCGCGGCCGCGATGCGGCGCGCGGACTCCACCACCCCGGCCCGCCCGGCCAGGGGCGCGTCCGGCAGGGCCGACGGGTCGTGGGCCACGGACACGGCGCCGCCGGAGAGGCCGGTCGCTCCCGGGGCGCGGCGGACGAGCGCCACTCGGGCTCCGGCGTCGCGGGCGGCGAGCGCCGCGGTCGCTCCCGCCATGCCGCCCCCGATCACGAGGACGTCGCAGGCGAGCGGCACACCTCCCTCCGCCACCTCTAGAGCCCTCCCAGGCCGCGATGGACGGCGCGCAACAGCTCCTCCTCCACGAGCTGCCAGCCGTCGAGGACCGGCCGCCGCTCCCTCCAGTTCTGCTCCAAGAGCTCGTGCAACTCGGCCCGCAGCCGGTCCGCGTCCCACTCGAGCTCGTGGGCCACGAGCTGGGCGGCGAGCCGCGCGCAGTCGAGCCCGCCGCAGCCCGCGAGCGCGAGCCGGCAGCGGCGCCGGAGATCATCGAGGCGGCGCACCTTCTCGTGGCGGGACACGAAGACCACCTCCGCTGCCAGGATGCCCTCGTCCCGGCAGACCACGAGCTTGAGCCGTGGGTCCTCGTCGGCGAGGGCGAGAAGATCGCGCGAGCGCGAGCCGTGCCGGTAGGCGATGCGGCGGGCCACGCCCTCGGGGACGCCGTGCCGCGAAGCGAGCTCGCGGGGGTCGGGGACCTCGTCGCCCCCGGGCAAGGGCTCCTCGTGGGTCCGGCAGGGGCGGGCCGGGAGGCGGAGGTGCTCGACGAGCCGATCGGCGATCTCCTCCGACTGGGCGCGGTAGCTCGCGAGCTTCCCGCCCACGAAGGAGAAGAACCCGCTCGCCCCCTCTGCGGAGTGGTCGAGGAGCTGGTGCTCCCGCGAGAGGGCGTCCTCGGTCCTCCCGTATTCGTAGAGGGTGGTCCGCACCCCGCTCCAGGCGCGGGTCACCCGGGCGCGGCGGACCCCGGGGACGAGCGACTCCGCCCCCTCCAGGAGATAGGCAACCTCGTCGGAAGTGGCCTCGAGGTCGTCCGGGTCGCCGTAGAAGTCGTCGTCGGTGGTGCCGATGATCGACTCGTCCTCGTGGGGCATGAGGAACATCTGGCGGCCGTCGACCGCCTTGCAGATGACGCCGTAGTTGGAGAGGCGGCGGTCGAGCGAGAGGTGGACGCCCTTCCCCGGCCGCATGGGTACGTCGAGGTGGTTGGCGCGGCCAAAGCGCGGGGACCAAGCACCGGTGGCGTTCAGGATGGCCCCGGCGAAGGCCTCGCCGTGCTCGCCGGTGAGGGCGTCCCGCCACCGCACCCCCACCGCCTGCCCGTTCTCTCGCAGGAGGTCGGTGGCCTCGGTCCAGGTGCGGACTTCCGCCCCGTGGGCCTCGGCCGAGAGGGCGTTCAGAAGGCACAGGCGCGGGCCGTCGATGCCCCACTCGTCGAGCGTCACGGCGCCGCCGAGGCCGGGGCGCAGCGACGGCTCGAGCGCGTAGACCTCGGCGGCGCTGAGCCGGGTGGAGGGCTTGCCGCCCTTCAGCGGCTGGTAGAGGTCGTAGGTCCCGACGTAGACCTCGGTCGCGTACCAGGCGGCCCGCTCGGCCAGGGTCGCCTCCTCGGCCCGGGAGGCGAAGGGCAAGAGGAAGGGGATCCGGAAGACGAGGTGAGGGGCGATGCGCCGGATGTAGCCCGCGTCCCGGCAGGCGAGCTCCGTCACCTTGCGGTCCGAGAGCATGTAGCGGATGCCCCCGTGGATCATGCCGGAGCTCGCGCCGCTCGAGCCGGAGGCGAAGTCGCGCTTCTCGAGGAGGAGGACGGAGAGCCCGCGCATGGCGCAGTCGCGGGCCGTCCCGGCGCCGTTCACGCCGCCGCCGAGCACCACGACGTCGTAGCGGTTCGGCTCCTCCATCTGGGCCGGGAAGGCGGGCTCACTTCCCCGGTTCGTAGGTGCTCTTCACGTAGAGGTCCCGGAGCTGTTTCGCGTCGACGTCCCCGGGCGCGCCCGTCATGAGGTCGGTGCCCTTCTGCGTCTTCGGCCAGGCCACCACGTCGCGCAGGGACTCGGCCCCGGTGAGGAGCATTACCAGCCGGTCCATGCCGAGCGCGATGCCGCCGTGGGGGGGGGCCCCCATCTTGAGCGCGTCGAGCAGGAAGCCGAACTTGCTCTTCGCCTCCTCGGCCGAGATCCCCATCGCCTTGAAGACGCGGGATTGCACCTCGGGGTCGTGGAGCCGGATGGAGCCTCCGCCGATTTCGAAGCCGTTCAGGACGATGTCGTAGCGCCAGCAGTAGACGCGCCCCGGGTCCGTCTCCAGGAAGGGCAGGTCCTGGTCGCGCGGGCGGGTGAAGGCGTGGTGGGCCGGCTGCCAGGTGCCCGTCTCCTCGTCGTGCTCGAAGAGCGGCGGGTCGACTACCCAGAGGAAGCGCCACTGGCCTCCCGACCCGTACTCGGGCACGAGACCCATCCGCTTCGCCAGGTGGACGCGGAGGTTCGCCATCACCGTGTGGACGGTGGCGGGCTTCCCGAACTGGAAGAGGACGAGGTCGCCCGGCTGGGCCCCCACCTCCTGGTTCACGGCCTGGCGCAGCTCCGGGGTGATGGTCTTTGCGAAGGGGGACTGGGTCCACTCCCCGTTCTCCCCCACCTTGGCGCGGGCCAGCCCCTTCGCCCCCATTCCCTTCACGTACTCCTCGAGCTTGTCGATCTCGGTGCGCGAGAAGTTCGCCGAGGCCGGCACCCTCATGGCCTTCACGATGCCGCCCTGCCCCACCGCGTCGAGGAGGAGCGGCACCCCCCCGCCCTTGTGCTCCTTCACGAGGTCGGTGAGGACGTGGTGCTCCATCCCGAAGCGGAGGTCCGGCTTGTCGTTGCCGTACTTCGCCATGGACTCGTCGAAGGGCATCCGCGGGAAGGGGCGCGGGAGGTCGACGCCCAGGACCTCCTTCCACAGGCGGCACACGAGCCCCTCGATGACCGCGAAGACGTCGTTCTGCTCGACGAAGCTCATCTCCACATCGATCTGGGTGAACTCCGGCTGGCGGTCGAGGCGGAGGTCCTCGTCGCGGAAGCAGCGGACGATCTGGAAATACCGGTCGAAGCCGGCGATCATGTAGAGCTGCTTGAAGAGCTGCGGGCTCTCGGCGAGCGCGTAGAAACGACCGGGGTTGAGCCGGCTCGGCACGAGGAAGTTCCGCGCTCCCCCCGGGGTGTATTTCACCATGAACGGGGTCTCGAGCTCGAGGAAGCCGCTCTCCGTGAAGTAGTTGCGGGTGAGGTGGTTTACCCGAGCCCGGGTCATGAGAGTCCGCTGGAGCGGCTCCCGCCGGAGGTCGAGGTAGCGGTACTGGAGCCGCTTCTCCTCCGCGGTGTCGATCTGCTCCTCGATGGGGAAGGGGGCGGGCTCGGAGCGGTTGAAGATCTCGAGCTCGGTTGCGTGGACCTCGATCGCACCGGTCTTGAGCCTGGGGTTCGCGTTCTCCCCCCGGGAGACCACCTTGCCGCGGACGCCGACGCAGTACTCGAGGCGCAGCTTCTCCGCGGTCTCGTGGACCTCGGGCCGCACGTCCTCCTCGAAGACGACCTGGGTGACCCCGGCGCGGTCGCGCAGGTCGATGAAGACCGCGCCGCCGTGGTCGCGCCGGTTGTTGACCCAGCCGAAGAGGACCACCTCCTTGCCGATGTCGTCCTTCGTCAGCTGCCCGCAGCTGTGGGTGCGCTTGAGATCGGTGATGAAACGCGGCACGGAGGCCTCCAGAGAAAGCGAAGCGAACATAGGCAGGTAGCACCCGGGAACGCGGCGCGTCAAGGATTCGAGGAAGCCCGGAGGTCGCGCACGCGGAGCTGGAGTCGGCGGGTCCCGTCCCACTCGTCGTACCCGAGGCACACGGCAGCCTCGACCGGCCCGGAACACAGGGCGAAGCGATCGCCGAGCGAGAAGCCGATGGCGTCCCGCTCGGCGAGGGTGAGCTTCAGGTGGACCCCGCCCGCGCCCACCTGGCGGGCTCGCACCGGCCGGCCTCGCACCCCGAAGACCGGCTCGGCGTTTCCGGCACCGAAGGGGGCGAGGCGCGAGAGGTCGGAGGCGCCGCGGTCGTCGAGGAGGTCCGCCTCGGCCCATCCCTCGATGCGGGTCCGGGGCACGAGGTCGTCCTCGCTCATCCGCTCCCCGGTGTATCGCTCGAAGGCCTCTCGAAAGGCGGCGAGGGAAGAGGGGGCGACGGTGACGCCGGCGGCGTGGCGGTGGCCCCCGAAGCGGGTGAGGTGCTCGGCGCAGGCGGCGAGCGCGTCGTAGAGGTGAAAGCCGTCCACGCTCCGGCCGCTCCCCTTGCCGACTCCGTCCGACACGCCGACGAGCACCGCCGGGCGGTGGAAGCGCTCCGCGACCCTCGAGGCGACGATGCCGACCACTCCCGGGTGCCAGCCGTCCCGGAAGAGGACGAGGCCCCGGGCGCCGCCCTCCACGAGCCGCGCGGCGTCGGCGAGGGCCTCCTCGAGCATCTGTCGCTCGAGCTCCTGCCGAGTGCGGTTTTCCCGGTCGAGCTCCTCGGCGAGGGGGAGTGCTGCCTCCTCGTCCCGGGAAAGGAGGAGCCGGACTCCGCGCCCGGCGTCGTCGATCCGGCCCGCGGCGTTGAGCCGCGGGGCGAGCCGGAAGCCCACCTGGCCCGAGGTCACCGGGGTCCCGGGGGCGATCCCGGCGACCCGCTTCAGGGCCGAGAGCCCCGGGCGCCTCGAGCGCGCGATCTCCCCGAGGCCCCAGTGGACGAGCACTCGGTTCACCTCCAAGAGCGGTACCACGTCGGCCACCGTTCCGAGGGCGACGAGGTCGAGCGCCTCCTTCAGGTTCGGCTCGGGTCGTCGGGCCCCGTAGCGTCCTGCCTCCCGCAGCCGCTTGCGCAGCGCGAGCGCCAGGTTGAAGGTCACCCCCACGGCGGCGAGGTGCTTCGAGGGGTACCCGCACCCGGGCTGGTGGGGGTTCAGGATGGCCGCGGCGGCCGGAAGCTCGACCGGCACGGTGTGGTGGTCCACCACCACGACGTCGACGCCGAGGCGGCGCGCCGCCTCCACCTCGGCGACGCTCGTGATGCCGCAGTCGAGCGTGACGATGAGCCGTACGCCCTCCCCGGCCAGGCGCTCCACCGCGGCCTCGTTGAGCCCGTACCCCTCCCGGAGTCTGTGGGGGGTATAGGTCACCACGTCGGCCCCGGAGGCCTCGAGGAAGCGCGCGAGGAGGACGGTGGAGGTGACCCCGTCCACGTCGTAGTCGCCGTAGCAGGCGATCCGCTCCCCGGAGGCGAGGGCACGCCCGATGCGGGCCACGGCGAGCTCCATCCCCTTCATCGCGAACGGGTCCGGCAGGTCCTCGAGGCGGGGCGCGAGGAAGCGCTCCACCGCCACCGGGTCCGCAAACCCGCGGGCCGCGAGCGCCCGAGCCGCGAGCGGGTGAAGCCCGAGCTCCCGGCCGAGCCTCGCCGCCGCGGACTCGTCCACGCTCGACTCCACCCACCTCGTTGCCCGCGGCACCAAGCGGCCGAGCTTCTAGCACCTGGAGCTGACAGCAGAGGCCAGGGCGGAGCGACGGCTCGAGCGCATAGACTTCGGCGGCGC
>Ga0335079_10010289_pt1 | contig 10650 bp, 6 predicted proteins | sample Lox_Sample_33_FD_206719 | JGI IMG/M metagenome (GOLD analysis project Ga0335079, IMG submission 206719) | Soil microbial communities from Loxahatchee National Wildlife Refuge, Florida, United States - Lox_Sample_3.3 | ecosystem: Environmental > Terrestrial > Soil > Wetlands | place: USA: Florida... | reverse complement strand
TGGGCGGTCGCTGCCGCACGCGATGATGATGATGGTGCCCGAGCCCTACGCGCGGCACGAGTCGATGTCGCCGGAGAAGAAGGCCTTCTACGAGTTTCACTCCTGCCTCATGGAGCCCTGGGACGGTCCGGCTTCCATCGCGTTCACCGACGGGATCTGCATCGGGGCCACGCTCGACCGCAACGGGCTGAGGCCTGCGCGCTACTACGTCACGAAGGATGACCTCGCAGTCATGGCGAGCGAGGTGGGCGTGCTCGACATCCCGCCCGAGCGCATCGTCGAGAAGGGCCGGCTACAGCCGGGCCACATGTTCCTCGTCGACACGAGGGAGAAGCGCGTCATCACCGACGACGAGCTCAAGCGCCGCATCGCCACCGAGCAGCCCTACGAGCTGTGGCTCAAGGAGTATCTCGTCCGGCTCGAGGATCTTCCCAGGCCCGTGAGCGTCATCGGCCCGGACCACGAGACGGTGCTTCGCCGGCAAGAGGCGTTTGGGTACACCACCGAGGACGTTCGCATCCTGGTGAGCCCGATGGCCGAGGTCGGGACCGAGCCCATCGGCTCGATGGGGAATGACACCCCGCTGGCCGTCCTGTCCGAGCGAGCGCAGCCGCTCTACAACTACTTCAAGCAGCTCTTCGCGCAGGTGACGAACCCGCCCGTCGACGCCATCCGCGAGGAACTCATCATGGCGGCGGAGACCGCCATCGGGCCGGAGGGCAACCTCCTCGAGCCGACGCCCGCCAGCTGCCATCAGCTGGCCTTGCCGACGGCGGTCCTGCGCAACGAGGATCTGGAGAAGATCCGATCCCTCGATGGGAAGAGCGGGTCGCATGGGTTCAAGTCGATCACGCTGCCGATGCTCTTCAAGGTGAGGGACGGAGGCGCCGGACTGCGCAAGGCCATCGAGGACTTGCGCAACGCCGCCTCCGAGGCCATCGCGGAAGGCCACAACATCATCATTCTGTCCGACCGCGGCCACGACCAGGACTGCGCCCCCGTCCCCGCGCTGCTCGCGACGGCCGCGGTCCAGCACCATCTCCTGCGCGAGGGGACGCGCACCCGGGTCGGCATCGTTCTCGAGACGGGCGAGCCGCGCGAGGTGCACCAGTTCTCGCTGCTCATCGGCTACGGCGCCAGCGCCGTGAATCCCTACCTGGCCTTCGAGACCATCCACGACCAGATCCGGCTCGGCATGGTGAAGGGTCCGGCCGACGCTGCCGAGAAGAAGTACCTGAAGGCGGTGAACAAGGGTGTCGTGAAGGTGATCTCGAAGATGGGGATCTCCACCATCCAGAGCTACCACGGCGCTCAGGTGTTCGAGGCCATCGGCCTCAATCAGGACTTCATCGATGAGTACTTCACCTGGACGCCGACGCGCATCGGCGGGGTGGGCATCGACGTGGTGGCGAAGGAAGTGAGGATGAGGCACGATCGCGCCTTCCCGCCCGAGCGCCCGATCGTGCACAGACAGCTCGGCACCGGAGGCCAGTACAAGTACCGCCACGACGGCGAGCATCACCTGTTCAACCCGGTCACCATTCACAAGCTGCAGTTCGCGTGCCGTACCGCCAATTACAACCTGTTCAAGGAGTACACCAAGCTCGTCAACGAGCAGTCGGCGCATCTGTGCACGCTGCGCGGCCTCATGGATCTCAAGCCGGCCGTCCGGCCGGTTTCCATCGAGGAGGTGGAGCCGGTCGAGGCCATCGTGCGGCGCTTCAAGACCGGCGCCATGAGCTATGGCTCCATCTCCCAGGAGGCGCACGAGGCGCTCGCCATCGCCATGAACCGCCTGGGCGGCAAGTCGAATACCGGCGAGGGCGGCGAGGATCCGGCGCGCTATCAGCTGCTTCCCAACGGGGATTCCAAGAACTCCGCCATCAAGCAGGTGGCCTCGGGCCGTTTCGGGGTGACGAGCTACTACCTCGTGAACGCCCGAGAACTGCAGATCAAGATGGCGCAGGGGGCGAAGCCCGGGGAGGGAGGGCAGCTGCCCGGGCCGAAGGTGTATCCCTGGATCGCGAAGACGCGCCACTCCACGCCGGGCGTGGGGCTCATCTCGCCGCCGCCGCACCACGACATCTACTCCATCGAGGATCTGGCGCAGCTCATCCATGACCTCAAGAACGCGAATCACCATGCGCGCATCTCGGTGAAGCTGGTGGCCGAGGTGGGGGTCGGCACCATCGCGGCGGGCGTCGCCAAGGCCCACGCCGATGTCGTCCTCATCAGCGGCCACGATGGCGGGACCGGCGCCTCGCCGCTGACGTCGATCAAGCATGCCGGCATTCCCTGGGAGCTCGGCCTCGCCGAGACCCACCAGGTGCTCGTCATCAACAACCTGCGCTCGCGCATCGCCGTCGAATGCGACGGACAGCTCAAGACCGGCCGGGACGTGGTCATCGCGGCGCTGCTGGGGGCCGAGGAGTTCGGCTTCGCCACGGCGCCCCTCGTCGTGCTCGGCTGCGTGATGATGCGGGTGTGCCACCTCAACACCTGCCCGGTGGGGGTGGCCACGCAGGACCCGGTGCTGCGCAAGCGCTTCACCGGTGATCCGGCACACGTCGCGAATTTCATGCGGTTCATCGCGCAGGAGGTCCGGGAGTACATGGCGCAGCTCGGCTATCGCACCATCGACGAGATGGTCGGGCGCTCCGAGCGCGTCGAGATGAGGCGCGCCGTCGATCACTGGAAGGCGCGGAATCTCGACTTCAGCCGGATCCTCTTCAAGCCGACCGTTCCCAAGCACTACGGCCGCACCTGCCAGATCGCGCAGGATCACGGGCTCGCCGACTCCCTCGACTCGACCCAGCTCCTCGAGCTGTGTCGGCCCGCGCTCGAGTCGAAACAGCCGGTTCAGGCGACGCTGCCGATTCGCAACACGAACCGCGTGGTGGGCACCATGCTCGGTTCCGAGCTCACCCGGCGGCATGGGCCGGATGGCTTGCCCGAGGACACGATCAAGCTCCACTTCAAGGGCTCTGCCGGCCAGAGTTTCGGCGCCTTTCTCCCGAAGGGCATCACGCTCGTGCTCGAGGGCGATTCGAACGACTACATCGGCAAGGGCCTGTCCGGCGGCAAGCTCATCGTCTTTCCCCCGGTCGAGGCGACCTTCGTGCCCGAACAGAACGTCATCATCGGCAACGTGACGTTCTACGGCGCGACGGGCGGGGAGGCCTACATCCGCGGCGTGGCCGGGGAGCGCTTCTGCGTGCGCAACTCGGGCGTGAACGCCGTGGTCGAGGGCGTGGGCGACCACGGGTGCGAGTACATGACGGGCGGCCGGGTGGTGGTGCTCGGTTCCACCGGCCGCAACTTTGCGGCTGGAATGTCGGGTGGCATCGCCTACGTCCTCGACCAGGGCCGCGGGTTCACCGACGTGTGCAACAAGGGGATGGTGGGGCTCACCCGCCTCGAGGACGAACAGGAGATCGCCCTGGTCCGCCGCATGATCGAGCGCCACGTTCAGTACACGTGCAGCACGCTCGGAATGAAGGTCCTCGACGACTGGAAACAGATGCTCCCGCTCTTCGTGCGCGTCATCCCCAGCGACTATCGGCGCGTCCTCGAGGCGCAGGCTCGCATGATCCAGAAGGGACTCACCGGGGAAGAGGCAGCCATGGCGGCGTTCGAGGAGAACGCGCGCGACCTCATGCGGGTCGGAGGCACCTAGAAGAGCCTGGCGCAACGCCTTTCGCCTCAGACCGGAAAACAGACCATGGGCAAACCGACCGGATTTCTGGAGTACGACCGCGAGCCGACGCATGCGCGTCCCCCGCTCGAGAGAATCAAGGACTGGCGCGAGGAGCACCCTCCCTACTCGGAGGAGACGCTGCGCACGCAGGGCGCCCGCTGCATGGATTGCGGGGTCCCCTTCTGCCACACCGGTCAGCTCATCGCCGGGATGGCGAGCGGCTGCCCGATCAACAACCTCATCCCCGAGTGGAACGATCTCGTCTACCGGGGACAGTGGCAGGAAGCGCTCATTCGTCTCCACAAGACGAACAACTTTCCTGAGTTCACCGGGCGGGTCTGCCCGGCCCCGTGCGAGGGGAGTTGCACGGTCGGCCTTGCCTCGCCGCCGGTGACCATCAAGCCCATCGAGTGCGAGATCATCGACCGCGGATGGGAAAACGGCTGGGTGAAGGCGCAGCGCCCGATCGCCCGGACCGGGAAGCGCATCGCGGTGGTTGGCTCCGGGCCGTCGGGGCTGGCGGCCGCGGCGCAGCTCAACCGGGCGGGCCATCTCGTCACGGTGTTCGAGCGCGCCGACCGGATCGGTGGGCTGCTCATGTACGGCATCCCCAACATGAAGCTCGACAAGGGCGTGGTGGAGCGCCGCGTTCGGCTCATGGCCGACGAGGGGATTCGCTTCATCACCGGTACCGAGGTCGGCAAGCACTTCCCCGCCTCGCGTCTGCTCAGCGACTTCGACGCGGCGGTCCTCTGCGCCGGCGCCACCCTCGCGCGCGATCTCAAGATCGAGGGGCGCCAGCTTCACGGCATCCATCTCGCCATCTCGTTCCTCAGCCAGAACACGAAGTCGCTCCTCGACTCGAATCACAAGGACGGGAAGTTCATTTCCGCCGCAGGCAAGAACGTGGTGGTGATCGGCGGCGGCGACACCGGGACGGACTGCGTCGGAACGGCCTTGCGCCACGGTGCGAAGAGCGTGGTGCAGCTCGAGGTCATGCCCCGTCCGCCCGACGAGCGCGCCGCCGACAACCCGTGGCCGCAGTGGCCCAAGGTCTACAAGCTCGACTACGGCCAGGAAGAGGCGAAGGCACTGTGGGGCGCCGACCCGCGCCAGTACGCCGTGCAGACCAAGCGCTTCATCGGCGACGAAAACGGCAACGTGGAGCAGCTCGAGCTCTCCGGCATCGAGTGGCTACGGGGGGAGGGCGGCAAGCCGCTCGGCCCGCGCGAGATCGAGGGCACGCACCGCTTCCTGCCGGCGAACCTGGTCCTGCTCGCGCTCGGGTTCCTGGGACCGGAAAAGGGCCTCCCCGCCGAGCTCGGACTCAAGCTCGACGAGCGCGGCAACATCTGGACCGACCCCGAGACCAAGATGACGAGCGTTCCCGGCGTGTTCGCGGCCGGCGATTGTTCGCGCGGCCAGTCGCTCGTGGTGTGGGCCATCCACGAAGGTCGCAGGGCGGCCCGGAACGTGGACAAGTTCCTCACCCACGGTGAGACGGTCCTGCCCGAGTGAGCAGGACGGAACCGATCTTCCACTGAACTCCGGCTCCGGGGCAGGGACCGTGCCCCGCGCACCACTCCTCCCATGGGCATGTCGGCGAACGATCCGGGCAAGACTCAGCGATCGTGCCGCGCGAGAGCGTTCACCGACCAGCTGCTGCCTCGCTCCGGGCGTGGCTGTGTCGGGCAGGAGAGAACCATCGCGGACATGCTTCCTGTCAGCCTCGTGTTTTGCCATTTTTCGACCTGGCGCCACCGGACACCCCGGCGAGCGCGCGTCCCCTGAGAGCGCCGCCGAGGAGCCCCAGCTGAACGGGAACCCCGACCATGACGGCGCACTCTGGTCCATGTCCTGAGCGGCGGCATGAACCTACCTGTCGTCTACCCGAGTCGGTACCCGGCCCGGTCTCACATTCCGCAGCTCTCGCTGCAAATGACTGATCCGCCAAGCAGCCGTCTTTGCGAACCTTTTTGGGCGAATTGAACGCCGAGGAACTGTAGAGTTTCAGGTTCCCCGCGACGCAAGAGAGTGCGAATCGCGCGAACGTTGGCGATGGTCCAATGAATCGTGCGGCCCTGTGTCGACTGCACCACATTGCTGACAATCTTGCCGCTCGAGCAGACCCAGCAGCAGGACGGGGCCATGCCGTGCGCGCAACCCAGCGAATACGCGCCAGCGCACACTCTGAGCGGAGCGCACCCTTGCGCCAGCTCTATTCGACGGCATGAACACCAGGATAGCAGCAGAGTGGGATGGGAGATCGGCAAATTCGAGCAGCCCAATTCGCTTCCGCTCATCAACGGAGCCCGCTCCATATGGTCATGATGAATACAACACAATTAGAAGAATAATACTATTCGTCAATATGGCGCATATGCCCATACGTGAACCAGTATCTTGCTGCATGCCGCTTCCAGGTTGTGATTATGGGTGCAGCATGCAAGTCAAGGGCACGCGTGATTCCCGCTTGCGTCTCGAAGTCCGACGCCTCGGACCTCTTCCTGTCCTCAATTTCACACTCTGGTTGTCAGCTGCGGCACCGAGGCGTCCATCGCCGGATGGAGATCTACTCGTGATGTCGGTCCAGTAGGCCACGCGAACGCGACCCGAGGGGCGGGCGCTGGGGCTCGGAAGTGATTCGGCTCGTGCAGGCCGTGCTCGTCTCCGAGGACGGAGGCTTCTACGCGCACGGAGCGTTCGACTGGCGAGAGGTGAGCGCGGCGGCCGACGACAGCTTGCGTCAGGCCGGGCGCTGCGCGGCGCTTCGACCCTCAGCCAGCAGCTCACGAAGAACCTGTGGCTCGGCACGGACCGGAGCGCCTGGCGCAAGGAGGCGATCCTGGCGATGAAGCTGGAGCGCAGGGTGCCGAAGCGGCGCTCTACCTCAACGTCGCGGGGTGGGGGGAGGGCGTTCGGCGCCGAGGCCGCGGCGCGGCAACGCTTCGGGGTCGCGGCGGCGGAGCTCTCCACCGCAGGCCGCGCTCCTCGCGGCGATGCTCCCCGCTCCCCGCAAGGCGGACCTCGTCAGGGGATAGGAGTTTCAACCTACAGATCGGCGTCCTCATGTTCATCCCGTGCGGGGGCCCCCCCCCCCCCCCCCCCCCCCCCCCCCCGCCAGACCGGCCCCAGATGCAGCGATGCCCCGCCAGGGGCATTCGAGAGGCGCTTGCGCGGGCGGAAGACGTGGTTTGTCCATCGCCGGCCAGACCGGGCGCACTCACTCAGGGTGGAATTCAAGAGCCCTTCAAGCCGCTCCACAGCACCTCCATCGGAACCGCCCACATCTTCGGTCCAAACGGGAGGACCGCGCGGCCCGCGTGGATCACCGCTCCGCACTCGAACCGGTTTCCGGCGACCTCGGCCAGGGCTCGGAGTCCCTTGAAGTCCGCTGTGGCGATGGTGGCGGCCGCCTTCACCTCCACCCCGACGATCTGGCGGCGCCGGCTCTCCATGACCAGGTCGACCTCCTGCCCCGAGGCCGTGTGGAAGTGGAAGAGCCGCGGCCTCACCGAGGAGAGCGGCGCCAACTTGTGCAGCTCCGTCACGACAAAGGTCTCGAGGAGCGGGCCCTGGTCGGCCGGCCGGGTCGCGAGACCGCTGGCCTCGAGCCCCAGGAGGTGAGCCAGCAGTCCGGAGTCGTTCAGGTAGATCTTCGGGGTTTTGGTGAGGCGCTTGCCGACGTTGTCGAACCACGGCCGGAGCCGGACCAGCAGGTAAAGCGTCTCGAGGAGCGCGAGGTGGCGCTTGAGCGTCATGTGATTGATCCCGAGCGCGCGGCCCAGGTCCGCTACATTCAGCAGACTGCCGGTCCGGGCAGCCACCAGCTCCAGCACGCGAGGGATCTCCGCGAGCTGCTCGATCGCTGCCAGGTCGCGCAGGTCCCGCTGCAGGAGCGTAGAGAGGTACCCATCGAACCAGCGCCGACGGGCTCCCTCCCGCGCACGTCCGGCGGCCTCCGGATAGCCGCCGCGCAGCATCCGGCCGACGAGCGACGCGCGATCGGTCGCCGCTGGATGGAGCCGATCGGGCCGGCCTGCGAAGCAGGCATCGACGAAGTCGGACTTCGTCCCCTCGACTTCGCACTGGGCCAGCGGCCATAGCGTCAGGATCTCCATCCTGCCCGCGAGGCTCTCCGCGATCCGGGGCAACGAGAGGACGTTGGCGGAGCCGGTCAGGATGAAGCGGCCCGGCCGGCGGTCCTCGTCGATCGCCCGCTTGAGGGGAAGGAAGACCTCGGGGACCCGCTGGACCTCGTCCAGGATGGCCCGCTCCCCGAGCGACTCGACGAAGCCTTGCGGATCGGCGCGCGTCGAGGCGAGCGTGCCGAGGTCGTCGAAGGTCCGGTAGGCCCAGCCGGCGTGGCGGTGGGAAAAAGCCTGGACGAGCGTGCTCTTCCCGGTCTGCCGTGCCCCCGCGACGAAGACGGCGGGCGTGTCGGAGACCGCGGTCCTCAGCGCCTCTTCAAGCAAGCGAGCGAGCATGAAGATAATATAACATGCAATGTGAGATTATCTAATGGTGCTGGACGGGTGCTGCAGGAACCGTCCGGCGAGCCCTGCCCTCGCCTTCTGGTTCTTGGTTCGCCCGCGTGTCCTCATCGTGGTGCGGCGTCGCGAACGAGACCTCAGGGCCGTTCCGGCCGTGGCGGAGAGGGGGCGCGCGGCTGTGGGACGGCCTGGCTCTCGGAGGCGGAGCAACACTGGGCGCTCCCGAGAGAACAAAAAGCCCGGGGGCAGATGGCCGGGGGACTACGCCGCGGCGGCGCATGGCTCATTCGCCGCGGCGAAGGTCGGGTACCACTTCCGGAAGGTGGCGGGTAGCTCGCCGTTGACGACCCTCCGGGTCTGGAGCAGGAGATGGGCCCCCGCGTGCGTCCACTGCATGGTGAACCGCTTCCCGAGCAGGGAGTTCACAAGCGACTCGATGGACGCCGTCGAGATGACCTTCCCCTCGCGCCAGAGCTGGCCGTAGTTCGGGATCATCCAGGCATTCCGCTGGATGTAGACCCTGAACTCCGCGAGCTCCTTCTCGAGGGCTTGGAACTTCGGGTAGGTCTCCTCGAAGTTCCAGATCCTGGGCATCGTCCAACTGATCGAGAGCGGCGTCGGACGCTGCAGGTGGGCTGGGAGAATGCCCATCTGCACCGCTTCGAAATCAACAGCATCGAGTACGGTACCGGGCCCGGCAGCTGCCACAGGGACCCGCTGGAGCACATCGTCGCGCCGCGCCTGGACATCCGCCGAAGTCAGGTGCGGCGCCCCTGGAACGACGTCCCTACCGTGTTGTTCTACGGGTGCGACTTCGGTGACGGCTGGGGGCACGAGCTCCGGGTCGAGAAGATGTCCAAGCCCAACCCGCGGCTGAGCTATCCGCGGTGCCTCGCCGGTGCGCGTGCGGGGCCGCCTGAGGACTGCGGGGGACCGCTTGGCTACCGCGCCCTGCGCGAAGAGATAGACGCCGATCGCGGCGGGCTGGCCTATGCGCCGACTGCGCTGGCGACGAAGAGGGAGGAGCAGTCCCGCTCTTCGACCCTGGCCGATTCGACCTGGAGGAGGTCAACGCGGAGCTGGGCGTAGCCCCGCGGCGACGTGAGCCAAGCCCTGCGGAGTTACCCGATGGCCTCGGCCGCGAGCTGGTCCTCCAGCCCCGGAAGGTTATGCGCTCTCGTTCGGGCGGCACTCGTCACTGACGACGTGCACACCCTCGCCGACGCTCAGCATGCGTACATCAGCGCGGGGCTGAGCATGTTCGTGCGCCTCGGTGTTTCGAAGGCCGTCGAATCGTCCCTCGCCGAAGCCGCCTGGGCCGAGATCCGCAGCCCCGAAGTTGGCCCAGTTCTTCGCGAATTGCACGACCTTGGGGGCCGTCTTTCAGCACATCGAGCGACTCGGTCGACGTCGTCCTTCCCGACGGAAGAAGGTCTAACCCCCTGCCTGTCCACGGGTTTTTCATGTTCATCCCCAATGAGCATTACTTGACTCATATAGATGAGTTATTTAGGCTCATCCACATGAGTAAGCGTCTTCAGGTGCTCTTGGACGAGACGGAGTATCGGGAGGTCCAGCAGTTGGCCCGCTCGCGACACGTCACCGTGGCGGCCTGGGTGCGCGAGGCCATCCGGGAGGCGCGCCGCAGCCTGCCTTCCAGCCGGTCCGAGGACAAGCTGCGCACCCTGCGAGCTGCCGTCCGGCACTCCTTCCCCACCGCTGACATCGACCAGATGCTCGCGGAGATCGAGCGAGGCTACAGCGATGGCGGTGTGGCCCGGTGATTTTCATCGACTCCAACATCCCCATGTACCTCGTCGGTGCTCCGCACACGCACAAGACGGCCGCTCAGCGTCTTCTCGAGCGCTTCATCGCCGAAGACGAGAGGCTGGTGAGCGACGCAGAGGCGCTGCAGGAGATACTGCATCGGTATGTGGCCATCCACCGCTGTGAGGCCATCCAGCCAGCATTCGATGCGCTCCTTGGCGTGGTGGACGAGGTCTTCCCGATCGACGCAAGCGATGTCGAGGAAGCGAAGAAGATCGTGCTCGGAGTGAATGGCCTCTCTGCGCGTGATGCGGTGCACGTCGCGGTGATGCGCCGCCGTGGCGTCGCGCGCATCCTGACCTTCGACAGCGGGTACGATGGCGTGCCGGGAGTCACGCGCCTGAACTGATATCGCCGCGGGGAGAAATCGACGTCGGCGGCGCCGGGCCGCGCGCGAGATGCACTCGAGCCTCTTCGGCGACCGGCGACGAAAACGCGCGGTCGCCGCCCGTCACCGAAATTGCCACCGGGAAGCCTGCGCGTTGACGCGTCGGGAGGAACGGTGGCGGCGAGCGTGTCAGAGGTCCGGTAAGATCCATGGTGTCGTGGCTCTTTGAAAACTGACGACACGCTCGATGTCCGGAATGCCGCAGCGGCATTCCCGGCTGCGAAACCGCTGCTGCGACGGGCGGC
>Ga0335079_10010288_pt1 | contig 10651 bp, 7 predicted proteins | sample Lox_Sample_33_FD_206719 | JGI IMG/M metagenome (GOLD analysis project Ga0335079, IMG submission 206719) | Soil microbial communities from Loxahatchee National Wildlife Refuge, Florida, United States - Lox_Sample_3.3 | ecosystem: Environmental > Terrestrial > Soil > Wetlands | place: USA: Florida... | reverse complement strand
TGGCGGCCGGAGGCGATTGCGACGGCCCGCCTGATAAACTTCGCCCTGTTCTCGTACTTGTACGTCTCCCGCATGTCCGAGGTGCAGACGAGCACGTAGTGGTGGAGCGGGAAGTCGTTCTCGAGGAACCGGGCGCAGTCGTCGAAATTCGGTATGCCGGTCACGACGATCCGCGCGGAATCCGCTCCCTTCCGGATGAAGAGGCGGCGGTACCCGTCGCTCGCGACGCAGAACCTGTCATACAGGCCGCTCAGTCCGGTCGTGGACGTGCTGGCCAGCCAGCGCGGGAGAAACCTGAACCGCCTGACGACGTGGTAGATGAGATTTTCCGGATCGGTCATCCCCTCCTGCACGAGCACGCAGGGGATGGAGCGGATGTTGTGGGGGACGATCAGGTCGGAGCACGTCACCACGAGGTCGTAGGGACCCCGCTTCCCCTGGAAGTCCACGTCAAGGTCGTACGTGCGGAGATAGGCGAGGCACCGGTTCCGCAGTTTCTCGCCCAGGATGGTCGTCTCGAGGAGGCGGCTCCTGCGGATGATCTCAAGCACCCCGTCGCAGTAGTAGGGGGAGAACGAGGCGTCGACGCCGCTCATCTGCATCGCGACCTGATGCAGCTGCTTCGTCTGGTTGATCGAACCGCAGATGAAGAGTACTCGTTTCCTCACGGGGGAGATATCAGCTGACCTCTGGTATGCTCCGGGGTATCCCTCAAACATTGTCTGCTCTGGTATGGTTCCGTCTGCGGCGGGAGAGGAGGAAAGCGCGGCGGGAAATTCCCTGAAAAGGCCGGAGAAATCCATGGTCCGGGCCCTGCGGGGCCGCCGTCTGCGGCGACATCAGCTCGAGGGGAGGAGGGAGAGGACGCGTGCCAGCACGGCGTCCGGCACGTCGAGCAGGTCTCCGTAGGGGACGCTGACCGTGCCGATCTCCGACGTCTCAACATGCGTGCCCGGGTCGCATTCCGGATCCTGCCGGAACATCGACAGGACGGCGCGCTCCCCGTCCGCGCGCAGCTCCAGGCCCATCTCGGAGCCCGGATGGTGGAACAGCTTGACGATGCTGAAAGGGCGATCGAACAGCGGTCCGGACGCCGTGAGCCTGTCGCCGTCCGGTTCAAAACGGGCGCTGCCCACGAGGACCTCTTCGAAGTCCATGAGCAGCGCCTCCCATGCGTGGTAAAACCCGAATTCCTGTGCTGTCACCGCGTATTCCCCGATTGGTTGCCAACAATCGGAATATACGCCCTATGCCCGAAAGCTCAAGAAAGCAATTGTTATCGAATTATGACTAAACTGTTAACCGTTCCGATGACAATAGTCCATTGACTATTGTCCATTGTATTGCCAGTTGTCAATCGACAATGGCTTCATCCGGAATCGCCACCTCGCCCGCCGGGCGCTTTCTCAAGCGCGCCGCCAGTCTTCGCAGCGCAGCGGGCGCGCGGACCGACCACGCCGACACCTCGACGTACACGACCGGAACGAGGACGAGCGTGAGGAGGAGAGAGCTGATGAGCCCGCCGATCAGCGCCCACGCCAGCCCCGACTTCCATTCCGCGCCGGCCGAGGTCGACAGCGCAATCGGCGCCATGCCGAAGACCATCGCGACAGTGGTCATGAGGATGGGCCGCAGCCTCGTGCCTCCCGCCTCGATCACCGCGTCGCGGGCATTCATGCCCGTCTCGCGCATCTGGTTGGCGCGGTCGACCAGCAGGATCGCGTTCTTGCCGACCAGCCCGACCAGCATGATGATGCCGAGGATGGAGAAGATGGAGAGCGTCTTCATCGTCAGCGCCAGCGCCAGGAGCGCCCCGATCATCGCCACCGGGATCGAGAAGAGGACGACGAACGGGGTGATGTAGGAATCGTACAGCGCCACCATGATCATGTAGACGAACAGGATCGCCGCCATCAGCGCGAGCCCGAGGCTGCCGAACCCCTCCGCCTGGTTCTTCAGGTCGCCCTGGTACATGATCGAGATGCCGGGGGGAAGCTGCGCGGCGGCGAGCCGGGCCTTGATGTCGGCGCCGATCGACCCGCTCGGCCGTCCCGACGCCTGGGAAAACACGGTCACGGCGGAATTCCGGTCGACCCGCTCGAGCTTCGTCGGCCCGCTGGACTGTATGACCTGCGCGAACTGCTTCAGCTCCACGAGCTTCCCGTCGCGGCTCATGAGCGTGAGGTCGCCGAGCGAAGAAGTGCGCGACCGGTCGAACTGGTCGAGCAGGATCCGGATCGCATACTCGTCCGCGCCGTCGCGGAACTTCGAATTGTCGTCCCCCGAGAGGGCGACGCGGAGCGTGCTGCCGACGTCGGCGATCGAGAGGCCGAGCGCGGCCATCTTCTGGCGGTCGATCTCGATCCGCGTCTCCGGCTTCCCTTCCTCGCTGGAGAGGCGCACGTCGGCGGTGCCGGGGACGGAGCGGACGATGTCCGCGACCTGGTCCGCGGCGCGGCGCGTGGCGGCGTAGTCGGGTCCGTTCACCACGAGCTGGATCGGCGTCTGGTTTGCCGTGCCGAAGATCCCGATGGGATTGACGCGGACCTTGACGCCGGGCAGCTTCGCGAGGTCCGCCTTGATGGCGTCCCCCACCTGGTCGGTGGTGCGCCTCCGCTCCTCGCGCGGCACGAGCGTTACGTTCACCTCCGCGTGGTTGTTCGAGCTCTGGCCGATGAGCCCTTCGCTCGAGACGCCGACGTTGACGAACATCTTGGCCACTTCGGGCATGGCGCCGATGGCCCGCTCCGCCTCCTGCGTGACGTAGTTGGTGTTCTCCAGCGTCGCGCCGGGGGGCAGCTCGAGCGTCACGGTGAATTCCCCCTGGTCGGCCACCGCGATGAACTCGGACCCGATGAACCCGAGGGGGACGAGCGCCAGCGCGAGCACGAACGCCGCCACGGCTCCCGCCTGCACGGTGCGCGGGTGGGCGAGTCCCCAGCGGAGCGTCTGCTGGTAGGCGGCGGTGATGCGCCGGAACATCCCCTCGAACCAGAGCGCGAAACTCCCCATGAGCGTGGAGCGCGTCAGGTGCTCGAGTTTCGTGAACCGGGAGGCGAGCAGCGGCGTCACGGTGAACGAGACGAACAGGCTCATGAGCGTCGAGAAGACCACCACCAGGGCGAACTCCCGCATGATGTTGCCCACCAGCCCGGTCACCAGGCTCAGCGGGAGGAACACCACCACGTCGACCAGCGTGATGGAGAGCGCGGCGAACCCGATCTCGTTCCGCCCCTTGAGCGCCGCTCCCCGCTGGTCCTCCCCCATCTCCAGGTGGCGGTAGATGTTCTCCAGCACCACGATCGAGTCGTCGACCAGGATGCCGACGACGAGGGAGAGTCCCAGGAGCGTCATCAGGTTGAGCGAGAGCCCGGCGGCGTACATCGCGATGAACGTCGACACCATGGAGGCGGGGATCGCGATCATCACGATGAGCGAGTTCCTGATGCTGTGGAGGAACGCCAGCATGACGAGCGCCACCAGGAGCACCGCCACCGCGAGGTCCTCCTTGACCGCGTTGACCGCGTCGAGCGTGAAGCGCGAGCCGTCCTGCGCGACGTCGAACCGGAGGTTGATGTACCTGTTATCCTGTTCGATCCTCGGCAGCTCCTTGCGGACAATCGCGCTCACGTCCACCGAGTTGGCATCGGACTGCTTCTGCACAAGGATGCCGATGGACGAGACGCCGTTGATCCTGGAGAGCGTCGTGTAGTCCTCCTGTCCGTCCTCGACTTCGGCGATGTCCGCGAGCGTGATGTCCCCTCCCTGGCGCGTGCGCCCCACCACCAGGCGGCGGATGTCGTCGATCGAGGAGAACTTGCCGGCCACGCGGACGACGAACTGGTTGTCCCCCTGCTTGATCGTGCCGGTGGGGAAGTCCAGGTTGGCGTTCCTGACTGCGCCCGTCACCTGGAGGAGCGACAGGCCGAACGAGCGGAGCTTCTCCTGGTCGACATTGACCCTGATCTCCCGCTCGTCGCCTCCCACCAGCGTGATCTGCCCCACCCCCGCGAGCTTGGACAGCCGGGGTTGTATCCTGTCCTTGACGAACTGGGTGAACTCCCGCGGCCCCATCGAGGACGTCACCCCCATGCGCAGCACGGGGAGCTCGTCCAGCGCGAACTTGGTGATCACCGGCGGCTTGGAGTCCGAGGGAAGCTGGTTCAGGATCTCGTTCACCTTCCGCTGCGCGTCCTGGAGCGAGACGTTGACGTCCGCGGTCAGGTCGAACTCGATCTGGACGAACGAGATCCCCTCGCCGGAGGAGCCGCGCACGGTCGAGATCTTGTCGATCCCCGAGATCGCGTCTTCGATCGGCCGTGTCACCGTGGTCTCCACCTCGTCCGGAGAGGCCCCGGGGTACACCGTCGTGATCGTGACGAACGGCGTGTTGATCTTGGGGAGCAGCTCGTACTTGAGCTGGCTGAACCCGAATATGCCCAGCGTCGCGAGCGCCGCGAAAATCACGACGATCAGCGTGGGACGTTTGATCGAGAGCTCTGTCAGTGTCATCTCTTCCCTTCAGTCATTGCGCGCGTTTCACCCCGTCACGGGGGCGGTTCACCCTGTCGCGGGGGCATGTCTCACCCTGTCATTGCGAGGAGCGTTTCTTAGCGACGAAGTCCGCTGTTAGGACCACGCTGCTTTGTGGCGTGGCAATCTGCGGCCTATTTCAGCACCTGCACCGCCACCGAGTCCTTCAGGTTGTTCTGCCCGTTGACGACGATCGTTTCCCCTTCGCGCAGCCCCGCGAGCACCATGAGGTCTGTCCCCGACTCGTCGCCCACGGTGATGGAGCGCTCCCGCGCCACGGGCCCCTCCACCACGTAGACACGCGGGTCTTTCATGCTCCCCACCAGGGCCTCGCGGGGGATGGCCAGCGCCGCGCTCGGCGCGATCGCGACGAACGCAACGCGGGCGAACATGCCCGCCTTCAGGGGATGCTCGCGGCTGTTGTCCATCGTGATCTCGACGGGATACGTGTGCCCCTCATCCGCCTTGGCGCTGACCGACGTGATCCGCCCCTGGAACGAGACGCCGGGGTAGACGTCCGTGGTCACCTCAACGCGGTCGCCGGTCCGGATCTTGAACGCATCCCGCTCGGCGACGTTGAGCTTCACCTTGAGCCGGGAGATGTCGACCACGTTCCCCACCACCATCCGGTCGTTCACCATCGTCCCCAGCTCGACGTTGCGGGCCGAGAGGACGCCGGGGATCGGGGTGGCGATCCGGGTGTCGTGGAGCTGGCGCCGGGCGACGATGTACTGGGCCTCGGCGACCTTGAACGCGGTCCACGCGTTCTCCTTCTGCGCCTCGGTTGCGGATTGCGTTTCGCGGAGTGACTTGAACCTGTCGAAATCCCGCTTCGCCCGCTCGTAGTTGGCCTCGGCCTGCTCGAACGCCGCCTTCTTCAGCTCGTTGTCGATCTGCACGATCGGCGCGCCCGCGGCCAGGTGGTCGCCGACGTTCGCCAGCACCGCGGTCACTTTCCCCGCGACCTCGGCCGTTACGGCCACGTCGTTGATCCCCGTGATGGTGCCGACGAGCGACAGCGTCTCGGAGAGCTTCTGCGCGTGGACTTCCGCCACGGTGACGGGGATCGCGCCCTGGAACTCGTTGCGCGACTTCGCGCTGATATTCGCCCTGTTGTTCAGCAGGACGACGATGATGATCCCGAGTACTACCGCCGCTGCAATAATCGCCCGTGTCTTTGTCATTGTTGTTTCTCCGGTTCAATTTTCAGAAAAGCCCAATTGACAATAGTCTATTGTCCATGGACAATTGACCATTAGGATCATTCATTGCCGGTAGCTTTTGACAATCGCGCCTGGGCCAGCTCGAAGTCCACCAGCGACTGCGTGTACGTCGTCCTGGCGGACGTGAGCGAGTACTGGGCGTCGATCATCTCCGAGTTCAGCACCAGCCCCTCTTTGTAGCGCTGCGTCGTCACGCGGTGATTCTCCTCCGCGCGCGCCAGCGCCTGCTTCGATACCGCCACGCGCTCCCGCGCCTGTTTGAGCGTCAGAAATGCCTGCGTGATGTCGAGCGTCACCGCGTCCTGCGTCTGGCCAAATGCCTCCCGCGCCTGCGCGAGCTGCGCCTGCGCCTCGTCCGTCTGGTGCAGCGTGGTTCCCCAGTTCCAGATGTCGAGCGAAACGCTGACGCCCACGTCCCACGTGTCCTTCCAGATCGCCTGCGTCGGCTGGAGACGGATGTTGGGGTTGGCATAGTAGTAGTTGCCCGTCAGGGCGATCTGCGGCCACCACCCCGAGCGCGCGAGCGTGACGCCCGCGTCGGCCGCCTGCACGCGCGCCTCCATCCCCCTGACCTCGGGACGGGCGTCCAGTCCCGCCCGGACGAGCGTGTCGAGCCCGGCGAACTGGCGCACCGACTCGGCGACGGGGGAGGCGATGGTGACGTCCGTCGAGAGCGGAATGCCGAGCGTGTTGTCGAGGCCCACCTGCGCGAGCTGGACGCTGTTGTTGGCGTCCACCTGGCCCAGCTGCCCGTTCGAGAGCTGCACCTCGGCCGCCAGCATGTCGTTCGTGGTGGCGAGGCCCTGGTCCTCCAGGTTTTTCACGTCCGTGAGATGCGCCTGGATCTGCTCGACGTTGTCGTCGGCGAGTTTCTTCAGCTCCCGCGCGCGGAAGAGCGCCCAGTACGCGACCTTGATGTTGTAGACCAGGTCCGACCTGTCCTTGGCGTAGTCCTGGCTCGAGGCGTCCACCGTGCGGCTGGCGATTTCCTTCGACGCGTCCAGGCGGAAGCCGGTGAAGAGCGGGTGCTGCGCGGACACCCGGAAATTGTAATTGTCGAGAACCGTCGGGGCCAGGACGAACGAATTCGGGATGCCCGGGATGACGAACGGCAGCGTCAGCGTGAACGGGGCGATGTCGGACACGCGCGTGTAGGCGCCGATGGCCCGGACGCTCGGGAGCGCTGCGGCGTTTGCCTCGCCGGAACGGGCGTCCGCGTAGGATACCCTGTCGGCCGACTGCCGGAGCATCTTGCTGTTCTCCAGGCCGATCTGGACCGCCTGCTCGACGGTCAGGGACTGCTGTGCGTGGAGGGCCCCGCCCGCCAGCACGGCGGCGACGAGGAGTAACGCGCGTGATTGCATGGTCATACGCTCCTTGTGTATTCGATCGTCAGTGTGGAGTCTTCCGCTTCTGGACTTCGAGCCGCAGGACATCGGCCACCTTGCCGAACTCCTGCGTCTTGTCGAAGAAATATTCCGCGCCCGCTTCTTCGCTCCTGCGGCGAAGCTGGGGGAGGGGATGGTTCGTCAGGATCACGACGACGGTGGACGGCCTCTCCTTCTTGATCGTCTCCAGGACGTCGATGCCGCTCCCCCCCGGCATCAGCAGGTCGAGAACGACGACATCGGGCGTCTCCCTGCGGAACGTCTCGATCCCTCCCGGCACGTCGGCTGCCTTCCCCGCGATCTCGATGCCATCGATTGCTCCCAGGCGGCACGAGAGCCGCTCGCGCAGGAGGAAAGAGTCGTCGACAATCAGTACGCGCACCATCGGAGTCCGATAAGCTGTGAAGTGTCGGGTCTCCGTCATTGCGAGCGAAGCGAAGCAATCTTATACAATGACGGATGGCTCAAGATAGAGTTTCACTGCTCATCGGACAATTGGCAAATGGCGGGTTTCCGTGTAGTCCTGGGACTACAACAGATTCCTGTCATTGAGAGCGTGCGAATCCTGTCATTGCGAGCGCACGAATCCTGTCATTGCGAGCGGCGGCGCCTTCGGCGCCGTGGCGCCAGGGGCGCCACGAAGCAATCTGATATACGCAGAAGGAAGGGATTTATTGCAGGAAGGACCTACCGCGCCACGAGCCTGTTCTCCAGCGCGTAGCGCGAGAGCTCGACGTCGTTGGTGAGCCCGAGCTTTTCCATGATCCTGTCGCGGTACGTCCGCACGGTCTTGACGCTGATCGAAAGTTCGGCGGCGACATCGTGGGCTGACTTGCCGGCGGCGATCGCCAGCAGGACCTGGTACTCCCTGTCGGACAGGAGTTCATGCGGGGGCCGGACGGCCCCCCCGGCGAGATCGGCGGCCAGCTTCTCCGCGAGGGCGGGACTCACGTAGCGGCCTCCGTCGTGCAGTTTCCGTATTGCGTTGACCAGCTCCTTCGGCGCGCTCTCCTTGGTGAGGTATCCCGACGCCCCCGCCTTCAGGAGCCGGGGCGCCAGCTCGGCCTCCGGGTGCATGCTCAGCACGAGGACCGGGAGATCCGGCCGTTCGCTGCGGAGCGCCTGCAGGACGTCGAGCCCGCTCTTGCCGGGCATCGAAAAATCGAGTATGAGAACGTCCCACTCCTCGCGGGCCACGCAGTCGAGGACGTCCTGGCCGGACTCAGCTTCTCCCGCCACGCGCATGTCGGGGGACTTCTCGATGACCTGCTTCAGTCCCTCGCGGACGATCGGATGGTCGTCGGCGATCAACACCTTGATCATGCGGACCCCGGCACCGTGGCGCCTCCGACGGATTCTCCCGCGCCGCGGCCCAGCGGGAGCGTGAGCGAGACAGTTGTGCCGCCCTCCGGATCGGCGGCGATGGTCAGTTCACCCCCCAGGATCAGCGCGCGCTCCTTCATCCCGATGATGCCGAATGAGCCTGCAGCGCCCATCTGGTCGCTGGTGATCCCCCTGCCGTTGTCGTGGACGGAGAGCCGGAACGCCGCACCGTCGCTTTCGACGGAAAGCTCCACGCGCGTGGCGCCGGAGTGGCGCGCTACGTTCGTCAGCGTCTCCTGTACGATCCGGTAGACGGCGGTCGCCCGGTCGTGGTCCCCCGCGAACTGATCCCCCCGGATGCGCGTGATGCAGGCGATACCTGTCCTGTGTTCGAAATCCTCCGCGAGCCATTCGATCGCCGCGCTGAGGCCGAGGCTGTCCAGGAGCACGGGGCGAAGCTGCGTGATGATGCGCCGCATCGTCTGCACGGTGCTGTCGATCAGGGCGGACATGGATTCCAGCTTCTCCAGGATAGCCGAACGAAGGTCGTGCGCCTCCTCTCCCGGGAGCACGTCTTCGAACGACGCGAGGTCGAACTTGAGCGCGGTCAGCGCTCCTCCCAGCTCGTCGTGGATTTCACGCGCGATGGCGCCGCGCTCGGACTCCCGGACGGACTGGAGGTGCGTCGAGAGGCTGCGCAGCCGTTCCCGGGAGGCGCGGAGCTCCTCATACGCGCGCACCCGGTCGCTGATGTCCCGGAGGATCACCTGCGCCGCCGGCAGGCCCCGGTACGTGATGCGCGACCCGAGGGCCTCCAGGTAGAATTCCTGCCCGTCGCCCCGCGCGGCCTTCACGAGCAGGGGCCCCTCTCTCCGGACTTCTTCTTCGGGCGCCTGCATGCGCCTCAAGACGTCGTTCTTGTACTCCGGGGGTACGAATTCCAGGAAGGAGCGGCCGATGAGGGCCTCGCGGGACGGTGCAAGGAGGAGCCGCACAGTGGCCTCGTTGACGTAGACGATCGTCCCGTTGGCGTGCACGACGATCGCCTCCGGCGAGAGGTCGACAAGCGCCCTGTAGCGCTCCTCGCTTTCGCGCCGCGCCTCTTCCAGGTTGGTGCGCTCCGTGGCGTCATGCACGACGCTGATGATGAGCGCCGCCCCTTCGAACCGGAACGGGCTGAGGCTGATGTCGGCCGGGAACGGCGAGCCGTCGCGGCGCCTTCCGGAGAGCGTCACGCGTCCCCCCATCCGCCTGAGCGTCGGGGCGTGATAGTAAAGAGAACGGTGTTCCGTGTGCCGGGCGCGCGCCTCCTCGGGGACGAGGAGGTCGATGTCCATGCCGACCAGCTCCCCCGCGGGATACCCGAACAGGGTCGATGCCTCCCGGTTGGCTCCCGTGATGAGCCCGCGCTCGTCCGTCAGTATGACCGCGTCCGGGATGTGTTCGAGGAAATCTGTCAGCGTGTTGGTCATGGGGCCGGGGGGATTGCTTCGCTGCGCTCGCAATGACGGGTGCGAACGTTGACCGGTCATTGCGAGCGCTCTCTGCGAAGCAATCTAGCAAATTCCCTCAAGAATCTCCAAAAATCCCCCCAATTGTCTATATTGAGCATTCCCCGCAGGGGACGACGACACTCCTCCACATCCAGGTATCCCGGCCATGTTCTCCAGACGCACGCTCGTCCTCACGGTCATCGCCGCCATCCCGCTCGCGGCATCCGCACGCCAGGTCGATGCGCGCCGGGACGCGTTCGGCGCGGCGCTGCGCGCAAGGGCGGACACGCTTGTCGCGGCGCAGCATGCGTACGCCGATACGCTCGTCAGGCAGGGGTCCGCCTCCACCGCCGGCGCACTGCGGACGTTCCAGTCGTACGTCGATTCGCTCATCCGCGCGGCCGGGGATTCTCTCGACAGCGAGGCGCGCAGCAGGATCCGCTTCACGGAACTGGGGATGCGCACGACGCTGGGCGTCATGGGATACCCTGTGCGGGGTGCGCTCCGCGACCTCCTCGGGTCGTTCGACCGGGACCTGTCAATCCTCCTCGGACGGAGCACGGTCTGCGGCGGGTGCTCGTCCCAGCCGCAATTTGACCTCGCGCGGCGGACGTTTGCCGCGGCCTCCGACAGCATCGCACAGGTGAACGGCGACTCGATGGCGACGCTCGTGGAGGCGTGGGAGGATGCA
>Ga0335079_10010287_pt1 | contig 10651 bp, 6 predicted proteins | sample Lox_Sample_33_FD_206719 | JGI IMG/M metagenome (GOLD analysis project Ga0335079, IMG submission 206719) | Soil microbial communities from Loxahatchee National Wildlife Refuge, Florida, United States - Lox_Sample_3.3 | ecosystem: Environmental > Terrestrial > Soil > Wetlands | place: USA: Florida... | reverse complement strand
CGAGTATGTTCGGAATTTGAGCAACGACGAAGCGCTGCAAGTTCTCGGCGCGACGCTGCCCATGATCGATCGCAGGTCAGGAGTGTACGCCGAGCAGGAGGCGCAGCGTCTGACGACGGCCTTCAACGATCTCTATTACTCGCTTTGTGACAAGCGCCCCGGGTTCCTGGCACGCGAGCACGATGCTCCAAATCTCCCGGGCATTTACGAGTTTGCGCGGGAGTTCCGCAAGCTGCGGACCTCCGTGGTGCAGTTTCTGGTGGACCTGGCACGACCCAGCCAGCTCACTAACGGACCCTTTCTGCGGGGCTTTTACTTCTCGGGCGTGCGCCCGATCTTTGTTAGCGATGTGGCGCCGGCAGCGGCGCCGCAGCCGGAGCGCCAGGGCTTCGAAGCGTCGCGTGAAGCCACGCAATTCTTCCGCATGGGGCAGGTGCAGCAACCGGTGCAGGCGCCGGTAGCGCAGTCGCACGGCTCGAAAAAAGTCCCGCAGTGGTGTTTCATCGGGCATCTGTTCAGCTACGTGCTGCTCGAGGACAAAATCGCCATGGGCGCTAGCGGCTCGAGCACTCAGGCCAATACGCTGCGCCGCGTGCTGCTGGGTGCGGCGGCTGTGCTGTGCCTGGTGTTCTCCATCGGGATGCTGGTGTCGTACTTGAATAACCGGGAGCTGGAAGCGACGTCGCTCCAGGCGGCTCAGGGCATTTCGTCGGCTGAATCGAGCGGGCTGAATCTGCCTTCGCTTGAGGCCCTGAGGAAACTAGAAACCTTGCGGCAATCGCTCCAGACGCTGACCCGGTACGAGCGCGAGGGTGCGCCCTGGAGCCTGCGCTGGGGACTGTACACCGGGAGTTCGCTGTATCCGGAAGTGCATCGCATTTATTTCAATCGCTTCCACCAGTTGTTGTTTGGACAGACGCAGGCCACCATGTTGGCGCTGCTGCAGCGTCTGCCGGCGACGCCTGCGCCGGGCTATGAGTACAACCCGGTCTACGACGCCCTGAAGGCTTATCTGATCACGACTTCAAATCATGACCGCAGCACCAGGTTGTTCCTTGGGCCTGTTCTGTTGAATCAGTGGTCGTCCGGCCGGGGCGTGGATCCGGAGCGCGTGCAACTCGCGCAGAAGCAGTTTGATTTTTATGCCGAGGAATTGAAGCTGGCCAATCCGTTCTCCTCCGAAAACGATTCGCTGGCCATCGAGCGGGCGCGGCGCTATTTGAAACAGTTTGGCGGCGTCGACCGTGTGTATCAGTTCATGCTGGCCGAAGCGGGGAAGAGCAGTCCGCCTGTGAGTTATCACCAGGCGTTTCCCAATGCCGCGCAAGCCGTGGTGGACCGCACCATCGTACCGGGCGCATTCAGCAAGGGCGGCTGGGCGTTCATGCAGAGCGCGTTCAAGGATCCGAGCCGTTTCTTCAGCGGAGAATCGTGGGTGCTGGGCGAACAGGGCGCGACGGGTCTCGATGCTGCTGCGATCGACCAGCTGCGAACGCGTTACCACAACGATTTCATTGCCGCCTGGCGGACATTCATCAGGGGTGCGGTGGTGCTGCGCTACGGGAGCTTGAAGGACGCCGCGGCGCGATTGAAGCTGCTGAACGGCCCGCAATCGCCGCTGCTGGAGCTGTTCGCGCTGGTTTCGCAAAATACGGCCGTGGGGCTGCCGTCCATCGACAGCAATTTCAAAGCCTCGCAGGCGGTGGTGCCGCCGGGCAGCGTGGACCAGTACATCGGGCCTTCGAACACCGCGTACATGAATGCGCTGGTCAGTCTGCAGGTTGCTATCGACCAGCTCGCACAACAGAGCGGCACTCCGAACGATGCGGCGGCTTCGCAGACCTTGCAGCAGGCGGTGGCGGCCAAAGGAAGCGTGGGCCAGATGGCGTTGACGTTCGGCACGGATCCGGAAGCTGCCACGGTGAGGCAGTTGCTGGAAGCGCCGATCACGGCGGTCGAGCCGCTCCTGCGCAGCATGGGCCCGGCGGAACTGAACGCGAAGGGCAGGGCTCTGTGCAACCAGTTCCGCACCGTGATGGCGAAATATCCATTCAATTCCAATGCGACGGTGCAGACTACGGCCGCCGATGTGAACGGGCTGTTCAAGCCGCATGAGGGAGCGCTGTGGGCGTTCTACGATTCCAGCCTGCAAAAGTTCTTGCAGAAGCAGGGCGCGCAATATGTGCCGGTCGCATCGGGCAGCATGACGATCACCTCGGCGTTCACTAACTTCTTCAATCGCGCTGCGGCATTCTCCGACGCGGTGTACGCCGGGAATTCTGCGGATCCGCATTTGAATTACACGCTGAAACCGCTGCCGAGCGAGGGCATCAAAAACCTGAGCGTCTCGTTCCGGATCGATGGCCAGACTCTTGCGTATACCGGCGGCGTGGCGCTGGCCAAGCAGTTTGCGTGGCCTGGCCCGGCGCACGAGGCGGTGGCCACGGTGAAACTCGGAGGGCAGGACTTCACGTGGTCGAACAACGACGGTTTATGGGCGGTGTTCCAGATGTTCGGCAAAGCGGAGCGGCAAGAAGGCAACGCTCTTGAATGGGTGGTGCGCGTGGGCAAAGACCCCGCCATGATCAACGGCAAGCCGCTGGCTGTACGGGTGGAGGTGAACATGACGCCGCCGCTCTATCAGCGCGGCTATTTTTCCAGCTTGGCCTGCGTGGCTGAGGTAGCCCGCTGAGGAATGCAGCTCCCCGCCAAAATCGGTAAGTACGAGTTGCTGGAATTTCTGGGCGGCGGGATGGCGCGTGTGTATCGCGCGCGCGACACCGTCATCGGCCGCACTGTCGCGGTAAAGATCCTTACCGAGGAAGGCTGCGCGGACGAGGAAGCCAAGTCACGCTTTCTGCAGGAAGCGCGCCTGGCGGGCAACATCACGCACGACAACATCATCAGCATTTACGATTTCGGTGAAGACGCCGAGGGCCGGCCGTTCATGGTGATGGAGTTCCTCAAGGGCGAGGACCTGCGCCATGCCATCAAGGACGGCTCGGTGGGCGACACGCGCAACAAACTGCGCATCGCGCTCGACATCGCACGCTCGCTCGAGCACATCCACACACAGAACATCATCCATCGTGATATCAAGCCGGACAATGTGCACATCACCGATGCCGGCGCCGTCAAGCTGATGGATTTCGGCATCTCGAAATTGAAGGATTCCACCCGCACAACGACCGGCGTGGTGATGGGAACGCCCTACTACATGGCGCCCGAGCAGGTGCTGGGCAAGAACATCGGGCCACAAGTGGACGTGTACGCCTTCGGTGTGCTGTTGTTCGAGCTGATGACCGGATCGAGGCCGGTAGTGGGCGACACCGTCGAGCGCATTTTCTACCAGATTCTGCAGGAACCGTTGAACACCGAGCCGATGCGGCAGGCCGGGATTCCGGAGCCGGTTATCGACCTGGTCCGCCGGTCGACCGAGAAGGACCCGTCGCAGCGTCCGCAGGGGTTCGGCGAAGTTTGCGCGCGAATCCGCAGCATCATGCACGACTGGGATGCGCCCACGCGGCCAATGAAGAACGGCGCGGCCATGGCGCCGCCTGCGCCAGTATCCAAGCCCTGGTTGATACCCGCGATTGCAGTGGCCGCGCTGATGGTCTTGGTTGGGGTCTATTTCGTAGTTCGGGCCGCCCACGCGCCGGTTAGCGGGCCGCCATCCAAAAATCAGCCGGCGCCGAAGGCCAATCTCAAGCCAACCATCCAGACGCCAACCGGCAACATGGTGCTGGTCCCCGAGGGAGCGTTTTTATTTGGCCAAGACAAGCAGAGCGTGAAACTGCCGGCGTTTTATATCGATAAGACCGAGGTCCCCTACGAAGCGTATGCCAGGTTTTGTGCAGAGAAAAACCTGACTATGCCGCCGGGGGCTGAGGGATCGCGGCCGGAGGATCCGATCGTTGACGTGAGCTTCCTGCAAGCGGAGCAATTCGCGGATTGGGCCGGAAAACGGCTGCCGAACACTCAGGAATGGGAGAAGGCCGCTCGAGGCGCGGATGGCCGCTTGTATCCGTGGGGGAATGATGCGGGCGCGCCGCCCCCCGCCAACATAGACAATCCGAAAGGTGTGATGCAGGTCAACAGCAACCCGGCAGGCGCCAGTCCTTATGGGGCGGTCAACATGCTGGGCAACGTGTGGGAATGGGTGAACCAGCCGCGCACTCCCAGCGAAGCGGCCTTGAAAAACTTCGCCACGCTCAAGCCGTCACCCACCGCGAGCGAACCCTGGTACATGATTCGCGGCGGAGCTTATTCTGAAAAGTTCAGCGACTCGTACCTCTACGACTTCGCCACCGTGCCCGCCCGACATCACGCCAAAAACATCGGCTTTCGCTGCGTGAAGACGCCGTAGGAAGCGATCACTCCGCCTCGGGCCCTTCATACGGAAACCGGTGTACTGCACGGATGCATTCGGTCAGCGCGTCGACCAGCGTGCGGCCCCATCCACACGGAGTAAACGGAGCGGACTTCTGGTTGGTTTGCCTGTCCGCTTGAGCAAAGAAACACATGGCCGGATCGGGCGGCCTTACGTACTCATACACGGTAATGCGAAACTCGACGATACCCTGAGCGTGCGGCTTCTTAATCGAAAAGAATTGCAGGTGCGCCAGTTGGTCGGTGGGGAGGATTTGAGCGAAGCCCCACTCTTTCATATCCTTCACGGTTGTCTCCTCGATATCGTATCGGGCACTCGGTGGAGAACTTAACAGACTACCACGACCCAACGGACGAGACCCGCGTACGATCGGTGGCTGGCGGCTATTTCGGATACTCGTAGCATCCGATATCGGAAGACGTGCCTTCGGGTCTGGCGCGGCCGTCCGCGTCGGTGGGAACAGCGGCCAGCGTTAGTCCCGCATCTACCGCTGGAGAGGTTGCCAGGAGGTGGTAGTCATTGGCGGATGGATTCACGAAAAGGCCGGCTGCCGTGGCCACAAACGAATGCTGCTCGTGACCGAGCGCTTGCCACTGGGATAGCGAATAATACGTGTTTCCATCGTCCGGAGTGACCGCAACGTTGGCGCCCCCATAAATGTTGTAACTGCTGTCGGCGCCCGCCACGTCGGTGGCGTTCGTGAAGTCGATACCGCCGTGATTCGGATTGCTGTTGTAGAGAATGTTGTCGCGAATCGTATTGGTTCCCACCGACGAGTCTATGCGCAACGCCCATCGGCCATCCGGGGCCATATTGATCGTGTTGTTATAAACCAGGTTTCCTACCGGGCCCTGCGCGCCGTCGATCCGGAACATGGCGATACCCGACGCGTGGTTGTTATAGAGAAGATTGTTCCGAATGGTGGCGTACTGCACGCCATCCAGGTTGATGGCGCTGCCCCCAGCCGATCCGTTGTTATAAATGATGTTGTCTTCGATCACGGCGCCGGTGATAATGCCGTCGCCGCCCTGAGTGGCGTCCGCATTCAGTTGAAGGCCCGCGCCCGCGTTATCGTGAAGGCGGTTCCGTCGAACCACGGGCCAGTCGCCGCTATTGGACACGTAAATGCCGTGTTGGCTTTGGCTGCCGTAGCACTCGTTGTTCTGAATGAGCAAATGGTCGGAAAAGTCGGTGAAGATACCCCACGTCGTATTGTTGCCGAAGACACCGTTCTGAACGGTCACATTGGGGCTGTTATCGATGCGGACCGCCGCGCGGTTGGCATTGAACGAACGCAAACCGTCCAGAACGATGTACGAAGAGAATGTGACAAAGATCGTATCCCGCACTCCGGATACCGGCTGGATGTTGGCGTTTTGACCCAGGGCTGTGATGACAATGGGCTCCGTTGCAGTGCCGTTCAAACTGTCCACCGTAAATGCGTTGTAAGTCCCGTCGGCCACAAGGATGGTGTCTCCGGGCCGCACAAGACTGAGTGTCTTGGCAATTTGACGGCACGGGCTAGCCTGCGAACAGGCGTTGGCATCGTTGCCGGCAGGTGACACATACCAGGCTGTGCCCGAGCCAACTTTGCAGCCTTCACCCAAAACCGCATTGACCATTCTCTGCACGTCCGCCACAACGCAACGGCCGTCTCCGTCCAGATCGCCGTTAGTACACGCCAGCCTCCCCAAAACCTGATCAATTACCAGCTGGACATCGACCACATCGACTTTCCCATCGGAGTTGAGATCACACGCACTGCTGGAGCTCGCCGCGAGGCGTGAGGCGAACGCGCCGAGAAACACAATGAATGCAGTGCTGATCAAATGCCGGCTCATGCCTATCCTGTGGTTGCTTGTCTCAAAGAGGTTCTCCGAACAGCCTGCGGCTTACGCCGTGATTTTTCAAGGTTGCCTAAGGTTATGGAATGGATGCTGGCGCGGTCCGCTAACCATCCGTTTCAGATGGCGTGCGACCTTGCGCACCGCGCTACAATTCATACGAAGATAAGGTTATGACCGTCGAGATCGAAGGCATCACCCTGCACCTCGCTCATCCCGACGAGTTGCCGGTGAAGTGGGTGGGGCAAGAGGAACTCATGCGGCAGTTGCTGGCGGCCTGGCTGGTGGTCAACGATCAGGATTTGCCCATGAATCCGCGCCTGCTGGGGAAGCCCGGCGTGGGCAAGACCACGCTGGCATACGCCGCGGCCAAGCGCATGGGCCGTGAGGTCTATATTCTGCAGGCCACGCTCGATACCCGGCCCGAGGATCTGCTCATCACGCCCGTGATCGAGGGAGAAGGCCAACTGCGCTACGTGGCGTCCCCGCTGGTGACCGCCATGATCCGGGGCGGCATCGTAATACTCGACGAAGGCAACCGCATGAGCGAGAAGAGCTGGGCGAGCCTGGCTCCGCTCTTAGACAACCGCCGCTACGTCGAATCGATCGTGGCGGGCGTCAAGATCAGAGCGCATTCCCAGTTCCGCCTGGTTACCACGATGAACGATGATGCGTCCACCTTCGAACTGCCGGAGTATATCCACTCGCGCCTGCAGCCCCAGATTTTCATCGACTTTCCGGAGCGCGACGAAGAGTACCATATCCTCAAGGAAAACCTCCCCTTCGCCGAAGACCACATCCTCACCTACGTGACCGAGTTTCTGCAGCAGGCGCACGCGGCCGACGAGCGCTTTACCGTTCGCGACGGCATCAACATCGGGCGTTTCGCCATCAAGTTGAAAAGCCTCGCCACGGAGCGGAGCCACGAGACGGCGGCGCTCGAAACCGCGATCATTGAAACCCTGGGTGAAGAGGCGCTGCGCTATGCCCGAAGAGCCCGACCTATCGTTTCCTGATCCGGGCAGCCTGGAGCGCGGGCGTTTCACGTACTTCCCCGTTGTTCCGGGGAATCTGGAATTCGCCATCGAGTTGCGCCGCCGCCTCTTGCGAGACCGGCCCAAGGTAATTGCCGTCGAGCTGCCTACCACGCTGCGAGATGCCTATCTGCGCGCCGTGGAGCGCCTGCCGCAGATGTCCGTCATCCTGTACGGCGACGATACAGAGGAGGACCGCGCGATCTACTTGCCGGTAGAGCCGGCCGATCCTTTCACGGAAGCCATTCGCACGGGACTTGAAATCGGCGCTGAGGTTGTTTTCGCCGACCCGGACGCCGGCGAGCGCCCCCACCTGCGCGACGATTATCCCGACAGCTACGCCCTCGGCCACATACCGCTTGAGAAATATGTGGAGGCGTATCGTCTCTGGCCGCAGCCGCGCTCCGAGGAGATTGGCGTGCACGCCGAAGGCATCGCCTGGAAGTTGCAGGGCTGCGATCCGCTGGCCAGCGTTCTGGTGGTGATTTCACTTAACCTGCTGGATCCGGTTTTGGATGCGATGGAGAAGCCGCAAGCGCAGCCCATGGCGCGGCTCCGGCGCAAAGGCGTTCAGGTGCTGAATCCGCATCCTGAATGTCTGGCTGAAATCACCATCGAGTATCCATACCTGCAGGAGCGCTACGAACAGTTTCGCGGCGGCATGAGCGATGCGCATTGCGTGGAGCGGCGCCGCGTTCAGTTGGCTGTGTTCCGCGACGCGGAGAAGACCTACGAAACCAACACCGGGGAACGCATGGCGCATTGGCAGCGGCGTCTGCTGGGGCGCTACACGCGGAACCTGGCGCTGGTGAATCGCGAACTGGCGGCGCGCATCTTTGATATCACAGTGGCTGCCCGCGCGGTGGTGGACGACAATTACGCGTGGGAAGTCTGGGAGGCTGCGAACCGCTACTCGCACCAAAAGGCCGAGAGCGACCTCATGACGGTGAAGATCTCCGGCGAAGAGGTTTGGCTCGATACCAAGAAGATGCGCTTACGCCGCCGTCTGCCGAGCAACAAGCGGCGTCTGCGTCCCGTGGGTCTGAAGCCTCGCAAGAAAGAAAAAGTGCCCGGCGAGTGGGCCACCCAGCTCAACGGCGCCAGCATCTGCTCGTATCCGCCCGAGGACCTGGTGATCGAAGACTACGGCCGCTTCTTGAAGAGAAAGGGCAAAAGCATTCTCTCCGAGGAGCGTGTGCGCACGGAGCCTTTTACCACGTCGCTTCTGGACGGAATCGATATCCGCGAGACCATTCGCAACTGGCACGAAGGGCGAATCTACGTCCGCAACTTCCAGAAAATTCATGGAGAAGTCGGCGCCGTTATCGTTATCTTCGACGAGGATCGCGACGAGCGCTACCCATACATGACCACCTGGCTGGGGGAGCATCAGAATGAATCGGACATGGCGTTTTATTCCACGCTCCCGTTCGACAACCTGGTGGGTCCGGGCATCGGTCGCGGCGAATACGGAGGCTTCCTGATGAGCCTGCCCGCACGGCGCATGTTCGATGTCTGGCAGGATCCGGACTACGATTTCGCCGAGAGCAAGCCTGAGAGGCTGTTACTCGCCGGCCTGGATTACTCGTTGCAGAAGTACGTGGTGTACGTGGCCGCAAAGCCGCCGCGCTCGGTATTCCGTAACATCGCCGCACGCTTCGGGCGCACCATCGTCTATATTCCGATCGGCCAGCTCTCACCGGTGACGCTGAAGAAAGTGCGCGTGGTACACGTGTTGGACGGGTACGACAAGCGCGGGATCGCCAAGGATTACATCTGGTGAATCGTGCGCCCCAGGCTACATCCTCGTCATGATCACATCTACCAGCTCTTTCACCGCCGCCGCGCTCTTGTTGAGCATCGCCTGCTCTTCGGCGGTCAGCTTGATCTGGTAGATCTGTTCGATGCCGCGCTCGCCTAGTTTCACCGGCACACCGACGTAGAGGCCGTTAATGCCGTACTCGCCTTCCAGGTACGCCGCGCAGGGGAGCACCTTCTTCTTGTCCTTCAGAATGGACTCCGCCATCTCCACGGCGGCTGCGGAGGGCGCGTAGTAGGCACTGCCGGTCTTGAGATATTTCACGATCTCGGCGCCGCCGTTTTGCGTGCGCTCCACGAGTCGCTGGATGGTTGCCTTGTCCATCAGTTCGCTGAGCGGAATGCCGGCCACATTGCTCAACCGGACCACCGGCACCATGGTGTCGCCATGGCCCCCCATCACCACGGCGGTGACATTCTCGACAGCCACTTGCAGTTCCTGCGCGATAAACGTGCGGAAACGCGCCGTATCAAGCACGCCGGCCATGCCAATCACGCGGTTCTTGCTGAACTTTGAAACCATGAATGCGGCCTGGCACATGGCATCCAGCGGATTGGTCACCACGATCAAGATGCAATTGGGCGAGTATTTCACGCATTGCTCGGTTGCCTGGCGCACCACGTCGAAGTTCGCCAGCAGCAGATCATCGCGGCTCATCCCCGGCTTGCGGGGAAAGCCTGCTGTGATGATTGCAAGGTCCGAGTTGGCGGTGGGCTCGTAGTCATTCGAGCCCGTCACCGTCACGTCGTAGCCTTGCACCGGGCCCGATTGCAAGAGGTCCAGCGCCTTGCCCTGCGGCACTCCTTCCACCACATCCACCAGCACAACATCCGCCAGTTCCTTATCTGCGATGCGCAGCGCGCAATTCGCGCCGACGTTACCGGCGCCCACTACCGTTACTTTTCTACGCAATGGAATTCACTCCTTGAGATATCAGTCGTTGTCTACTTCTTCGCCAGCGCTTTGATCTCGTTGGGAAGATCGAACCGGTCTTTGGGCATGTCGATGTTGTAATCGATTTGGCCGATGGTAATCTCGAACTCCTGCCCCAGCGCCTTACTTCGGGTCTTGTGAGCCGACAGTATCCCGTTCTGCTCTTTGTAATCGCTGAACACCGTCTCGCTGGGAATTTCGCCCATCTGGCTAACCAGGGTCACGGTCATCTTCACCAACAGATTGTTCTTCTTGTCATAGTACTGCGTCTGTGGTTTGCCTTCGTTCGGCGTCAGCACCACTTTGTAGCAGGCCGCGCCATCCACATTCTCGATGCCGGCGGTTTCCGCGCTCTTGTACATCTTGCGCCATAGCAGGGGCTCGCGCAGCGTGGCCTGCCGCAGACTGAGTGCTCGCTCTTCGCCTTCCTTGATGTGCGGGCCCTGTAGCGCGGAGAGCATCCACGCGGTCTCGCCGTCGGTGCCATCCTCGATGGCGCCGATATTTTCCAGATCCACCCGCATGTACATCTTGTTTGGCTCGGCCCGGTAGAGGGTCATCGATCCCTTGACGCCTTTGCCCACGAATTCGAAAGTGCCCGTCGACTTCTCATTGTGAACCTTTTCGTACG
>Ga0335079_10010285_pt1 | contig 10653 bp, 3 predicted proteins | sample Lox_Sample_33_FD_206719 | JGI IMG/M metagenome (GOLD analysis project Ga0335079, IMG submission 206719) | Soil microbial communities from Loxahatchee National Wildlife Refuge, Florida, United States - Lox_Sample_3.3 | ecosystem: Environmental > Terrestrial > Soil > Wetlands | place: USA: Florida... | reverse complement strand
CGTGGGATCGTGGGCCGACGTCGCGCCTCCCCCCGGGTCGGGGGTCGAGGGAGGGTCTGCTCACGCCCGGCGGCCGCCTGCTTTGTCCGCCGCGTCGCCGGTTGGTCCCCAGCGCGACGGCGCGCCGCTCGCCGCACGGAGCTACACGCTCGCCACTCCCACCCGGGCCGACTGGGCGGTCCTCACGTACACCGGCGACGTCGATGCGGTCGGCACGCTGGTCGGGTACGCCCGGACCGCGCTCGATCCGCTGGCGACGATCCGGGCGATGGTCGACGCCACGGTGTCCGGACTGGACGCCGATCGCACGTCCGACGTGCCTGACCGCGTCCTCATCGGCCCGGCGTTCAGCACCCCCGCGTACAGCCGGGTGGCCGCCCTCTCGATCGAGTACCTCGTCCCTGGCGCCGCCGATGTCCCAGGCGACACGTTGGGCCTCCTCGAAGCCAACCAGTCCTTCGTCGAGGCGCTGCTGGCGGGGATGAACCACGAGCTCTGGCGGGAGTTCGTGTGGCGGGAGTTCCCGGCGCAGCCGACCGACACGTGGCTGACGCACTTCTGGGACGGTGCCGCCCCCGACATCGATCCGATCGCATCGTGGACGGCGCGCGCCGGGCTCGGGGCGAACGCGCCCAGCCTCCCTGCGCCTGCCAGCCTCGTGATGCTCATTCGCAGCGTGGTCCTGCAACGCTACCCCGACCTCCGGGTCTATGCCGTCCCGGCCCGATGGCAGGGCACAGTCCGCGTCGAAGGGATATCGCCCCTGATCAAGACGCCGGTGTTCGTCGCCCGGCTGGCGCCGGATGTCGCCGCGTTCGGGTTCGACCTCGACCAGGCCACGGCGCGTGGCACGACGCATCCGGCGGACGGGACGCCCGGATGGTTCTTCGTGCTCGAGCAGGTGCCCAGCGCGCCGCGATTCGGGCTCGACGCGCCGAGGAACGTCGGTGACGATGCGCTGACCAGCTGGGACGGGCTGTCGTGGTCGCATCTCGCCGACAACGGCGGTCCGCTGCCCGACTTCATCGATGTCACCGGCCCGTCCTCCGTCGTCACGGCGGGGCCGCTGCCCGGCAACGGGCCGACCCATACGGACCTCGACGCGTGGGGCGAGGACGCCGCGGCAATGGCACGGATCACGTTTCAACGCCCGGTGCGGATGCTGGTCCATGCCAGCGCGATGCTGCCGCCGGTCCAGCCGTCCGGGCACGGGGCCGGATGACCCCTCCGACGCCCCGGCCCACGCCCAGTCCGTTGCGGCCCGCCCCGAAGCGCATCGAGCGGCGCGGGCCGCGAGGAATGGGCGTTTGGTACTCGGTCATGGAGCAGGCGGCGGCGGGAGGCGTTCCGGGCGCACCGGACCCGATCTCGATCGACATCCCCGACGCCGTCCTCGAGGGGCTGCCGTTCGCGAGCCTCGACCCTGACCTCCCGCTGCTCCTGCTGCCGGTTGGGCTCGAGACGCGCCTCGTGCTCGACGCCGATCCGCCGGAGCTGCGGATCCGGATCTATCCGGACCAGGTGCACATCGACTCCGGCGTCGGTGGTGGTGCGGACTCGGCCGACCGGAGCTCGCGTGCGCGGCCGGTGCTGCTGCCGGGGCAGTGGCTCGCGCTCGGCTACGCGGGCGGCACGGAGATCTTCCGGCAGGCGAGCGCCCCGGTGGCCAGCGACCTGCGCGTGGGGCCCGACCCGCAGGCAGCAGTGAGTGATGTGCTCGGCGGCGATATGACGATCGACGACGGCCTGGCGTGGATGGTCGACTACGACAGGGCAGTCGACGCCGGCATGGCGATCACCGTTCCGCTCTCGCCCGCCGCCGCCGGCCAAGCGTCAGACAAGATCGATCTGATGCTCGTCGTCGGGCTCCATTCGGGGTCGCCGCTGGCGCTCGCTGAGGAGCTCGCCCGCCTGCTGGCCGTGCACGCCGTCTCGACCGGCCTGTCCTTCATCCCGCAGGGGACGCCGACGAATACGACGTCCTCGACGGTGGCCGGTGCTGCGCCTCGTGGCGCCGGTGTGTCCAGTGCCCGCTCGTCGCACTCGAATGGCGGCCCGTCCGACATCTCCGACGACGATGCCGCCGGCCGCACGGCGGGCGTCCTGGGGCTGCCTGATGTCGACCCGCTGAGAGCCATGCCCCACGGCACCGACACGCACGTCCTGTGGGCGCGGTGGATGCGGGAGGCGATGTTCCAGGCCGTGTTCGGAACGCTCGCCGGAGGCCTCCTCGGCGTGTCCGGGTCCCCGGGGGTCGACCCGGCGGTGACCGCCCGGCTGCGGGCGTGGTTCGTCGATCGCGTCAGCGGTGGCGCACCGGTGGCCACGCTCCGAATCGGCTCGCAGCCGTACGGCATCCTGCCCGTTCGGCCCGCCCTCACCGACCCCGATCCGTCGACGGTCGCCGGCCAGGTCGAGCGCGTCGTCGCGCTCCTGGCCGACGCATGGCGGCGCTCGCTCGAGCTCTTGCCGTCACCGGATTTCACAGATCCGGACGCCCACCCCTCCGACACGGTCGGCGCGATCCTCGCGCAGCAACCCCACCCGGCCCGCCTGTTCGTGCGCCACCTCGACGATTACGTCGACGGCGAGGCGCCCGATTCGATCCAGGCCCAGTACGCGGCGCAGCTGGCGAGGATGACGGCCGCCACGCAGCCGAACAGCAACGACCCCGGTGTGGACGCCGCCGGCTTCTACTACGCCGACCTCCTCGCCAGCGAATACCCCGACGGGTTCATCTCGATCGACGACCAGGTCGACCTGTGGACCCTCGTGCAAAGCAATGTCCAGAACTTCCAGACGGGCAGCACCCGCGACAAGGGGCTCGAGTTCGTGCAGGAGGTCCTCGACACGCTCGGCAATTTCGAGGAGCGCCAGCGCCCGCTGCGCTGGCTCGGGCTCGAGCGCTTCGCGGGCATCCTGGGCGAGGCCGAGGACGACACGACACTCATCGCGGCCTTGCTCAGCGCCTCGGCGACCGAGTGGCCGGATGCCGGGCTCGTGCAATCGGCCAGTGCGGGGAAGCGCCAGAGCGCGGCGGCGTACCTGGCCGATCTGGCGGACCGGTTCTCGCGGCGCGAGCCGAAATCGCTGCTCGGGGGGCGCCTCCCCGAATCGGAGCTGTCCCGGACCATCTCCCCGAAGCCGCTGCTCTACCAGCTGCTCGACGCGACGCTCGGCGAGGTGCCACCCGACCCGACCGTCGAGTCCGCCGTCACCGACGCCCTGCAGGGACTCGCGACCGTCGATCCGGACACGCTGGCGTGGCTGCTGCAGGAGACGCTCGGGCTGGGGGCCCATCGGCTCGACGCGTGGGCCACGTCGCTGGCCTCGGAGCGGTTAGACCGGGTCCGCGATGCCCATCCCGGCGGCGTCCAGGTCGGCGCGTTCGCGTGGGTGACCACGCTCGAGCCGCGCGCCGCCCCGCGGGACAGCGGAGGCTTCATCCACGCATCGTCGATGGCGCACGCCACGACCGCGGCGCTGCTGCGGTCGGGATGGGAGACGATGAGCGCCGACGATACCTCCGACGCGGCATCGCCGGCCGCCGTCGACCTGCGCTCGGACCGGATCCGGACGGCCCTCTGGCTGTCCGAGGGAATCCGGCACGGGCAGCCGCTCGGCGACCTGCTCGGCTATCGCTTCGAGCGCTCGCTCCACGACCAGCACGCTGACGATCAGATCCAGCCAATCCGGTTGGCGGTGCTCGCCGCGAGTGGGCGGCCGAATGCCCGCGCCGATACCCCGGTCGACGGGATCGCGCTGCTGGAGCTCTCCCGCGCTGACGGCCTGGGCACACCGGAGCCAGCGGTCGTGTCCGCTCTGGCCGACCTCGACGCGGCGTTCGACGCCTTCGGGGATGTTGGGCTGTTCGAGGCCACGCACCAGCTCGCCGCCGGCAACGACGAGCGGGCGACCGCCGTCCTGAACGCGATCGGGACGGGGGCGAATCCGCCGCCGGAATTCCGGGCGCCGCTCACGGACCGGTCGGCTGTTGCTGTCGAGCATCGCGTCCTCGTTCTGCTTGACCCTGACGCTCCGGCGCCGGGGAATGGCTGGGTCCCAGGGGTCCGGGATGCGATCGCTCCCGCGCTGGAGAGCTGGGTCGCGTCGCTGTTGCCAACGCCCTCCGACGTGCACTTCAGCGTCCTTCTAGGCCCGAATACGCGGCCGCTGACGCTGGCCGACCTGAGGCTGTCGGCGCTCGACGCGATCCACCTTGTTGGGGAGGATCCGACGGTCGGTGCTGCGCCGATCGCCACGCTCGCCGCGGCCGCGCTGGACAGCGCGGTTGCCGTCACGGTCGAGCCGGCGGGTGCCGATCCGGGTGCGGTGAGCCTCGCCGACTTCGGCGTGCTCGCCATCGAGATCCGGCGGCTGATCGGGGCGCTGGGCCCGGCCGACGCGCGTGACATTCGACCGGCAGCTGCCGCCGGCGACGCCGGACTCGACGTGGGGGCGGAGCTCGATGCGGTCGACGGGGTAATCGGCGCCGTGCAGCAGCGCGCCGCTGTATTGGATGGCTCTTCGTCGCCCGACGTGGAGACCGAGGCGGTCGGGTTCTTGGCTCGTGTCGGGATCAGCACCGGAGGAGCGCCCGGGGATGCCGACGCGACCGCCGCCCTGCGGGCGATCGTCGACCGTCGGATGGCGAACGTCGACGCCGTGACGGTCGACGCCGCCGATCGTCAGGACGACCTCGAGGCGCGGCTCGCGATCGTCCTCGGCCGCGGGCTGCCCCCGCTGGGGCGGTTCGTCGTCGCGGGCGCTTCCGCGGCTGACGGGGCGGCGCCCGGACCTGTCGTCGACATGGGTGCGGGGCCGGCCGACGCGACTCCGGACGTGCTCGACGAATGGCTCGACGCGGTCGGACGTGTCCGCGGTGGCGTCGGTGACCTGGCGAGGGTGGGGTTGCTGAGCCAGCTGCTCGGCGGCGCCGGACTCAAACTTTGTGCGGGTCAGGACCCGTTGTGGGACGGCGAGAACTGGGCCGGCATGTCGCGGCCCGCGGGCACTGGTCGCCTGTCGGTCGTGACCGCTTGTGGGCCCGGCACGTTGCCGGGTGTGGGCGACGCCGCCTGCGGTCTCGTCGTCGACCGGTGGTCCGAGCCGATCCCGTCCCGGGATCAGACGACTGGCGTGACGTTCCAGTTCGACGCGCCGGGGAGCCGGCCGCCGCAGTCCTGGCTGCTCGCGGTGACGCCTGACGGGCAGCCGTGGAACCTGGCGGTGGTCGTGCAGACGCTGCTCGAGACGCTCGAGTGGGCGGGGCTCCGCACCGTGGGTCCGGAGGACCTCGTCGACTATGGACGGTCGATCCCGACGACGTTCGTGCCCGGCGAGATCGCCGCCTGGCCGGAGGAGGAGTGACGGTGCGCTGGGACCGCGTCGAGAGCGCTGCCCGCACCGTCTCGCTGACCGGCGGGCTGGAGGCGCGGATCGCAGACCCGCTGTGGATGCTCGCCCGGCAGTGGCAGCTATGGGAGTTCAAGGGCGACGACGCGGGCCAGCCCATTGCTGTGCGCGCTTCGGCGCGAGTCGTGGGCTTGGGCGCGATCGCCGCTGCAGACGGCGATCGGGTTCGGCCGCTGCCGAGCGGGCGTCCGCTCGAAGCCGTGGTTGAGGCGGCGGCCGGACCCGATTTCGGTGCCGCCGGGCTGTTCGCCGCGGCGCGAGCGGGCCGGCGGCTGTCGCGCGTGTTGGAGGAAGCGGGTCTCGGTGCCGGTGCGGATGCGCTGCGTGGCGCCTTCACGCTCGAGCTACCGGACAGGCTCGTCGCGCTGGGCGCGCATGGGGCCGCGGCGGCCTCGGTGATCGCTCGCTTCGGGCTTGATGGGCGGGCTGTTGCCGCCGCGACCACGTCGCAGGTCAATGACGTGCTCGGGGCGGGGTTGAGCGCGGCGGATGTCGATCGGGCGTCGGCGATCGTCGACGATTGGCGGGAGTGGTATTTGGATCGGGACGGAGATACGGATTCGCCGGCGTGGGACGCGGAGCGGCTCGAGTACCGCTTCGCCGCGTTCGCCGGTGCGCCGAAGGATGGCTCTCGCGACGGTGACAAGGGAGATCGCAATGGGTCCGACACGCCGCTTGTACTGAGCGCGCCCGAGCACGACGGCGGCCATCTCGACTGGTACTCGTTCGACGTTGCCCAGGGAGCATCAGTGAACGGCGCCCCGCGGGTGTTGGCGACGCTCCCCACCCTCGTCCGCTACTCGGGCATGCCGGCGTCGCGGTGGTGGGAGCTCGAGGACGCTGATGTCAACTTCGGCGACCTCGACGCCGGACCGTCCGATCTGCCACGTCTGATGCTCGCAAACTTCGCCACCGAGTACGGACGCGACTGGTTCGTGTTCCCGCTCGCGCTTCCCGTCGGAACCCTGACGGAGGTCGAGACGCTCGAGGTGATCGACACGTTCGGCGATCGCCATCCGATCCGGTCGACGGCGCTCCTCGACACGACTACTGGTGGCGGCGGTCATGATCGTCCCTGGCGGTTCTGCGAGCTCACCGGGGACCGCGTGAGCGACACTCATCCGTCGCCGTGGCTGCTCGTCGCACCGACTCTGGTTGCCGATGTCAACGGACCGGCGCTGGAGCAGGTTGAGTTAGCCCGCGACGAGGGCGCCAATCTGGGCTGGGCCATCGAGCGATCGGTCGAGGGTCCGCTCGGCCAGGCGGTCGAAAGAGCTGCCGCCTGGTACGCGGCTAACGCGCCGGCGCCGGCGGAGCCAGCCGCCGGCGCCGGCTCCACGAAGGCCCGCACGTATACGTCCCAGGCCTGGCGCTACCGGCTCGAGGGACCCGCGCCACCGTGGTGGATGCCCCTGCTCCCCGAACCGATCGCGGATAGCGCGCAGGTGCGCCTGCGCCGCGGCCGCATGAGCGCCTGGGACCTGCTCCGCGACGGACCCCCCGCCGCCCAGGTCGGACCCCAGGGCACCTTCCTCGACCCACGCGCCCCCGCCCGCTTCGACGACCAGGAGGTCCAGCGCGCTGGCGTCACCCTCGAACGCCGCTGGCAGATCGGCCGCTGGCACGACGGCTCCCTCCACGTCTGGCTCCAACGCCGCAAGCACACCGGACGCGGCGAACGCTCTAGTGGCATGCGCTGGGACCTGCTCCAATCGACGGACGACGCTCCGCCTCCGCCGACGGGAAGCGGCTGACCGCGGTGCCATCAGCTGACCATTACCGCCGCCTACCGGTGATCCTGGCGTCATCTGGGCCAACGTGGCTCATACCCGACCCGCGTACCGACAGACGCCCCAACCGGTGCGCGGGCGTCGGGGCCATCCGACTCCGAGCACGCCCGGGCGTCGGACCGTGTGTCCCGCACGGCGTCGGCAGGAACCCTTGTAATCGCCAGACTCGTGAATCCCCGGAGCGCTGGCCGGTCGATCCGACGATCGCTGGGACTCAGCTTTCACCCTGCGGCGTGTACGCGCAACCACGTGTGCCTGGAGCGATGCGCAGCCGCGCATTCATGCGGCCCGAGGTCTCTTGGCCACGATCGGCAGCGCGCTGTTGTTCGCCAGACTCGTCGCCAGCAGGGAGGCTCGCGACCGTCGAGGCGGCGCACCTGCTCGCTACGATGGCAGGGCCCGTGGAGGCGATCGCCGGCCACCGGTACTGTGGCGGCGCCACAATTCCGGAGGTCACCGATGAGAGGGGCCCGACTGCTCCTCGGTCATGGCGCTGCGCAAGCAGGCGCCACCCGCGAGCTCGCTGTCGGAGTGGACGAATCTCACAACACCGGTGAGGCCGATCTCTCTCTGATGCTTCTCGCGGTTGCGGAAGGCGTGCCCGACGACGACGTCCGACTCGGCGCCGGTCGGCAGAGTTGTACGGGTCGTAGGACAGGACGGTGTCGACGGAAGCGCGATCAGTCGCTGCTGGCGGCTTGGTTATGGATGCTGGCCCAGGAACCTGATGTCGATGCGGCGAGGGTCCCAAAGGTGACTGGGGCGTCCGTCCGCCGTCATCGCCGGCGCGACCGTAACCGACTGGACGGTGTCGGTGATCAGCCGTCGCCAGGCCGCTAAGCGCTTCGCGGGTTCGCGCAGCTTGTCGATGTCCTCAGGACCGATGACATCGCTCTCGCCCCCATCGCCGAGTCGAGCCCGGACGGCGTGCGCGTCATCGAGTGCCTTGGTCCTCTTCTCCAGGGTCTCCTGGCTCGCGGGTCGGCCCAACAAGCCAAGCTCGCCGAGCTGGCGGATGGTGTTATCGAGACCGGCGTTGGCGCGTTCGATCGCCTCGTCCGCCTCGCGGATCTGCCGCTTGCGCGACGCGCGTCCGTGCACCCCGGCGGTGGCCGAGTACGCCCGGACCGCGTCCAGCACCATCGCCTCGACCCGGTCGGCCTTGACCGCCGTTCGTCGCCGGCACCGGTTCGCGCTCGTGTCGCCGCACCGGTAGCTGCCGGTGTAGCTGTTGATCACCATCCGCGAGCCGCACGTCCCGCAGCGCAGCACACCGAGGCGGGCCAACGGCCGCTCAGACTTGGCCTGGCGCCCGCGCGAGACCGTCCGCCGGTGCACGCGCTCGAAAAGGGCGCGATCCTTGATGATCGGCCCGTGGGCGTTGAGGTTGTGCAGCTCGCCGAAGTGGATCTCCCCCAGATACATCCGCGAGCGCAGCATCCAGGCCACACCGGAGAGCGCGCGCTCGATCCCGTTCTCGGCCAGCCACGCCTGGATCTCCACCAGCGACGCCCCGCGATCACGGCGCTTGAACGCCTGCACCACGACCTTCGCGGCCGCCGGCTCGACCACCAGCACGCCGTCCTCGCCGCGCGCATACCCCACCGGGACCTTCGGGTGCGGGTAGACACCCCGCGCCACCGCGCGCGCCTGAGCCGCCGTGACCTTCTCGCCCGTGATCTCGGCAAAATGTTGGAACACCGAGCCGAGCATGTTCGTCGACAGGCGCTGCGCCGCCGCGCCGTTCGTGAGCTTGCCGTGATCGAGCGCGAAGATCTCCCCGCCCGCCCGCTCCACCCGCTCGATCACCTCCAGCTGCACCTTCAGCGAGCGCACCAGCCGATCGAAATACGCCACCACAAGCTGATCGGCCCGGCCCGCCTCGATCATCTCGATCGCCGCCAACAAACCCGGCCGCTTGGACAGCGGCAGCTTCCCGCTCACGTCGATCTCGGGAATCGGCGAGGCCACCAGCCGCTCACCACGCTCCTTAGCCCACCGTGTGGCGGCCTCGATCTGCACCTCGGGCGAGTGAAAGTGCTCGTCCTCCCGGTCGCCCTTCTCGCTCACGCGGACGACCACGACATCTCTGGGCTTCGCCATGCGACCCCTCTCGACCGGCGGCTAACGCCTTTGACGCGCGTAGGACCCGACCGGCGAGAAGGCACACGCCGTGAAGCGCCGCTACCAGGAAGTCTGCCGAGGATGCGGCGGCCCGACCACGGCGCGCGCAACCGCAAGGGCAACGCCTACCCGTTCTGTACGCGCTGCCATCCGGGGCGCGATCGCAGCGACCCGCACGCGCGAGTGGGTGCGCGACGCGATGCGCGAATGGCGGCTCCGGTATGGCAGGCCACCGTCGTCGACCGACTGGTCTCGCGCGAACGCCCGCAGACGCGGCGGCGAACCACTCGAGCGATTTCAGGCGCGAGACTGGCCTGCCCTTCGACCGTGATCGGCATCTACGGGTCCTGGTCTGCGGTTCGCGCGGATGCGTTCCCCGACGCCTGAGGAAAAGTGTCGGGGCCATCGGCCGAGACGCCCGGTACCGACCAAACGAGGTGCCCGGCCGGCATTCGCAGCGGAACCACGCAGCCAACCGGGACACGGCGAGGCTCGAAGACTGGCACGAGCTGCCATCGCCAACATGGCCGACGGCCAGAATAGCCGAATAGGGCCTGTTTGCAGGCAGAAAATGAGATCTGCACCGCCAGCCTGGCTGCTTGCCATGCGGAAGGTCGAGGGGTCCGAAACCAGATCGAAGCGCTCTGATTGTTGGCAAGCCTCGTGCCATACGCTCTCGAGGCAACCGCAGGCCGCTCGCGTCAGGGGGTCGCATCTTCCGACTTGCAGGGCGCCAACGCCGGACGTTGCCGACGTCCAAGTCAAGTCGTAATTTGGTGGTGTAACGCCTCGTCGGTAGTAGTAGTTGTGGTGCTGTTGGTAACCCGAAGGGTTATCAACAGGCCGTTGACGTTTTCCGCGCGCGCACGCGCGAGGCGGCGTCAGGCGGCCGCTTGGAGCTCGGCGATCACCCCCTCGGCTGCGTCGGGCGCCGGGTTGTCGCTGAGGACGAGCGCGAGCGACTCTTCTGAGAGGTAGCGGCGACTGACCAGCCACTCGTCGTTCTGCTCGATAAGCACCGCGCCGGCCAGCCGGATCGCGGAGGCATCGTTGGGGAAGATCCCAACGACGTCGGAGCGGCGGCCGATCTCGCGGTTGACGCGCTCCAGCGGGTTGGTCGAGCGTAGCTTGGACCAATGTGCGTCGGGGAACCGGTAGAACGCCAGCCGGTCCTCCTCGGCCTGCTCGAGCAGCTCTGCGACCTTTGGCGCCGGGTCCGCAAGCCGTTCGATCACCTGTCCGCACCGCTCGCGCGCCTGCTCGTAGCCTTCGGCGTTGAAGATCTCCCGCAAGGCGGCGGACACCATCCCGCGCTGGCTTGCGC
>Ga0335079_10010284_pt1 | contig 10653 bp, 9 predicted proteins | sample Lox_Sample_33_FD_206719 | JGI IMG/M metagenome (GOLD analysis project Ga0335079, IMG submission 206719) | Soil microbial communities from Loxahatchee National Wildlife Refuge, Florida, United States - Lox_Sample_3.3 | ecosystem: Environmental > Terrestrial > Soil > Wetlands | place: USA: Florida... | reverse complement strand
CGCTTTTCACTTTCGCGCAGCGCGCGTTCACTGTGCGCCAGCCGAACGGCGGTCTGGCCAAGTTCGTGTGCGAGCTGCTTCACTTCGCTGGATTCATGATGAACTGTTTTGCCAGGCAGGCCGAGACCGAACAGCCGGGCGTTGCGCTCCAGAGCCCGAATCTGGCCGGAAATGGTTCCTGCCAGCATCAGCCCGGCGAGCATCTGAAAAAACAGCGCCACGATCGCAATCTCGATCAAAACCGTAAAAAGACGCCAGCGTGCGCTCTCGGCGCTTCGCACGCAAGCCTCCAGCAGGCGCTCTTCTTCCATCTGCATGGCGGCCAGTTTGACTCGCACGCGTTCGCCGCCCATGCTCGCAGGGCCGCCGGATTTCTGGTGACCGGCCGACAGGGCCGCCAGTTCGTTTTCCACGATGCCGCGGATCTCGCTGGCACGCCGGGCCTGCGCGGGATTGTCGCCAACCATCGCTGCCAGTTGCTCGACGAATGACCGGAGTATTTCGCTCGATTCCGAGTACCGCGCCAAAGCAGAGGGCTCACCCACCACGAAATGCTCGCGCGCCGCAGCCTCGGTGTCCAGCAGCCGGATTAGAGTTTCTTGAATGTGGCTGCAAACCTTCTGCGCTTGTTCGACCGCAGTGCGTGCCTGCTGCTCGTTTTGGTGGGCGTGGGAAATCGCGGCGGTGGCGGCGACGAGGATAGGAAGCGGAATCAACAGCAAGGCGAGGGCTTTGATGCGGAGAGGCCGGTTGGCCCAATATCGGTTGAGAGAAGCGATGAAACGCACGGGCATGGCAGGCGAGGCGACGCGACTTCTTCATGCTAGAAACTGCTATTTGTGCCAGTCAATATTTCTTTGGTTATCGGAAGTTACCGGAAGGGAGTAACTTCATATAGGCCAAGTTATAAGTAGTTTTAGGTTTTCACCCGGACCGTAACGGTAAAATGCACAGGTTTTACTTGTTACGGCGTAACTGCGAACCTAACATGGATTCGCGGCAGGGCCCGCCGTGGATCTTAGAACTACGAGTATTTTGGCTTCCACGGTTGCTTGAAAACAGTCGACACATGATGCGCACCCGAACACCTTCGGAAGCAATCCCTGTGCTCCACGAGTCCGACGTCCTAACACCGGGAAACTCGCCTGAATTCGACGGTTCGTTTCGCGAATTATTCGAGTTTGCCCCCGTCGCGTATCACGAGATCGATGCCGAAGGCAATCTGCGGCGGGCGAATCATACCGAATGCCGCATGCTGGGTTACACGGCCGCGGAGATGATCGGCAGGCCCGTGTGGGATTTTGTTGCGTCCGACCAGAAGCAGCAGTGCCGTCAGACCATTGAGCGCCGGGTAGCAGGCGAGGAGATACTCACGGCGTTTGAGTGCGACTTTCTCCGCCGCGATGGCGGCTATCTCATTCTTGAGATCTATGACAGCCTGATCCAGAACAGCTCCGGTGAAATTACGGGAATCCGTTCGGTGCTGCTCGACGTTACCGACCGCCGGCTGGCCGAGCAGTTACTCGCCAATGAAGTCACTGAGAGGGAGCGCCTGACGGTGGCGTTGCGGCGTTCCAAGGAGGAAGCCGAGAAGGCGAACCGGGCGAAGAGCGAGTTTCTATCGCGCATGAGCCACGAGCTGCGCACGCCGCTGAATGCCATTCTGGGATTCGCGCAGTTACTGGAAATGGCCGCGCTCGATCGCAATCAGCGGGAATCGGTGGCGCAAATCCTCAAAGCGGGACAGCACCTGCTCGGGTTGATCAACGAGGTTCTCGAGATCTCGCGCATCGAGGCCGGGCGTCTCTCCATCTCTCCAGAAGCGGTCTTAATTACCAACGCCGTGCAGGAAGTGCTGGACCTGTTAAACCCTATTGCCACGCGCCGCAACGTGCTGGTCCTCGATGAAATGCCGAAGAACCGGCGGGCCCACGTCCTGGCGGACCAACAGCGGCTTAAGCAGGTGCTGCTGAACGTGATCTCGAACGCCATTAAATACAACTGCGACGCGGGAACGGTGACCGTCTCCTCGGAAGAAATCGACGGGAAGCGGCTGCGAGTGAAAGTGCGGGACACGGGGCCGGGCATTAAGATCGAGCAGCGAGACAAGTTGTTCACCCCCTTCGAGCGGCTGGGCGCCGAACAGACCGGCGTGGAGGGCACCGGGCTGGGCCTGGCGCTATCCAAGCGGCTGATCGAAATGATGAAGGGCTCTATTGGCGTGGAGAACAATCCGGAACGCGGCGCCACCTTCTGGCTGGAATTGCCGCTGGTACACGATCCGGTTTCGCAACTTGAAACGGTTCTACCCGAAACGCCGGTTGTCGCGCCGCCCGTTTCTCATCAGCGGGAGCGTATCGTGCTCTACGTTGAGGACAATCTTTCCAACATTACTCTGATCGAGCACATCATGGTGCAACGGCCGCATGTCAAGCTGGTGGCGGCTATGCAGGGCCGCCTGGGCCTGGATCTGGCCCGCGAGCACCGGCCCGATCTCATCCTGCTGGATCTGCATCTTCCCGATATTGGCGGCGAAGAAGTGCTGCAAGGCGTGCGCGAAATGCCGGCCTTGCGGAACACTCCGGTGATCGTGATCAGCGCCGATGCCACACGGGGCCGCATTGAACGGCTGCTCTCCATGGGAGTGGTGGACTATCTTTCCAAGCCTCTCGACATCAAAAGATTCCTGCAACTGCTGGACACGACTCTGCACGAAATGGACAACCCAAAATGATCAAAGAAGACACTCTGAAGAACGCCCGCATCCTGGTAGTCGACGACCAGGAGGCCAATGTCATGCTGCTCGAACGCCTGCTCGCCGCCTCCGGCTACACCAATGTCATGAGCACCATGGACCCGCGGCAAGTGCTGCTCATCTTCGGCAAGTTCCAGCCAGACCTGATCCTGCTGGATCTGAACATGCCCCACCTGGACGGTTTTTCAGTGATGCAGCAGATCGGCCCGCGCGTGCCCGAGGGCGACTACCTGCCAATTCTGGTTCTTACCGCAGACGCCACCGCGGAGACCAAGCAGAAAGCCCTCACCATGGGCGCCAAGGATTTTCTGACCAAGCCGCTGGACGCAACCGAAGTGGCGCTGCGCATCCGCAATCTGCTGCAGACGCGCTATCTGCAGAAACAGGTGCAGAACCAGATGGAGCTTCTGGAGGAACAGGTGCAAGACAAGACGCGCGAGCTCGAAGCAGCGCGCGTGGAGATCCTGCACAGACTGGCGAAGGCCGCCGAGTACCGTGACGATCCGACCGGCGAGCATCCCAAGCGTGTAGGCGAACTGGCGGGGATTCTGGCCCGCGCCGCCGGCATGCCGAAAGCACAAGTGGAACTGATCCGGCTGGCCGCGCCTCTGCACGATGTGGGCAAGATCGGCGTGCCGGACGCGATCCTGCGCAAGCCCGCGCGCCTTACGTCGGATGAGTTCGAACAGGTCAAGCAGCACACCTCGCTGGGAGCGCGGCTTCTTTCGGGCTCGCAGCTGCCGCTGCTGCAACTGGCCGAGGAAATCGCCCTCTATCATCACGAGCGCTGGGATGGCACCGGTTACGCCAGCCTGGGCGAGCAGGCCATACCGATGGCCGCGCGCATCGTGGCGATTGCCGATACGTTCGACGTGATGACCCACGACCGCCCGTACCGCGCCGCGGTTTCCAAAGAGGACGCTCTGGCGGAAGTTTCCCGGCAGAGCGGCAAGCAGTTCGATCCACGTCTGGTGGAAGCTTTTCTGAAGTGGCACAAGAAGCAGGATCTCCCAAAACGTCTGCGCGAAACCATCCTGGCCAGCTAAGCGTTTGCGGGCAGAAACGAGGAACGGACTTGATCGGCCATGGAACCACCGAAACGCCGGCGTTTCATCGCGATCCTTCCGCGCTGGGCGCAGGTCTAACCGCGGAATTGGTGCAGCGGCAGTTGCAGCAGATTCTCCATAGCCCGATTTTCTCTCGGTCGAAGGAACTCTGCCGCTTCCTGCGGTTCGCAGTGGATCAGAAGCTGCGGAACCGTTCCGTCCGCCTGAAGGAATACCTGATCGGGGTGACCGTTTTCCAACGTGGCGAGACGTTTAACCCTGGCACCGATCCGATCGTACGCGTGCAAGCACGGCGGCTGCGTTCCAAGCTGACCCTCTATTATGCAACCGAGGGCCGCGAAGACTCCGTGGTCATTGAACTACCCTCCGGGGGATACGTCCCCATTTTTCGCTTGCGGACGGGGGCACAACCCGAAGCCGACCCGATTCCGGGGCGGTTGGAAGACACGCCGGCTGAAAGGCGCCGATCGGTAGTGGTTTTGCCGTTCGTCAACATCGGGCCAGCCGAGAACGAAAGGTTCAGTGATGGCCTGACCGACGAGCTGATCCACGTACTCTCCAAAAGCGGCGACCTGAGAGTTGTCGCGCGCACTTCGGCATTTCACTTCAAAGGCAAGACGGACGATATTCGCAGCATCGGCGAACAGTTGGGAGTGGATGCGTTGGTGGAAGGCACGGTGCGATCGCACGGCAACCAACTGCGCGTTTCCGCCGGATTGATCGATGTGGCGGACGGCGCGCTGCTTTGGTCGGGAGTCTACGAGCAGACCGCGGATGAGATGTTTGCCGTCCAGGAGGACATTTCCGAGCGGATCGCCCAAAGGATAGAAGCGCAGCTTATCCACAAACCGCAGGTCGGCTCACCTCTCGAAGTGCCTGCGTGAGTGCCATCCACGTTGTACCGTCACTTCTTCAGTAATTTGAAAGCGTGGTTCCACGAGTTCGTGCGGGCGCCATAGAGCACCCACAGAACACACATGGGCTCGAGAAGGCGGGCCCCTTCGATGCCGCCCATATCGATGGTGTTCCAGCCGAACGCGGTCAGGATGCTGGTCACGCTGGTTTTCGCCGCGGCGTCGTTGCCACAGATAAACATATCCGGCGGGCCTCCTGGAATTTGAGGCTTCACAAAATGCGCGTAGCCCACGGTGTTAAAAGCCTTGACCACGCGTGCCTGCGGCGCCCAGCGCTGCACCTGTTCGCCGCCGGAGTCCGTATGGCCGAGCGCCAGTGCGGGCGGCGCGCCGGGAGCGAATACCAGCGGATTGGTGGCATCAATGAGCACCTTACCGGCCAGGTTCTGGGCGCCCGCCAGGTTCAGCGCGCTCTGCGTACCGCTCCACAGCGTAGCCAGCACCCCCAGCTCGGCAAAGCGCGCGGCGTCGGCAAACGTGCCTGCGGACGCGAGAGCGCCAACCTCGGAGGCCCACGCCCTGGCTTTTTCGTTGTTGGCATCACGAGAGCCCATCTTCACCTCGTGGCCCAGCATCGCAAAACCTCTTCCCAGAGCGCGCCCGACATCGCCTGTGCCAAAAATCCCGATTCGCATGATTGGCTCCTTCGATCAGGGTCGCACGGTTAGTTTCATTACGCCACGCTGCACGGCCATGAAACGGACCAGCCGGGAGACTCACTATCCTCTTGGAGAACGGGTTTATGCAAGCGCAGACTGCCAGAGCCGTGTCCAGCGAGCCAGTCAGTTTCATTCATCAGACCAGAGATGGGTTGGTCCATCTGCTGGTCAAGGCGTCAAAATCGGGCTGGGTGGCGCTTTACTGGGGCAGCCGAGTGGCGGGGGCGTGGCCCTGCGCGACCTTGGCCCAGGCGAATGAAAACGTGCTCCGGTGCTTTCGAAATATCTATTTCGGGCACCAGTGCTCAGACGCATGCCGGCCGGTGGAATCACTCGCCGTTCACAAGTCCGATGACCTGTGGGGCATCGTGCGTGATATTTAGCGCGGCTGGCGTTGGACTGTCCCGACGTTCCACCCATCCACTTCCACCACAGGCGCTGCGCCGCCGAGCGCGGAATCGTCATATGTAGCGGTGAATTGACGGCTCTCGCCCGGCAGGAGCGAAATGTAGTTATCGTCCCAGAAGATGGGCACTACGTCCTCGCCGCCCTTGCCCTTGATGAGCCGCAGATGCACCATGAAGGCCAGGTCCTTTCCGGGATTCTGCAGCGTGACTCGAACGCTTCCATGCTGTGTCGCGCTCTCGTGCAGCACCAGATTCACCGGAGGCAGTTTGTTGAGCGCAGTCAGGTCGCCATAGTCCTTTTGAGGCGTGTACGCGGTATCGCGCCTCTTTTTCCAGTCGAGAATATCCGGTTTCGCCGACAACCAATAGAAATTGTCGGTCACAAGTTTCCCTGCGGCATCGTGCAACTCCAGCCGCAGGAAATAAGTCAAGTCTCCATCATCCGGCTTGGGAAGGTCGAAGGCCTTCGCGGCGCTGTCCGCCGGAACATCAAGCGTTACGCCATGTGCGTACTTTTCGGTGGCATCCAGCTTATAGATCTTCGCCTGGACTTTCATGCCGGCGAGCGGCTCGTACTTGCCGTTGACTACGGCCACGGAGTTGTCGTCGTACGAATACTGCACGTGAACCGGTTCACACGATTTCTTGGTGCCGAAGTAGCCGCCCGCGGGAACCAGATAAAAGTCGTAGAGGTGCCAGATCAGCGACGGCCAGGCGTTGTTGAGCATCCACTGGATCACGCCCGTCGAGACGTATTTGTTTCGCCCATAGGCTTCGAACATGGCGCGCTGCCCTTCATACGCCATGGCCTGTGACTTGCGAAGGAAGTCATCCAGATTTTCCGCCTTGCCATAGCGGCCCTCCAGTCCCTTGAGGTAGACGTTCATGGTCCTGAAGCGTTCGCCTCCCGCGTGATAATTCCACACCTCGTCGATCGGCCAAAGGTGATCGGCGGGCAGAAAACGCTTCAGACTCTCGATCGGTGGAATCGCTGGTCCGGGACTGGTTTCGGTATTGAAGCCGAACGCGCCCCCCGCCTCCTTGTCCACCAGCCAGTAATTCGGCGGTTCGTAGTCATAGGGCCCCGGCATCTTCACTCCGGAAGGCCCGGTCACGGTGGTCGGATCGGCGGCCGCTGAAGAGATCGTCGGATTCGGCCACTCTGCATCCTTGATTACGTCGAGGTACATCTTCTCCACGTCAGCCGGTGGTGGGCCATCGCTGCCGTAGAGCCACACGAAAACGCTGGGATGATTGCGCAGCCGCCGCAATTCGTGCTCGAGTGATGCTCCTGCGATTTTGTGATCCTCCGGCTGCCACTGCCGCCATCGCTCCCAAAAATCGCAGCAGCACCATCCGGGCATGATGAGAATTCCCATGCGGTCGGCCATGTCGAAAAATTCGTCCCGCTCCATCTTGCCTTCCAGGCGAATGGTATTCATGCCCATGTCTCGCGTGTAGCGCAGTTCCGCTTCCGTCTTCTGCGCCGACCAGCGCAGCAGCATATCGGACGTCCAGGCCGCGCCCCGGATCAGTACTCGCCTGCCGTTGATCCGGAACAGCCGCGCGCCGGTTTCCGTCATCTCCGATTTCACTTCGCGGATTCCGAACTGCGCGGTGGAAGCGTCCGACACTCGTCCGCCGCTCTCGAATTCCAGCCGGGCGGTGTACAGGTGTGGGTCACCCATTTGGTACGGCCACCACAGCTTTGGGTTCTGGATTTTCAATTGTGAATAACGGCCGGGTTCGAAACGGATTTTCTTGGTCTCCGACGGGCCAAGTTGCACCGGCTGGTTCAGCCGGATAGGTCCAATCTCGGCTCTTAGCACGCCTTCTACACTATGATCCGATGCGTTTCGCACGTCAGTGGAAACCGTAAGCTCCGCCATCTTGTAGTCCGCATCCAGCTTCGAGCTCACGAATGGATGTCGCAGCAGAACCTCACCGCTCCCGGTCAGGTAGACGTCTTTCCACAGTCCCATGTCCTTGTCCGGCGGCGCTGGATTCCAGTCGACAAAAGTTATGGCCAGACTGTTTTTCTCCGGGGCGAACACTTCCACCGCCAGCGTGTTTCCTTGCTCGCCTGCCAGCAGTTTGCTAACGTCAAACTCGAAAGCGCGAAAGGCGCCTACCATGTCCTTTGCATCCGCCAACTGCCGGCCGTTGAGCCACACGTTGGCGCGATAGTTGATGCCATCGAAATGCAGCCACGCCGTCTTTTGGTGGAAGCGTGCCGGCATGGTGAACTCGGTGCGGTACCACCATGAGCAGCGGAAGGGACTGTCGTCGGGCATCGCCTGGTTGGAGAACAAGCTGCCGATCCGGTAATTCACGCCGGGAAAAGACCGCAAATTCATGCCGAAGTACGGATCGGGATAGGTCTTGTCGGCTACCAGCGCCGCCACCACGGTTGAGGGCGCCTCGGTGCGGTGCCAGCCTTGAGTCTTGAATCCGCCGGTGGAAAGATCAGCGCCGGTGGCCTGCACTTCGCAGGAAGACTGGAGCGCCCACGGGCCGTTCAGCAAGATTTTATACGGCGATAGCTCCGGCGGCGCGGCGGCGCCCGGCGTGACCAGTGACCCGGCAAGCAATAAGAAATGCAGGATGATTGCGAACGATTTGTCCATGGATTTCGACGAAGAATAACCACTATATCGTGATATGCAGTGGGCGGCCTGGAGCGCCGAACGTGGCGCGGGGCGTGCGACTCTGCTATGCTGGATAATCACCCGCAGGGCGGAAACAAAACCGGCGCACCAAGAAATTAGGCTTATACGGCAACCAAAAAGCAGTCTCTGGAATTAACCATAGAAGAACTCGAGGTGCTATTGCCTCTGGCGTCCGATCAATTGTTTCGCAACGAATTTATCGACACGCGCCTTCCCGGCTTTAAGAGAGACAGCGAAAAGGTTCAGCTCGCCAAGGCTGTCATCAGCCGGTTGAAGGAGCGGCTCCGGCTGGCGCAACAAAAGCCGACCAATGGCCGTCAGGCTAAAGCAGGATCTTCCGTAGCCTAGCTCTGCCGCGAGTCGGCGCGTCGTTCCGCAATCAACTCACCTTCAGCGCGTTGAGATAAACCTGCATGGCGTGATTCGCCGGTATCGTTCCGTTGTGAGTGGTAAAGTTCACTGGCGTTCCGACATGCTCGTAGTTGAGATGCCGCGCCAGCATCAGCACCATCCCCAATGGGCTGTGGGGAACATCGCTCGAAAACAGCTCCGGCGTCGCCAGCGGCACCGTAGTTACGATGTCCTCGGTGTTGACGATCCGCCATCCCACGGCCACCCGCTGGTTGAACTCGGCGGCAAAATCAAGATCCCCGACACGCGGGCCGGCGAAGCTGTACATTCCCGCTTGCGAGGCCACTCCCGAGTTCACCAGATCCGCCGTGGCGAGCGTCGCAAGCCCGGCGCCCAGACTATGGCCGGTTACGAACACGTTCGGCCTCCCGGTAGCGCTCTTGACGGCTGTCAGCACATCGGCGGAACACTGATTATAGAGATGCGTAAACCCTTCCTCCGTTTGCCCCCAGGGATGTGGAGCCTGAGGAAAAGTCAAATCCGACAGCCAGTCTTCGAGTGTCTTGGTCCCGCGGAACGTCACAAAAACATTGGTGGAATCGCGATTGCGTGCCACGAAGCCGAACGGTTCCTGGTGAGTGAGCACGCCCTCGGGCCTGGCGGACAACAAGGCGAGTGTGTCGTAGTTTCCCTGGAGGCTCCAGGGGACTCGGAGCTCAAAATGATCGAACTGGTCGTAAGCTTGGTTGACCAGGCCCGCGGCCTCGAGCGCGATCGATTTGTCAAATCCCGTAGGCAAATACATCGGCGTCCTCCCTTCCTATGGCTAGCACTACATTAGATCGAAGGCGATACCAACACAACCGCCAATCGTCAACCAGGTTGAGTAGACTAACTCTAAAGGAGGGCGGGATGAATCGTTTGGTCTGCCTGGTTGTAGGATTTCAGCTAGCGCTGTTCGCCGGCGATATCGACGACGCGCTGCTCGCGGCTGCGCGCAAAGGGGATCTGGCGTCGGTTAAGGCGCTGTGCGAGAAGGGCGCAGCCATCGAGACCAAAACACCCTACGGACAAACGCCGCTCTACCTGGCGGCCATGAACGGCCACGAAGAGGTGGTTCGGTTCCTGATCGAAAAAGGCGCCATCACCGACCTGAAGGATTCGTTCTATAAGGCATCCATCCTCGGCTTCACTCTGGAGCGCAAGCACTTTGGCGTGGCGAAGATGTTAATCGCCAATGGCGGCAATCCGGACGAGCAACTCTCGGACGTCGTAGAGGCGGAAAATGCCGACCTGGTTGAGGCCGTCCTGGCAAAGGGCAAGGTGAGTCAAGCAGCCCTGGACAAAAGCTACGAGACGGCCATCGACCAAAAACAGGCGAGTATGATCGAGCTGCTGAAGAAGGCGGGTGCGCACGAGCCGGCGCCGCCATTCACGGTGGATCCCAAGGTGCTGGAATCCTATGCGGGAACGTACAAGACAGACCAGCTCCCGTTCGATCTCAAGGTGTTCGTCAAGGAGGGCAAGCTGTATCTGCAGGGGACCGGGCAGCCGGAATTCGCTCCCAAGCCCAAGAGCCCGACATCTTTCGAATTCTCGCAGTTTGGATTGCAGGTCGATTTCGATTCCGCCGCCAGCTTCACGCTTAAACAGGGCGGCAGAGAATTCAAATTCAAAAAGGCGGTGGCCCAATGACATGCGCGAATCGGTTGATCTTGCGAGTGTGCCTGGCGCTGACGGCCTGGACGGCACTGGCGGGAGATTGGCCGCAGTTCCGCGGCCCGGCCGGATCCGGTGTCGGTGACGGCGCCAAGCCGCCCGTGCACTGGGA
>Ga0335079_10010281_pt1 | contig 10654 bp, 11 predicted proteins | sample Lox_Sample_33_FD_206719 | JGI IMG/M metagenome (GOLD analysis project Ga0335079, IMG submission 206719) | Soil microbial communities from Loxahatchee National Wildlife Refuge, Florida, United States - Lox_Sample_3.3 | ecosystem: Environmental > Terrestrial > Soil > Wetlands | place: USA... | reverse complement strand
AAGCGGATCAACGACACGCTCGGCCACCTGGTCGGCGACACCGTGCTGCGCCAGCTGGGCGAACTGCTGCGGCGCGACGCGCGCTCGGTGGACGCGGTGGCCCGGTACGGCGGTGAGGAGTTCGTGATTCTGCTGCCCGAGACCGCGGCGCACGGCGCGATGATCTTCGCCGACCGGATGCGGCAGCGCATCGCCAACTTCACCTTCGGGGACCCGGCGCGGCCGGTGCGCATCACGGTCTCGGTCGGGGTCGCCTGTTTCCCGGATCCGGCGGTGGACAGCCCGGAGTCCTTCATCGCTCTGGCCGACGCGGCGCTGTACCGCGCCAAGGCGGACGGCCGCAACGTGGTGCGACAGTGAGCCAACGGCGTTGTCCCAAGTGCCACACCGTCTACGCGGGCGACGCGCGGTTCTGCCCGAAGGACGGCTCCCAGCTGGTGGACGTCGCGTCGGCCCCGGCCGTCGCCTCGACGGGATCCGCGGGATCGACCCAGATCCGCCAGGCGGTCAAGCCCAAGCCGACCGCCGCCGACCCGGCCAAGACGCTGCGCGACCAGGTCCTGGATCAGCGCTACCAGGTGGTCCGCAAGCTGGGCGAAGGCGGGATGTCCTTCGTGTACGAGGCGAAGGACATCTCCAGCGGCGAGTCGGTGGCGGTGAAGATCATGACGCCCAAGCTCGCCCAGGACCGGACCGCGGCGGAGCGCCTGCGGCGCGAGGCCGGTCTCGCGATGCGGCTCGACCATCCCAACATCTGCCGCATCATGCGGCTCGGGGAGACCGAGGACGGGCTGATCTACCTCGTCATGCCGCTCCTCAAGGGAGAGCTGCTGTCGGACAAGGAGGTCCGCGAGGGCCCCATCCCGCTCGAGATCGGCGTGCCGATCATGCGCCAGGTGTGCGACGCGCTGGACGTCGCCCACCAGCAGCAGATCATCCACCGGGACCTCAAGCCGGAGAACATCTTCATCTGCCCGGAGCCGAGCGGCGCCCTCAAGGCGGTCGTGACGGACTTCGGTCTCGCCAAGGAGCGGCGCGCCGAGCCGGGCATGGCCAAGCTGACGGCGACCGGCATCATCCTCGGCACGCCGGAATTCATGAGCCCCGAGCAGATCCGCGGCAAGCCGCTGGACGGCCGCTCCGACATCTACGCGCTCGGGCTGGTGGCCTACGAGATGTTCACCGGCAAGCTGCCCTTCGAGGGCAAAACGGCCCAGGACATGATGATCGCGCGGCTCCGCGGGCAGCCGCTGCCGCTCCGCAAGGCGCGCAGCGACCTCGAGTTCAGCGCGGCGTTCGAAAAGGCGCTGATGAAGGCGATCGAGGCCGATGCCGCGGCCCGCTACCAGACCGCCGGCGAGTTCGGCAAGGCGCTCGAGGAGGCGGCGGGCGAGAGCGGCGGCGGCATGATGGGGAAGCTGAAGAAGCTGTTCTAGCCGGCGCATCTCGTGAAGCGCTTCCCCGCCTTCGACCCGCCCGAGTACGTCGACTGGGCCGCCGATCCCGCACTCGTCGCCGCCTATGCCGAGACGCTCCGGCGGGACCCGGCGCGACGCGCCGTCGTGGACGCGCTGGACGAGGCCACCCTGCTCGAGCTGTACGCCGGCCTGGTGCGCACCCGCCTCCAGGACATCGCGCTCAAGCGCTGGGTCCGGACCGGCGTCATCTCCAAGGCGTGGCTGGGCACGGGCGAGGAGGCGATGACCGTCGGCCCGGTGCACGCGCTGGACCGCTCCCGTGACATCGTGGTGCCGATGATCCGCAACGCCGGCGCGTGCGCCGAAATGGGCATGCCGATCGCCGACGGCTTCCGCAGCTACCTCGGCACGGCCGACGCGCCCTCGGGCGGCCGCGACCTGCACGCGGGCTCGTTCGCGCACCGGGTGCTCCAGCCGATCTCCCACGTGGGCGACGTGGTGCCGGTGGTGACCGGCCTGGCGCTCGTGAGCCGGATCCGCGGCGAGAGCTTCCTCGCCCTGACCTGGATCGGCGACGGCTCGACCAAGACCGGGACCGCGCACGAGGGTCTCAACTTCGCCGCGGTCCAGAGGGTGCCGGCGATCTTCATCATCCACAACAACCAGGTCGCGCTGGGCACGCGACTCGGGCAGCACCACCTCCCCGAGGATTTCGCCGAGCTGCCGGACGCCTACGGGATGGCCGGCGGGGTGTTCGACGGCAACAACGTGCTCGACGCCTACGCTGCGACCCGGCTGGCGGCGGAGCGGTGCCGCGCCGGCGGCGGCCCCGTGATGCTGGTAGGCAACACGTTCCGGATGGGCGGCCACGCCACCCACGACGAGCGGGAGGCCCGCGCGCTGTTCCCGGCGGACGTGTTCGCCGAGTGGGGACGGAAGGACCCGATCGGTCTGTTCGAGGAACACCTGAAGGGCCTCGGTGTCGCAGCCTCGATGCTCGCCGATGCGGAGGCGCGGGTCGAGGCCGAGGTGGCGCAAGCGGAGCAGGAGGCTCTGCGCAGCCGCGACGACCGGGTGCCGGCGCCGGCCACGGCGGTGGAGGGAGTGTATGCGAACTAGCGTCGTCGCGCTGGTGGGAGCGTCGTTGTTCGTGGCCGGCACGCCCGCGGCCTGCCTCTCCCAGGAGCCGGCGGGCGAGCTAGCGGCGGTCGTCGTCGCGGGCCACCCGCTGCAGGTGGCGCGGGGCTTCGCCGTGGACGTGTATGCCGAGCGGTTGGGTGGCGCGCGGTTCATGGCTCTGGGCCCGGACGGCGTGCCGTACCTGTCGCTGACACGCGAAGGGAAGGTGGTGAAGCTGCCGGACGCGAACGGGGACGGCCGTGCCGATACCGTGATCACCGTCGCGCAGGGGCTGGACGCTCCGCACGGGCTGGCGTTCCGCGGCGACACGCTGTACGTGGCCGAGACCAACCGGGTGGTCCGCTTTGCGCCCGGGTCTCCGGCGGCGCAGGTGGTGGTGCCGGATCTCCCCCACGGGTCCGGGCACTTCACGCGCACCATCGTGTTCGGCCCGTCCGACGGCAAGCTGTACGTCTCCGTCGGCTCCTCGTGCAACATCTGCGACGAACGGGATCCGCGGCGCGCCGCGGTGCTGCGGTACAACGCCGACGGGAGCGGCGCCGACATCTTCGCCCGCGGCCTGCGCAACTCGGTCGGTCTCGCCTTCGATCCCGCGACCGGCGAGCTGTGGGGCACCAACAACGACCGCGACCTGCTGGGCGACGACCTGCCGCCGGACCGGATCAACGTCCTGCAGCAGGGCGGCGACTACGGCTGGCCGCGGTGCTACCTGCCCGGCCACCCGAACCCCGAGTACCCGAACGCGGACTGCGACCATCTCGCGGCGCCCGGGATCACCTTCCAGGCCCACTCGGCGCCGCTGGGCATCGCCTTCTCGACGGGATCGCAGTTTCCGCCCGAGTACCGGGGCGGCGCCTTCGTGGCGTTTCACGGGTCGTGGAACCGCTCCGTGCCGACGGGCTACAAGGTGGTGTACGTGCGGCAGCACGACGGCCGTCCGGTGGCCGTCACGGACTTCATCACCGGTTTCCTGCCGGGAGGCGCCGACAGCGAGTGGGCGCGGCCGGTGGGCTTCCTGGTTCTCAGGGACGGGAGCCTGCTGGTGAGCGACGACTACGGCGGCCGCGTTTTCCGCGTGCACTATGTCGGGCGCTAGGGCGCGACGCTGAGCCGGTTCCTGCCCACCGGCGCGCTGGCGGCCGCGCTCGCCGTCGCCGGCGGTGCGCCGGCGACGGAGGCGGGAGCACAGGAAGCCGCGCCGCGGCCGGCCATCCACGTAGACGCCTACCGGTTCCGGATCGCGCTGCCGGCCGCCGGCGATACGATCCGCGCCCAGGCCACGATCGTGTTCCGGCGCACCGGAGCGGCGTCGGACACACTGGCGCTCGACCTGGTCGGACTCGTCGTGGACTCGGTGGGTGCCACCCCGGTCGCCGGGCCGCAGGGCTCCGCCCGCATCCCCTTCGCCTACGACGGCTCGTCGCTGCGCATCCCGCTGCCGCCGGGGCCGGCCGGCCAGCCCGAGAGCGTCGCCGTGTTCTACCGGGGCGCGCCGCGGGACGGCCTCTATCTCCGGCCGGACGGCCGCGGCCGGGAGGCCGTCTTCGCCGACGACTGGCCGGAGCGCGCCCGCTACTGGCTTCCGACCGTGGACGACCCGGCCGACAAGGCCGCGGTTTCGTGGCAGGTGGACGTGCCCGCCGGGTGGCGGGCCGTGGCGAACGGGCGCGCCGTGCGCAGCGACCGGCTGCCCGACGGCCGAACGCGATGGGAGTACGAGGAGCGTCATCCGATCCCCACCTACACGATGGTGCTCGGGGCCGCGCCCCTGACGGTCAGCCGCCACCGGCCCGTGATCGACGGGGGCGACACGATCCCGATGGAGGTCTGGGCGGAGCCCGAGGACTCGGCCTTCGCCGACTCGGTGCCGTTCCGCCGCGCCACCGAGATCGTGGAGACGATGCAGCGCCTGGTCGGCCCGTTCCCGTACGAGAAGCTGGCGCACGTCGAGTCCTCCACCCGCTACGGCGGGATGGAGAACTCCACCGCCATCTTCTACGCGGAGCGGCCGTACGGATCGCGCCGCATGGGCGAGGGCGTGGTACGGCACGAGACCGCGCACCAGTGGTTCGGCGACGCGGTGACGGAGCGCGACTTCCACGAGCTGTGGCTGTCGGAGGGGTTCGCGAACTACTTCGCCCTGGTGGTCGGCGCCGCGCTGGACGGCGATTCGGTCCTGGCCCGCGGCATGGCCGGCCTGGCGCGCGGCTATCTGGCGTCCGGCGTGGTGGATCGCCCCGTCATCGACACCGCGGTCACCGACCTCGTGCAGCTGCTCGACGCGAACAGCTACAACAAGGGCGCCTGGGTGCTGCACATGCTGCGCGGCACCATCGGCGACAGCGCGTTCTGGCGCGGAATCCGAGGCTACTACCGCACCTGGCGCGACTCGTCGGTCACCAGCGCGGATCTCCAGCGCGCGATGGAGGCCGCCGCCGGCCGGGAGCTGGGCTGGTTCTTCCGCCAGTGGCTGCGGCAGCCGGGTTACCCGCGGCTGGACGTGGCGTGGCGCTGGGACGCGGCTGGACGGCGGGTGGTCGTGGACCTCGACCAGGTCCAGCCTGCGGCGTGGGGATCGTTCAGGCTGCCGTCCGTGGCACTGGAGTTGCGCGACGGAGCGCGGGTCGTGGCGCGCCGCACGGTGGCGGTGTCGGGGTGGCGCCAGACCGTGACCGTCGCGCTCCCCGCTCCTCCTACCGCCGTGGCGGTGGACCCCGACGGCCAATGGCTCCTCGTTGCCGCGGTCCGGAGAGGGTCGTGAAGTTCCTCGTGATCGGCGCGGGAAAGCAGGGTTCCGCCTGCGCCTTCGACCTGCTGCAGCAGCCGGCGACCAGGCACGTCGTGCTGGCCGACCGCGCGCTCGACCGCGTGCCGGCCTTCTTGGATCCGTGGAAGGGCGGCGCGCTCGAGCTGGAGCACCTCGACCTCAGGGACGAGAGGGCGGTGGCGACGGCCGTGGGCCGCGCCGACTGCGTGCTCTCGGCGGCCCCGTACTACTTCAACTACGACCTCGCCCGCCTGGCCGTGAAGGCCGGCGTGTCCTTTGCCGATCTCGGCGGCAATACCGAGATCGTGTTCAAGCAGAAGGGTCTCCACGCCGAGGCCGCCGGGCGCGGCGTCTCCGTGGTGCCCGACTGCGGCCTCGCGCCCGGGATGGTCAACATCCTCGCGGCCGAGGGGATCCGCCGGCTGGACGAGACGGAGAGCGTCAAGATCTTCGTCGGGGGGCTGCCCCAGAAGCCGGAGCCGCCGCTCAACTACATGGTGGTGTACTCGCTGGAGGGCGCGTTCGACTACTACACGTCGCCCAGCTGGGTCCTGCGGGGCGGCCAGCGCGTCCAGGTGGAGCCGCTGTCGGAGATCGAGCACGTCGTCTTCCCCGACCCGATCGGCAAGCTGGAGGCGTTCCACACCGGCGGCGGCATCTCGACGCTGCCCTTCAGCTGGGAGGGCAGGATCCGCACGATGGAGTACAAGACCCTCCGCTACCCGGGCCACGTCGCGATCATGAAGCCGATCCGCGAGCTGGGGCTCCTGGGGACCGAGCCGGTGGAGGTGAACGGTGTGCAGGTCCGGCCCCGGGACGCGTTCATCGCCATCGTCTCGCCGACGCTGACCAAGCCGCAGGGCCGGGACCTGGTCGCTCTCGTGGTGGATGTGCGTGGGACGAAGGCCGGCAAGCCGGCTGCGACCCGCTGGCAGCTGGTGGACCGCTACGACGACCGGAGCCACGTGACCGCGATGATGCGCACGACCGGATACTCCCTCGCGATCACCGGCCTGCTGCAGCTCGACGGCCGCATCTCGGCCAAGGGCGTGCATACGCCCGACGAATGCGTGCCGGCGGGGCCCTACCTCGAGGAGCTGGCGAAGCGCGGGATCGTGGTGGAGGAGACGCGGCAGTAGTGGAGGCGATCCACATCCAGTCCTTCATCACCGCGCCGGCCGGCGAGGTCTGGCGTGCGTTGGTCGGCCGGACCGACGTCGTGCTCGATGCCCTGCCCGTCGCCGGGTGGCCGGACGGGCGCGAGGAGCAGAGCCCATCCCGCCTGAGGGCGCCCTGGCCGCCCGTGGGCGGGTGCGGGCCGACCGCCGTCGAGGTCACGCTGGCGCCCGTGCCGGGGGGCACGCGGGTGGACCTGCGTCACGAGGGCTGGGAACCGGGCCCCGCCGCACAGGACGCGGTCGCCGGGCACTTCGCCGGGTGGCTGCAGGCGCTGGCGGCGCTGGGGCTGCTGGTGGAGGACGGCAAGGACCCGCGCGCATCGTCGCCGGCGCTCGCGGCCCGAGAGCGGTATTTCGCGTCGGCCGAGCTTCCGTCCGGCGCGGACTCCGTCTTCCGCGCGCTCACCGACGCCGGCGTGCTCCGCCGCTGGAGCGGGGGAGCGTTCGACGGCACGGAGCTGGTGGACGCCGCCGAGAACCGCTACGGCCGCTGGAAGGTCTCGACGCCAAGCGCCGCGACCGGGGAGCTGGTGATCATCCTGCGTCCCACCCCGAGGGGAACCCACTGCGCCGTGGCGGAGTACGGGGTGGTTGGCCGCACGGCGTCGGCGCGCTGGCCCCGGATGCTGGAGCACCTGGCGCAGTTCCTCCGCTAGCACGGATTCGTCACCATGCCAGACCTGAAGCGACTGTTCCACTACGACCAGTGGGCGAACCGCGAAGCGCTCGGCTCGGTTCGCGCCATCCCTTCCCCGCCCGCCCGCAGCCTCAAGCTGATCGGCCACATCGTGGGCGCCGAAGCCCTCTGGCACGCGCGGCTGACGGGTGCGCAGGCGCCCCTTCCGGTGTGGCCGGACCTCGCGCCGGGCCAGGTCGAGACCTGGCTGGGCGACCTCGACCGCCAGTGGCGGAAGTACCTCGAGCAGGTGGTGCCCGAGCGGCTGGGCGAGCGCGTGGCGTACACCAACTCGCGAGGGGAAGCCTTCACGAGCACGGTGGACGACGTGCTGACGCACGTCGTCGTCCACTCGGCGTACCACCGCGGGCAGATCGCGGCGGACGTGCGGGCGGCCGGCCACCAGCCGGCCTACACGGACTTCATTCACGCGGCGCGCACCGGTCGGATTTCCTAGGCCGCGCCTCGCGAAGGCGGCGAGGAACGGAGCTTGCGGAGCTATCCCGCCGTTGCAGCGCGCCAGTCGAACGAACGCCGAGTGGCACCGACGAAAGGGGAGTAGACCGATGGCAGATAAGAAGGCCGATCTCGCAGGCCCCGGCATCAGCACGTACGAAGAGGTCGCGAAGATCCTCCCGAAGGATTACCGGTCGCTGCTCGATCCGAAGGAGACGCAGGTCGCGATCACGGCGGCGAAGCGGTACATCGAGGACGGGTTGTGCCGGGAGCTGAGCCTGATCCGCGTCGAGGTCCCGCTGATCGTGAGCCGCGAGAGCGGCGTCAACGACTACCTCGACCGCGACGGGTCGCGCACGCCGATCGAGTTTCCCTGCGGCCTGGGCCTGGAGCAGCGGATCAACGCGCAGGTCGTGCAGGCGGCGACGAAGTGGAAGCGGATGGCCCTCAAGCAGTTCGGGATGAAGGCGGGAGAGGGCCTCGTGACCGACATGCGCGCGGTGCGCAAGGACTACTTCCTGGACCACGACCACTCGTCCTACGTGGACCAGTGGGACTGGGAGAAGACCATCACCGCCGCCGACCGGAACCTGGCCTTCCTCAAGGACACGGTGCGGCGGATCTGGAAGGTGATCACGGGCGCCGAGAAGCACGTGCTGGACCTGTTCCCGAAGCTGAAGGACCCGCGCTATCCGCCGCTGCCGCAGGAGCTGAAGTTCCTGCACGCCGAAGAGATCCTGGACATGTACCCGGACCTGCCGCGCAAGCAGCGCGAAACGCAGATCCTCCAGAAGTACCCGGCGGTCTTCATCGTCGGCATCGGCTGGGTGCTCAAGGACGGCTACCCGCACGAGATGCGGGCGGCGGACTACGACGATTGGGTGACGCCGACCACGTCGGACGGCGGCAAGCCGATGCACGGCCTGAACGGGGACATCCTGGTGTGGAACCCGGTCACCAAGCGGCGGCACGAGCTGAGCTCGATGGGCATCCGGGTCACCAAGGAGACGCTGAAGCAGCAGCTCGAGATCAGCGGGCAGCTGGATTTCCTGAAGCTGCCCTACCATCAGGCCATCATGAAGGACGAGATCCCGCTCAGCGTGGGTGGCGGCATCGGCCAGTCGCGCACGGTGATGTATCTGCTCCGGAAGGCGCACCTCGGCGAGGTGAGCGTGACGGTGTGGCCGGAGGCGCTGAACAGGATCTGCGAGGAGAGGAATATCCGGGTGCTGAGGTGAGCGGTGAGAGGTAAGGGGTGAGAAGTTGAAGTGAGAAGTGAGAGGCAAAGGCGTAAGAGGTGAGCAGCTGCCGCTCACCTCTCACGCCTCTCACTTCTCACGTCTTCGCCGCTCACTTCTCACTTCCGCCTCTCACCTCTCACCTCTCACATTAGTATTCAGCTCATGCCCTGGCCCTTCGCCTCCCTCTGGGAAGACGCCCTCACCTTCGACCGGTTCGTCGGGGACTCCTCGCAGCACTGCGAGCTGTGGAGGGGCGTGTACCGGACGGCCCACGTGCCCGCTTGGGCGACGGAGGCAGCCGCGAGGCTCGGCCGACGACTCCGGCTCGTCGTGCTGACCGAGGATTGGTGCGGCGACGCGTCGAGCACCGTGCCCGTGGTGGCGCGGTTCGCGGAGGCCGCGGGATTCGAGCTCCGGGTCCTGCGGCGCGACCAGCATCCCGAGGTGATGGACCGGTACCTCAGCCCTACCGGCGCCCGGGCGATTCCGGTCGTAATCGTGCTGACCGAGACGATGGACGAAGTCGGTCACTGGGGATCGCGGCCCGCGGAGCTGCAGGCGTTCGTGATGGGGGAGCGGGCGAAGGGCCGAACCTCGAAGGACTACTTCCCCGAGGTCCGCCGATGGTACGCCAGGGATCACGGCGAGTCCACGCTCCGGGAGATCCTGGCCGTGATGTCCGGAGGCCGTGGCGGAGGACCATAGCCCCCTCCGACACCCAGCACGGTGCCGGCCCGGAGCCCCCCCGCCCCGTCCCGGCTCGACGAACCCTGCGGCGGCTCGCCGGTGTACGTATCTTCCGGATGCGATCCCGTCACAGCCGTCGTCCTGACCCTCCACGAGGAGTCGCGGATGCGTCTACGCCTCGCCATACCGCTCATCGCCGGAGGCACCGCGCTGGCCGCCGCACCGGCGGCGCAAGCCCAAACGCCGTCGGCCCAGCTGCCGACGCTGGAAGTCGGCCAGGTGGCGCCCGACTTCGCGCTGACCGGCGCCACCCGTTACGGAGTCCTGCGGGACCCGGTGCGGCTCAGCGATTTCCGAGGCAAGACGGTCGTCCTCGCGTTCTTCTTCAAGGCCAGGACCCGCGGCTGAACGATCCAAATGCACGCGTACCGTGATCAGTACGCGAAGCTGTTTCGCGGCGGACAGAACGTCGTCCTCATCGCCATCAGCGCCGACTCGGCGGACGCGCTGGCGAGCTGGGCGCACGACGACCAGTTCCCGTTCCTGATGGCGAGCGACACCGGCGCGGTGGTGGGGAGGCGGTACGGCGCCTACGTCCAGCGCGCCAACCTCGACAACCGGACCCTGTACATCGTGGGACCGGACGGGAAGATCGCCTGGAAGGCGGCCCCGTTCCGGGAGATCGACCCCACGGCGTACACCGACCTGGGCTCGGCGATCGACCGGATCGCCGGAGCCGACTCGAGCTCGACCCACTAGGACGGCGGCGGGCAGCCGTGTGACGGAAGCCTGGGCCCGGCGGTTGCCGGGCCTTTGCTGTGTGACACCCTCGAGCCGGTCCACGTAGTTCGCCAGGAGCTCGCCGGCATTGCGAACCCGTTGACTTGCCTCAATATTCCTTATTCCGGAATATGGAACGTCAACCCGCCTTGAGGCCAAGCGACGTGGCCGTCGCGCTCCAGCTTGCTCGTGCGCCGGGAGCGCGCTACGCCGACCTCGCTCGGGTGCTCCATCTGGGGGTGGCGGAGGCGCATCGCGGTGTCCGCCGCCTCCAGCTCGCCGGTCTGGTGATGCCTGGGGAGCGGCGGGTG
>Ga0335079_10010277_pt1 | contig 10656 bp, 10 predicted proteins | sample Lox_Sample_33_FD_206719 | JGI IMG/M metagenome (GOLD analysis project Ga0335079, IMG submission 206719) | Soil microbial communities from Loxahatchee National Wildlife Refuge, Florida, United States - Lox_Sample_3.3 | ecosystem: Environmental > Terrestrial > Soil > Wetlands | place: USA... | reverse complement strand
CACCGCGCTCAGGACTGCGCCAGGGCCGGAGTTATAGGCGGCCATGGCCAGGTACCAGTCGCCAAACTCCTGGTACAGGTCTTTGAGGTGCTCGGCGGCGGCCTGGGTGGATTTCTCCGGGTCCTGGCGCTCGTCTATCCAGCGATTGCGCTCCAGGCCGTACGCCGCAGCCCGGCTCGACATAAACTGCCACATGCCGCGCGCGCCCGCCCGGGAAAGGGCCAGAGGATGAAACCCTGATTCCGCCTGGGCCAAATAAATCAGGTCCTGCGGAACGCCCTCCTGCGCCAGGGTGTGCTCGATCATGTTGCGATAGCGTCCGCTGCGGATCAAAGCCCGCTCCAGGATGGGCCGGCCGCGGCCAGAAAAGTAGCTGATGTAAGAGGCTACCGGATCAGTCATCATGAGCGGAAGATCGGAGCGCGTGACCTTGACCTCGGCCTCGGCTTTGGCCTTTACGTTGGCATCCACCGGGGCGGTGGCTTCGTTGGCTTCGTCAATCGGGGCGGGCTCGGATTTCTGGGCCTCGGCATCATCGGTCTGCTGGTTGTCGGTTTCGACCTGCTTCATGGCCTCGACCACCAGGTCCATCTCATGCTGCAGGCGCACATCCGACTTCACGTCCAGAGGGCTGCCCGTCAGCAGATGGAAGGCGCGGTCAAAATTCTGCTTGGCGGCATCGGTGTTTCCGGCCTTCAGATTGGTCTGCCCGGATTGGTATTCCTTTTCCACATCGGCGATTAAAGCCGCCACAGGATCGGGCTTAGGCGCCGCCGGAGCGGCTTCAGCGGGCTTGGATTTGCTTTCTGCGGCAGTCGTTTGACCGGAATTGGCAGTCAGTGCCGGAGCCGCTGCCTGCGGCGCCGGAAGCATGGCGGCCGGGTGGGCATTTTGGCATCCCGTCGCGCCTAGGGCCGTGATGATGGCCAGCGTGGCCAGAAGCTGAACCTTGGTAACCCTCATGTTTCTCTGCGACTTACAGCGTGCCGAAGCGCGCGCCCCCTGATTAGCAGATTTTAAAATCCTACTCTCCACAGTTTTGCACGGTCAATCGCCTAAATGGTGGAATTGCCATTACTTTCGGCACAGGCCGCGCATGATACTCCACCCGCCCAACTGGCGGCAAGGGTATTTGCTGCAAACCAGTAGCCAATGCCTGTTGATCACTTGGCGATGGGAACAATCTGCCGGCGCAGAACCGCTGGATGGGGCCTCTCCCGACACTTGGATGCGGCCTTTTCCCGAAACGGGATAGCGCGCTTGTTCGCAGAATTCCTCCCGGGGAGAGAAAAGCAGCAAAAGGCGACGCTGGACCACTTCCCCCCGAAGACTAGAATCATTGCCCCGGGCGGCGAATCCAAACAGACATGAAAGCGATCCAAGTCGAACACACAGGAGGGCCTGAGGTCCTTGAACTGGCGGACCGGCCCGTGCCGCAAGCCAAACCGAATGAGGCCGTGGTCAAGGTCTCAGCCGCTGGGGTCAACTTCGTGGATGTGTATCACCGCGAGGGCCGCTATAAGACTGCTCTGCCCTTCGTGGCGGGCCAGGAAGGCGCCGGAGTAGTGAGCGCGGTGGGCTCTGAGGTGAAGTCTCTCAAGGCAGGAGATCGTGTCGCCTGGACGGGCGTTGCCGGTTCTTACGCCGAGTACGCAAGCGTGCCGGAGGAGCGGCTGGTTCCCATTCCTGCGGGCATCAGTGAGCGCCAAGCCGCCGCCGCCATGCTCCAGGGTATGACCGCCCAGTACCTCACGCACTCCTCTTTCCCCATCAACAAGGGCGATACGGTGCTGGTGCACGCAGCGGCCGGTGGCGTGGGCCAGTTGTTGGTCCAGATGGCGCATAACCTGGGCGCGCGAGTGATCGGCACGGTTTCGACCGAAGAGAAAGCCGCGCTGGCCCGGGCCGCCGGCGCCGATGACATTATTTTCTACACGCAAGCCGACTTCGAAGCCGAAACCCGCCGGCTCACGGGGGGCCGGGGCGTGGATGCGGTGTATGACGGGGTGGGAAAAAGCACTTTTGCAAAAGGACTAAACGTGCTGCGTCCGCGCGGGATGATGGTGCTGTTCGGCGGGGCGAGCGGCGCCGTGCCGCCCTTTGATCCTATCGTCCTGACTGAGAAGGGGTCGCTGTTTCTTACCCGGCCATCCTTGCGGGATTACATCGCCACCCGCGAGGAACTGCTCGAGCGCTCCGGAAGTGTATTCACCATGATGCTGGCGGGCAAACTCAGGCTGCGCATTGAACACGTCTATTCTTTAGCTGAGGCCCAACAGGCCCACCGCGACCTGGAAGGGCGAAAAACCACAGGCAAGCTGCTGTTGATTCCGTAGGAGCTGTGGAACACCTAAGTTGCCTGCTGTTTCCGGCCTGTCCCCGAAAAACCGCTGCGCCCAAACCTTCTTTGCGCCCAAAACGAAAACGCCCCGGACTCGGTTAGAGTCGCGGGACGCTCGTCGAACAGCCCTCCCCCAGAACTGCTCAATCAGGAGACTAAGCTACCCCCGGAAACTTGAGAATGGCCCATGTGTGCCAGAGAGTAGGACAACCGGGGGAAGGCAATTTTCAACCAGATCGCCATTGACTTCTGAGAGGGGATGGCTTGGAGCCGACGCGGGTCTTATGCGCACTTCCCGCCCGAGGAGGACAGGGCCGGTTCGGAAGTCTCGGCAGCGCTTAATGCACCTTCCGCCGTGATGCGCGTAGCCTTGCGGATCTCGCGGGCGATTTTGGCCCCGGCTTCTTCGCGGCGCGGCATTTCGCCTTCCGACATGACTGAGCTGGCAGCGAGGGTAAAGCGAAGAGCATCCTCTTCCCGGTCGAAATATAGAACTACCTGGCTGGCCGCCATACCGAACCTCCCACCGATTCTTTCAAGATGATAAGCGGTATGCGGCGGGACGCGAGGGTACTCTTTTGGTGCCAGCGGAGAGGAAAAAGCCGGAGCTCGGCGAGCCCCGGCTTGGTTAAGGACAACGAAGCCCCGGCCGGTTAGCCGCGGGCCTTGCGCCGAATTGCTCCTATGAGTCCGACGAGTCCCATGCCTGCCATGGCCATGGAAGATGGCTCTGGCATAGCAACAGGAGGACGGCCTCTCCGGCCTTCCCAACCGCCATTGTGCTGCGGAAAGGGATACGCCATCGCGGAAAGCGAAAGCGCCAGGCAGGAGATTACCAGTACGAATAACCGCTTCAGTGACATATTTCTCCTCTGGGTTAGAGTTTCTTGCGGTTTGCGGTCGCTGACCGCAACAGTGGTACGGGGGAGAAAAGTGCAGTTTCGCTGCCAGAAAACTCCGTGCAGGTGAATGAAATGCGATGCTTCCGCGGGCCACGGGTGAAAAGATTTTCACAGCGGAGGGAACTTGTGGGGAGCGCGCCAAAGGGCGAAGCTGGTGCCAAGATGCTACATTTAGAAATTCATGTCTGCCCCTGAATCTCTGTTCGTGAGAGCCTGCCGCGCGCTTCCGGTGGAGCGCACGCCGGTGTGGTTCATGCGGCAGGCGGGCCGCTACATGGCCGAGTACCGCGCGGTGCGCAAGCAGCATTCGCTGCTGGAAATCTGCAAAAAACCTGAGCTGGCGGCAGAGGTCACCATCACCGCGGCCGAGGCGCTCGGAGTGGATGCGGCCATCATTTTTGCCGATCTTCTTCTTCCGCTCGAAGTGATGGGCCTTCCCTTTCATTTTGCAGCCGGCGAAGGCCCGGTGATCGAACAGCCGGTGCGCAGCGCGGAAGACGTGCAGCGCCTGCAAACCGGGCGGGCGGCCGAGTTGGAATATGTTTCTGAAGCGGTGCGGCGGGTGGCGCAGCATTTCGGCCCGCGCCTGCCCGTGATCGGCTTCTGCGGAGCGCCTTTTACTCTGGCCAGTTACATGATCGAAGGCGGCGGATCGAGGAATTACCTTCACACCAAAAAAATGATGTACGCCGCGCCCGTGGTGTGGGATGAATTGATGCGGCGGCTGGTGGCGGTACTTTCCGAGTACGCGGCCGCGCAAGTGAAGGCGGGGGCCGACGTGATTCAGGTCTTTGACAGCTGGGTGGGATGCCTGAGCGTGGAAGACTATCGCCTGCACGTTCAGTCGCACAGCAAAGCTCTGATTGAAAGCCTGAAGAGGAGCGGGGCGCCGGTCATCTATTTTGGCACCGAGACCACCGCGCTGCTGCCGGCCATGAAAGAAACCGGCGCAGATGTAATAGGCCTGGACTGGCGGGTACCACTCGACCAGGGCTGGCGCAGCCTTGGAGAAACGGGCGCGGTGCAGGGCAACCTCGATCCCGTGCTGTTGTTTGCTCCGTGGAAGGAGATCGAGGTCCGGGCAGAAGACGTTCTGCGCCGCGCGCGCGGCCGCCCCGGTCACATCTTCAACCTGGGCCACGGCATTTTGCCGGAAACGCCAGTGGAGAACGTGAAAGCTCTGGCTGCCTTCGTTCAGCAGAGAAGCGCGGCCTACGGCGCGACGGCGGGCCGCCCTCTGGCAAAATAAGAGCATGCCTTCCGGCCGCAAAGTCGCCGTCTTGCTGCTTGCCCATGGCAGCCCCGACTCGGCGGAGGAGATTCCGGAATTTCTGCGCCAGGTGACCGGCGGCAGGCCCATGCCGCCGCAGGTCATCGAAGAGGTCAAGCATCGCTACGGACTGATCGGCCGCTCGCCCCTCACCGAGCTCACTCTGAAACAGGCAGAACTGCTGGCGCGCGAACTGGGACTGCCGGTTTATGTCGGAATGAGAAATTGGAAGCCTTACGTTGCGGAGGCGGTGAAGGCCATGACCGGCGACGGCATTGAGCACGCCGTCGCCATCTGCCTGGCGCCGCAGAACTCCCGCACCAGCGTGGGCCTTTACCGGGCGGCGCTGGTGAGCCAGAGCGGCCTCGGCTTCCGTTTCGATTTTGTTGAGGAGTGGCACGACCATCCTCTGTTGATCAGAGCCTTCACCGAGAGGTTGTGTACTGGCTGGAGCGCGGCCTGTGCCGCGGCCGGTACGAAACTGCCGGTGATTTTCACCGCCCACAGCGTGCCCCAGCGGACTATCGCCGAGGGCGATCCCTATGAAGCTCAGGCCAAGGAGACGGCAATGCTGGTGGCGCACGGGGCGGGTCTGGCGCCGGCAGACTGGAAATTTGCCTTTCAGAGCCAGGGCATGTCGGGCGGAGCCTGGCTGGGGCCGACGGTGGAGGAAACGATTCTCGGACTCGGGGCGCAAGGCCACGGCGGTATCTTCGTGCAGCCGATTGGATTCCTCTGCGACCATGTGGAAGTGCTCTACGACATTGATATCGGCTTCCGGCAATTCGCGGAAAAGCAAGGTATGCGGCTGTGGCGCGCAGAATCGCTGAATGATTCTCCTCTGCTCACGGCTGCTCTCGCCGGCCTGGCACGCGCACGGCTGGAACGCGCCGGAAGTTTGCAGACCTCGGGTTTATCGGAATGAAACGCATCGCCATTCTCGGCGGGGGCATCTCCGGACTTTCCGCCGCGTTTGCGCTTGAGCAGCGGCGCCGCTCGGGGCTGCCTCTGGAGTACGTGGTCTTCGAGTCCAGCCCCAGGCTGGGAGGCGTGCTGCAGACCGAATCTGTGGAGGGCTGCCTGATCGAGGGCGGGCCCGATTCCTTCCTTACTGAAAAACCCTGGGCGGCCGAGCTTTGCCGGCAGCTTGGCCTGGAAGATCATCTGATCGCTTCGAACGACCCCGAGCGCAAAACCTACATTCTGGTGCGCGGCAAGCTGGTCGCCATGCCCGATGGATTGATGTTCATGGTGCCCACGAAAATTTTGCCGGCATTATTCTCGCCGCTTTTCTCCACGGGCACAAAGTTGCGCATGATGCGGGAATGGTTCCATCCCCCGCGCAGAGCAGAGTCGGATGAATCGGTGGCGTCTCTGGTCGAACGGCACTATGGCGCGGAGATGGTGGAGCGCTTGGCGGATCCACTTCTATCGGGAGTTTATGGCGGCGAGGCCGCTGAACTCAGCGTTCGCGCCGTGCTGGCGCGCTTTGCCGAGATGGAGGCGCAGTACGGCAGTCTGGGACGGGCCATGATCGCCGCCCGCAAGAAGATGGCGCAGGCCGCCCCGCGGCCGTTATTCACTTCGCTGCGCCAGGGCATGCAGCAGATGACCGACGCGCTGGTGGCGCATTTGCCTGCCGCCTGCTTGCAGGTGAATTTCCCGGTGCGAGCACTGCGCCTGCGCGGCCCTGGTTGGCAGATTGATTCCGCGGCTGGATCGGAGCATTTTGACGCCGTGATCGCGGCAACTCCCGCGCACGCCGGGGCCGAACTCTTTCAGACGGCGAGCGGCGATCTCGCCACTGAACTTCGCGGCATCCACTACAGCTCGTCGGTTACTGTCACACTGGGCTACGGACCGGAGGTGCGCGCCGCTCTGCCGCCCGGTTTTGGATTTCTGGTTCCGCGCGGCGAAGGCAAGCGCATGCTCGCCGCTACCTTCGTGCACAACAAGTTTCCACACCGCGCTCCGCCGGACCGCGCGCTGGTGCGCTGCTTTCTGGGCGGCACGAGGGATGAGCAGATTCTCGATCTTCCCCAAGAGCAAATTGTCGATGTGGTGCGGAGTGAGTTGGGGCAGATTCTCGGCGTCAAGGCTGAGCCGCGGTTCACCCGAGTGTACAAGTGGAAGGCGGCGATGGCGCAGTATGCGGCCGGGCACCTGGAGAGGCTGGAGCAAATAGAGCGTCTGCTGCGGCAATTGCCCGGCCTGGCCTTGGCCGGCAATGCGTATCGTGGCATCGGCGTTCCCGATTGTGTGCACTCGGGCCGGCAGGCCGCGGCGCAGATTCTTGCTTTCGTTGGGCTGGCGCAGGAAGCACCTCAGGCAGTGGGGAAATAATCCTGGAGCGCCGGAGTCCGGACCCGGATTTGCCGCAACAACGGGCCGACTGGAGGGTTGAAAGCAATATTATGAGGTTCCAACCTTGGGGGACTCTTTTTGTCGCCGCAATCGTGCTCGCCAGCCTAATTAGTTGGGGACAGCAGAGCCCATCTCCTCCGGCAAACTCCCGCGAGAGCGCACCGCCAAGCTCCACCATGAGCGACATGCCGGGGATGGGCGGCCAGGGCAGCATGAGTGCCATGCGCTCCATGGAAGACCGCCACATGGATATGGGCCCGCACATGAAGATGACGACCCTGCGCTCGCTGGGGCCCGGGGACGAAAAGCGCGCCCAGAGCGTAGTGGAAGCGGCCCGGCGTGTTGCAGCCCAGTATGAAGACTTTCACGCTGCCCTGGACGATGGCTTCCAGATTTTTCTGCCCAACGTTCCGCAGAAGATGTATCACTTCACCAATTACCGCTATGCCTTCGAGGCGTTGTTTTATTTCAATCCCGAGCATCCCACTTCGCTGCTTTACGAAAAACATGGCGACGGTTACAAGCTGATTGGTGTGATGTATACCGCGCCGCGCAACGCCACTCAAGAGGAGCTCAACGAGCGCATCCCTTTGAGCGTTGCGCAGTGGCACGCGCACGTGAACCTCTGCCTGCCTCCGCGGGGCGAGGGGCGCAAGATGCTTGGCCCGCACCCCAAGTTCGGGCTTGATGGCTCCATCAGCACGCCGGAAGCCTGCGACGCCGCCGGCGGAAGATTTCTGCCGCAGGTTTTTGGCTGGATGGTGCACGTATATCCTTTCGAGCAGAAACCCGAGGACATCTGGTCGGTAGAGCGGCAGATGCCCGGCCATTTCCACCCGGATTGAGCGTCAGGAATCTGCCTTCAGCTCTGCGACGAACACGAAGCGATCGCTCACCAGAAAATTTGCCAGCGAGCAGGCGGCGATGGTAATTGCGTTCGCCGGCAGGTATGGCAAATGTGCGGCCCCAACCAGCAACCGCATGAGGGCGAGATTTCCGAAGACCGAAAATGCTCCAGTGGTGAAACTGAACCTGACGAGACGAAAAAGAAGCCCGCCTTTTTCGTTTCGATCAGCCCAGGTGAAGTGTGCGTGCCAGAAAAAGTTATGCAGCACGGCGGCCTCAACCGCCAGCGCTGTGGCCACAAGATAATTCAGCCGCAAGCCACTCCGGAATAGGGCCAGGGCTGCCAGTTGCACGCCAATTCCGATCGCGCCCACCGCATTAAACTTCAGCCAGCGGAGGCCGGTTGCGCGCCCATTGCCGGCAATCACGAAATCTTCTCCTCGCGGTAGAGCTGCCGAATATTGCGTGCGGTGAAGAAAAGCAGCATGGCGGCCATACCCATAAGGGCGATCCCCCCGCCGAGATCGAACAGGCGGTAACGCCCGCGCAGCACAACCGGCCAACGCAGCAGCGCCAGATCCCCCACCGCCAGCAGAAGTCGCACCTCGGTCGGGCCGAAGCTGCAGAATGAAAGCCGGAATTCTCCCAGCGTGTGCGCCGCCAGGTACGACTGGATGGAAAGCAATAGAAACGCGACCAGCATGCCGGCCGCGATATAGGGATGCACGAATCCCGAGAGAGCCAAACCGCCCATGAGCGCGACCGCCCCGAAGCTATCCAGAATGTGGTCAACGTAAAAGCCGTAGCGCGGGCGCTGCCGCTGGCGCACGCGTGCGAGCGTACCGTCAAGGCTGTCTCCCAGCCAGTTGAGGGCGAGAAAGACAATCCCGGCCAGCAGCCACTTTGTATTCGAACCTGCCAGGGCGTAGCTCAATCCGGCCAGGCATTGCGCCGCAAAGCCCAGCGCCGTCAGATGATCAGAGTTCATCCAGCCGGGCGTGCGCTCGGCCATCCATACCAGCACGCGCTTTTCGGCCCGGGCCAGAAAGCTGCGCTGCACCCGGTTGGCCTGATGGAACTGCGCCTGTCTGACATGGGTAAGAACCGCCGGGTCGGCCTGCTCGCAGAAATCAATCAGTGGGCTTGCCATAAGTCGCCTCCCATTTCGCGACTTTGCGCGGAAGGCGAGATGGCGGCAATGCTCTGCAGGTAAATCGTGGGTCAATCCTGGAACATTGGGGAAGCTGCTGATAACCGGAGAGATAGCTGTCTTGTTTTCTTCAGATAATTTCAGAATTCTCAACCACAGAGAAAACTGAGGGCACCGGGGAAGGCCTCAGGTTTGCCGCGCAGCCTCTTCCACCGCCGCGCGCAATTGCTCGAGGCTCCACTGTATTTGCTCGGCGGTGATGACAGCCGGCGGAGCGATCAGCAGGTGGTCGCCGGAGATGCCGTCCACGCAGCCCTGCATGGGATAAACGAGCAACCCCCGTTGGAGCGCCGCCTGCGCGACGCGGCCGGCAAAGTTCAGATCCGCGGGAAACGGCTTCTTGCTCGATTTCTGCGCCACAAACTCGACTCCCCAAAGCAGTCCGAGACCACGAACATCGCCGACCACAGGCGAATCTAATAAGGACCGCAGCGACCATTGCAATTCCTGCGCCGGAGTTCCCGGCTGGGCCGAATCGGCCGCCTGCACCAGCCGGCTTCTCTGCAAGTGCGCCAGCACGGCTCGTCCAGCCGCCAGCGAAACAGGATGCGCGTTGTAGGTGAAGCCGTGAAGAAATGCGCCCGAGCCGGCGGCGATCGCCTCTACTGTTCTCTGATTGGCAATCACCGCTCCAAGCGGGGCATAGCCGCTCGAAAGGCCTTTCGCGGCCACCAGAATGTCGGGCGCGGCCTGCCAATGCTCCACGGCGAAGTTGCGCCCGGTGCGGCCCATCCCGGTCATGACTTCATCGGCAATGAAGAGCACTCCGTGGCGGCGGCAAATCTCCGCAATGCTTTGCAGGTAGCCAGGCGGCGGAGTTACCGCGCCCAAAGTTGCGCCGCTGACCGGCTCGCAGATAAAGGCGGCAGCCGCACCTTGGACCTTTTCGACTGCCTGCTCCAGTTCCGCTGCGTATTGCTGGCCGCAGTTTCGGCAACCGTCGGTGCAGTCGTAAGCGCAGCGATAACAATACGGATACCCAATGTGGGCGAACTCTTTCACCATGGGCCGGTACATCTCGCGGCGCCGCCGATTGCCGGAGACCGACACAGCGCCCAGCGTTGCGCCGTGATAGCTCTGCTCCCGGCTAAGAATCTGGTAACGCTCGCCATGCCCGATCTCTACCTGGTACTGGCGGGCAAGCTTGAGCGCGGTCTCCACTGCCTCCGAGCCGCCGCAGGTGAAATAAACCGCACCGCCACGAAAGTTTTCTCCGGCAAACTCAAGCAACTCCTGCGCGTATTGCTCGGCCACGGAAGTGCTGAACTGGCTGCTGTGCACGAACTCCAACATGCCCGCTTGCCTCGACATCGCCGCCGAAATTTCCCGTACTCCATGACCGATGAAGTTCACCGCCGCGGAGCCGGAAAAGTCGAGATAGCGCCGGCCGTCGCCGTCCCAGAGGTACACCCCTTCCCCGCGCACCGCCTCTGGGTACGCTTTGCGAAACGAACGCCTGAGAACTGCGCTTCGAATCTCGCCTGCAATCAAGTCGGGTTTGGCCACGACTCGGATTATGTGGCGCGCTGCATCAGCCTGTCAAAAGTACGTGCCCTCTTGTGAGCCGCGCGAACCTGGGGCATACCCAATGCGCTCAATCTTTGCGTGTAGAATCGCCCGAGAATGGCGAATGTCGCGGAAAATCCGCAGGCAGGCAGAAGCGTTCTGCGCCGCGCCCTGCGCCTGCTGCGCCCCTCGCATCAGCACTCGGCGTTTTCCGCCA
>Ga0335079_10010275_pt1 | contig 10658 bp, 7 predicted proteins | sample Lox_Sample_33_FD_206719 | JGI IMG/M metagenome (GOLD analysis project Ga0335079, IMG submission 206719) | Soil microbial communities from Loxahatchee National Wildlife Refuge, Florida, United States - Lox_Sample_3.3 | ecosystem: Environmental > Terrestrial > Soil > Wetlands | place: USA: Florida... | reverse complement strand
TATGAGGAGGAATACGCCGCCTTTTACCCCTATAGCAGCAAGTACGATTCCTACCTCGCCGGACAGGCGACGCTGACGCCGCAAGAGGCACGCGGCCTCGCCCTCTTCAACGATCCGGCCAAGGGCAATTGCGCGCATTGTCATCCGAGCGCGCGCGGCAATGACGGCACGCCGCCTCAATTCACCGATTACGGTTTCGTCGCGCTAGGCGTGCCGCGCAATCAGGCGATTTCCGCCAATGCCGATCCGCGCTTCTTCGATCTCGGCTTGTGCGGCCCTTTGCGGACGGATCTGCGCGCGCATCCGGAATATTGCGGACTCTTCAAGACGCCGAGCCTGCGCAACGTCGCCACGCGGAAAAGTTTTTTTCACAATGGCGTGTTTCACAGCCTCGAGCAGGCGGTCGAATTCTACGCCGAGCGCGATACCGATCCGGCGAAGTGGTATCCGCGTGACGCCGCCGGACGGGTCGAGAAATTCGACGATCTGCCGCAGGCTTATCGCGCCAATGTCAATGAAGAGCCGCCTTTCGGCCGCCATCCGGGCGAGATGCCGGCGCTTTCGCCAAGCGAGGTCGCCGATATCGTCGCGTTCCTCAGGACCTTGAACGACGGCTACCGTCCCGACGATTAGCGACGGCGCCGTTACACCAGCCTGTGGGATTGCGCTTCCTCGATCGTTACCACCATGCGGCCGATCGGCCAGAGCGAAATCCCGATCAGCTTGAGATGCGCCCAGGCAAAGGGAATGCCGATGATGGTGACGGCAAGGCACACGGCAAAGATGAGATGCGCGAGCGCAAGCCACCATCCCGCGAGCACCAGCCAGATGAGATTGCCGAGAAACCCCAAAGGTCCGGTGCCGAGATCCTCCTGGCCGGTAAAACGCGCGCGCGATACGGTGGTCGTGCCGAAGGGCAGGAAGGTGTAGAGCGCGATGTTGAAGGCGGCGCGCGTCCAGGGCAGGCCGATGATCGTGATTGCCATCAGCAGACCGGCGATCACCCAGCCGACCGCCATCCACAGGCCGCCGGTCACGACCCAGGCGAGATTGAGGAGAAAACGCAAGAGCGACATAGTGCGACAACGATCCTCCGGCGGCGATTATGCCACGTTGCGAGGGCATGGCGCCTGCGCTAGAAGGCGGCCATGCCCGCCTATCAGTACATCTATGTGATGAAAGGTCTTGGCAAGACCTATCCCGGCGGGCGCGAAGTCCTCAAGAACATCTGGCTGTCGTTCCTGCCGGGCGCCAAGATCGGCGTGCTCGGGCCCAACGGCGCGGGCAAATCGACCTTGCTGCGCATCATGGCGGGGATCGAGAAGGATTTCAGCGGCGAGGCCTGGGCGGCCGATGGTGTGCGCGTCGGCTATCTTCCGCAAGAGCCGGTTCTCGATCCGAAGAAGGATGTCGCCGGCAACGTCATGGAAGGCTTGGGCGAGGTCAAGGCGCTGGTTGAGCGTTTCGAGGCGGTGAGCGCACGCTTTGCCGAGGAGCTTTCCGACGACGAGATGAACGCGCTCATCGCCGAGCAGGGCGAACTGCAAGAGAAGATCGACGCTGCGAATGGCTGGGAGATCGAGCGCACCGTCGAGATCGCGATGGACGCGCTGCGCTGCCCGCCTGGCGACGCCGATGTCGGAACGCTCTCGGGCGGCGAGCGCCGCCGTGTCGCGCTGTGCCGGCTGCTGTTGCAAAAGCCCGATCTGCTGCTGCTCGACGAGCCGACCAATCATCTCGATGCCGAATCCGTGGCTTGGCTACAGCGCTTTCTGCACGATTACGCGGGCACGGTCGTCACCGTTACCCATGACCGCTATTTCCTCGACGAGGTGGCAGGCTGGATTTTGGAGGTCGATCGCGGCCAGGGCATCCCTTACGAAGGCAATTATTCGGGCTGGCTCGACCAGAAGCAAAAGCGCCTCGCCCAGGAGGGCAAGCAGGAAGCCGCGCGCCAGCGCACGCTGGAGCACGAGCTCGAATGGGTGCGCCAAAGCCCGCGGGCGCGCCAGGCCAAGAGCAAGGCGCGGCTCTCGGCGTTCGAGAGCCTCGTGGCGCAGAGCCGCGAGAAAGCGCCCGAGACTGCGCAGATCGTACTGCCGCCAGGGCCGCGCCTCGGCGATCTCGTGATCGAGGCCGAGCACATCTCGAAGGCGTTCGGCGACCAGCTGCTGATCGAGGATTTGTCTTTCCGCCTTCCGCCCGGCGGCATCGTCGGCATCATCGGCGCCAACGGCGCCGGCAAGACGACGCTCTTTCGCATGATCACTGGGCAGGAAAAGCCCGATCGCGGCAGCTTCAAACTCGGCGAGACGGTGAAGCTCGGCTATGTCGATCAATCGCGCGATACGCTCGCGCCCGAAAAGACCGTGTGGGAAGAGATTTCCGGCGGCAATGACGAGATCGATCTTGGCCGGCGCAAAATGCCGTCGCGCGCCTATTGCGCGCTCTTCAATTTTCGCGGCACCGATCAGCAGAAGAAAGTCGGGCAGCTCTCGGGCGGCGAGCGCAACCGCGTTCACCTCGCCAAGATGCTGAAGACTGCCGCCAATGTGATTCTGTTGGACGAGCCGACCAACGATCTCGATGTCGACACGTTGCGCGCGCTCGAAGAGGCGCTGTTGGAATTTCCCGGCTGCGCCGTGGTCATCACCCACGACCGCTGGTTCCTCGACCGCATCGCAACGCACATTCTTGCTTTCGAAGGCGACAGCCAAGTCGTCTGGTTCGAGGGCAACTACGCGGATTACGAGGCCGACCGCAAGCGGCGCTTGGGCGCCGAGGCCGACCAGCCCCATCGTTTGCGCTACAAGCCGCTGACGCGCGTCTAGTCGGCGCGCGACAACGCTGTGCTGCTATTGCTGCGCGAGGCGCTGCTCGAGCGCCTTGTTGAGGCCGCTCGCGGTCCCGCCATTGCGGTCCGCGACTGCGGCGATCTCGTCGCGCTCGGTCAGGGCCATGCTGACGCCTTCGACCGAGACATCGACCACCTTGTAGGCGCCGTCGTCTTCCTTGCGCACATGCCATTCGACCTTGGCGGGCTTGGGCGCGTTCGGGTTGACGAACTGGCTCAGCACGACGGAGCTGGTATCGCTTTCCGGCCGCGTGCCGGTCACCTTGATGGTTTGACCGCTATAGTCGCGGAATCGCGCGCTGTAAGTACGAACGACCCAATCCTCGAACAGCGTCGTGAATTGCTTGCGCTCCGCGTCGCTGGCTGCGTTCCAGAATCGGCCGAGCACGAAGCGCGAAATGCGCGGAATGTCGAAGCCGGCCTCGAGCAAGGCGCGGAATTTCTGAGCGCGCACTTCGTCGGAATCCTGCGACTGCTTGACCTCGTCGATCGCCTCGCTCACGAGGTTGGTGACGAGCGAGGGTGGGTCCCTCGCTTCAAGCGCCCGCGCCTCGATCGGTGACAATGCTGTGACGAGCGCAATGGTGGTGGCGAACAAAGTCAGGTGTTCGCGCATGGCAGATTCGAGCCCCCTTTCGGCTAATTCCCCCGACCGCGGAGCATAAATCCGCGGCCAAGCAACGGACAAGCCGTCCGCGGCGAGGCCGCGATGACACGGTTTAACCAAATATCCATGCTTGACTCTACATATAAGGAAATGTTTATATCTTGGTGTCGCTAGTTTGGGGCCGCATCATGGAAACTACCCTTTCAGGCTTGCGCGCTGCCGCCGAGGCCACCCGGCTGCGGCTTTTGCTGCTCTGCGGGCAGGGTGAGCTCACGGTCAGCGAGCTCACCGATATCCTCGGCCAAAGCCAGCCGCGCGTGTCGCGGCATCTGAAGCTTCTCTGCGACGCCGGGCTGCTCGACCGGTTTCGTGAGGGGACCTGGGTGTTCTATCGCTTGGCGCAGCGCGGCCGCGCCGCCGCGCTCGCCGAGCGCATTTGCGCGTCGGTCCCCACCGACGACCCGACCGTCGCGCTCGACAATGCGCGGCTCGAGACCGTCAAACGGCAACGCGCCGAAGCCGCCAACGCCTATTTCCGCGCCAATGCCGCGCAATGGGACCGCATCCGCTCGCTCCACATCGCCGAGGCCGAGGTCGAGGCCGCGGTCCTCGACGCGCTCGCCGATGTTGCGATTCGCGATCTCCTTGACCTCGGCACCGGCACGGGCCGCATGCTCGAAATTTTCGGCGCGCGGGTCGAGCGCGCCATCGGCATCGATATCTCGCGCGAAATGCTGGCCGTGGCGCGCGCCAATCTCGAGTGCACCAATCTGCGCAATTGCGCCATCCGCCAAGGCGACATCTATCAGCTGCCCTTTCCCGATGGCGGCTTCGATGCCGCGATCTTCCACCAGGTGCTGCACTATGCCGATCGGCCAGGCGCGGCGATTGCCGAGGCGGCGCGCATGCTGCGTGCCGAGGGCCGGCTGGTGATCGTCGATTTCGCGCCGCATGCGCTCGAGTTCCTACGCAGCGAGCAGGCGCATCGCCGTCTCGGCTTCGCCGATACAGAGATTATTGCCTGGTGCCGCGAGGCGGGCCTCGTGCCAGAGCCGGTGCGCCATCTGGTCGGGCATCCCCTGACCGTCTCGATCTGGGCAGCCCAGCGCCGACGCGAGGAATTGAAAGCCGCCGACCCGTCGCCCCGCGCAGCCGCGTCATGAGCACTGGGCCGCTGCTCTCCTTCGAGTTCTTTCCCCCCAAGACACCCGAGATGGAGGCGCAGCTTTGGCGCGCGGTGAAATGCCTCGAGCCGCTGGCACCGCGTTTCGTTTCGGTGACCTATGGTGCGGGCGGCTCGACGCGCGAGCGCACCCATGCGACGGTCGCGCGCTTGCGGCGCGAGACGCGGCTCGAGCCCGCCGCCCATCTCACCTGCATCGGTGCGAGCCGAGCTGAGCTCGATGCGATCGCGCGCGACTATTGGCAAGCCGGCATCCGCCGTCTCGTCGCCTTGCGCGGCGATCCCCCCGCCGGCGGTGCCTATGCGCCCCATCCGCAAGGTTACGGGCGCGCCGCCGATCTGGTCGCGGGCTTGAAGCGCGTTGCCGATTTCGAGGTGAGTGTCGCCGCTTATCCCGAGATTCATCCCGAAGCCGAAAGCGCCGCGGCCGATCTCGATGCGCTCAAGCGCAAGATCGATCAGGGCGCGGCGCGCGCGATCACGCAGTTTTTCTTCGACGCCGCGACGTTTTTTCGCTTTCGCGATCAAGCCTGGTCGGCCGGCATTCGTGTACCGATCGTTCCGGGCATTCTGCCGATCGGAAATTTCGCCCAGGTCAAGCGCTTCGCCGCGCTCTGCGGCGCTTCGATCCCGGCTTCGCTTGCCGTGCGCTTCGAGGCTCTGGGTGAGGATCGAGCGGCCAGCACGCGCGCCGCGATCGAGACCGCCGTTGCGCTCTGCCGCGCCTTGCGCGCGGGCGGTAGCTCCGCGTTCCATTTCTACACGCTTAACCGCGCCGATCTGGTGACGGCGATCGCGGCCGAGATCGGCCTCGGCGCCGATTGCGCCGCTGGTGCATGAGCGGCGCCGATGCCTCATCTGCTCGATCTCCTCGATGACCGCGTGCTGCTTTGCGACGGCGCCACCGGAACGCGCGTCCAAGCCATGCCGTTGCGGCTCGATGAGGATTATCAGGGTCATGAGAACTGCCCCGAGATCCTGAACGAAAGCCGCCCCGACCTTATCCGCGAGATCCATCGCGGCTACCTCGCGGCGGGGGCCGATGCCGTTCAGACCAACAGCTTCGGCGGCTCGCCCCTGACCTTGGCCGAATTCGGCATCGCCGACAAAGCCTATGCGCTTAACCGCCGCGCCGCCGAGCTCGCGCGCGAGGCCGTGGCCGAATTCAACGGCGATGGGCGCCCGCGCTTCGTCATCGGCGCGGTCGGTCCCGGCACAAGGCTGCCTTCGCTCGGCCAGATCGATTACCAATCGATCGAGGATGCGCTCTTCGTTCAGTGCGGCGGCCTGATCGCGGGCGGGGCCGATGCGATCTTGATCGAAACCTGCCAGGACACGCTGCAAATCAAAGCCGCGGTCAATGCCGCCAAGCGCGCGCGCCACGAGCGGGGCGGCGACCAGCCGATCTTCGTTCAGGTGACGGTCGAGACGACCGGCACTCTGCTCGTCGGCGCCGATATCGCCGCCGCGGCGACGGTGGTCGAAGCGCTCGATATCCCGCTCATCGGTCTCAATTGCGCGACCGGCCCGCAAGAAATGGCGGAGCACGTCAAATGGCTCGCGGAGAATTGGCCGGGGCGCATTTCGGTTCAGCCCAATGCCGGCTTGCCCGAGCTGCACCACGGCCATGCGCATTATCCGCTGCGCCCGCCCGAGCTCTCGCAGTGGCAAGAGCGCTTCGTCCTCGAGAACGGCGCCAACCTCGTCGGCGGCTGCTGCGGCACCACGGACGCGCACATCGCCGCGCTCGACGCCATGCTGCGCCGGATTGCCGGCGAAGGCGGGCGGCCGCGCCGGCGCGAGCGGCGCAGCGTCTGGATCCCGGCCATCGCCTCGCTCTATGCCCAAACGCCCCTGCGGCAGGAAAACGCCTACCTCTCGATCGGCGAGCGCTGCAACGCCAACGGCTCCAAGCGCTTCCGGGCCTACCAGGAAGGCGGCGATTGGGAAGGTTGTGCCGCGATGGCGCGCGAGCAAATCAAGGAAGGCTCACACGCGATCGATCTCTGCACAGCTTATGTCGGCCGCGACGAAATCGCCGAGATGGGCGAGGCGGTCGGCCGCATGCGTGGCGCGGTCGCGGCTCCGCTGGTCATCGACAGTACGGAGCTGGCGGTGCTCGAGACCGCGCTGAAGCTCTATGGCGGCAAACCGGTCGTCAATTCGATCAATTTCGAAGACGGCGAAGCGATCATCAACTCGATCAACCTGGAGGATGGGGAAAAGCGCAGCGCGCGAGTGCTGCCCATGGCCAAGCGCTACGGTGCAGCGGTCATCGCGCTGACGATCGACGAAGACGGCATGGCAAAGACCGCCGCGCGCAAGCTCGAGATCGCGCTTCGCCTGCGCGATTTCGCCTGCGGGCGCTTCGGTCTCAGTGAATCCGATCTCATCATCGATCCGCTGACTTTCACGATCTGCACCGGCAATGCGGAGGACCGCAAGCTCGGCATCGAGACGCTCGATGCGATCGAGCGGATCGCGCAGGCGCTGCCGCGCTGCCAGATTCTCTTGGGGCTCTCGAACATCTCCTTCGGGCTCAATCCCGCGGCGCGGGCCGTGCTCAATTCGGTCTATCTCGATCACGCGCTGAAGCGCGGCTTAACCTCGGCGATCCTGCATGTCTCGAAGATCATGCCCTTGCATAGGGTCGCGGAAGAGGAGCGCGCGGTTGCCGAGGATCTGATCTTCGATCGCCGCCGCGACAACTACGATCCGCTTCAGACCTTCATCGGAATTTTCCTCAATCGCAGCGGCGGCGCGGCGCCGCCCAAAGAACGGCCTGCGGAGATAGGCGAGCGCCTGGCGCAGCGCATCGTCGAGGGCGACCGTCAAGGGCTCGACGAGGACCTCGCGCTCGCGCTTAAGCGGCACAAGCCCCTCGACATCATCAACACTTTCCTGCTCGACGGCATGAAAGTGGTGGGAGAGCTCTTCGGCGCCGGCAAGATGCAGCTGCCCTTCGTCCTGCAGTCGGCGGAGACCATGAAAGCGGCGGTCACCTATCTCGAGCCTTTCATGGAACGCAAGGAGGGCAATCAGCGCGGCACCATCGTGCTGGCGACGGTCAAGGGCGATGTGCACGATATCGGCAAGAATCTCGTCGATATCATCCTGACCAACAACGGCTACAAGGTCGTCAATCTCGGCATCAAGCAGCCGCTTGCGGCGATGCTCGACGCCGCGGCGGCACACAAGGCCGATGTGATCGGAATGTCGGGCCTGCTCGTCAAATCGACCGTGGTGATGCGTGAAAACCTTGAAGAGATGTCGCGCCGGGGCCTCGATCTGCCCGTGCTGCTGGGCGGCGCGGCGCTGACGCGACGCTATGTCGATGAAGATTGCCGCAAGGCTTATGGCTGCGGCCGCGTCGCCTATGCGAATGATGCTTTCGCTGGGCTCGATCTGATGGAAAAAGTCGCCACTGGCGCCTTCGATACTCATCTCGCCGCGGTCGATGCCGCGAATGAAGGCCGGCCCGTCAACGAAAAGCGCAAGCTCGGCTGCGCCGCCGATGCGAAGCCGCTGCGGCCCGTCGATCTCGAGGAGATCCGGTTGCGCCGCGCCGCGCTTCATCGCGGCCTTGCCGTGTCCGAGCCGCCTTTCTGGGGTCCTCGCACCATCGCCCATGTGCCACCCAAGGCGCTCGTGCCCTATCTCAACGAGCGCATGCTCTATCAATTCCAATGGGGCTTCCGCAAGGACGGGCGCTCGCTCGACGCATTCATGGCCTGGGCGCAGCGTGAGCTACGCCCGATTTTGAAGCGCATGCTCGATCGCGTCGAGGCGGAGGAGATTCTTCGCCCGCAGGCGACCTACGGCTTTTGGAAAGCCGCCGCTGCCGGCAATGATGTGATCCTCTTCGAGGAGGACGGCGAGACCGAGTGCACGCGCTTCACCCTGCCGCGCCAGAACCGGCCCGACGGGCTTTGCATCGCCGATTTCTTGCGCGGCGCGGACGAGAGGCCCCGCGACGTGATTGGTCTGCAGCTCGTCACCATGGGTGGGCGCGCCTCGGACGTGGCCCGGCAATGGTTCGCCGCGAACCGCTATCAGGACTATCTTTATCTGCACGGTTTGTCGGTCGAGATGGCCGAGGCGCTCGCCGAATATATTCACAAGCGCATCCGCGCCGAACTGGGCTTCGCCGCCGACGAGCCGCGCGACATGCATGCGCTCCTCCAACAAGCCTATCGCGGCAGCCGCTATTCCTTCGGCTATCCGGCCTGTCCCAATCTCGCCGATCAGCGCAAGCTGCTGGCTTTGCTGCGCGCCGAGGAGATCGGCGTCGCGCTCTCCGAGGAGGACCAGCTCGAGCCCGAGCAATCGACCTCGGCGATCGTCATCACCCACCCGCAGGCGAAGTATTTCTCGGTTTAGCGCGTGGGCCTAGCGCCGGATGCCGATCTTGCGGCCGAGTTGCGGCGGCTCGGGCAGGCGTCGGTCCTGCTCGAGCAGTGCCTCGATCCGGGCGAAGACGTCGTCGCCCATCGGCGTGGCCTGAGGACCGCTCAAGTCGACATGGAGCGCCATCGCCTCGATCGTTGCCGCGGGCTCCTCCAAACCGTCCCTGGTCATGGTGTGGAACAGATGGAGGCGCTTGCGGTCGGCATCGATCAGCCGCGTGGCGATCGCGAATTGATCGCCCTGCCGCAATTCGTGCAGGTAGCAGATATGTGCCTCGAGCGCGAAGATCGAGCGATTGGTGGCGCGCCGATAGGCCTCGCCGAGACCGAGATAGTCGAACAGCTTATCCGTTGCCCGGTCAAAGGCCAGGACGTAATAGGCGACGTTCATATGGCCGTTGTAATCGATCCATTCGGCTGGCACGGCGCCGCGGTAGGGCAGGTAGGGCATAAGATTGCTCCGGCTCGGGCGGCGGGGATGATAACGCTGGCGTAACGCCGCTGGTATGTGCCGGAAAACCGTCAATTCGTTAAAAATCGCCGATCTTTCCGGCGCTGCGGCGACCGCTTTACCGAAAGCTTAAAGAATCGACGCTAGAACTAGAGTTCCGGGTGGCGTTCGATCGCTGGGGGACCGATTCCCGGAGCCACGGTGACGACGAGGCGGGTTCAATGGAAGGCGCGGCACCAAGCGGCGAGATCGAGCGTCTCGCGGAAACGGCATTGAAGACCATGGCGACACATGAGGTGCCGCCCACGCCGCTCAATTACACGCTCTGGTACAATTATGTCGCGCGCACCAGCCCGGAGCTGATGCGCCAGATCGACGCCATCATCGCGCAGCGTCTGCCCTTCACCGAGGAGTTAAGCGCAGACCTTGCGCGGCGCTATTGCGGCGACACCACCGTGCCGAACAACGTGATTGAAACCGGCGGCCGTCTGCAGGCGGTCATCGACCAAGTTCGCCGCTTTCTTGATGGTCACGCCGGCGAAATCGGCAGCTTCGGGCAAACCCTCGACACTTTCTCCTCGGCGATCGGCGATTCGCAGCCCGCCGCGAAAATGCACTCGCTCATCGCGGATCTCATCCAGGAAACCCAGGCGATGGCGGGGCGCAACCGGACCCTCGAAAGCCGGTTGGGCAAGATTGCCGGCGAAGTCAGCGAACTGCGCGAAAATCTCGAAGTCGTGCAGCGCGAGGCGCTGACCGATGCGCTCACGGGCATTCCGAATCGCAAATTCTTCGACGGGCGGCTCAAGGAGGCGGCGCGCGAAGCCGTGCACAATAAGGAGCCCTTGAGCCTTTTGCTCTGCGATATCGATCACTTCAAGCGCTTCAACGACACCTATGGCCATCAGATCGGCGATCAGGTGCTGAAGCTCGTGGCGCGCTCGCTGTCGGATTCGGTCAAAGGGCGCGACACGCCGGCGCGGATCGGCGGCGAGGAATTCTCGATCATCCTGCCGCGCACCAATTTGCAGCAGGCGGTGATCGTCGCCAATCAGATTCGCAACGCCATCGTGCGCCGCAAGATCATCGACAAGACGACCCAAGACAATTACGGCGATCTGACCCTGTCTTTCGGCGCCGCCGAGTACCGGGCCGAA
>Ga0335079_10010272_pt1 | contig 10658 bp, 11 predicted proteins | sample Lox_Sample_33_FD_206719 | JGI IMG/M metagenome (GOLD analysis project Ga0335079, IMG submission 206719) | Soil microbial communities from Loxahatchee National Wildlife Refuge, Florida, United States - Lox_Sample_3.3 | ecosystem: Environmental > Terrestrial > Soil > Wetlands | place: USA... | reverse complement strand
CGCGTGCCAGCAAACGGCCGTCCTCGGCGCGCATGATTCCGTCCTGCACGGCCTTAAACGCCAGATCGATCTTCGCTACACCCAGCCGCTGCAGTTCGGCGCGCACGGCCGCGCTCCGCTCCGCTTCTTCGGCGATCTTTCGGCTCTGCTTGTTTTCGTCGACGAGCTCGTTTAGCCGCCGCTCCAGTTGTTCTCTCCGTTTTCGCTCTTCCTGAAGTTCCGCCTTGACGGCCGGCTCGTTCTTGGCCTGCTCCTGATTCACGAATTCCTGGATCGCATTGCGCACGATCGTTTGCACATCGGCTTCTTCCATACGTCTCCTAGCCCGGGTATGTCATCCGGTCGATTTCGTCCGCCACCTGATTCTTGGTCTCCTGACGCGTGTCGCAGAGGTACTTGAACGCCAATTTCTTGAAAACCTGTTTCCGCAAAGTCTCCGAGCCGATTCCCAGGTCCAGCAGTTTCTTGGCGTCATCCAGTTCATTGCTGAAATCTCCTATATCGAACTCGTCGAGGCCCGAGACGTCGATGGCGACACCGTCCTGCCGGGCTGCCGCGATCGCACGCAGCACCTGCTTCATTACGTCTTTGAGTGTGTCGCCATAGGCGCGCAGAACTTCATGCGTGATGCTGAAATCGCGCTGCTTGCTCGCCCCGGATATCGGAGGCACGCCCGAAGCCGCGTGAGTCATCAGGTAGCACACGCGGTAAATCTCATCTTTCAGCCGCACCAGGTTGTCGGCGGCAATCTGGTAGACCTTCCCTTCCGGTTCGGTCCATCCGAACCGGTCCTGAGGACCGAGTTGGATGTAATACGATTCGCCGACGATCTGATTCCATTCCCGCTCCGAGTACACCACCGGCATCGCAAAAAGGCTCATCGTGAGCGCCCAGGAGAGCGCGTTCGATTTGTTGAAGTGCTCGAGTTGCAGCAGCGCTGCCTTGTTCATCAGCCAAAGGCCTTCGCTCAGCTGCAGCCGGAACAACGGCACGCGCTGCAAGGCCGCGAGGCCGTGCTGTCCTTCATCGACCGCTTCGACCGGCTGGCCCTCGCCGGCTTTACGGTAGATTTGGAATCGTTCGCGGTCATAGTAGATCCATCGCGTTTCCCGCTCCCATTTGGCATCGCTGACTTTGGAGGGTTGCAGGCATGACGTGCGGACCACCGCCCAGTCCAGATTCCCAGCCTGGTCGTAATTCCAATTGATCACTTCATCGGCCGAGTAATCGACCAGATATGCTCGAGAGCGCCCCGAGGCGTCTTCCTCGGCCCGCGTCAGAGCGGGTCCGTTCAATCGAGGGAAATCCACCACCAGATAACTCGAGCCTGACACCAGGGCCTGAACAAACCGTTGGCGGAAAAACTCACTGAAATTGGTTCCCTTGAGATCGCAGTCGTCCGTAAACAGGTTGTAGAACGCCTTCGCCGGACTGTCATTGCCTTCGAATGCCAGAACCGGCTCGCGCCGCAGCAGAGTGGCCGCGTACCAATCGACGATCGAGCCGATGTAGTTCTCGTAGAAGACCCGGTTAAGGCGCTCCGCGTAGACTTCGCCCGGTTCCTTGTGGCGCCTCACCAGGTATTCGGAAGCGTTGTCCCGCAGCCGCTCGCCGCCGGCATACAGATCCTTGTACTTTCTCCACATCGCCTTTCGCGCGATGTATTCGGGATGTTCGCGGTTAATATTTGGCGTAGTCAAAGAAGTCTCTCCGATCGCTCGCCGATGCTTCCTTGCGGTTTCGATTCCTGCCAGAGCAGGTAGCCCAATGCGTCCGACAGATGCGTCCTGCGGCGGTCCCTGTCCTTATCGATCTGATAACTGTCCTGCCTGAACGAGACCTGATCAAAGTCCTTGATGAGCTCTTTACAACTCGGGTCCACCAACAATCCAATCTCGCCGGATGCCGACCGCAGCGTTGCGTTCGTCAGGTTGATCCGTTCCCGCACACTCGGATTCGCCCTCGGAACCTTGTAGCGCACCGGCGCAGTTGTGAATTGTGCAAAATAGTCGCGGACCACCTGGTAATCCGAGAAGCCGGTGGTTTGTTCCTTGTTTCCCGAGGCGTCTCCGTACACAACAATTCCCGGACTGTGATTCGGGAACTTCTTCAGGAACTCCTCGCAAGCCTGCATCGTCGTGGCGTGACGGATCACAATTTCTCCCAATACCCAAACCTGGCCATCCACAATCTGGGCGATTAGCGAACTCATGGGGTCCACGTTAAAGTCCAGCGCCCACAGCAGCTGAAGTTGCGGCTTCGCTTGCAATTCGCGAACATGATCCGACGCCAAAAACGAGCCGTACACCAGCCCACCCGTCATATTCAGGTAGGCCCCGAGCACTTCCTGCTTGTAGAAGTTCTCGTCATAACTCTGCGCCAAGCGCCGGTAAAAGTCCGGAATTTTGCCTAACAAAAACCGATTTTCAAACGGCTGGGCAATGATCAGGTAATAATCCTCGGTCCGCTCCGCCACGAATCTCCGGTACACCCAGTCGTAGCCTTTGGGCGTCCATACACCGAAACCACACAATCGTTTTGCCTGCGGATCCCGCAGGCGCCCTTCCAGCCGCAACCAGGCGGCTTCTTGCGTGTACGTCAGCTCGTCGAGCCCGAACCATGCCAGGTTCGTGCCGCGCAACCGTTCGAATTCATCGACCGGGCGGAAAAGGATGCGCGAGCCGGTGTCCTTCATCAGCAGCGTGTTTTCCGCCTTGTTGTGCTCGAACGGGATTCTGTTCGCATCCAGAATCTCAAGCAAGGAGGCCTGCGTCGCATCCCGCAGCATCGGGTACGTCGGCGCTCCCAGAAGCCCCAGCCGTCCGGGGTTCAGATAAGTCAACCGGATCGCTTCCTGGCACAGCGCCTGGCTCTTTCCGCAGCCGATCGGTCCCGAAAAGCCTTTGAACCGCGCTTCCGATGCGTGAAACTCTTTCTGAGAAGGCAGCGGCTCGTAAGCTATTTCTCGGTTGAGGACAATAACGCCGGGTCGACCCACGTTACCTTGATCTCCGTCGGCGCTCCTTCCTCCAGTTCCTTCTCCAACTGAAGCAGCTTGACGTATTCGCTCAACGTCGGCTTGAACTCGGGCGATTTCAACTTCGCCTCCATCCCCTCGATCACGTTCGCCAGCAGCTCCGAGATCCGGAGCTTTTGCTTCATCTCCTGCCAATGTTCACATTCCCTGCACGATTTAGGAGCCGTGATCTGTTTTTCTGTTTCGCTCGGCATACGTGCATCCCGAAATGGAAACGGCCCCGCGCCCTCCGCGGGACCGCAACCCTCCTCCCTGATTCGAACCTATCACCCAGGATTTTATGGAAAGGGGATGAAGAGGGCTGAAACTATTGAAAACAGGGGCAAGAAATTTTTTTTCGAACAGTGAACGCAGGGTTGGACAGTCTCGATTTTACGCGAGCGGCAGCGGGAGATCAGCCTAAAGACGCTCGTATCGCAAGGCGAATGAGAGGCTTCGGGCAATCCGTTCTTTGGGACGCAGGCGCTGCCAGCGGCGATAACGCCGCAAAGAAATCAATACGGCAAGGTCGACTGCCGCCGCAAAGCCAAAGATCAGTGCGTCTGCCAAACCCATGCTGCTCCCTCCATCCGAACACGAAATTGGTTTCCGGCCAATGGTTGGAAGTAACGGGGGCGTTATAGGACTTTTCGCGCGATGTTAGACTTTTCTCTGAATGCCCAAAGCGACGCATTTGGAGTGCAGCCTCTGCCAGCAACGTTTTGACGCGGCCCAGGTGCATAGTCTTTGTAGCTGCGGAGGGCCTCTGCTGGTGCGGTACGATCTGGATTTCATCCGGACGCGCTGGCGCCGGCGCTCCGTTGCTGACGGGGCGTCGAATATGTGGAGGTACGCTCCGGTTTTACCCGCGGCGGATGAAAACGTTATCTCGCTCGGGGAGGGATGGACACCCCTGCTGCGCGCCAAACGGCTGGGCGGGAGCATGGGCGCGGAAAGTCTCTGGGTAAAGGACGAAGGACTCAACCCCACTGGCTCGTTCAAAGCACGCGGCCTCTCCTGCGCTATCTCGATGTGTATGGAACTGGGGATCCGGAAGGTGGCGATTCCCTCGGCGGGAAACGCAGCGGGCGCGCTGGCCGCATACGCCGCGGCAGCCGGTATTGAAGCGCACATTTTCCTGCCGTGCGATGTGCCGCAATCCAATTATCTGGAATGCATGGCATATGGCGCGAAAGTGACGCTCGTCAACGGGCTGATCAGCGACTGTGCGCGCATCGTCGCGGAACGTTCGGCGACCGAAGGCTGGTTCGATATCAGCACGCTGAAAGAGCCCTACCGGATTGAAGGCAAGAAGACGATGGGGTACGAAGTCGCGGAGCAGATGGATTGGGAACTACCCGATGCCATTTTTTATCCCACCGGCGGCGGCGTGGGGCTGATCGGGATGTGGAAAGCCTTCGATGAAATGGAGCGGCTGGGCTGGATTGGCAGCCGCCGGCCGAAGATGATTGCGGTACAGGCGGAGGGATGCCAGCCGGTGGTGCGCGCGTTTGAGGAAAACGAGCCGCGCAGCCGGTTTTGGGAGGGCGCGCAGACGGTCGCATCCGGCCTGCGCGTGCCAAAGCCTCTAGGGGATTTCCTGGTTCTTGAGGCGGTGCGGAAGAGCGGCGGTACAGCGATCGCGGTCAGCGATTCCGAGATGCTGGACGCGGGCGCCCGGCTGGCGTCGGAAGAAGGGATTTTCGCCGCGCCGGAAGGGGCCTCCTGTGTCACTGCCTGCGAGAAGTTGTTGGCCTCGGGTTTCCTCAAGCCTGCTGACCGAATCGTGCTTTATAACACCGGGACAGGCTTGAAATATGGAGAGGCCTACGCCACGCGTTTTCCCCGCAGCGCAGCCGGCGAGCAGGACAAGCTCGGAGGGCTGATTACACCGCGATGAAAGATCTGGCTCTAATTGCGCTGGACGCCATTGTCCGCCGTGGCGTCTCGTACGCCGACGTTCGCGTCCTGGAAATTCGCGAACGCGAAATCAGCACGAAGAACGGTAAGGCAGGACACGTTTCCGGCTCCGAATCGCTGGGGCTCGGAATTCGCGTGGTGGCCTCCGGCTGTTGGGGGTTTGCCGCCACGGACGACCTCACGCGTGAGGGCATCGAGGCGGCCGCGAACCTGGCATTCCAGATTGCGCTGGCGAGCGGCGCCGCTCGAAAACGGGAAGTGTCGCTGGCCCCCGAAGAAAAGTACGAAGCCAACTGGATCTCGCCGTTCCAGATCGATCCGTTCAGCATTCCCATCGACCGGCAGCTTGGGGTTCTGCTGGCCGTCGACGCGGAGTTGCGCCGCCATCCGGGTGTCAGCCTTGCCGAAACTTCAATGCACTTTGAGCGGCGCCGCCAGGTTTTTGCGTCCTCGATCGGCAGCCTTATCGACCAGACGCGTTACACTTCCGGAGCCGGCTTTTCAGCCTTGAGTTACAAGGATGGAGAGATTCAAAAGCGCTCGTATCCGAATTCTTTCGGCGGGCAGTACCAGTTGAAGGGTTACGAACTCGTCGATGAACTGCGGCTTCTCGAAAACGCGCCGCGCATCGCCGAGGAAGCGGTGGCGCTGCACACAGCCGAGCAATGCCCGGAAGGCGAGTTCGACCTCATCCTGGACAGCTCGCAGCTCGGGCTGCAGATCCATGAATCCATCGGACACCCGATCGAGCTCGATCGGGTCTTGGGGAGCGAAGCGAATTATGCGGGCATGAGTTTCCTCACGCTCGACCAGTTGCGGCGGCTGCGCTACGGTTCGGAAATTGTCAGCGTGGTGTGCGATTCCAGGCTGGAACATGGACCCGGATTGGGCACGTTTGCGTTCGATGACGAAGGCGTACCGGCACAATCGACCGACATCATCCGCAACGGCCAGTTCGTCGGATACATGACGTCCCGCGAGACCGCCGCCGAAGTGGGCGACACGCGTTCGAATGGATGTATGCGCGCGGATGGATGGGCGCGCATTCCGCTCATTCGGATGACGAACGTAAGTCTTGAACCGGGGCGTCAAAGTCTCGAAGAAGTCTTCGGTGCGGACCATGCCATTTACATGGAGACCAACCGAAGCTGGTCAATCGACGATAAACGGTACAACTTCCAGTTCGGCTGCGAAATCGGCTGGGAAATGCGGAGCGGCAAGCGCGTCCGCATGCTGAAGAACCCGAGCTACAGCGGCATTTCGACTGATTTCTGGAACGCATGCGCGGCGATCGCCGGTCCGGAGCATTGGACGCTATGGGGAGTACCGAACTGCGGCAAAGGGCAGCCGGAACAGGTGATGGGTACAGGTCACGGAGCGAGTCCGGCGCGGTTCCGGAAAATCCGGGTCGGGAGCGCGTATGCCGGATGAAGGCCGGCTGGCAACCGAAGTTTTCGACCAGGTGACCACAATTGCGCGCTCACTCGGCGTGCGTGACGTGGAAGCCATTGTCTCAGGAAGTTCGCACGCGTTGACGCGATTCGCCAACAACACCATTCATCAGAGCGTAGCGGAGCGGACCGTGCAAGTGTCGGTCCGGGTGGCAATTGATGGACGAACGGCGCGGGCATCCACCAACCGACTGGATCCCGGCGGCACCCGGGAAGTCGTGGAGCAAGCCGTTGCGATCACACGGCTCACCGAGCCTGATCCGGACCTGCTGCCGATGGCGGACCGGAGCGATGGTGAGATGGTCGATCGTTTCGACGAGGATACGGCCTTCGTGAGTCCTCAGGAGCGTGCCGAGGCCGTAGCGCACGCCATCCGGCACGTTGAAGCAGCGGGGCAAACCGCGGCCGGAATTTATTCGACGGGCGTCTCCACCTTTTCGCTGCTCAATTCGCGCGGCATTTTCTCCTCGTACACGGAAACAATGGCGCACTTCTCGATCACGGCGATCGGCGCGGATAGCTCGGGTTGGGCCAAAGCGAGCGCATATCGCGCGCACGAGTTGGACCCGGAGCAACTGGCCCGGCAAGCGTCACACAAAGCTATCGCATCGCGCTCGCCGCGCGAGCTGCCGCCGGGACGGTACACGGTGGTCCTCGAACCAGCCGCCGTTCTGGACCTCTCCGGTCAGATGTTCGGCGACTTCAGCGCGACCGCCATCCGCGACGGCCGCAGTTTTCTGAAGGATCGCATCGGAAAGAAGCTGTTTGGCAGCAACATCACGATCCACGACGACGTGCGGCACCCGCTGCAGACCGGCGCTGCGTTCGACGGAGAAGGCGTGCCGAGAAAGCGGCTGACGCTGGTGGACCGGGGCGTTGTGCGCGAAATCGCGTATTGCCGCCAGTCCGCAGCGGCCGACGGTGTCGCGCCGACCGGGCACGGTTTCCCACTGCCCAACGAAATCGGCGAAGCGCCGATGAACATCGTCTTCGCCGGCGGCGACACATCGCTTGACGCGATGGTGGAATCGACCGATCGGGGTATCCTGGTTACGCGGCTGTGGTACATCCGCGAAGTGGATCCATACGAAAAGATCTTCACCGGAATGACTCGCGACGGCACTTTCTTGATCGAAGGTGGCACAATCGCCGGTGGCGTGCGTAATTTCCGGTTCAATCAGAGCCTGATCGAACTGCTGTCGAATGTGGATGCATTGTCGCCCGCCGTGCGCGCGTCCGGTGAGGAGTCGATCGATATGGTGGTGCCCGCTCTCAAGGCACACGATTTCAACTTCACCGAAGTGACGCGCTTCTGACGAAGTGCAGTCGACGTTGGCGCGCGCGTGCTTGGGGTTGAACACCCCGGTGCGCCCGGGTATCTGCCGCCACCGCCGTCTTGCGTGTGGCCAGCAACCCGGCACCCTGGAGCGCCTGCTTAACCCAGCCATAGCTGAGCCGGATGCCGTGTTCGGAGCGCAGTTTCCGGCAAAACCGGGTGGCGCTCAGGCCAGAGTACGACTGCTGATAAAGAGCCAATACCTTCTCTGCCGTGGGCAGCGGCACGCGATGGACGTGGCGCTTCCGGCGATGCTGCTCGTAGAGGCCGTCATAGCCGAATTCTTCGTATTTCTGCCGGATGCGACCCATGGTCAACGCGCTCAAGCCGGCAATCTCCGCGGCGTCCAACCACGTGATCTTCTTCGCAATCGCTTTGAGAATTACGTCCTGCAACTTCATGGTCCACTCCTCCAGAAAATTCATTCAAGGTTGTATTGCAAACCCAAGCCGGCCCGTTGACTGCCGGGCCGCGGTTTCGCGCCGATAGCGGTCCAGTTCCGCCCGGGCACTCTGGGCGGCTCCATCGGCACTGTATACATTCGCCAGAACATAATGGGCTTCCGGTATGGTCCGCGCCGCATAGACCAAATGTGATTCGCAGAGCGCCCGCGTTTCAGGGCGGTTCGCTAACAGCAGACCGAGCAAGAACTGCGCGGCTGGGTTGGTTCCGTCGAGGCCCACTGCGGTTTGAGCTTCCGCCTCCGCCTCGTTTGGGCGGTCCAGCCGGATCAAGGTGTATGCAAGATTGGAATGGTGAAAGCTGGTCGCCGGATCCAATGCGATGGCCCGGCGAAACTCAGGTATGGCGTCATCGTAGCGCTTCAGCCCGGTGTATTCGACGCCGAGGTTGCCGTGCGCCTCGGAAAAATCGGGATCAAGGTCAGCGGCTTTGGCGAATTCAGCGGCCGCTTCCGCGTCCGCGCCCGCTTCGGAATATTTGATGCCACGCAGAAAGGCCTGTTTGGCTTTGCGCGGCGGCTGATGGCGTAACCGGGCGATAGAGATAGTCGCGCCGGGCGCCTGGTCCGGAACGGTTCCCCAAATATTCGGACCTTCGATTATTCGATCGGCCCAATCGCCATGCGAAGGCAGATCAAAACGAAACGGCTGAGCGGAAATTGCCCCGGTAGCGATTGTGAATACGAGCAGATGGTATGTGCGCCTCAACTGATCCTCCGTTAGCTTTTGCGGTCTGGCGCCGCAATTCCACGCACACGCGTGGCTGGCTCAAATATCATTCTGGGTGGCTGAACTGGGCCTGGAAAACGAAGATCGGAAGCGGGGATCTCAACCCACGGCGCTCTAAATGTTCGCCGTGACTTTCAAATCAATCATACTTGCCGGGGCACGGGATATCCAATCGAAAGTTTCTATGGTCGCGATTGTTGCACTTCGGTAACTCTGTGGCAATAAGAAAGGCCAGCAGTCCCGGGCGGGAGTGCTGGCCTGGAGAAACGCGGAATTTTACTGGCTCTTGTGGGCAAGCCGGCTGCAAGCCAGATCGGCGCCTGACGGATCGATCGCGCCGTTGCCCTCCTCGATGTGAACGATTTTTCCTTCCTTGTCGATCACGAACGTCGACCGGTTGGCCATTCCCGCTTCGGCGATGAGAACACCATACTCCTTGGAAACCTCACGTTTTGCAAAATCGCTCAGCAGGGGAAAGGATGCGTTGGTCTTGGCCACGAATTCTTTCTGGGAAGGGGTGTTATCGGTACTGATTCCAAAAACTTTTGCGTCATTACTCTCAAATTTAGCGATACCAGCCTGGTACGCCGTCAGTTCCTTCGTTCAACCAGCGGTAAAGGCAGCGGGAAAAAACGCCAGCACCACGTTGTTCTTGCCGCGGAAGCTGGAGAGGGTTACCTTCTGGCCGGTTGTGGAAGTCAGCGTGAAATCGGGAGCCATGTCCCCCACTTTGAGATTCGTGTGGGGCGGCGTAAAGGCTTGCTGGGCGTACATGCCGGCTGCGCACAGCAGGCTGCTCAACAGAGCTACGGACAGCTTCATTTCCACCTCCAGGCATCGAGCGTACCATTCCCCTCATGGCGCTGCAAGTAAACTCCGGGCGGGCCTTGAGTGATATGATCTTGGGAATCCGTGGCAAGCAGGCCGACAGTCTGGGCGGTAGCGCTTTTCGGTGTGCTCCCGTGCATTCTGTCGGCCCATGACATTCCGGCGGATGTGACGGTGCAGGCTTTCCTGAAGCCGGCTGGAGATCACCTCGAGTTTCTGGTTCGCGTGCCGCTCAAGGCCATGCGCGACATTGATTTCCCGACGCGCGGCCCGGGGTATCTCGATTTAGCGCGCACGCAACCGCTCCTGCCGGACGCCTCCACACTTTGGATCTCCGACGCGGTCGAGCTCTACGAGGGCGACACAAAGCTGCCGAAGCCCCGCGTGGCCGCGACACAACTGTCGCTGGAATCGGACCGTTCCTTCGCTTCATATGAGCAGGCGGTTGCGCATGTCAACGGAGCGCGTCTGCCTGCGGATACGGAAGTTTATTGGAATCAGGCGCTGCTCGATATCCTTTTCGAGTATCCGATTGAATCCGACCAATCCCGGTTTTCCATTCATCTCGGATTTACGACGCTGGCGTTGCGCGTCGTCACTGTCCTTCGGTTCCTGCCGCCGAGCGGAGTCGTGCGGGCTTTCGAGTTCACCGACGACCCCGGTCTCATCCGGCTCGATCCGCGATGGTTTCAGGCCGCTCTCCGGTTCGTCCGGATGGGCTTTGAGCACATTCTCGACGGCACGGATCATCTGCTGTTCCTGTTTTGCCTCGTGATCCCTTTCCGCCGTTTTCGCGGGCTGATCCCGATTGTGACGTCATTCACGGTGGCCCATTCGATCACCCTGATTGCCTCGGCATACAATCTCGGGCCGGACGCGCTTTGGTTCCCGCCGCTCATCGAAACTCTGATCGCCTG
>Ga0335079_10010271_pt1 | contig 10658 bp, 10 predicted proteins | sample Lox_Sample_33_FD_206719 | JGI IMG/M metagenome (GOLD analysis project Ga0335079, IMG submission 206719) | Soil microbial communities from Loxahatchee National Wildlife Refuge, Florida, United States - Lox_Sample_3.3 | ecosystem: Environmental > Terrestrial > Soil > Wetlands | place: USA... | reverse complement strand
TCTGAGTCTGCTCGTCTTGGCCGCGAGCGCTGGCAGACAGGAGCAAGAGAATGCAGAGAGCCATGCGCGCCGTTGTTAGCTCGCCCGCCAGAATGTGAGACGCTCCGTAGGTAAAGGATGGCTGCCCGGGGCAATGAACTCGAGAACGCTCAGCTAGCCTTCTGCGCCGAAGCCGCCGGCTCGGGAAGAACCGTGGTCACGGCGGTGCCCGAGCTGCCCGACTCGATCGAAAGCGTGCCCCCGAGTTGCCGCACGCGCTCCCGCATTCCCTGAATGCCGACGCCGGTCTTCCCCGAGGCGGAGGAGGAAGCCGCCATTCCTTTGCCGTAGTCGCGAATCTCCATGCAGATGACCCCTCCTCCGCGCCGAATGCGGATGCCGGCGGTAGCGCTGCCAGAGTGGCGGTGAATGTTGGTCAGGCATTCCTGCACCACGCGGAAGATCACGGTTTCCATCTCGGGTGTGAGCCGCCCCAGGTCGGCCGCAAGCTCCAGCTCGACCGGAATCTTGCTGCGTTCGGAAAAACCTTCCACGAACCACTGCAGAGCTGAGGAAAGCCCGGCTTCGTCAAGCAGAGGCGGGTGCAGCAGGTGCGAGATGGTGCGCAGGTCGGCCGATAGCTCATTCACCAAGCCGACGCTCTCCGTAACCGGCTTTGCCAGCTCCGGATCGAGCTCCTTCAGCCGGGTTTCCAGCGGAACCAGGTTCATATTCAGGGCCGCCAGAATCTGGCCGGCGGTGTCGTGCAGTTCGCGGGCAATGCGGCGGCGTTCCTCATCCTGCATCTGCAGCAGGCGGCTGGAAAGGGCGCGTAAATCCTCCTGCGCGCGTTCCAGTTCGGCGGTGCGCTCTTTCACCCGTAACCCCATGCGCTCATAGGCGAGCTGCAGCGCAAGCTCCGCATCCTTCTGCTCGGCAATGTCGCGGGCGATCTTGGAGGCGCCCACCACCCTGCCGGAGGCGTCTCTTATCGGCGAGACGGTCAGGGAGATGTTCACCCTTCTTCCATCCTTGGTCACGCGCAGGGTTTCAAAGTGATCAATCTTCTGGCCCGCACCCAAGCGCCGCAGAATGGTCTTCTCTTCCTCCCTCAATTCGGGAGGGACAATAATCATGATGGACTTCCCCACCACCTCTTCGGCGGTGTAGCCGAAAATACGCTCCGCGCCGCGGTTCCAGCTCTTGATGATGCCCGAGAGATCCTTCGACACGATGGCGTCGTCGGAGGATTCCACGATGGCCGCCAGCCGGGAGGCCGCCTCCGCCTGATTGCGCTCCATCTCGTAGGCTCGCACGTCGGCAATGCTGCTGGTAAGCTGCCGGGCGACCAATTCGAAGAATGTCCGGTAAGCGCTGTCGAGCCTCTTTCGCGGGCTGACGGCGGCAAGCAGCACTCCCGCCGGCTGCTCTCCCAGCGCTCCAATCGGCAGCAGCATGGCGCTGCCCGGCGGCGCTCCCCAGGGCTCGGAGGGAAAATCGCTGCCGAAGGCATCCAGGTTCTCCACCTCGACTATCCTCCCTGATTGCATGGCTCGCTGCACCAGAGCTTGAATCGGCGAATCAGGCGCGGCAAGAACCGAACAAAACGGATGATCCCCGGGAATGCCCGCGGTGCCAACCAGCCGCAGGCCGCCGCCGGGGACCGCCAGGCAGAGAATTGCGAAAGGAATGTCCTGTTGATTCCTTCTCAGAGTGTCGCAGATAACGCTCCAGACAGCTGCTTCATCCTCTGCTTCGGTAGTGCAGGCGGCTAAATCGCGCAGCGTGCGCAGGCGCCGCTCACCGATGACCTTATCGGTCGTCTCCTTGACCGGCGTGAAGACGCCTACGATCTTCCCCGCTTGATCGCGAATCGGGCTGTAAGAAAACGTGAAGTAGCACTCTTCCGCGTAGCCGTGGCGTTCCAACAGGAGCAGCAGGTCGTCGGACCAGGTCGAATCGCCACGGTGCAGAACCCCATCGAGCATGGGGCCGATGGTGGTCCAGATCTCGTACCAGCAATCGCGGCCGGGGTTTCCCAAAGCGGCTGGATGTTTGGCGCCGATGATCTGCCGGTAAGCGTCGTTGTACAGCATGATCAATTCCGGCCCCCACCAGATGAGAACGGCAAAGCGGGAATTCAAGCAGGTGCTGAGGGAAACCTTCAGGCTTTCCGGCCAGTGTTCGACCGGGCCCAGCCTGGTCTTCGACCAATCCATGGAGCGCATGAGCGCCCCCATCTCGCCCCCGCCTTGCAGGCAGGCCTCCGAGGAGGGGGGCGCTTCGGCCGTGCGCGGGGCCGGGGGCCCTTCCGCGCTGCCGTTTTGTGGGGCAGGCTGCCGGGGCGACTGGCCGTCAAGCACAGCTTCCACGGCCGCAATCAGCTCCCGCGAGAGGTCGGATTTGGCTACGTAGCCCCGGGCGCCGGCTTCAATCGCCTTGGAGCGCATGTGGGCGGCATCGTACTGGCTCACGATCAGAATCTGGGTTTGGGGAACTTCCCGGCGAATCACCCGGGCGGCTTCCAGCCCATTGAGCAGGGGCATGCTGATATCAAGCAGAATGACGTCCGGCTTCAGGCGCTTCGCCTTCTCTACGGCCTCGCGCCCGTCCACCGCCTCGCCGCAAATGTCCCAGTTCGCGCGCAGCGAGAACAGCGACCGCATTCCCTGCCGGACGATTTCATGATCATCGGCAATCAAGATTCGGACAGCACACATGTGGGGCCTGCAGTCTCGGTTCGATAGTTACTTCTTTATACACAAAATGTACGAACTCTTGCCCGCCCGGAACAGGCAGGCAAATGGGAAACAAGGGGGAAGGGCTAGCTTGTCGAGGCCCTTGCATCAGCATGTACTTGAAACTACATGGCGGCCATACAGTATTCACTGTAGCCGGACATTGGATAGGCATGTACGAATTGCCACATACCTTTAACGTTATGAGGCCCGGCAATTTGGCTGTGACTTAGGGTCAGAACATTCTTGCTTTTGTACCCAGCCCTCTTACCATCATCCCTTCCCGCGAAATACAGGATCAGAAGCCCATTGCTGGGAGTGGTCTCGTTTCCGGCGGAGCATCGAATATTGCGTTATGGTGAAAACCGACTCCAACGGATGTGAGCAAACTTCGGGCGGGCGGCGGCTCAACGGCGGTCCGGTTCTCAACCTGATTCTCGCCAATGCTCCAGACAGGGAATTTGAAATCGTGCGTCCCCACCTTGAATATCAGGAACTGCCGGCCCTGCGGGTTCTCAACGAACCAGGGCAGCGCGTGAACAGCATTTACTTCCCGAACTGCGGCCTGGTTTCAGTGGAGGTCCCTACCAGCGAAGGCGCCAGCATGGAAGTGACGGTCGTGGGCCGAGGCGGGTTCGTGGGTATTCCTCTGCTGTGCGGCGCAAAAAAGACGCTGCTTCGCGCGGTGGTGCAGATTCGCGGCTCCGCCTACCGCATGAAGGGCGAGGCCTTTGAACAAATCGCGCAGGCGGCGCCCCGCTTTTACGCGTTGATGAAGCACTTTGCCCTGATCCAGGGTATGCAGGTGGCGCAGATTGCCGCCTGCAACCGCTTCCACCACCTGGAGGAGCGCATGGCGCGATGGCTGCTGGGCGCCGCTGACCGGGTTGGGATCGAGATACCGATCACCCAGGAATCGCTGGCCCAAAAGCTGGGCACCGGCAGGGCCAGTTTGAGCGTGGCCGCCAGCCGTATTCGCAAGCTGGGCATCATCCAATATGCGCGAGGCAGGATCAGAATTCTTGATCGCGGCCACTTGGAAGAGCTCTCCTGCGAGTGCTATGACACGGTCCAGCGTTTCTACGGCGAACTGGGCTTGGCGTGGTAGCGGTCGCCTCCGCCGCTATGTTCGACGCCGAATAGACAAGAGCTTTGGCGTCCTCTAAGGTCAATCCGGGGATCTTGTACGGTCAATCCAAGAATCTTGCGCAGCGGTGGGAATTGAGAAATATGGTCGAGCATGAGGCCCAGAGGTGGGCCGTGCTTTATCGGGCAGCTCTGCTGGAATTGGATCGCAGCAAACTTCCACAACGCATCCGCGAAGCCAATGAGGCCATTCAGCAGCAGCTCCAGGGGTTGCGCCAAAGCGGCGCCGTGAAGAATTCCTCCGAGCAGCAGGCCCTGGAAGACGCTCTTCACAATTTACGGGTCCTTGCGAGAATGTGAGCCCGGGTCATGCGGTCCGCCGCCTACAGCGACTCCCGTATTGGCCCGCCGAGCCTTGCTTTGCCAAAATAACCCGCAGGGAGCGAAGTGGGTGCTCGCAGCTTGGAGGCTCCAATCTTCGCGCTACTGCGCGCTTCCGCGCGGGAACACATGTTCCGCGCAAGCCGGAAACTGATCTGGGGCTGGTAGGCGGGTAAGCACCGCCATTTCACACCACACGATGAGATGACTCTTACGGGTTTGAACCGAATCTTGCTGGCCGATGATCAGGAGGCGCTCCGCAGGCGCGTGCGCGCCACCCTGACCGGCGCCGGCTTCGATGTCTGCGGAGAAGCACAGGACGGCCGGGAAGCGGTAGAAAAGGCCAGCCAGCTTCGCCCGGATGCGGTCGTGCTTGATATCACCATGCCGGGAATGAATGGCCTCGATGCCGCCCGCATCCTTCAGAAAATTCTGCCCGAGATCCCGATTGTCGTCCTTACCATGCACGAAAGCCGGCAATTGATTGAGGAGGCCAGAAGGCTCGGCGTTCGAGGCTACGTGAATAAATCTCACGCTGGCCGTGATCTCATACCCGCCCTGCAGGCCGTGCTCGGCAACAATATTTTCTTCCCCGCGGGCGCCTGATTCTCAATCGAGGCCAGCCGCCGAGCAACCCCAGTTCTCGGCCTGGGCCGCTCGCGAAAGATGAGCGCGCTCTTCCAGAGCTTGTCTGAGGCGGGAGATCAGGTCCATCAATCTCGCTGGGTCTTGTTCTCTGTGCGCGGCTTCTGCCAATGTGCGCCAGTCTGCAGGTCGTGTCTCCACCATAGCACCACCCTCCGGAATCTTGGCTAGCTGCATACCCCGGTTTCTGCAATCCGCATGCCAGCCTGCCTTCCTATGCAAAACAGACAGTAAACCGGCCGCGAAGTGACCTCAGGGCGTATTGTTTGCCCCCAAGACAGCAACAATTACGTACAGGAAAGACTGTAGTGGCGACGCCGGCCGCGGCCGCCCGCCGCTACGACAAAGGCAAGCCACGGCTCGTCCGACGATGACCCGGCGAGTAGTTCGCGAGGCGCCCTTCCCGTACAGCAGCATGCCCCGGCGATTACTGTCTCCCACCGATTGTTCCCCGCTCACGCCCGGCTTAACTTGATGCCAGGCGCAGGAGATTTTCTTTCAGAGCTTCCCGCGCCTTTTGAATTTGCAAATCTTTCACCAGGAGAACGCAATGACCAACGAGACAAAGAACACCACTTGCAAGGCATGCGGCCAGTCTTTCTCGACCGAGCAGGAGCGGGCGCAGCATGAACGCGAATCGCATCCTGAGACCGGAAGCTCGCGCGGCAGTACCGGAACGACGGAGACAGGCCAGGGTCAAGGTCAGGGTCAGGGTCAGGGTCAGGGTCCAGGCCAGCGCAAAACGGCGTGATGCGATTGCGGCGGACCCACCTACGAATTCAGCGTGATGACCACGCCCAACCAGAGGATGGGTTCCGAGGCCCTGGGGTGTAAGCAGGAAAAAAAATCGCCGGCTTCGGCCGGCCTCCCGGAGGACTTGAAATGTCCACAATTGTGATCATTCTGCTGATTTTGCTGTTGCTCGGGGCCCTGCCTACCTGGCCCTACAGCACAGGCTGGGGATACTATCCGAGCGGCGGCCTGGGCTTGATTCTGCTGATTGTGGTCGTGCTGGCAATTGCAGGCCGCTTGTAGCCTTTAGCCAACGGCAATGAAAATCGGGCGGCGCGCAAGCGCCGCCCTCTTTTTGCTAATGGCTGTGGGAAAGCGGAACTCTGGGCTTAGCTGGCTTTCCGCTCCCGCTCCTGCTGTTCATGCTCGCTGCTAGTGGCCGAGGGCAGGTTCCAGGACTCTACCTGCGTCTGCGCTTCTTCCTTGGTGATGCCGTAGCGCTCCTGGATTTTCCCAATCAATTGATCGCGCTTTCCGGCGATGACGTCGAGGTCGCCATCGGTCAGGCGGCCCCATTTTTCCTTGACCGCGCCCTTGGCTTGCTTCCACTTGCCTTCAATCTGGTCCCAGTTCATGGCTTGTATCCTTTCGCGCCCCGAAGATGATTTTCAGCCAGCCCGAGAAGCCGACCGACAGAGGCTCCCCGAGAGTAGAACGCAGCCCCGGAAAAGAAAATCCAGTTCGGCAGGTAATGCGCACTGACAACGGACTGTAGTCGCCACCACCCCCGGCAAAAGAGCAATCTTTGCCGCAGCCAAGATCGCGCCAGGCTGGCAGGCCGGTTTCCCCGCTATTTGGGGTCAAAATACATGGTCTTCTCTGGGTTGCTACGCAATCTCCCCAATACCGCCCTGCCGGCAATTGACTTACACTGTGGTGTTCAGTGCGCTGTCCGTCCTGGGCAAATGAGCGTGTGGACGGCTGGCAACATGGCCCCGTAAAAATCTGTGGGGAAGCACAGCTTCCGCTCCCGTAGCAGGTCGCAGTCGCGAAAGACTCGATCATGAGGAAAAGCACCTCCAGACTTCTCTTCACACAGCGCGGCAATCCATGCCATGCTATGAGCTTGCGTGTTCTTATCTCTTCAAGCGAGGGCTGCGGGTGAGTACACTTCGCATACTGGTAGCGGATGACCACGAGATTGTGCGCCAGGGCATTCGCTCGCTGGTGACCAGCCACCCGGCATGGGAGGTATGCGGCGAGGCCAACAATGGCCGGGAAGCGGTAGAGAAAACCGCCCAGCTCAAGCCGGATATTGTGATCCTCGATATCGGCATGCCCAACCTGAACGGACTGAATGCGACTCGGCTGATTTTGCAGGCCGATCCCCAAGCCAAGATCCTGGTCTTGACCATGCACGACTCCGATCAGGTGGTGCGCGAGGTTCTGGAGGCGGGCGCGCGCGGTTATCTGCTCAAATCCGATGCCGGCCGCGACCTCACCACTGCCATTGAGGCTTTGCAGCGCAACAAGACGTTTTTCACTTCCAAAGTCGCCGAAATGGTGCTGGATAATTTTCGCCGGGGAAAACCACAACCTGAGGGACCTTTCAGGAACGCTCTAACTCCGCGCGAGAGGGAGGTTGTGCAATTGCTGGCCGAAGGCAAGAGCACCAAGGAAGTGGCGGCGGTGCTGGGCCTCAGTGTCAAGACTGCAGAAACTCATCGCTCCAACATCATGCGCAAGCTCGACATTCACTCCGTGAGCGAGTTAGTTCTATATGCGGTGCGCAATAACATCGTGCAGGTTGCCCAGCCGGTTCCTCCCAACCCGGAAGAATGACCGGGCGCGGCAATCCGGTGCATCCTGTATCAGCCGCCGGCGGCGACTCTTCACTCCTAGGTAAACCGAAGAAAACAACCATATTCGTGGTGTATTTCATACCGTCATCTATGGTTTCCACCTGATAGATGACGAGGCGTTTTCCCTGTAGCTTGAGCGTGATTGGGCTTAGTCGTATCGCGGTTGCGCTTATGCCTATGCGGACCAATCCCGGCGGCGAGATTTCTGCTGAGTCGCAGGCGAGCCCGCCTCAAATCCTGATTGTGGATGACCATGATTTCACGCGAGCCGCGGTTCGCCGCCTTCTGGAGATGAACCGTCATTGGCAGATCTGTGGCGAAGCCGCGGATGGCCAGGAAGCGGTAGAAGCGGCCAAGCGCCTGCGGCCCGACGTAATCGTCATGGATTTGAACATGCCCCGTATGAATGGGCTGCAGGCAGCGGACCGGATTTCGAGGACCGTGCCCCAGTCGCGGGTGCTGCTGTTCACTATCCAGGAAAGCGATAAACTCCCGCAAGTATCACAAACAGGAATATGGGGCGTGGTGAGTAAGTTGGATGCCGCCCGGGAGCTGCCTGAGGCAGTGGAAACCGTGCTGCACGGTAAGCATTACTACCATGACGGCGATGGCAGTTGACTGCCGAAAATTCGCTGCACGTGCCAGGCAGGTTGCCTGCCTGGCACGCCAGCAGATCGGCTCAGACAGTGACGGGGGCCACGTGAATAATGCTGTTGCGCACGGCGTAGAGCACCAGATCGCTCACTGAGTGGATATCGAGCTTGCGCATGATATTGGCGCGGTGAGTCTCAGCCGTCTTTACGCTGAGTCCCAGGGCGCAGGCCACTTCCTTGGTGCTCTTCCCTTCCGCCAGCAGTTGCACAATCTCACGCTCGCGCGGGGTCAGGGGGCTGGCCGTGGCCGCGACGCCCGCCCCGGGGCCGCCCTTCAGGAAGCCATCGAGCACCATAGAGGCCACACGTGAGGTGAAGTAGGTCTTGCCCTGGCGCAGAGCCTCGACCGCTGTGACCAGGTCACGGGCCGCATCCGATTTCAACAGGAAACCGCGGGCCCCGGCCACCAGCACCTCGTGAATCACCTGCTCGGTGTCGTGCAGGGTCAGGATCAGGATCTTGGTTCTAGGGTCTGCCTTGAGCAGCTGGCGCGTGGTCTCAAGGCCGTTGAGGTTGGGCATGGCGATATCCAGCACGATGACGTCAGGCTTTAGTTCTACGGCTTTCTGCAGAACGTCGCGTCCGTCGGCGCTTTCGCCGCACACCACCCAGCCCGGCTGGCCTTCCAGCAAGGCGCGCAACCCGCGCCGTACCACTTCGTGATCGTCGGCAACCAGAATTCGTAGCGAGGGCATGGTTTCCTACCTCCTGAAACAATTTCACTGCTCGACGTGCCTTCAGTCCGAACGGCCCAGCCAGCTCAGGGGATCACCCCGGAGCAAACGGGCACCCAACCTGCCAGCGGATCTGTTCCAGTTCTGACGGAGAAAAGTTTGCTGCTGAACGACATTACTTTGCCGTTACCAGTGGTGGGAAGCTATAAGGTGTTTCCTGTATTTTCATCTTGGATTTTGGTTACCGGGGATGAGAACGCGCCATTCGAGGACAGGATAATTTTTATTCCCCTACCAGCAGCGCCACAGGGAACCACTCACAGACTTTGGCCAGCTCAAGCGCGGTTTCTACACTCAAAGTCTCTCCGGTGAAGACATTCCTGTACCGCCGGGAGCGAAACGATTCGGCCAGGGCCACTGACGTTTGTTTCCAGAACGCTTCACCGAGGGGAAATGCGGAGGGCGAGAGCTTGGCCGTGAGCCGGGGAACAATGGCGATCACCGCTTCTGTGCCGCTCTGCCGGGCCAGGGCCACCGCATTCGCGCCGCGCTCACCCTGAGACTCAAGAGCGACATACGCCCCGTGCAGAAACAGTTGACTGAAGCGCCGCCGCAAATTTGCCGCCGCGGCCGTACAAGACAATTTGATCTCTGCGCTGGGCCAGTGCTCAAGCATGCTCGCCAGACCACGCTTGCACTCTTCACTGCAGGACTCGCCTTCGGCCGGCAGGCGAATCTGGCCGAGCATTGCTTTTCGCCCTGCGAAGTCCACCGCCCTGCGATTATCAGGATCCACCAGACTTAAGTCCCACAGCTCGGTTCCCTGGTAGAAATCGGGCACCCCCGGGCTGACCGTTTTCAGCACCAGCTGGGCCAGAGAATTGACTACGCCCGCCATGGCGACGCGCCGCTGAAAGGGCAGAAAGTAACGCAAGAACCGCCGGGCATGCGGCCCGCTCAGGGTGTGGCCCACGAAAGCACGGACCGCGTCGTCATATTGTGCCGAAGGATGGATCCAGCTGGTATGAATCTTCTCTTCCTTGGTTGCCTTCAACATGTACTGCTGCATGCGTTCCATGAATTCAGGCGGCGCCTGCTCCTCCGCCTCAGCCGGCCAGGCTCCCAGCAAAGCCTGATAGTAGAAGTACTCGTTGGCCCGGCTAGGGGCCGGGTCGCCGTAAACCGCAGTCTTGAGCCCGGCGTTCACCCGCGCCCAGCGCGAGAGCTCGCTGCGATACTCTCGCGGAATTTCCGAGAGCACGCTGATGCGGCAGCGGGCATCTTCGCCCCGCTTGGTGTCGTGGGTGGCGGTGCATAGCATCGAGAGCGGCCACTGCTCCAGCCGGCGGCGATTGGATTCATGGAACTCTGCTACGCTCCGTCCGAAACGCGCGGGCTCGCCTCCGACCTCATTTAGCGAGAGCAGCGGTCCATAGCGGTAGAAGGCGGTATCTTCCACGCCCTTGGCCTGAACCGGCCCAGTGTACTGCTGAAATTTCATGGCAAACCTTACCCGGCGGCGGAAGCCCGCTTCCGGGAGGCCGGGCTCGATTCGCGGCAAAAGCATGCGCCGGATGAAGGCGAACATGGAGGGCTCCTGGGCGGGGCTTTTTCTGAGGGCGGCCGAGGTCGCCGTCTCCACCGCGCGCTCATCAAAGGCGTCATAACCCTCGGCGGTGAAATAGCTGCGATAGACGGGAAAGCAGGCCACCACTTCGCGCAGGCCGTCGGTGAGACTGTCGAGGGTGAAATCCCGATAGCGGCGATTGGATTCGGAGATGCGGTTCAGCTCATGTGCCAGCACATTCAATTCGCTGGCCATGGAGGTGGTCACGATCAGCTTCTTGCTCTCATACACTAGCCCGGCAAAGCGCTCTTCGTTGCCAGTGAAGCGAAGATAGGTCTTCT
>Ga0335079_10010270_pt1 | contig 10659 bp, 7 predicted proteins | sample Lox_Sample_33_FD_206719 | JGI IMG/M metagenome (GOLD analysis project Ga0335079, IMG submission 206719) | Soil microbial communities from Loxahatchee National Wildlife Refuge, Florida, United States - Lox_Sample_3.3 | ecosystem: Environmental > Terrestrial > Soil > Wetlands | place: USA: Florida... | reverse complement strand
CGGCGCCGCGTGCTGCTCGCGCGGGCGCTCGCGGCGCGGCCGCGGCTGCTGCTGCTCGATGAACCCTACAACGGCCTCGATCGCGCGAACCGCGCGCTGCTCGATGCCGAGCTCGCGCGACTCGCGCGCAGCCGCCTGACGATCGTGCTCGCCGTGCACCGCGCCGCGGACGCGCCGCGGGCGTTCCGGCGCGCGCTCGTGCTGTCGGGCGGCCGGCTCGTCTACGACGGCGCGCGCGCGCGGGCGCCCGAGCGCTGGCTGACGGGCGAGCGGCGGGCCGCCCCGCCCGCGGCGCTGCCGCGGCCGCGGCGCGCGCCGCGCGGCGCGCTCGTCGAGCTGTGTGACGTCGACCTCTACCGCGACTACCGGCCGGTGCTGAAGGGACTCAACTGGCGCATCGGTGCCGCGCAGCACTGGGCGATCGTCGGTGCGAACGGCAGCGGCAAGTCGACGCTGCTCGGCTGCCTGTACGGGCTCGTGCCGGTCGCGCTCGGCGGCCGCGTCGTGCGGCGCGGCCACCCGCCGGGCACGCACATCGAGCGCTGGCGGCGGCGCGTCGGCTGGGTGTCGCCCGAGCTGCAGGCCGAGTACCTCGCGCGCGTGTCAGTCGGCGAGTTCGTCGCGAGCGGACTGACGGCGAGCGTCGGGCTCCCCGAGCCGCCGTCGGCGCGGGCGCTGGCGCGCGCGCGGGCCGCGCTCGCCGCCGTCGGCCTCGACGTCGATCCGGCGCGCCCGACGGCCGAGCTCTCCTACGGGCAGCGGCGACTGGCGCTGATCGCGCGGGCGCTCGTGCTGCGGCCGGAGGCGCTGCTGCTCGACGAGCCGCTGACCGGGCTCGATGCGCCGTTCAGGGCGCGCGTGCGCGCGCTGCTGTCGGCGCTGGCGAGGAGCGGCGTGCAGCTCGTCGTCGCCGCCCACCACGCGAGCGACCTCGTGCCGGAAATCGACCACGTGCTCGCGCTGCGCGCCGGCCGCGCCCGGGTTCGAAGCGCGCGCGCGCCCGCGGGCATTGTGCCCAGGCGGCCGAGCCGGCAGAGTCGGCGGGGGGACCCATGATGCGGCGCTTCACCTTGTACGTCGTGATCGCGATGCTGCTCGGCATCGCCGCCGGCACGCTGTGCCACGCCACGATCCAGGACGCCGCGACGCTGAAGGCACTCGGCGGCTACTTCGCGATCGTGACGGACGCGTTCCTGCGGCTGATCAAGATGATCATCGCGCCGCTCGTGTTCGCGACGCTGTGCGTCGGCATCGCCCACATGGGCGACTTCGGGCGTCTCGGCCGGGTCGGCCTGCGCACGCTCGGCTGGTTCGTGTTCGCCTCGCTGGTCTCGCTGGTGCTCGGGATCGTGATGGTGACCGCGCTCGCCCCGGGCGCGGCACTCGCGCTGCCGGTCCCGGCCGAGGCGGCCGCCGGCGCGGTGCAGGCGACCGGACTGACGCTGAAGGACTTCGTCGCGCACCTCGTGCCGCGCTCGATCGCCGAGGCGATGGCGGCCAACGAGATCCTGCAGATCGTCGTGTTCTCGGTGTTCTTCGGGGTCGCGCTCGCCTCGCTCGGCGCGCGCGCGCGCCATCTCGTGGAGGTCATCGAGCAGCTGGCGCAGGTGATGCTGCGGGTCACGAGCTACGTGATGCTCGCGGCGCCGGTTGCGGTGTTCGCGGCGATCGCCGCGGTCGTGACCACGCAGGGCCTGTCGATCCTCGCGACCTACGGCCGCTTCATCGGCGGCTTCTACCTGTCGCTCGCGACGCTGTGGCTCGTGCTGTACGGGCTCGGATTCCTGGTGCTCGGCCGGCGCATCGCGGGCCTCGCGCCGCTGATCCGCGAGCCGGTGCTGCTCGCGTTCTCGACCGCGAGCTCCGAGGCCGCCTATCCGAAGACGCTCGAGCAGCTCGGCCGCTTCGGCGTCAGCGAGCGCATCGCGAGCTTCGTGCTGCCGCTCGGCTACTCGTTCAACCTCGACGGCTCCATGATGTATTGCACCTTCGCGACGCTGTTCATCGCGCAGGCCTACGGAATCGCGCTGACGCTCGCGCAGCAGCTGTCGATGCTGTTGCTGCTGATGGTCACGAGCAAGGGCATGGCCGGCGTGCCGCGCGCCTCGCTGGTCGTCATCGCGGCGACGCTCGCGCACTTCCACATCCCCGAGGCGGGGCTGGTGCTGATCCTCGCGGTCGACCAGTTCCTCGACATGGGGCGCAGCGCCACCAACGTCGTCGGCAACTCGATCGCGACCGCGGTCGTCGCCTGCTGGGAGCGCGAGCTCGAGCCGGTGAACGCACCGGCCGAGCGGCGGCCGTGACGGCGCGCAGACGTTGCGCGGGCGCGTCCTAAACTGGCATCGTGCGCCGCCGGCAGACGGCCGGCGGGGAGGGGAGCCGATGTCCCGATCAGTCGAGCGCGATCTCGGTCGTGAACACGACGCGCGCCGCGCCGCTGATGTGCACGCGCGTCGGCGCCTGGCCGCTCGCCTCGACCTCGACGTCGACCTCGCCCGGCCGCTCCATGCTGCGGCCCTGGAAGCCGCGCAGCCGCGCGCGGCCGCCGCTGACCGGCAACAGGCCGTGGGCGACGAGGTACGCGCCCAGCATGCCGTGGGCGTTGCCGCTGACCGGGTCCTCGGCGATGCCGAGGACCGGCGAGAACAGCCGCGACTCGGTCGTGCCCGGCCCGCGCGCGTCGCGCACGAACAGGAAATAGCCGTCGGCGCCGACGTGCGGCGTCATGCGCTTCAGCTCCTCGAGGTTCGGCTCGAGCGAGGCCAGCAGGTCCGCGGAGCGCAGGCCGATCATCAGCCGCGTGCTGGTGCGCTTGGTCACGACCACCGGGCACTTCGGGTCGAGCGCCGCGGTGTCGATGCCGAAGATGTCGAGCAGGCGCGTGCGGGTCTCGGCGCTGATCGCCGGCTGGAACTGCGGCACCGGCAGCGCGACGGAGACCCGCGGGGCGCCCGCCGAGCCCGAGACCTCGACGTCGTAGAGCCCGGTGCGCGACTTCTGGCGCAACCGGCCGATCTTGCCCTCGCCCGCGACCAGGCGGGCGACGTGCGCGGCGACGCTCGCGTGGCCGACGAAGCCGACCTCGCGCGTCGGCGTGAAGAAGCGCAGCCGGACGTCGTGGTCGGGGCCGTCCGGCGGCAGCACGAACGCGGAGTCGGAATTGTTGAGCTCGCGTGCCAGCGCCTGCATCTCGTGCTCGTTGAGGCGCTCGGCACCCAGCACGACGCCGGCCGGGTTGCCGGCGAACAGCTGCGTCGTGAAGACGTCGATCTGGAACACGTTGACCGTGCGCTTGGCCATGGGGCGGTGAACCTCAGTTCTGCAAGCAATGAATTCTACCAGTCCGGGCCCGCGGCCGGTGCCCGGGCGGCCGCGGCCGCCGGCGGGCGCGTCCCGTGACCCTTGGCGAGGTGCTCACCCGGCTCGCGAGCGCCTGGGGCAACGTGTCGCCCATCGAGGCGGCCGCGGCGGTGCTCGGCCTCGTCTACCTCGTGCTCGTGATCCGCCAGCGCCGCGGCGGCTGGCTCGCGGCGCTCGCGAGCACGGCGCTCTACCTCTATGTGTTCTACCGCGCCCGTCTGTACATGCAGGCGGCGCTGCAGGTGTATTACATCGTGATTGCGCTCTACGGGTTCTACGCGTGGCGCCGCCGTCCCGGCGGCGCGGAACTCCCGGTCAGCCACGCCTCGTGGCGCCTGCAGGGACTCGGGCTCCTCGCGGTGCTCGCCATCAGCGTCGCGAGCGCGGCGCTGCTCGCCCGCGAGACCGGCTCGCAGGACCCGCTGCTCGACTCGCTGACGACCTGGGGCAGCGTGTTCACGACCTGGCTCGTCGCGCGCAAGAAGATCGAGAACTGGCCGTGGTGGCTCGTCGTCGACGCGCTGATCGTCCTGTTGTGCTGGCGCGGACGGCTCTATGCCAGCATGATTCTGTACACACTTTATCTGGGGCTCGTGCTGGTGGGCTGGCGCAGCTGGCATCGCGATCTGCGGACGCAGGAGGCGGCGGCGTGAGTGCGACGCTGTCGGCCGAGCTGCGCGCGGCCCTCGGCGGCTTCGATGCCGGGCGCGCGGCGCTCGCCGCCGGCGTCGCGGTGACGGTGCTCGCCGGCGGCGGCTCTAACCAGACCTTTCGCGTGACCTCCGCGGCCGGCGACTGGGTCGTGCGACTGGGCGGTGCCGACGACCAGGCCTTCGGCATCAACCGCGTCGCCGAGCGGCAGGTGCACGCGGTCGCGGCGCGCGCGGGCTTCGCGCCGCCACTGCTGCACGTCGACGAGGACCAGCGGGTGCTGATCGCCGCGCACCTGCCGGGCGCGCCGTGGACCCGCGAGCAGGCGCGCAGCGCCGACGGACTGCGCCGGATCGGCGCTCGGCTCGCGGAGCTTCACGCGCTGCCGGTGCCGCGCGGCGTGCGCCGCCTCGACATCCACGCGGTGCTCGCGCACTACCTCGAGCTCAAGGATGTGCCGCCGGGCCCGATGTCGCGTGCCGACCTCGCGGCGCGGCTGCGCTGGTCGCTCGCGAACGACCGGCCGCGGCCGCCCGCGCTCTGTCACAACGACCTGCACTGGCGCAACTTCCTCGGACACGACCCGCTCATGTTCGTCGACTGGGAGTACGGCGCGGTCGGCGATCCGCTGTTCGAGCTCGCGGCGGTCGTCGGCTACCACGACCTCGACGCGGGCGAGCGCGCGCAGCTGCTCGCGGCCTACGGCGGGACACTGACGCCCGCGGACCTCGACCCGATGTGCCGGGTGTTCGACTGCCTGCACGCACTGTGGCTCGACACCGCGCGCGGCTGGGATGCGCTCGAGGCACCGCGGCGCGCGGCGCTGCTCGCGCGCCTCGCCGTCGACCCGGCCGAGCGCGGCGCCTGAGCGCGGATGCGGGGCCGTCCCCGGTTGAAAGCGCTTGCGCGACGCCCTGCTGCGCTGCAAGATCGCGCGCCGGCTGCCGACGGAGTGCTGAATGGCTGAGCTTGTGATCGTGGACCGCGATGGCAACGAACATACGGTCGCCGGGCGCGTGGGCGTCTCGGTGATGGAGACGCTGCGCGAGCTCGACTACGGCGTCGCGGCGATTTGCGGCGGCATGTGCTCCTGCGCGACCTGCCACGTCTGGGTCGACGAGGCCTGGGCCGACCGGATCCCGCCGCGCCAGGGCGACGAGCAGGAGCTGCTGCAGGAGCTGTCGAGCTTTCGGCCGGCGAGCTCGCGGCTCTCGTGCCAGGTGATGTTCACCGAGGCGCTCGCGGGGCTGAAAGTCGCGATCGCGCCCGACGAGTGAGGCGCTGCCGGTCGGGCAATCCTGACGGTTTCCGTCAGCTTTGACCTTTTTTCCCGGCCGCCGCTCCTCGGCCGATCGGACGGGACGCCGATTCCGCGAAGGCGGGCGCGGAGCCTGGCGGCTGGCAGGCGCAGAAGAGCGTCGCGACGCGCAAGCGGATTGTCGAGGCCGCGATCCGCTGCTTCGTCGAGCTCGGCCATGCGGGCACGACCACGATCGCGGCGCGCGCCCGGCTCTCGCGCGGCGCGATGCTGCACCCCTTCCCGTCGAAGATCGACGTCGTACGCGCTGCGGTCGGCTACCTGCACGAGAAGCGCCTGAAGGCGTTCCGTCGCGCGCTCGAGCGCGGCGCGCCCCCCGACGGCGATCGCGTGCGCCAGGCGCTCGAGGCCTACGTCGGCCACGGGCGCCATCCGCTCTTCGTCGCGTTCTTCGAGCTCGCGGTCGCCGCACGCACCGAGCGCGAGCTCGCGGCGATCCTCGCGCCGGCGCACGAGGTGTTTGCGGACTGGCGCGAGCGGGGACTCAAGCTCGAGCTCGCGCTCGACCCGTCGCGCACGACGATCGAGGGGATGGCGCTCGGCTTGCTGATGCGCCGCGACCCCGGGCGCGACCGGCGGCTGCCGGGCGACCTCGACGGGCGGCTGCGCGCGCGGCGCGCCGGCTGAGGCGGCTCAGCGTTTCTCGGTCTGGCGTCGCACCGCCTCGGCGGCCGCAGCGATCGCCGCGGGGTCGCCGAGGAAGCGGCGGCCGCGCGAGGCGAGGTTGCGGTCGAGGTCGTAGATGATCGGCACGCCGGTCGGGATGTTGAACTCGACGATGTCGGCCTCGCTCATTCCGTCCAGCATCTTCACGAGCGCGCGCAGGCTGTTGCCGTGCGCGACCACGAGCACGTGGCGGCCGGCGCGCAGCTGCGGGGCGATGCGCGCGTTCCAGTACGGCACGACGCGCGCGAGCGTGTCCTTCAGCGACTCGGTCGCCGGCAGCTCCGCCTCGCTGAGCCCGGCGTAGCGCGGGTCGAAGCGCGGGTGGCGCCGGTCGTCGCGCTCGAGCGGCGGCGGCGGGATGTCGTAGCTGCGGCGCCAGATCTTGACCTGCTCGGCGCCGTGCAGCGCGACCGTCTGGGCCTTGTCGAGCCCCTGCAGCGCGCCGTAGTGCCGCTCGTTGAGCCGCCAGCTGCGCTCGACCGGGATCCACATCCGGTCCATCGTGTCGAGCGCGATCCACAGCGTGCGGATCGCGCGCTTCAGCACCGACGTGCAGGCGATGTCGAACGCGATCTGCTCGGCGGCGAGCAGCCGCCCGGCCTCGGCCGCCTCGGCGCGACCCTGCTCGGTGAGATCGACGTCGGTCCAGCCGGTGAACAGGTTCTCGAGGTTCCAGGTGCTCTGGCCGTGGCGCACGAGCGCGAGCGTGCCGGCGGAATCAGTCACAGTCGGGTCTCCTCGGTCGGGCGCGGCATTCGGTCAGGCGTCGTCAGCGTGTTCACGGTCGCGGCTACTCGCCGGCGAGCCGCTTCAGGGACTGCAGCGCGACCGACAGCGTCGCGAAGTCGAGCGCCGAGGCGCCGGCGATGTCGGCGAAGATCCGCTTCAGGTGCTCGACCGGCTCGGCGCGCTGCGCGAGCCAGGCGTCGGCCGCCTTCACCGGGTCGCCGCGGCGCGCGCGCGCCAGCACCGCGTCGGTCAGCGCGCGGTGCAGGCGGTACAGGTCCTCGCGCAGCGAGTTGCGCGCGACCGCCTGCCAGTGCCCGGCCACCTTGAGCGCGTCGATCTGCAGCCGCAGGCCGTCCAGGTCGAGCACGGCGCCGAGGTGCAGGTGCACGCGCGCGACCGTCTCGAGCGGCGCCTTGCGGCGCGCCGCGAGCTCGACGATGTAGAGGCCCGACTGCAGCAGCTCGAGCGCCGCGACGCGCGCCGCCAGCGCCGGCGGCACGCCCGCCGCGACGCCCGCGGCGCACTGCGCCTCGAGCCGGGCGGCGAGCCGCCCGCTGACGAGCTTGGGAGCGGCCGCGATGAGCCTGGCGAGGCCGGGCCGCAGCTGCGCGACCGCGGGCTCGACCTCGAGCGAGCGGCCGCGCTGCGCGAGGATCCAGTAGGTCGCGTGCCTGAGCGCGCGCGCGGTCGCGAAGTGCATCTCGTACTGGGCCGCCGCCGGCACCTTGTTGTCGAGCGCCTCGATCTCGGCCCACAGCTCGCGCATCGAGGTGCTCTCGCGCGCGATCGCGTAGGCGCGCGTGATCGCCGACAGCGTCGCGCCGCTGTCCTCGGCGACGCGGATCGCGAACACCGGCCCCATGCGGTTGACGAGGCTGTTGGTGGTCGCGGTCGCGATGATCTCGCGGCGCAGCGGATGCGCGCCCAGCAGGCCTGCGTAGGCGTCGATGACCGGCGCCGGGAAGTAGCGCTGGAGCTCGTTGGAGAGGTACGGATCCTCCGGCAGGTCCGACTCGATGATCTGGTGGTAGAGCCAGATCTTCGAGTACGACAGCAGGATCGCGAGCTCGGGCCGCGTCAGGCCCTTGCCCTGCTGCTGGCGTTCGCCGAGCGCGGCGTCGTCCGGCAGGAACTCGAGCCCGCGGTCCAGGTCGCCGCTGCGCTCGAGGAACTTGAGCGCGTGGCCGAGCTCGCTGGCGCGGTCGAGCGCGCGGGCCTCGAGCGTGCTGATCGCCTGTCCCTGCAGGTAGTTGTTGCGCAGCACCAGCGACGCGACGTCGGGCGTCATGCGCGCGAGCAGCCGGTCGCGGGCGGCGCGCTTGAGCCCGCGGCGCTCCTCGGCGAGCTTCAGCAGGATCTTGATGTTGACCTCGAGGTCGGAGCAGTTGACGCCGCCGGAGTTGTCGATGAAGTCGGTGTTGAGGCGCCCGCCGTTGAGCGCGTACTCGATGCGCCCGAGCTGCGACAGCCCGAGGTTGCCGCCCTCGCCGATGACCCGGCAGCGCAGCTCCCGGCCGTCGACCCGCACCGCATCGTTGGCGCGATCTCCCACCTGGGCGTGCGACTCGCCGCTCGACTTGACGTAGGTGCCGATGCCGCCGTTCCAGAGGAGGTCGACGTTGAGCTTCAGGATCGCCTTGATGAGCTCGTTGGGCGCGAGCGCCTCGGCGCTGACGCCCAGCAGCGCGCGTGCCTCGCGCGGCAGGCGGATCGACTTCTCGGTGCGCGCCCAGATCCCGCCGCCCGGCGACAACAGCCGCGCGTCGTAGTCGGCCCAGGTCGAGCGCGGCAGCGCAAACAGCCGCTGCCGCTCCTTGAAGCTCCGGGCCGCGTTCGGCGACGGATCGATGAACACGTGCTGGTGGTTGAACGCGGCGACCAGGCGCGCGTGCGGGGAGCGCAGCAGGCCGTTGCCGAACACGTCGCCCGACATGTCGCCGATGCCGGCGACCGTGAACTCCTGGCGGTCGACGTCGATGCCGAGCTCGCGGAAGTGGCGCTTGACGCACTCCCAGGCGCCGCGGGCCGTGATCGCGATCTTCTTGTGGTCGTAGCCGGCCGAGCCGCCCGAGGCGAACGCATCGCCGAGCCAGAAGCCGTACTCGGCGGACACGCCGTTGGCGATGTCCGAGAAGGTCGCCGTGCCCTTGTCGGCGGCGACCACGAGGTAGGTGTCGTCGCGGTCGCGGCGCACCGTCATCGGCGGCGGCACCACCTTGCCTTCGACGATGTTGTCGGTGAGGTCGAGCAGGCCGCGCACGAAGTCCTGGTAGCAGCTGACGACCTCGCGCTGCTGCTCGTCGCGCGCGCTCGGCAGGCGCCGGCACACGAAGCCGCCCTTGGCGCCCACCGGCACGATCACCGTGTTCTTGACGTGCTGGGCCTTCATGAGGCCGAGCACCTCGGTGCGGAAGTCCTCGTAGCGGTCCGACCAGCGCAGCCCGCCGCGCGCGACGCGGCCCTTGCGCAGGTGCACGCCCTCGACGCGCGGCGCATGCACCCAGATCTCGAACATCGGCCGCGGCTCGGGCAGCCCCGGCACCTTGGAGGGATCGAGCTTGATCGCGAGGTAGCGCTTGACCGGCGCGCCGTCGCGCGCCGGCTGGAAATAGTTGGTGCGCAGCGTCGCGTCGATCGCGGCGCTGAAGGCGCGCAGGATGCGGTCCTCGTCGAGGCGCGCGACGCGCGTCAGGTCCGCCTCGATCTCGCGCCGCAGGCGCGTGGCCTGCGCCTCGCGGCGCGCCGCCGGCAGCGCCGGGTCGAACTGCACGACGAACAGGCGTGCCAGGCGCTCGGCGGTGCGCGCGTTGGTCGCGAGCACGCTCTCCATGTACGGCTGGCTGAAGGGAATGCCGGTCTGCAGCAGCCAGCGGCAGTACGCGCGCAGCACCATCGTCTCGCGCCAGCTGAGGCGCGCGCCGAGCACCAGGCGGTTGAAGCCGTCGTTCTCGGCCTGGCCCTGCCACAGCGCCCGGACCGCGGCCGTCAGCCGCGGGCCGTCGGCCGCGAGGTCGAGCCCCGGCCCGTGGCGGTGCTCGAGCTCGAAATCCTGGATCCAGACCGCGCCCGGCCCGGCGAGGCGCACCTCGTAGGGCCGCTCGCTGATGAGCCTGAGCCCCAGGTTCTCGAGCGTCGGCAGCACGTCCGAGATCGCGCGCGGGTCGCGCTGCCGGTAGAGCTTGAGGTTGACGCGCGCGGCGCCGGCACCGGCCGGCCGGTAGAGGCGCAGGTACAGCTCGTCCGGCGCGCGCGACAGCGTCTCGAGCACCGCGATGTCGTCGACCGCGAGGTCGGCCGGCGTGTCCTCGGCGTAGGCCGCCGGCAGCGCGCTGCCGTAGCGGCCGAGGAGCCTGAGCGCCTCGGCCTCGTCGTAGCGCGCCGTCAGCGCGGCGCGCAGCGCATCGTTCCACGTCAGCACCGCCTCGGCGATGCGGCGCTCGATCGCCGCCGGATCGGCGGCGCGCGTGCCGGGCGGCGTGCGCACGATCAGGTGCACGCGCGCCAGCACCGACTCCGACAGCTGCACCTGCGACTCGACGTCGGTGCCCGCGAAGGCCTCGCGGACGATCGCCTCGATGCGGTGGCGCACCTCGGTGTTGTAGCGGTCGCGCGGCACGTACAGCAGGCACGACCAGAAGCGGTGGAAGCTGTCGCGGCGCACGAACAGGCGCACGACCTGCCGGTCGTAGAGGTTGACGATGCCGCGCACGATCGGGATCAGCTCGTCGCTGGTCGCCTGGAACAGCTCGTCGCGCGGATACGCCTCGAGCACGTGCAGCACCGCCTTGCCGTCGTGACTCTGCGGCGCGAGCCCGAAGTGGCTGATGATCTTCTGCACCTTGTGGCGCAGCACCGGGATCTCGCGCGGGGTGCGGCTGTAGGCGGTCGAGGTCCACAGCCCGATGAAGCGCTGCTCGCCGGTGACCTCGCCG
>Ga0335079_10010268_pt1 | contig 10660 bp, 8 predicted proteins | sample Lox_Sample_33_FD_206719 | JGI IMG/M metagenome (GOLD analysis project Ga0335079, IMG submission 206719) | Soil microbial communities from Loxahatchee National Wildlife Refuge, Florida, United States - Lox_Sample_3.3 | ecosystem: Environmental > Terrestrial > Soil > Wetlands | place: USA: Florida... | reverse complement strand
GTAGAAAATGGGCTTGCGTTCAGACATCGGGACATCTCAAGCTAGCGGTCCATCGGAAAGCTGTCAATGACCACAAGATATTCGATGCGCTTAAATGTAGCTCTGGCCGTACTGACGGGCCTCGCGCAGCGCATTTTTTTTGTACTGAGATTCCCTGCAACTGGCTCGGGCGATACCCCATTCTACATCGAGCTGGCCTGGAATTGGTTGAGGAATGGCGTCTATGGCGGTGAGGTGGATGGCCGGCTCGTCCCGCTCGATTCGCGCATGCCCGGATATCCCGCGTTTCTCGCCGCCGTTTTCGCTGTGGCGGAAAATTCGCAGCGCGCCGTGATGTTCGCGCAGGTCGCGGTCGATCTTGCGACTTGCTTCGCGATCGCGCTGATCGCGGCACGGCTGGCTCCTGCACCCGCGCGGCGCCGCGTCGCGCTCGCGGGACTGTGGCTCGCCGCGCTCTGCCCGTTCACGGCCAACTACACCGCCGTCGTGCTGACCGAAACGCTGGTCACGTTCCTCACCGCGCTCGGCCTGCTTCTCGTGCTCGAGGCCGAGGCCCGATCGCTCGCGCCTGCCGCAAACGAAAAATCCGCACGCGCGCGCGCTTTGAGTCCGTGGTTTCTCGCCGGAATCGTCGGCGGCTTCGGCGCGCTGGTTCGCCCGGAGACGCCGCTGCTGCTCGTGGCTGCGGGACTGGTGCTTGCGGCGCGTTGGCGGCGTCCCGTCGATTGGCTGAAACTGGCGCGCGCCGGCGTGCTGATGGCCATCGGACTGCTTCTGCCGCTCGCGCCGTGGGCCGCGCGAAACTGGCGCTCGCTGCACGAAGTCCAATTCCTCGCGCCCCGCTACGCCAACCTGCCCGGCGAACTCGTCCCGCTCGGTTTCAACGCGTGGGCGCACACGTGGCTCTGGCGCTACGGCGACGTCTATCTCACGCTCTGGAAGCTCGATGACGAGCCAATTCCGCCCGACACCATCCCCGCGCGTGCGTTCGATTCGCCGCAGGAGCGCGACCGCGTCGCCGCGCTGCTCGCGCCGTACAACGATACGACGACGTACACCCCGGAAATGGATCGCGCGTTCGCCGATCTCGCGCGCGAGCGCACCGCGCGCCATCCGCTGCACACGTACTTCGAGATTCCGGTGCTGCGTTCGCTCGCGATGTGGTTCACGCCGCGCATCGAGCTGCTTCCGTTTTCCGGGCGAGTATTTCCGCTGCGCAGCGAGTGGGACAACGACCGCGAAGATTTGCTCGTCACGCTCGCGCTCGGTCTCTTGAACTGCGCGTACGTCGCGCTGGCGCTGGCCGGAGCGTGGATGGCGCGGCGCCGGCCCGGCTGCGCGCTGCTAATCGCGTTCGTCGTCGTGCGCACGGCATTCTTCGCTACGGCGATCGAGACGCCGGAGCCGCGCTACGTCCTCGAATGTTTTCCGGTGGTCATCGCGTTCGCGGCGCAGGTTTTCGCGGGCAGGAATCAGCTATCTTCGAGCGGCTCCGGATGAATCGTGACGCGAAAAATCTGCGGGAAGCGCTCCTTCACGCGGCTTTCGAGAATCGCGGTTAAATCGTGAACCTGCGTGATCGGCAGATTTCCATCCATCGCGCAGTGGCACGAGACGAGAATCCTGTCCTCGACGCTGCGGGCGTGCACCTCGTGGCAATCCACCAGCTCGCGGTATTCCGACGGCAGCGAGTTCAGAAAATCCTGGACGGCGCGCGACAATTCTTTCATCTCTTCCGCGCCGCCGATGCGTGCGCCGAGCGGCTCGATATGAATGTTGATGCGCGTGTCGGCACCGGCAGCGCGTTGAATCTCCTCCTCGAGTTCCGTCGCGCGCTGGTGCGCCTCGCGCAGGCTCGCGTTTTCGTCCACTTCGAGATGCAGCTCGACGAACAGCCTCCCGTCGTACTGATGCGCTGAAAGCTCATGAATTGCGAGGCCCTTGCGCTGTGCGATGGCGCGAATCGTTTCGAAGATCGGCTCGTCGGTTCGCGCGCGCGGCTCGACGTGCACCACCACGTCCGCCGGAACGATGTGCTCGATGTTTCGCTCCACCGCATCGCTCGCGGCGTGCGCCTGCTCGAGGCTCGCCGTCCGCGGGACGCTGATCGTCACGTCGACGAAGTAGCGCTGGCCCGCGCGCCGGACGCGCACGCGCTCGGTCTGCAGCACGCCTTCAGTCTCATCGACGGCATTGATGATCCGCTCGCGCAAACCGTGCGGCGCGACGTCGAGCAGCGCGTCGATCGTGCGCTTGCCGAGCCGCGAGCCGATCCAGATGATCACTCCCGCCACGCCGAGCGCCGCAACCGCGTCCATCATGCCGAGCCACGGCACGCCTAATTTCATTCCGAGCCACGCGCCCGTGATGCCGAGGATCACGACGAACGTGCTCCACACGTCGGTCGAAAAATGCAGCGCGTCGGCCTCGAGCGCTTCGCTCGGATATTTTTTCGACACGCGGCGCAGAGCGCGCGCCCGCACGAAATCGATGCCCATGCCGAGCGCGAGAATGCCGATCGCCGTGAGGCTCGGGCGAATGTGCACCGTGCGGAAGAGCAGCCGGTCAAACGCCTCGCCGATGATGTAGAGCGCGGTGAGGAGCAGCAGGCCCGTCTCGACGAACGCGGAAAAGCTTTCGACTTTGCCGTGGCCGTAGAGGTGGTCCGCGTCAGCGGGCTTGTCCGCGACGCGCACCGAAAGGTACGTGATCACCGCCGCGACCAGATCGAGAATCGAGTGCAGCGCTTCGGAGAGAATTCCCAGACTGCCCGTCACCGCCGCGAGGATCACCTTCAGCGTGACGAGCACCACCGCCGAGCCCACCGAGCCGAGCGCCGCCAGCCGCTTCTCGCGCGTCGCGTCGCTGATTGTCGCCGTCGCCATTCGCGCGATTATACGCTCGCGCCCGGCGCCGGCGCGGAAAGGCAACCCCTGTCCCATCGATATGCTCCTATACTAATGAGCGGCGTCAATCGAAAGCTTGGGACTGCAAGAGTGCGACACAGTATCTCCAGGCGTTTACTAAATTGCGGCGCGCGAGCCTTACCGCTCGCGTGCATTTTCTTCTCTGGCACATTTTTCGCTCTCCCGCTCGGGGGACAGGAGGTCGGTCCGATGCCCGGTCCGCCTCCAGTATGGGAACCGGCGACGCCGCCGGCAGAAAACAAACCGCCGGAAGCCACGCCCCGGCCAAAAGCTCCTGTCGCCGGCGACGTCTCCTCTGTGATTTCGAAGGAGCCTCCATCGATCCCCGTGGACCAGATCGTTCAGCGCTTCGCAGAGCGCGAAGCCGAATTCAAAGTCGAGCGCGAAAACTTCACCTACGTCCAATCGTTCGTCGTCCAAACCATCGACGACAATGGCCAGCCGGACGGCGAATATCGCATGACGAGCGATGTCACCTTCACACCCTCCGGCAAGCGCTACGAGCTCGTCACCAATGCTCCTCCTCCGACGCTCGATCGCGTCACTCTCTCCGAGCAGGATCTTGACGATCTCAGAAATATTCAGCCCTTCGTGCTCACTACGGACGATTTGCCCAAATACGACGTCGCCTACGTCGGCCGGGAAAAAGTGGACGAAATCGGCACCTACGTGTTCGATGTGGCTCCGAAAAAGATTGAGAAGAATCAGCGCTACTTCCAGGGGCGCGTGTGGGTCGATGACAAGGACCTGGAAATCGTCAAGACCTACGGCAAAGCTGTGCCGGACATCCGCAAGGGCAACAGCGAAAACGTATTTCCCAAGTTTGAGACCTACCGCGAAAATATCGAAGGCCACTTCTGGTTCCCGACCTTCACGCACTCCGATGACGTTCTGAACTTCAGGTCGGGCGGCGTCCACATCCGCATGACGGTCCACTATTCCGATTACAAGCGGTTTCGATCGACAGCGCGCCTTGTGCCGGGCACCGCGACCCCGGCGAACGATGCCCCAAAAATCATGCCCCCGCCGAGCGACCCGCCGACGAACGATAATCCGCACCCGAATCCTTGATCGCCGACTGGCTTTTTCGGGTGCCCCATCCTCGCTTTTTGAGGGTGGGATTCTCTCGCTTCGCAGTTTCCTCGTCGTCATCCCGCCTGCCCTGACGAAGGAAGGGAACCCAGCCGCGCTGACTGCGGATGGCGGCGAGGGATCTGCCTTTGTGCGTCCCGCCATTCGCGCGATTAAACGCTGCGGCCCCGCGTTTGCCCCCGGGCAGAAGCGTGATCCCGTCCGGCATGCGAGAGCGGCAGATCAAGAGTTCGGAGAGCGAGGACGCCGAATTCCCGGGCCCCGCCCTCATTGGCCGGGCAGCTTGCCGTTCTCGGAGATGAGCGCCCGAAGGCGACGCTCAAGCTTCTCACGCAGGTCGACTAAGGTTTGGTACAGGATATGGTTCACACTGCGCAGATCGAAGGGGATGTCTTGGCCTGCCCGGCTAATTAGGATTGTAGGCTTACCCAAAGCATGGGAGCGGCCAATCTCATAGAACACGTTCGGATTGCGGCCGGTCGTGTCTGCCACAACAGCATCACACTTGGCGATCCGATCAAGTATGACCTCCAGGATCCCCCCGTTGTGCTCAATGTCATCAGCCCGCTCCACAACGAGACCGAGCCGCTCGGCCACGTCTCGGATGCCAAGAATGTAAACATCGTCGAACTCTTGAAGAAACGGCATGACCACGAACAATCGCCTCGGCCGACTTGGCGACCGTGCGAGTTCGCGATGCTCCGAATCAACCGCCAATTCCGCCTGGCGAACAGCCTGCTCACTCCCTTGCACACGCTGCTGAATGTCCGCCAGTTCGAATAGCTCTATCTCGTGTGCGCGAGCGGCCTCACGGGCCTGTTTAGTAAAACCATTGGCGGAGACCACTGCTGCCTTGTCAATCAGGCCTCGCTGCTTTAGTAAGTAGCTGACCGAAGCGAAGGAATTGATGACATCCACTCCGACCGGCTTGGAATAGGACTTGCATTCGATGGCCATTCTGACGGGCGCACCCGAGCGCGTTTGCTCCGTCGCTAGAACATCGATCTGATTACCAGCTAGCGCAACCTCATGCACAACCTTTGCGCCAAGCGTGCGGAAAATGGCCGCAACTTCTCGCTCAAATTCGTAGCCCTTTCGTTGAGCTTCATATTGCACGGTTCACTCCCGGGAAAGATTGTGGTCAAACGCCCGGGAGATTCCTGTCGGGCCACGGCGAATCAAAACCCGCCCGGTGTTTGCCCCGTTTAATGCGGCGGTGCAGCGGGGACACTGAGATCCCAGGTCCCGGTCTGAAGAACAGACGCGGCATGCGATAGCGCCACTTTCAGACAAAGCTCGATTGACCTTACGGGATCCAGCACTCCCGCCTTGAGCACATCCCCGACCTTACGATCCTCGGCGTTAAAGCCCGAATGCTGCACGCCCGACGCGAATACTTCAGTCAGAATCTGAGTGGGGCTCATCCCCGCATTCTCAACCAACCGGCGCATAGGCTCCTCCAAAACGGAGGCAACGGACACATTTACGTCGCTATCCAACCCACTGCTAGTTCCCGTAGCTTTCAAAGCTGCGCTGGCGCGCAGAAGAGCGGAGCCCCCTCCCGCGACGGCCCCACCCTCAATGGCAGAGCGGACGGAATGCATAGCGCTCTCAAGTCTGTACTTTTCCCGAAGCAGGTCAGCCTCAGTTAATCCGCCCGCCTTTAGCACCGCAACAGTGCCGCCAAGTCTGGCCAGACGTTCCTGAAGCCTCTCCCTATCGTATGCGCTTGCACAATTCGCGATTTGAGTCTGCACGGTGCGGATGCGTTCCCCTACACTAGCGACGGAGCCGCCAGCTCCGGCAATCGTGGTATCGTGCTGCGTCAAAATCGCTTTCTCCGCTCTCCCGAGGTCCTGCAACTTGACATTAACAAGAGGCACACCGATCTCCTCGCTCAGGAATTTGCCTCCCGTCAGGACTGCGATATCCTCCATCAGCGCTTTCCGTCGGTCTCCATCGCCGGGAGCTTTAACAGCAGCGCAGCGAAGCGTTCCCTTCATCTTGTTTAGAGCCAAGGTCGCGAGCGCCTCGCCCTCCACTGAGTCAGCGACGATCAACAAACTCCTATCGCTCCGAGCAATTTGTTCCAACAGCGGCAACAGGTCCTTCAACGACTGGATTCGTCCCTGATACAAGAGGATCACGCAGTTCTCAAGCACGCACTCAAGAGTCTCGGCATCCGTCACAAAGTTTTCTGACAGATACCCCCTATCGAATACAACGCCCTCGAGAACTTCGAGCGTCGTCTCCGTTTGGTCGGTCGATTCTATCGTTACCACCCCGTGCTTGCCCGCACGCTTCACCGCTTCAACAACGAGCTTCGCTGCGCGCCGATCACCGTTCGCCGCCGTAGCGGCGACTCCGAGCAGCTCCGCCTCGCCAACCTGTCGAATCTCGCGGCCAAGACACGCCAAGACGTCCTCGACTGATCGATCAAGACTCCGGGCGACCTCCCTAGGATGAAAACCCTTCTCGATTAGGTCTTGGCCCCTCTTCATGAATCCTGCGGCGAGGATTGCCGCGAGCTTCGTGCAATCTCCCGCAGAGTCGTAAACGGCCGACGTCGCACCCCTAATTTGCTCTATTCCCTTCTCCTCGAGGAGATTCGAAGACTTGATACCGCGCGCAATTTGCGAGCCGCGCTGCAACTGGACCGTGCTACCAAAGGTCTGCGAGATCGCCACGGATACCCCGTCAGGGCCAAACGCGGATGCAATGGCGTTGCGTACAAGCTCAGCCCCCCGTATCACGATCTTTCTGGAATCGGCCGAGGCAAGCAGCACACCTCCAGCGGCGGGCTCCTGAAGGGTCGAGGTGTCGTATGGCCACTTGAGCTCATCCTCTCCAAGTGTCTCTGCAAGAACCGCTCGGATCGTCTCGATCAGATCATGGCGAAGTTTCTCGTCGCACCCCGCTTCCTGTCTGTTGTAAAGAATGCACCTCCTGTGCTTATAGTCGAAAGGAACATCTTCGATTTTGCCGGTTATTATGATCGTCGGAACGCCCAACGCGTCGCAAAGACCCAACTCGTAGTTCACGTTAGGATTTCTATTCGAAACATCAGCCACGACCACGCGTGCAGTCCAAAGGTGCTGCCAGATATCACTGACAATCGCATTTCTGCTGTGAATCTCGTCTGAACGCAGCGTCGCAAGACCTGTCTCAGCCGCCGCAGGCTTAACGATCTTCTCGTAGTACGAATCAAATGGCTGGCCGAAAGGCATCAGAACGAAGCACAGCCTTTCATCAACCTTCGGTCGGTAAACCATGCGCCCCCATTCTCGTGATATCCGGTCCGGTAATGCTAACCCATTGAATAACTCTTCCCAAGTTTTTCCCTGAACAGATTCAGGCACTACTACTCGCACCATTCAGACAAGCCCACTACATCACGCGACTGCAATCTAGCTCTCGTGTGGGCTTCAACGATTTCGTACAGCTAGTCCTAGTCCTCGTCCATTCCTGTACTCAGGGACAATTCTCATCGCATCGCAAACATGCTTAGCTGGAAATGACAGGGCTCCCAGGTCCCCGGCGAGGGGAGCCTGGGAGATCGGCCCCGCTTGCCCGCCGTGGCGGGTGTATTTGCGGCAGAGACGATGCCCGATACGAAGGAAGAATGAACACGAGAGACACATCGCGAAGCGGACGCCAGCGCCGAACGGGCGCTCCGCTGAACCCATGCGCTCACGTTGATCGAGGAAGCGTCAGGGCACGGCTTCAGCCGTGCCGCATGGTTGCGGTGAAGAAAGGGGTTTTAACCCCTGAGGCCAGATGGGGCACCCCAGCGGCTGAAGCCGACCCCCTCTCGACGCTCCCGGCACGCTTGAAAGCGTGCCCTGACGCGGCAGAAGCCGATTCCTACCCGACAATGCTGTCGAGTAGAAGCACGTGTAACTCGCAGAAAACAAATGATCGGCGTCCCGGCTACCCGTCACTCCTGCCGAGGGGTGGTAGGCACCATTTTCAGCTCCGGTATCGAGAAAACAAGTGTCAAGCCTTGCCAGCTGTTTTCGCCCGCAACTCATTCAAAACAAACAGTCGGCGCACAAAACAAGTGTCAATTTTTCGCGATGGATTTTTCGTCCCTTATGGCTGGCGGGTCTGCCGGGCTGAAGTACCCGGCGCTACATTTGAACCTAAAGAGAGATCCCTCGTCGGCCTAAAGGCAACCTCGCTCCCTTCCTGCGTCAGGGCAGGCGGGATGACGATCCTGGTCGGATCGTCACTTCAGCGGAGGGGCGGGGACGAGGGGAGGCGGCGAGGCTCGCCGTGGAAGCCGCGAACTTCGACGTCGTCGAGCAGAAGCGACGGCGCGACGACGCACATTCAATCAACGCTTCGCCGTGACGAAGTCAGTGACTTTGACTACGTCGCCGTTCTTGCGGTAGGTAGTCCACTTGCCGCTCTGTTTGCCATGCGTGAAGTAACCGCTGCGCATTTTGGAGCCGTCTTTGCGAAACCATACCCAAAAACCTTCGGGCACTCCGCCGACCGTGGTGCCCTTCGCCCAGACGGTGCCATCGTTGTGATATTTGACGTACTTATTGTTCTTCGCGCCTTTGCTCATGTTCAGATCAGCTCCTCATCGCGGATTTCGCGGAGCGAGTTTATGTGGGCGGGCGGGAATGATACTCCTCGACGGCGAAGAATCAAAGAGGATCGGCGTGCCTTCCCGACGAAAAGCGCCGGGACGCAGAAACCGCGAAAAGGCGGCCGCTACGAAGGCACAAAAGATTACCGGAGCGGCGGGGCGGGGACGAGGGGGAGGCGGCGAGGCTCGCCGTGGAAGCCGCGAACCTCGATGTCGTCGAGCAGGAGCGACGGAGCGATGACCGTGCTGGGAATTCCGTCCTCGGCGGAGCCAAACGAGCCGAGGGCCGTGCCACCGAGGCCGCCCTGCGCATTCTGCATGAAGGTGTACACGGTCGAGTCGCTGCCGATCGCGAGAATGTTGCGCAGCGTGCGCAGCGTAAGCGCTTCGATGACTCCGCCGCGCACCGGCTCCTCGTGGCCGTCGGAAACGTAGACGCGATAGACGAGCAGCGGCGCGCGTTCGCCGCTCGCGATGCCTCCGGCGATTCCGCCGATGAAATCGGAAAAATCCTGCTGCTGAATCGAAGAGAGCGCCGGATTCGCCATTCGCTTCACTTCGAGGCACCATTCGTGGCCGTCGTCTTTGCAGGCGTCGAGAAATTTCTTGCGCAGATCGACGGGAGCGAGCGCGCCGGACGACTGAAAGAGCAGATTGCTGCTGAGCGGCCGCGGATCGGTGAGCAGCGCCGAGCGCGCGTGTCCATTCGAGGCGTAGAAATCCGGGCCGGGACGCCGCGACATCAGCAGATTTTTCAGCATTCCGTTTTCGACGATCGAAACGCGCTGCGCGCGCACACCTTCATCGTCGAGATCGTAGCCGCCGAGCAGCGGCTGGCCGTTGAAGTCGTGCAGCGTGGGATCGTCCACGAGCGTGACGCTCGCGGGCAGGACGCGCGTGTTGACGCGGCCGGTCCATTCGCTGCGGCCGCCGGCGCGCTCGAGGAACTCGTCGAACTGGTTGGTCATCGAAAGCGGCGGGCGCGCGCCGGAAAGCGAAGGCTCGAGGACTTGCGCGAGCGTCGCGGCGGCGGCGGGCGCGTCGAAGAGCACCGGGCCGGTGTAATCCGGGACAAGCGGACCATCGCGCAGCGCCATGAGTTCGGTGGCGGCTTGCGTCAGCGCCTTCGAGACGGTTGCGGCGTCAGGCAGGCCCGCGGGATCGGCTGTGTAGACCGCGTAGAAATTGTTGAGCCCCATGCCGTCGTCGGCTTCGGTGTCGAGGCCGGCTTCGATGCCTGCGAGGTGGCGCGAAGTGCGGATGATCGTGCCTTCACTCGTCATGCGATAGGTGGTCGTATAAACGAGCGAATAGGTGATACGCGAGCCGTAAAGCTGCGGATAATTTTTCAAAACGGCCGACGCGGCGCGGGCTTCATCTTCCCAATTGCGCGAGGTCCAATCCGGCTCGATGCGCGGATCGATTTTCACGATGGGATCGGCTTGCGAGAAATCGTCGATTTCGGGCGGCTTGGTGAGGCTGCGAAGAAACGCCTGCTTGATCGACATCTGCGTCACGGCGGCTTTGTACGCCTGATCGGTGGCGAGCCAGAGATCCTGGCGGAGAGAATTGTAGTCGCGATCGATGCCGACCTGGCCCGTGGAGCCGAGGAAGCCCTGAAAGCCGTCTTCGCTGATGAAATTGGAACTGTCGAGATGATAGTTGCCGACGCGGACATCGACGCTCATGAAGCGGCTGCGCGAAGTGGAGCTCGAAAGCAGCGCGCCGAATGACGCGGTGACTGTGCGGATATCGAGATCGAGTAGGCGGTATTCAACGTAGAACGGCTTGTCCACGCCGGGCAGAGCGAGTCGCGTGCGCGAGCGCTCCATTTCGTCGCGCATGGCATGAAGGGTTTGATCGTTTTCGCCGGCAGGAATCGTGAGTTCTTGCGCGGGAGCGCCTGCGGCGCGCGCAGGCGTACGATTCGCGAAAGCGGGCGCAGCGGCGAGAGACATCGCGCAGGAGGCGAGCAGGGCGATTGCCGGAAATTTTTTCACTGGCCCTGTCCATTCGCCTGCGGATCATGCGCCGGCGGCGGCAG
>Ga0335079_10010265_pt1 | contig 10661 bp, 6 predicted proteins | sample Lox_Sample_33_FD_206719 | JGI IMG/M metagenome (GOLD analysis project Ga0335079, IMG submission 206719) | Soil microbial communities from Loxahatchee National Wildlife Refuge, Florida, United States - Lox_Sample_3.3 | ecosystem: Environmental > Terrestrial > Soil > Wetlands | place: USA: Florida... | reverse complement strand
TGTCCCCAAGAGTGGATTCGTCTCATGCGCCCCAATGCTGCTGCCTGTGTCTAACGCATTTGCCAGCACCATGCTAACAACACTCCAGCGCCACAGCTTCGACTTCTTCGGTTGCTGGGCGAGTTGTTCACCTGGGTATGCGGGCAACGTCAGGATTGCGACGAGTACAAGCCTAGCGGCAAATGCTTTCATAACTACCGCCTCACCGTAGCGTGAGAGGTTTCATCCGGATAAGTCATCGTTGGTTAGCGAACTAACGTCCACGCCACCGATCGGCAGACGGGGCCCGGTTCTTTAGCGCTCCAGATGCCAACGTTTCATCTGGAACCAAGCTTTCGTATCGATAGATGTGCGTTATCGACCAGCAAGGTCTAAAAAAAGCGGAGTGGCCGGGGAACTCGCACGGTGTGTGCAGTCCGTTCGGTTAGGCCGGATTCCCGGACGCCACGTGATTTAGGAGGGTTGGAAGTTACCGCGAACTCGACAGAAGTTCTGCAATCTCGCGCAGTTTGCTTTTGAGCTGAGGGGCTTTATCGACGTCGGGGTTTACGCGGAGCGCGGCTTCGATGTTTTCCTTGGTGTGGAGCAGGTTCTGCCGCCCCCCGTCGCGGTTATATAGCCCGGTGTACGCTTCCGAGAGTTGAATGTACGCATCGGAATCGTTTTTGTCGTATCCGAGCAGGCGGTTGCAGTATGCGATCGCACGCTGGTAATTTTCTCTACCGTTTTCGGCCGCGCACAGTCCGAAATATGCACTCTCCGCTTGTGAGATGTAGATGACACGCCGCCCGCTGCGATTTTTCGTCAAGCCCATCCCGATTGCCCAGAAGGCGACTTTGCGCACGAAATGGGAGCCGAACTCCTGGAGCTCCAGCACCTGCCGATAATCCTCGGCGGCTTCTTCGAAACGGCTCTGCGCGCGCCGGGCTTCGGCGCGCAAAAGGTACGCCTGGGGCAGGGAATCGTCGAGCGCGATGGCGGCATTGGCAGCGACTTCTGCCTCCTTCGGCCGGTCCGCGAGGAACAGCGCCTCCGCCAGCAGACTCTGGACCTCCGAATTCTTCGGCTCCTGCAGGGCCGCTCGCTGCAGTTGCCGCACGGCTTCCGGATAATCGCCGCTCTCCATCAGGAGCGTGCTGTAGGTACTGCGCGCTTCCACAAAGTCGTCGTCGGTCATCACCGCCCGGCGGCATGTTTCGAGCGCCTGGTGCGTCTGTTCCTGCGCCTGCTGCACACGGCACAAGCCGAGCATTGCCAGGCTGAAGTCCGCCTGCTCTTTTATCGCCTGCGAGAACCGGTCGGCGGCCCGTTTGAGGTCGGCTTTCGAGGCGCCCGATGTCCGCCAGATCTTCTCGCCTTCGTCGTAAAGAGCCTTCGCCGAGGGCTTGACGGAGCGCTGAATCAAAAGCCGTAACGACACCGTTTGGGAAGCGCCCGGCGCCACATTGATCTCGATCGAAACCGGCTCATACCCCATCCGGGAGCCGCGAACGGTGTGCGTCCCCGACGACAGTCCCGGGATGCTGAGTGGATTGCCGGGGCCGGCGGTTCCTTGGCGTTGGCCGTCGACCGAAACCTCCACGCCTTCGAGATTCACCTCGACGGTGATGCTGCCGTTCGACAACTCCGGCAGGCTGGCGGAAATCTTTTGTCTTCGGCTGCTGCTGTACCCGAGCACCAGGTCATCGGGAAAATCACCGAACTCGATTGGGGTTTGCTTTTGGCCGCGTTCGCGCACATACAAGCTCACCTCGCGCTTCACGTAGGTAAGCAGCTCGTCCGCCGTCACCACGCCATCCTTCGGATCGACGTCCGCATCTCCTTGCCATCCTTTGGTAAGGAAATAGCTGAACGCGCCGGCGCCTCCGCCCAGTTGCGGATCCTCGTAGCTGCGCTCTCCGGCTCGGCTCGATACCAAGGTCAAAAACACTTGGGGCAGCGCGCTCAAGCTCTGATTTATGCGCAGGAAGCTGCTGGCGGGAGATACCTTGCCCGCGTGACACGCATCCACCAGCAGGATCTTGCGGTGCGATTGCACGCGCTCCGACAGCACTTGTCCCAGCCGGTCCATGGGATACGCAGTCTCCGCCAGCCGCCCCGGGTCCACGTCGTACGGCACCAGATAGCCCCGGCCGGCATCGTCGACCACCCCGTGGCCGACAAAGAACACCACCACGCGGTCGTTTTCCTGGGCCTTCGATGGCAACCAGTTTTCCACCGTATTCCGGATGTTCTCCAGCGTTGCTCGCTCGCCTGTCAGCTTCACGACGTTTTCAAATTCGAAGTTTCCCGCTTCCTTGTCGATCAGCGTGGCAACCAGATTCTCCGCGTCCCTTTCGGCAAACGGCAGCCAATCGTCCTTCGACAAGTTCTTGAACGCGGAAGTGCCGATCACCACGGCGTAGCCGCGCGGCACCGTGACCGGCGCCTTCAACTGATCGGCTGTAGGAGGCCGCCGGTGCAGGTCCTGGCCTTTCAGGGGCTCGTCACGGCTCTGCCCGATCGCCTGGAAGCCGAGCAGCAACAGTACGGAAAGAGAAAGAACGCGGGCCATCACTGTGAAAACAGGATACCGCGGCCCGCGGCCGGTTTCAGTGCGCCCCGGCCGATGCCAGTTCTCGCAGCTTCGCGATAATCGCCACATAATCTTTATTAGTCTGGGTGCAATATTGGAGCGCCTTTTCGGCTTCGGCGCGCCGCTCGGCATCGCGCCCCTCGACCGCCAGAATCTCGGCCAGCGCCCAATGAGCCCGGTACCATTTTGGCGACCAATCCAAAGCGTCGTGGAGTTCGCGTTCTGCCGCGTTCAGATCTCCGGCCGAGGCATGCAAAGTGGACATCTCGTAGTAGCCCAGGGACGGAGAATCGGCATCTCGGGTCGCACGCGCGGCGGCGGCCATCGAAGCGCGATATGCCTCTGCTTTCACGCCGGCGTCGGCGCTTCGGCGAAAGACCTCGTTCATCCGGCGGCAGAACCACAGGTCGGCCGCGGTTCCCGGCGGGTTGCCGAAACTGCCCGCCCGATATACCTCAATGCCTTCTTTGAGCTTGCCCTCCGAGATCAGCCGCGGAAGCCGCCCCCGTTCGAAATCGGGTATGCCAACCATCGCCGCCGCGAAAACCGCAATCGCCGCCAGCGGTACGAGCACGGAACGCCAAATCCATCGCGATTTCGGCGAACCCAGCTCGGCGGTCGTGCCCTCCTCCCGCGCGCGCAGCCCGACCATCGTAATCACCAGGAGACCGATTGCTGTCGGTAGCACGAAGCAACTGAACTGCTGGCTGAAAACGGCTGCGGCGAATGCTCCGAAAAGCGGCCTCCCGAACGTGGGCTGCACGTGAGAGCGGCGCGCCAGAGCGATCATCCCCAGCGAAATGATTCCGATGAGGCCAACCAACCCCACCATTCCCCCGGCTACCCAGCTATCCAGGAATATATTGTGCGGAGACTCGTCGTAGTTATCCGGAAATGTGGCGGCGGTGTCATCACCACGAAACTTAGGGGCCTCCCGAGCGAAGATTTCCGGTCCAAACCCGAACAATCCACCATGCAGAGCCATGCGGCTCGAATCCCGCCACAGCAGTAAACGCGACCCGCCGGTGTCCCGCAGCAGCCTGTTTTTGTAACCCGCGGCAGTGCCGAGCCAAATGAAGCTTGCAGCCAGAACGGGAACGCCGATCAGCCCCGCGGTCACCCAGCGACGAAAACGCGTCTTGGCTACGGCGGCCACCGCCAGGATCCCGACGATCGCACCCAGCAGGGCCGCTCTCGTATCCGTGGTCAGCATGCCCGCGGACGCTAAGATGGCGGTGGCGTATCCCAAGTACCTTCTCGCCGCCGGCCCGGCGGTTCTCGCGAGCGCAAGCCCACCGCCAATTGCGAGCAAGCAGAAATTGGCGAAATAGATGGCATGTCCGAAGGTGGAGGGCGGGCGAGTGATGATGCCCGGGCGGAGGTCCGTCTGATAATACTTCGCGTCCAGAAATGGATCGAATCCCAGGAACTGAGCGAGGCCATAACTGGATGCCACCAGACCGGCGGCGCAGAGCAGAGTCAGGCAAAACATTCCGAACCGCGAATCCGCCTGAAGGCGCAGCCAGAACCAAAACGCCACCGGGCAGAACGCCAATTCAGCGGCCATCCCGAATCGCCGCCAGTCCGAGCCCACGATCGAGACAATCATCTCGGACGAACGCGCAGTCGAAACGACGAGGGATGCCGCGAACAGGCCAAAGAACAAAGCCCCCGCACGCGTCAGCCGGAAGGCATTTCGCTGTGGCGGGTGTATCGCGAGGCTACCCATCGCCAACGCGGTGCCCGCGAACAACAGGACTGCCTTGGGAGTTACATCGAAAAAAAAGAAGAGACCGGGGGCCAAGGCAAGCGGCAGGGCGAGAAACAGAACCACGGCCGCCGCCCGGTCCAGACAAAGTCGCGCCCTTTGGGCCGCCAACGCCCCGCCGCTCGAGCGCCGGTCAGTTGCAGCTTGCGGCAAAACCGGAGTATGGGACGGTAGCCGATGTTGTGCTGCCCGCATCATTCTGTAATGTCACCGAAATCGAGCCAATCGCATCGTCTGGGCCAGTCACTGTGAAAATCTGGTCGAGCCGCCCCCGCGGCTCAGTTGCAGCTCGCAGCAAATCCCGAGTACGGAACAGAGGCCGATGTTGTGCTGCCCGCGTCGTTTGCGAGCGTCACCGTAATCGACCCGATTGCATTATCCGGACCGCTTACCGTGAAAGTCTGGTCCAGTAAGAATTGTCCGCCGGTTGTGACCGAAGTCGTGCCCTGGTACCAGGAGGTAAACTTCCCGATAAGATCGGCGCCGGCGGGCAAGTTAGTCGTATTCAAAGTCCCCGTACCGCTGCCGGCGAACTGATAACTGGCGGCTGTAACATCCCGTCTGGACGAGTAGCCGCTCACGCATACATCGAAGCCAGATGCAGTCTTGTTGGCGAGTTTGATCGCAGTGATTTTTGGGCCCGATCGCGGCACCACCATCGTCCCGATAATCGGATTCGGCGGAGCCGTCCCCTGGTAGGTGCTGATCACCGTGGAGATCGTGCCGGCGACGGTTCCCGCCTGTACGGCCGCATTTGCCGGAGACAGCGTCGCTGTGGTTTGCCCGGTCGCAAAACTAAACCCGACGGTGGTCACAGGCGTCGTGCCGCTGACGAACGTCACCTCGGGATCGGAGCTCACCTGGTTCACGGCGTCGCTTGCAAATCGCAGCGACAAAATGCCCGTAGATGGTGTTAGCGCGGCGGCCGGCAACGTGACTGAGAAGGTGTTGGTTGCGGTCGCGGAAACGTTAGCGCCGTTGCCCCCGGTCACGGATACGGTCGGAAGAGCGGCCGGGGCGGATATTGTGAAGTTTGCAGCCGGAGATGGTGAACCCGTCGGATTGGCTACGACAACCTGCGCCGTGCCCGCCGCTGTCAGTAGATTCGCTGGAATCTGTGTGGTGATTTGAGTGGAACTTACGACTTGCGGATTCGTTAAATTTGTCGTCTGACCATTTAGCGTCCAGCGAACTGTTGCGTTCGGCGCGAAGCCAGTTCCTGTGATGGTCAACGGATTGATCGCCGAACTGCCTGCCGTAGCTGTATTCGGATTTAGATTGGTAATTGTAAGCGGGGTGACAACACCGCTGGTAACTGTGAATAACAGGCGGCCCGCTACGCCGCTATTCCCAAACTGTTGATATCTGAGTCCGGTCTGCCGATTCGTATCGAGGAATGCGCCAGTGATATGGGCGCCGGGGTATTCGTACGACCGGTTCGGTGTGCCTGTCAAGCCATTCGAATATCCGACCGAAGGCGGCTCACAGCCACTGGCGCAGAGCCCGCCCACTCCTCCATTTACGTCACCCGCCTCCCATTGAATTTGGTTGTAGTTCAATTCGAAGTCGAAATCATTGGCTGCGCGGTCACTCCTGTTAATGATGACAATCTGAAACGTGTTGAGCTTATCAGCATGGGCGCTATAGTAACCAACACCATTCCACGTCGCTGCGAATGCCTGGCGGCCATTGACCGTGCCTGATCCCCAGGTGATCTGCCCCGACTGTGCGCTGGATGTATCGACGTCGGCAAAGAACGCCGCGATGATTGCCTCCGGGTAGCCCACGAGATTTCCTGGGTTGAAGGTCGCGTCTCCGTTTGCAAATGTTACATATCCATTTGTTCCGATGTATAAGCTGCTATAGGTTGAGCCAAAGAAGTTAACGGAAAACCCGATCCCTAAAGGGCCGCTAAAATTGTCGTCTACGCGTGGTTGAGTGCCCGCAGTTGTGAATCCGGTTCGAACCGCTTGCGCTGAAGCCGTTGGACTCATACAAACGAATAGAGTCAGAATGGCTACAAATAGGACGCGCGAATCGAATACCCACCGCATATGATCAGTCTTACGCGCAACTCCAGTGACCCCAATAACGCGCTGCCCGTCTTCCCGGAGCCCCCATCGTCACTCCTCAGTTACAACTTGCCGCAAACCCCGAGTACGGAACCGACGCTGACGTTACGCTGCCCGCATCATTCGCGAGAGTCACCGTGATCGACCCGATCGCAGTATCCGGACCATTTACCGTGAAGGTCTGGTCGAGCAAGAATTGTCCCCCGGTTGTGACCGAAGTCGTGCCCTGGAACCAAGAGGTGAACTTCCCGATAAGATCCGCGCCGGCGGGCAAGTTAGTCGTGCTCAAGGTTCCTGTGCCGCTGCCGGTGAATTGATAACTGGCTGCCGTAATATCCCGTCTGGACGAATAGCCGGTCACGCACACGTCGAAACCGGACGCAGTCTTGTTGGCGAGCTTAATTCCCGTGATTGCGGGGGCTGTTCGCGGCACCACCATCGTCCCGATAATCGGATTCGGAGGAGCCGACCCCTGGTAGGTGCTAATCACCGTGGAGATCGTGCCGGCGACGGTTCCCGCCTGCACAGCCGCATTTGCCGGAGTGAGCGTCGCCGTGGTTTGCCCGGTTGCAAAACTAAACCCGACGGTGGTCACAGGTGTTGTGCCGCTGACGAACGTCACCTCCGGATCCGAGCTCACCTGGTTCACGGCGTCGCTCGCAAATCGCAGCGACAACGTGCCCGTAGATGGCGTCAGCGCGGCGCTCGGCAACGTGACTGTAAAGGTGTTGGTTGCTGTCGGCGCGACATTCGATCCCTCGCCTCCCTTCACCGACACCGAAGGAAACGCCGCCGCGATTGCGAGTGTCAGCGTTTTGGAAGTCGAGAGTCTGGGGCTCGAATTGTCGGTCACAGCGATTGCTAGCGTAAACGTGCCGGCAGTTGTGGGTGTTCCGCTCAACACACCGCTGGTCCCGTTCAGACTTAAGCCACCCGGCAGAGCACTGGTGGTGCTCCAGCTATACGGCGCTACTCCGCCGGTTACCGCGAGTGTGGCCGAATAAGGCGCATTTTGGGTGCCGCCAGGCAAGGCCGTCGTCGAAATGGTCAGCCCTCCGGAGATCACCAGCGTCAGGGTCACACTCGCACTCAGCCTTGGATTTGAATTGTCGGTCGCCGTTACGGAAACAGGGAAGTTGCCTATCTGCGTCGGCGTTCCAGTGATGACGCCGGTTGTCGCGCCGAGGATCAATCCGGGAGGTAAATTGGAGCCACTCCAGGAGTACGGCGGCGTGCCGCCGCTCGCAGCCAGAGTCGCACTGTACGGCGTATTCACAACGCCCGCCGGCAAGGACGTTGTCGAAATTCCGATTCCCGGTGAGATGACCAGCGTCAACGTAGCCTTTGCCGTAAGCTTAGTCGGAGTGGAGCTATCACTCACCGTGATCGTCACACTGGCGGTTGCAATACTGGTCGGCGTTCCCGTAATGGCCCCGGTTGTGGAATTGATGCTGAGCCCGGCAGGCAGCCCCGTCGCGCTCCAGGTATAGGGCGGTTTCCCGCCGGTAGCGCTTACGGTCGCGGTGTACGGAGTATTGACATTGCCGCGCGGCAGCGAAGTCGTTGTGATGTTGACGGGCGGCCCGAGGCCCGACGTGATCGTGAACGAGAAGATGCCGCTCGCCGAGCCAAATGACGGATCGATGCACGTCGTCGGTGTTTGGCCTGTAATCGAGGCGATGGTGCCCGATCCCGTAAACGCGCAGGTTCCTGTGAATAACACCTGCAGCGAACCGCTGCTCGTGACTGAGCCCGTGGCCGTTCCCGTCGGGTTGACCGGCACCGTGATATCGCAACCTGAGGCACTGCCGTTAATGCTCCAGGTTCCAGTGAAGGTTCCTCCATTTGGCAACAGCGACGGCAGCGACGGTGTGACGGATAGCGTCAGCGTTCCGGAACCACTCCACGGGCTGCTTACACCGTCACCGCAATCGAGACTGCCGGAACCGGAGATTGGGCCGGTAAAGGTAGTCTGGGCCGCACCCAGGCATGCGAAAGCAGCCACCACACAGAAGCCCCTGAGCATTCGTAGCATAGTTATCCGCTGGTTCATTCTTGTCTCTGAATTCGGCCGCTCACTCCCGAGGTCTTGCCGGTGACCGGCTTGGCGTTCGACACAAGCCGGCTCTGCTGGTGAGCCATTCCGCGCTGGTACACAGTGGAGCAGGCGCTGTTTGGAGAATCGTCTGCACAACCGCATTCGCGCCGCTATTGTCGAGAGCGAAAAATTGCCCAGCCTGCACATCCGTGAGCCGGTAAGACGCGTTGCCGTTCAGAGGCTCCATCACAGACATCGCGCAGCCGCAGTCGAATGGCTGAACCGAGCCGTCCGCCAGATTCACCCGCAGCCCACCACTGCCGCCTCGCTGGCCCACCACCGCGGTTTGCGCGAAGCGATCGACCGCCACCAGGTCGGGATTGGCCAAGCCATCTTCCAGACGAGTCAGCACTCGCGTGCTGACCGCGCCCGCGACATTACTGAGCAGGTAAACTTGCCCTTGGCCTGCGTCCGCCACCACCGCGTCTCCGCGGCCCCATAAAAATTCTGCAGCGGTTGGGTGCCCCATCGGAAGCAGCAGACTCGTCGAGCCGTCGTTGGAGAGAAGCATCAATCCGCCCACCGAATCTGTCGCAACACCGGCGAGCGCTACACCGCCGCCATCTTTGATCGCGAGGGAGCTCAAATTCCCCAAATATTCGGGCAGACTCCAGGACGAAACCATTCGCGGAGCGCCCGGCACGCCGGTGACGCTCAACACCGTCCGGCTGTTCTGATAGTAGAGAGCGATGGAATCCCCCGACGGACTGAACACAACCCGATCCGGCGCCGAAGGAACCGTGTCCAGGGTCGTTGCGCTGTTTACGGCCCCGTGGACCAGCGAGATCAACAGAACCGATTGCGTGTCGGACGAGATGCCCACCACGTAATCCTGCTGCGGGGCGGCGTAGGCGTTTTTCAGCGGCAGCCCGAGTTCGAGCTCTTCCCCAAGAAACGCGGAGCCAGGCACGCCCGGTACTCGCCGGACGGCCGAAGCGTCACGGTCAAACACAAAACCTAAGGTGGGACCCGCGATCGAAAATGGCACCGTGGTTCCGTCCGCGGGCGCCGCTGCAGGGCGCGGACCGGAGACATCTCCGGCCTTAGCGCGCAGGTCCGTTGCACGGGGGCTCGCGATTGTGATCTGCGTCTGACCCCAAACCAGTCCGCCAATCGACAGTGACACACAAACTGCAAACACAAAAGTTCTCATGCGCAATGCTCCTCAGTGCCCGACGGTCGCCCCGCCCAAACCAATCGTGGTGGGCGAAGACGGAGGGGATGTCGTCGAGTTGCTCTTTCCGCCGGTGGCCACCTTTGCCGCCACAACTGCCGCTGCCGCGACTCCCGCCGCCACGCCCGCAATGACACCGGCCGAGATGCCGGCCGCCGCTCCCGCCGCTCCACCGGCCGCTCCACCCGCCGCAGCACCACCCGCTCCAGCGCCCGCGCCACCCGCGCCTGCCCCAGCGCCGGCTGCGAGTGCGGCCGCCGCGTTCACCGGAACCGCGGCAGTCAAAACGCCGCCGGGAACCGAAGCGGCCACGCTCATGCTGAACGCGCTGCTTGCGCCGGCCACAAACGACCCGCTGGAGGCCAGCCCGGCGGCGTTCGTCACCACCACTGACGTCAACCCGCCGGTCGCGAATGAAGCGCCGCCTCCCACGATCTGCGGAATCGCAAAGGTAACCGCGATTCCTGCCACGGGCGCATCATTTTGATCCGTCACCTTGACCACCGTCTGCGCGCTGACCCGCTTTTTCTTAATTCTCTTCGCGGTACTAGCACCTTCGACGACGCTGAGTTTGAATTTCTGAGTGGGTTCCGCCTTCGCTGCTTCCTGCGCTTGCGCAAAACCGGGGCTAACCAGGATGCCGGTTAAGATAAATGAGACCACCGCCCGTAAGTTCTTCATGGGTAATTACCTTTCCAGTCCACTGCGAGTTTCTTGCGATTGGAAGGTAGGTATCATGAAGCAAAAACCTGGCGTTGTAAAGGAGTTTTTGAGCATAGGAGTTATAGGCCGAACCGGCTAGATTCGACGTCGTTGGAGGCGCAAATTCAAGCCCGATAGCGTTAAAGCTTGTGCCATAATGCTGGGAACTGAAAAAGAATCCGGCTGCGCCCGGCCAATGGAGGATGCGAATGTTCACTCCAATGAGGATGCTGTTCATGGTGTCTCTTGGGCTACCTGTCGTCTCCTGGTGC
>Ga0335079_10010264_pt1 | contig 10662 bp, 7 predicted proteins | sample Lox_Sample_33_FD_206719 | JGI IMG/M metagenome (GOLD analysis project Ga0335079, IMG submission 206719) | Soil microbial communities from Loxahatchee National Wildlife Refuge, Florida, United States - Lox_Sample_3.3 | ecosystem: Environmental > Terrestrial > Soil > Wetlands | place: USA: Florida... | reverse complement strand
TTCCATGCGTTGATCGTCGCGGTCAGATACGTCAGGTCCACAATTTCTTTTTCGCTAAACTGCTTTCGCACCTCTTCAAAGACCGCGTCCGGTACGTGGGTCTGCGAGACCAGTGTTACGGCCTCAATCCACGCCAGCGCAGCACGCTCCCGATCGCTATAAAAGGGCGTTTCACGCCATGCATCCAACTCATAGAGCCGCTGCTCCGTTTCGCCGAGGGCGCGAGCATCTTTCGAATGCATGTCAATGCAGTACGCGCATCCATTGATTTGCGAAGCGCGCAGCTTGAGCAGGTGGATCAATTTGTGGTCCAGGCCACACTCGCCGATATATTTTTCGAGCGCGTACATCGCGTTGCTGGCATCTTGGGCAAAACGGCGGGCATCAATTCTGGGTTCCATGTGAGGCTCCTAGCGGTGCAGAGTGCGTGGCGCGCGCCAGGGCCAGGCAGAGGCGCTTCAGCCACGGTCTTTACACTGCATAGGATGACTGGAGCTCACGGAAGGATATGGAAGAATCGGCTGGCTTCGTATAAGTCGCTTGATCTGCGTTAGCGGCGGGCACGATCCTTACGCACCGCTTCATCGATCAGAGCGTCCAGCTCGCTGCGCGTTAACGAAACCTGGGTGCTCGAAGAGTCCGAACTATCACTGGTCTCCGGTAACTCTGCCCCTCCTCCCGGAGGAGGCGTAACAAAATAACGTGAACGCGCCGCCATCAGTTTTGCCACTTCGCGGCCGGAGAGCAGAACCGGATCGCCGGCCAACTCAGCGGACAACGTGATCTTCGCGAAATGCTCGATGGTCTCCATGCGAAAAAACGCGGTCATCAAATCGGGCCCGCAAGTGACCGCACCATGATTCGCCAGCAGCAGCGCGTCGTAGTGCGGCACAAACGGCTCGAGAGCCTGGCTCAATTCGGGTGTACCGGGCGTCGCGTAGCGCACCAGTGGAATTTTTCCCAAGCCAATGATCACTTCCGGAAGCAGCGCCTTATCCAACGCGCGTCCCGCCGCGGCAAAACCCGTCGCCGTCGGAGGATGTGCGTGACAAATGGCGTGCACGTCCGGTCGCATCCGGTAAAACAGCAAATGCATGGCGAGTTCGGAAGACACTTTGCGATCGCCAGTAAGTTGCCGTCCCTGGGAATTCGTGACCACCAGATCTTCCGGCGCGAGCATGCCCTTATTCATGCACGTCGGCGTGGTCAAAATGCGTTCATCGTCCAGGCGAACCGAAATATTTCCCTCGCAAGCCACAATGAACCCGCGCTCGTACATCCACTTGCCCACCGTGCAGATTTCCTGCCGATACCGAGCTTCCGGATTCGCATGGCTGGGCGAGAGGGAGCTGCCGTTCATGACCTGCACTCCTGATCTGGACTTTTCGGCCGACACAGAGCGCTCCTGCTGACATAAACGTTCCGGGCTAACGCAAGCGCTCCCGGCGGGGAAGTCGCGCCGCGCACTCTATCACATTACGCGTAAATGCCGCGCAGTTTCAGCGCGCTGGCCACGCGATCGATCGCCAGCATGTAGGCGGCGATTCGATTGTTCACCTTGTGGGCTTCCGCGTAGCGTACTACCTGATCGAAGGCATTCTCCATTACGTCCAGCAGGCGCTCGTTCACTTCACTTTCGCGCCAGAAGAAGCCCTGGCGATCTTGCACCCACTCGAAGTAGCTCACCGTGACGCCGCCGGCGTTGCCGAGAATGTCCGGCACCGTGAAGATGCCCTTGCCGTCCACGATCGCATCCGCCTGCCAGGTCGTCGGGCCATTCGCGCCTTCGCACAGAATGCGCGCCTGCACCTGGTGCGCGTTCTCTTCGGTAATTTGGTTCTCGATGGCCGCCGGAATCGCGATCTCGCACGGTTGAAATAGCACATCGCGCGCGGACATTTTCGTTCCGCCGCCGGGGAATTCCTGCAGCGGCTTCTTTTGCCCGTAAACCCACTCGATGGCCTTCGTGACGTCCAGTCCATTCTCGTTGTACAACCCGCCGCCGATGTCCGCGAGACCGATGATTTTGTACCCGGCCTGCTGCATGAGCTGCGCCGCGAGCGACCCCACGTTGCCAAACCCCTGAATCACCACGCGGCAGCCTTGCTTCTTCATGCCCAGCTTGGCCAGCGCCTTGTCGCAGCAAATCATCACGCCTCGGCCGGTTGCTTCGCGCCGTCCTCGCGAACCGCCCAATTCGATCGGTTTACCGGTCACCACGGCCGTCGTTGCTTCACCGACGTGCATGGCGTACGTGTCCATCACCCACGCCATGGTCTGTTCGCCTGTGCCAATGTCCGGCGCCGGCACATCGCGCTCGGGCCCCAACCAATCCGCAAGCTCGGCCGTGTACCGCCGCGTCAAACGCTCCAATTCTCCGCGCGACATTTTGCGCGGATCGCAAATGATTCCGCCCTTCGCGCCGCCGAACGGAATATTTACCACCGCGCACTTCCAGGTCATCCAGGTCGCCAGCGCCCGCACTTCATCGATGGAAACGTCCGGCGCAAAACGTATCCCGCCCTTGCCGGGTCCCCGCACCGTCGAATGCAGCACGCGATAGCCCACGAAAACATCCAGTTGACCGCTGTCCATGCCCACCGGAATGTACAGCGTAATTTCTTTTTTGGGATGCTTCAGATACCGATACAGGCCCTGCTCGAGACCCAGCTTCTTCGCCGCCACTTCAAAGCGCGCTTCCGCGTTCTCGTAGACGTTCATCTCTTCGGGCATATGGACTTGCGACATGCGGAAACTCTCCTTAGAAGTTGCAACGGCAGTGGAAGTCAACTTCGCGTACTTCGGCCTTCAAATCAAAGATGCAGGACCGAATTGCAGGCCAAAAGTAAGAACCCCGGCGGGCTACCCCATTCATTTTGCTTCGTGCCGCGCAGTTAACCGACCCGCCAGATTCGCCATTTTGGCCGGGCCGCCAGTATACGAACCTGACCAGTTAGCTGCAAGGGACAGGCCGGAGAACTGATCAACATGGTGCTCAGCGCGATAGACAGTTCGAACGGCTGCGTTGCTATAATCGCGCACTCTCGACCTTGTCCCAGGAGATACATCCATGCACCGATGCTCCTCTTTTTTGCTGGCCTTCGCGTTCTCGCTGGTTGCCAGCGCGACCGCTTTCGGCCAAGCTCCGGTTTCCTCTCTTGCCGACCTCACCAAAACTCACGACTACGTCTTAAAACGCATCTCGAGTTATGACCGCAGCGGCGGAAACGACGACTACCGCCCGCTCGCTCCCGGCGAAACATTGACGCTCCTCGATGAAGCCGGCCCCGGAGAAATTTCCCACGTCTGGATCACCATCGCCAACGACGAACGCTTCCATTTAAAAAAAATGGTTCTCCGCATGTATTGGGATGGCGAACCTGCTCCCAGCGTCGAAGCTCCCGTCGGTGATTTTTTCGGCCTTGGCCTCGGCGACTATTTCTTGTATCAATCCATTCCGCTCGCAGTGAGCTCGGACAAGGCTTTGAACTCGTTTTTCCCCATGCCTTTTCAAAAGCGCGCCCGCATCACGCTCACCAATGAAGGCTGGCAAAAAGCTGAAGCCGTATATTGGAACATCGACATGCGCGCGTACAAATCGGCGTTGCCCGCCGACACACTCTACTTTCACGCGCAATATCGCCAGGCCGCTCCCAACAAAGCCCTCGTCGGCAACAAGACCAATCTCGACGGCAAGGACAACTACACCTGGATGGAAGCCACGGGCAGAGGCCATTTCGCTGGCGTAACGATGTCGGTCATCGAAAATCAGGACGGCTGGTGGGGCGAGGGCGACGACATGTTTTTCGTCGATGGCGAGAAGCTGCCTTCGATCAACGGCACCGGCACCGAAGACTATTTTCTCGGCGCTTGGGACTTCAACGGCAAATCCTTCTCTTATGGCCTATTCGGCGCGCCCGTTGTCGGCCAGGAATTGCAAGGCGCGCACTGGTCTGTCTACCGCTTCCATCTCGATTCGCCAATTCCGTTCACGCAATCGCTTCGTGCCACCATCGAACATGGCCACGCCAACGATCGCGGCGACAATTTCTATTCTGTGGCCTATTGGTATCAGACCGAACCGCACGCGCCATTTCCGCAGCTTCCCGCGGTGCAACTGCGGTTGCCGCGGGTGCTACCGCAGACTCCTGCGCAGCAATAAAGCGATTGCAGCCAGAGAACTTCTTCGTCGATGGAAGTTTGCGCGAGCGAATCGCGCTTACTGAATGCGGAACTGCACCGTCACGGTAAGATGCATGGATACCGGCTTGCCGTCCAAAGCCGCGGGTTGATACTTCCACTGGCGCACCGCGTCCATCGCCGCCTGCCGCAACAGTGTCGGACCGGAGAGCACGCTCATCGTCGTCACTTTACCGTTGGCGTCGATCAGCGCATCGATGCTCACATCTCCAGAGATGTGCTGCGTCTTGGCCAGCGCGGGATACATCGGTGGAGTCGTCTTCAGCAGCTTGGCTGGCTTCACGTCACCGCCAATGGCCAGCGGTGCCTTAGGCGCGGCGGGCTGATTGGAGTTGCCCGGCAGCAACTCGGATTCGAGTCCTCCGGCAGCGCCATCCGTGCCGGACGAAATCGTCGGAGCAGCCACGCTATCGCGCGCAGCTCCGCGGCTGACCGTCGGCGCCGCCAAATGAACTTCGCCGAGGCCGGCCTTCTTCGGTTCCGGCTTGGCGGGTATCGCTGCTGGCGGCGCAGAACGAGCAATTCGTTCCGTTGAAGCGGCTGGAATTGCAGAAGCCGAGGTGCGCGATTCGCGGGTCATCGGCGCTGGCTGCGCCGTGATCGGTGGCGTCGCCGCAGGCGCATTGGACAGCGGCTCAGAAACTGTCGGCCGCGAAGTTTGCTGCGTTGTCGACGTGGTGCTTTCCGGAGCGGTTCGACCGGCGGGCTGAATCGCAGGCGCCGCCGTGCTGGTCGTAGGAAGCGCCGCGCGTACGTTTTGCGCTGTCGCAGCAGGACTTTGCGCTCCGCTGGTCGGGCGCAGGAAATACCAACCGCCGCCCGCCGCTGCCAGCACCGCCGCAGCCGCCACTCCGATCCACAAACCGCGTTTGGACCCACTTTGCGCCGGTTGGCTCAATGATTCGCCTTCCAGCGGCAGCAGATTCCCTATTCCCACAGCTTCCGGCTCTGGCATGTTCGCCGCAACAACCGGCGCCTGAGCCACCGTGGCCAAGGGCAAAGGTTCTGGCTTAACTTCTTCCTGTTCGCGCACGGCCAGCTCCGCTGCATGCTTGGCCTTTTCCCGTTCGATCAATTCTTGTGTCGACGTCGGCGCCGCAGCGTTGCGCGCCAGCGGCTCGAGCCAGGACGGAATCTTCACTTCTTCCGTATCGAGAGACGATTTCGCCGGTGCCGGCAGCGGCTTGCTGGGCACTACCGGTTTGACCGGTGCCAAAGGTTCTGGCTTCGCCAGCTCCAACACCCTCGAAATGCGGTGCGCGTCTGGATTCGTATCCAGCTGCGGTCCATCCGTTGCCGGCGCGGACGGTTTCTGTGTCGCGGTCGGCGCTGCGTTGGGCGTTTCGCCAAACAGCATCGAAGAGAGTTGCTCTTGCAACCGCGCGGCCTGCTGTTTCAATTCCTCAGTCGAAGCATCGCTGCTCTTCGCCGGCACATTGTTCTGCACCGTGGGCTGCGGCGCTGGAGGTTTCGCAACGGCGGCCGGCGGTACTTCCGGAGAACCCAACAGATTCGCCACAGAAGATGCGAGGGAAGCGGCGATCGTGGGTGTTGGCGCCTCAGGGAGCTTTGCCACAGCCACAGCAGGAACTGGTGGTTTCGCCACAACCGCTGGCGGCGCCGGAGTTGCCGCGGGTGTCTGCAAGTTCGGCTGCGCCAGCACGGGTGCCGCTGGTTTTGCTTCGGGAGCCTTCGGAATCGGAGTCGCTGCCGGAGCAGCCGGTTTGGCCGCGACCGGCGCGGGCGCTGCCGACGTAGTTTTTGCAACGGGAGCAGTAGTCGTCGCAGCAGCCGGGCGACTATCCGTCGGGAAGCGCATGCCCCAGAAGCCCACTACGGACTCTGTGAATTCCAGCTCCACGTAACCGCTGACATTTCTATAATTCTTGGATTTAACGACCTGGCAGACCACTTCCTTCTTGGTCTTTTCGTTCGTCAGAAAGAGGAGCTGTCCCGCCGCCACCGGCGAAGAAAGTCGGATCACCGCGCCATTTCCGAACACCAGCACAGTCTTCGTCGTCTCCGAAAAAGGCTCGCGTTTGTCGCTGCCTTCCACTGTGCGCGCGCCGTTCACGCTAACCGGCACTTCGAGAGCTACCGGACTCGGGCGCGAGGACGTTTCATCGGGACGAAATCCACTGGTGCTGCTCCCCGTGGCGCCTGCTTCCGGCGTTGCTACCAAAACTTCGTTTTCTTTGCTGGTTGGTGCCATAGCATTGTCACCCACTGCGCACTGTCAATAAATCGGCGCAAGCCGGCCTATTCCCCCGGACTTTTCGATATTCTTTGCGGGGCGGACCTTGCGGCCATAGTACGTGCGTACTGCGGTGGAAACACCTGTCCCAAAGGGCAGCCGCTGTTTAAGAGAAACCGGCCTGTTTGCTGGACTTTTTGGACGAAGAATCGCCTGGCAATTAGCTCGTCGCGTCGTAACTAACCGTTAGGTTCGGAGCTACGGAGTAGCAACTCTTCCTTGCCGCGAGGGCACGGCTTCCGCCGTGCCGGAAAGGCCCAACCAACACGGCTTCAGCCCGCGGAGGCGTGCATTCAGGAGCGCGACTACCGTTTCAGTGGAGGCTGGAATCGCTCGTCCACAGCGACCTGGTACCCGGTCACCATCTTGTTCGTTTCGTTGGCCATCCCGATCACCGCTTGCAGCTCTTTGAACATCGCATCGCTCATCCCTTTTTTAAAAGCCGATGCCGTATGCGATGCGATGCAGTAGTGGCAATTGTTGGTCACGCTGACTGCGATGTAGATCAATTCTTTAGTGAGCGGATCGAGCGCGCCCGGGGCCATGATCTGCTTGAGGCTTTCCCAAGTTCGCTTCAGCGTGGCCGGATCGTGCGCAATCGCCTTCCAGAAATTGTTGATCCAATCCGTTTTGCGCGTAGTCATGATGTCGTCGTAAATCGCGCGCACTTCCGGGCTGGCATCTTTATATTCGATCAGTCCAAAGGTCGACATGCGGTTCTCCCGTTTCCAAAAAGGTGGTGTGGAAAACGGTAGCAAGAAGCCGGCGTCTGTGCCACCACGCCATTGCTGTGGCACAGGCTTCAGCCTGTGCAAACGTCCAGAGTTGCCGGGGTTGCGAAGCTGAAAGAGGCTCTCGCGACAGCGCAGTGACGCAAATTCCCCTGCAATACTGCCCGCCTTCGCACAGTCCATCCCATAAGCGGACAGCTTTGTCCTGCAGCTCGCCCCTTCTTCCCTTCGTAATCCACAAAAAACAGACCACTTAAATTTTTTAAACTCGGCATGGAACTTGCCGCCAACTATTACGTCTACCGATATAGTATTCTCTGCCGCGAAAGACAGTTCCGCAGGCCGAATAGCCTGCCACGGTAATCAACTCGGGGGTGCCGCCGCAATGCCCAAAAACAACGAAACCGAATCTTTCCTCCCGCTAACGCCCGCTATGTTCCATATCCTGCTGGCTTTAGCCGACGGCGAGAAGCACGGCTACGCCATTCTCAAAGAAGTCGCTCGCCGCACCGACGACAAAGTCAAACTCAGCGTCGGCACCCTTTACGGCAATCTTGCCCGCCTCGAAGCCGACGGCCTGATCGCCGAATCCAGCCGCCGTCCCGAAATCGTCCTCGACGACGAGCGCCGCCGCTATTACCTGCTCACCGCGCTTGGCCGCGAAGTCGCCGTTGCCGAAGCACAACGCATGGAAGAAGCTCTCGCCCAGGCCCGCGCCAAGAAGCTTTTCCGCAAGCCGAAACTTGCGTAGTACCGGGAGGACTGCGATGCCCCAGAATCTGCCATTCTCGCAAAGGCTGTTCCGCACTCTGGTTCGCCTGCTGCCTTTTGACTTCCGCACCAACTACGAAGGAGAAATGGAAGCCGTTTTCCACGCGCAGCGGCGTGAAGCCGAGCAGCGCGGTGGCTTCTTCGATGCGCTCCGTCTCTGGAAGGAAACCGTCACCGGCATCTTCACCACCGCTCCCCGCGAGCATTGGCAAATTCTCCGCAGCGATTGCTCGTACGCCTTCCGCATGATGCACCGCAATCTCGGCTTCACGCTCATCGCGGTACTCACGCTCGCTCTCGGCATCGGCGCCAACACCGCCATCTTTAGCGTGGTTCATTCCGTGGTGTTTCGCGAACTGCCATATCCCGACGGCCATCAACTGATCTACCTGCGCCAGCAGGAGAAAAACATCGGCCAGCAGGACATCGGCTTCTCGGTCCCCGAAATCATGGACTACCGCGCCCAGAACCGCACTCTCGCTGGCCTCGTCGAGTATCACAATATGAGTTTCACCCTCTTCGGACATGGCGACCCCGAGCGCGTGCAAACCGGCGTAGTCTCTTCCAACTTCTTCGATCTCTTCGGGGTGAGCCCGCTCCTCGGCCGCGCTTTTCTCCCCGACGATGAGAAGCCCGATGCGCCGCCGGTCTTCGTCCTCAGCTACGAATACTGGAAAAACAATTTCGGCTCGGATCCCAATATCGTCGGCAAGACCTTTGAGATGAACGACAAAGTGCACACGGTTGTCGGCGTGCTCCCGCCGGTTCCGCAGTACCCCGACGAAAACGATGTGTACATGCCCACTTCTGCATGCCCGTTTCGCTCCAACAAAATGCACATCGAAGGCCGCGACATGCGCATGATGGAAGTTTTCGCGCGAGTCAAACCAGGCCTTACGGTGCAGCAAGCCAGCGCCGATATCTCCGCGATTGGTGCGGGCCTGCAAGCTGCGTATCCAAAGTTCTATCCGGAAAACGTCGGCTTCTCTGCCGCCGCCACTCCGCTCCGGCATGAACTCACGAAGGATGCGCGTCCCACGCTGTTCGTGCTGCTCGCTTGTGCCGCTTTTGTTCTGCTGATTGCGTGCGCCAATGTCGCCAATCTCACGCTCTCACGGATGGCGCGCCGCGAACGCGAACTCGCCGTGCGTACCGCGCTCGGCGCTGGCCGCAGCCGTCTTCTGCGTCAACTCTTAACCGAAAGTTTCCTGATCGCTGGTGCCGGCGGCGCACTCGGCTTGCTTCTCACCTACGGCACTCTCGAACTCCTCACCGATTTTGTCGCTCGCCTCACACCGCGCGCCCGCGAAATTCACATCGACTCGACCGTGCTCCTCTTCACTCTTCTCGCGGCTCTCGCCACGACTCTCGTCTTCGGCACGCTCTCCGCGCTGTTCTCTCGCGCCAACGTCGCGAATGGCCTCAAAGAAGGTAGCGCTGGCGCCGGCACCGGCCGCCAACAAAACCGCTTGCGCAGCGTCCTTATCGTCTGCCAGGTAGCCTTCTCCTTTTTGCTGCTCATCGGCGCTGGGCTCATGCTGCGTAGCCTCTACAATCTGCAACAAGTGAATGCCGGTATTGCTGCGCAGCGCGTGCTGGTTCTCAGAACCAATTTCAATTGGACCAAATACACCGAAGACGCCCAGACCGAAGCGGCGGTCCAAAAGCTTCTCGATCGCGTGCAATCGGAACCCGGCGTCCTTTCCGCCGCCATCTCCAGCCGCTATCCGTTCGAACCGGAAATGATCAGCGCCGGTCCGGCTGCCGCCTCCTTCTCCTTTCAGATCGAAGGTCGCACGCTCGCTCCCGGCCAGGCGCCGCCCGTCAGCACTTACACCTCGGTGTCGACCGACTATTTCAAAACGCTCGGCATCCCTCTCAAAGCCGGCCGCCTCATCGCGGACACCGACTCCGACAAATTGAAAGCTCCCCTGGCCGTCCTCATCAACGAAACTGCCAAGAAACTCCTCTGGCCCAACGAAGATCCGCTCGGCAAGCGCGTCTCTCCCGACGGCGGGCAACACTGGGCCACCGTTGTTGGCATCGTGGGGGACGTTCGCGAATTCGGCCTCGATCACGCGCCCTCGCCCGAGTTCTACGTCCCGCAGATGCAGGCGCCCCAGCCCGCGGCTCTCGTTGTCCGCACCGCCGCCGAACCGGCCGGCATGGGCAAAGCATTGACTCGGGCGATTCACGACGTCGATCCGCAGACTGCTGTGAACCGCATTCTGACTCTCGAACAGGCCCGTTACCGCTCGCTCTCTTCGCCGCGGGTGATCGCTAGTTTGTTGGGTGTGTTTGCCGGACTCGCTCTCGTCATCGCCACTGCTGGTATCGGCGGCATCATGGCCTTGATGGTCAGCCAACGCGTCCGCGAAATCGGCATTCGTATCGCTCTCGGTGCTCGGCCAGTCAGGATTCTGCAGATGATCCTGGGTCAGGGATTCGCCATGGCGGCGCTGGGGGTCGCTCTTGGCATCGCTGGAGCGGTCGCGCTCACCGGCCTCGTCAAATCTCTTTTGTTCGAAGTCGCGCCGAATGATGTGTGGACCTTCTCGGCGGTAGGTTTCATGCTGCTCGCCGCCGCCGCGCTCGCCAGCTATCTTCCAGCCCGCCGTGCTGCATCCATTGACCCTAACGTGGCTCTACGCGCCGAGTAGAACTCAAACAATGTTTTGTCCGCGCGCTGTAGCCGCCCTCTTCAGA
>Ga0335079_10010263_pt1 | contig 10664 bp, 12 predicted proteins | sample Lox_Sample_33_FD_206719 | JGI IMG/M metagenome (GOLD analysis project Ga0335079, IMG submission 206719) | Soil microbial communities from Loxahatchee National Wildlife Refuge, Florida, United States - Lox_Sample_3.3 | ecosystem: Environmental > Terrestrial > Soil > Wetlands | place: USA... | reverse complement strand
TCCCGCGATCAGGTCGCGGCCTGCCGAGGCTCCTCGTCGAGGGCCGCCAGCAGCGCCGTCTCGTCGGCCACGAAGCGGGCGGCGGTGTCGCGCAGCGACGCCGCCGCCCCCGTGCGATCCTGGCCGAGCAGCCCTTCGAGCACCCAGACCCGGGCGCCGCGCGCCAGGGCGGCGCGCACCGCCTCGAGGTTGCGGGCGTTGCCACGACCGAGCGGCACGTCGGTCAGCACCACCAGGTCGGCGCCGGCCAGCAGACGCAGGTTCTCGTCGTGGGCGTCGTCGCCGATCGGCGCGAAGGGCGCCTCGACGGCCATGGGCAGGTCGAGCTCGCGACCGGTGACCTCGTCGGAGTCGAGTGCGTTCAGCACGCCGGCGCTCACGTCGTAGCCGCGATCGGAGAGCTCGCGCATGAGGCTCGAGCCGGTGCCGCCGCCGCAGACCAGGTGCACGCGGCCGCGAGCGTGGCCCCCGGCGGCGCGCTGCGGCGAGAAGGTGAGAAAGGTACGCCCGGCGTGCCGGTGCAGATGAGCGCGCACGCCGTAGACCGCTTCGAGCACCTCGGGGGAGAGCGCCTCCTCGGTCGGCCCCCAGGCGGCGACGCCGCCCCGGGAGAGCACGAGCAGGCGCGTGAAGTAGGTGAGGGCCAGATTGAGGTCGTGCAGCACGCAGACGACCGTGAGGCCCTCGCCGTTCAACTCGCGCAGCAGCTCGAACAGGGCAAGCTGGTGCGAGACGTCGAGGCTCGACGCCGGCTCGTCTAAGAGCAGCACGCCGGCGTTCTGCACGAGCGCCTGGGCGAGCACGGCCATCTGCTTCTCGCCGCCCGAGAGCTCGGGGAAGCGGCGCTCGGCCAGCGCGGCGATGCCGAGCCGGCCGAGCGCCGTCTCGGCCACGCTCGCCGGCGAGCACTCGGAGCCGCGGCAGTAGGCGCCCATCTCGACGACGTCGCGGACCGTCAAGTCGAACTCCAGGGCGAAGTGCTGCGGCACGAGTGCGATCTCGCGGGCCATGTCGCGACGCCGGTACTCCCGCGTCGGGCGACCGTTCACGAGCACGGCGCCTTCGGCGGGAGCGAGCAGGCCGTCGATCAGATCGAGCAACGTGCTCTTGCCGCTGCCGTTGGGACCGACCACCCCGACGAAATCGCCGCGCTCCAGGGCGAACGAGACGCGCTTGATCACCGGCCGCTCCGGGTCGTAGGCAAACGAGGCCTCGCGCACCTCGACCAGGGGCGTCGCGTCGGGGGCTGCGTCGGCCGGCCGCCTGTCGGGGGCGCCGCTCACGCCCGCCTCCCGCGACGCAGCAGGTACACGAAGACCGGCGCGCCGATGAAGGTCGTCACGACCCCCACGGGGATCTCGGCCGGCGCGACGAGGGTGCGGGCCAGCAGGTCGGCCACCGACAGCAGAGCCGCTCCCATGAGCAGCGAGATGGGCAGCAGGCGGCGGTGGCTGGGACCGACCAGGAGGCGCACGAGATGCGGGATGATGAGACCCACGAAGGCGATGATGCCCGACACCGAGACGGCGATGGCCGTGAGCACGGCGGCCGTCACCACGAGCACCACCTTGGTGCGCTCGACGTCGACGCCGAGCTCGAGGGCGCGCTTCTCGCCCTGCAGCAGGATGTTCATCTCCTTGGTGAAGAAGAGCGGCACCGCCATGAAGGGCACGGCGATCAGCGCCGTCTCGACGTCGGTCCAGGTACGTCCCGAGAAGCTGCCCAGCAGCCAGTAGAGGATGGCGCCCAGGTCGTCGTTGGCGTGGATCATGACCACCGTGATGACGGCACTCAGCAGGTACGAGGCGGTCACCCCGGCGAGCAGCAGCACGTAGACGTCGATGCGGCCCCGGCGCCGCGCGGCCGTCCACACGAGCAGCAGCGTGGCGAGGCCGCCCACCAGGGCGAGGCCGGTCAGCAAGAGGCCGCCGGCCAGTCCGAGCACGATGGCCACCGTGGCGCCCAGCGCGGCGCCCGACGAGACACCGGTCACGTAGGGGTCGGTGAGCGGGTTGAGGAAGAGGTCCTGGAGGATCACGCCGGCCACCGCGAGCGCGGCCCCGACGACGAAGGCCAGCACCACCCGCGGCATGCGGATCTGCCAGAAGATGATGCTGTCCGGGTTGTGCGCGGCCGGTCCGGCCAGCAGGTCGTGCCAGAGCTGGCCGGGCGACAGCGAGGCCGGCCCGAGCGACATCGACACGACGACGCAGGCAAGCGAGATGCCGACGGCCAGGGCGATGCCGGGCCACCCCTGCAGGGCGGCCCGGCGCCCCGGCGCCGGCCTCTCGCCGTCGCCTTCTCTAGCGCTCGCGGTGGCCGTGGCGCCGACTCCGCGGGTCGTGACCGTGCCGGCTCAAGGCCGCATCGGTCAGGGTGTCGCCGACGCGCCCGGCGACGGCGACGCGAAGGCCTCGGGATGGATCGCGGCGGCGAGCTGCTGGAGCCCGTCGATCAGACGGGGCCCGGGGCGATCGAGCAGGTTCTGGTCGAGCACGTAGACCCGGTGATCCTGCACCGCCCGCAGGGCGCTGTAGCCGCTGCGCTTGGCGATCTGACCGGGGCTGGCCATGCTGCCCGTGGTGGCGATGTAGACGGCGGGGTCGTCCTTGAACAGGACCTCCTCGCTGAACGCCGGGAAGTTGGCGCCGGCGGCGTCGCCGATGTTCTTGCCGCCGGCGAGGGTGACCATGTCGTCGACGTAGGTGCCGGTGCCGGCGGTCATCAGCGGCTTGCTGTAGATCTCGACGAAGACGGCCGGCTTGGAGAGGTTGGCGACCTTGGCCTCGATGGCCGCGGCACGCTGCTTCATCGAGGCCACGAGCGGGTCGGCGTGGCTCGACGTGCCGGTGAGCTTGCCGAGCGCGGTGAGGTCGGCGAAGACACCGTCGAAGGTGGTCGGGTCCACCACGAAGACCTTGACGCCGAGATTCTCGAGCTTGCTCCGCAGGCTGGCCTGGATACCGCCGGCGGCGAGCACGAGATCGGGCTGGAACGAGACGATCTTCTCGACGCTCGGGTTGGCGAAGTCACCGATCTTGGGCAGCTTCTTGGCCGCCGCCGGGTAGTCGTCGTAGCTCGTGCCGGCGACGAGCTTGCCGCCGGCGCCGATGGCGTAGGCCATCTCGGTGTTCGCGGGGGCCAGCGAGACGACCCGCTCCGCGGGCTTGGCCAGGGTCACCTGGTGGCCGGAATCGTCGGTCACGGTCACCGGGCCGCCGGTGGTCGGCGAGGCGCTGGCCGCGCCCGTCGTGCCACTGCTGCCACAGGCGGTCAGCACGAGCGCCAGGGCGGCGACGGTGAGCGCGGCGGCCAGGGCGGCGATCCAGAGTCGGGGGGAGCGGACGGAGGTCATGCGGTTCCTTTCCTTGGTCAGTTGTCTTGCCTGCACGGGAGTCAGCGGCGGAGGTTCGGCGGCGCGGCCGGCGCGGGCTCGTCGGCAACGTCGACGAAGCGGTACTGGTCGATGGCGACGGTGCCCCGCCAGACCAGCGCGACCGGGGCGGCGTAGAGGGGCGCCTGGGTGACGACGGTGTGGAACTCGCCCTCCTCGCCGCAGGCGTCGACGCCGGCGGCCTCGAGCTCGGGCACGAGCGCCGCGTCGAGCCGGCGCCCGAGAAAGCGCTCGTCCAGCCGTTCCGTGTTGACGGCGACGATCGTGGCGCCCACGCCGGCGGCGAGAAGTTCGTCGAGCAGGGCGCGTCGCGGTTCGAGCCAGAGCGGCAGGCAGGCATGCAGGCCGGCCTGCTCGCAGACACGCTCGACCCAGTCGCGATGCGGCTGGAGGTCGATGTCGCCGAACACGCCGACGCCCAGCCCGTGGTCGTCGCGCACCTCGGCGAGGCCGTCGAGAAACGCAGCCTCGTAGTCGTCCCACGAGGCGCCGCGCACCACCAGCGGCACACCCAGCGCCGCCGCCTGGCGACGGATGAGCGAGACCGGCAGGGCGTGGCTCTTGGTGCGGCGGCCGTCGGGCTCGGTCATGGTGAGCAGCGCCCCGAGGCGACCGCCGCCGGCCACGGCGCGCTGCAGGGCGAGGTAACTGTCCTTGCCGCCGCTCCACGAGGTGAAGAATCCGCGGCCGGCGACCACATCGAGCTCGTCGCGGACGACGGCGCTCACGGCGTCTCCTGCGGCTTGCGGCCGGCCGTCGCGTCGCGGCACTCCGCGCACAGGCCGTAGACCTCGAGGTGGTGGCCGTAGATGGCAAAGCCGGTCTCCTCGGCGAGGCGCGCCTCGAGGGCGGTCAGGTCGCCTTCGCCGTCAAAGCGCACGACCCGCCGGCACGACCCGCAGACCAGGGGATGGCTGTGACCGATGGGCGGCGCCGTGAAGCCGATCTCGCCATGACGGTCCTGCACGCGCACGAGCAGGCCGAGATCGGTGAGCAGCGTCACCGTGCGATAGACGGTCGCCTGTCCGATGCCGGCGTCGCGCAGGCCCTCGGTCGCCTCGGCGACAGTGGCCGCGAACGAACCCGACGCGAAGAACTCCCAGACCTGCCGGCGCTGGCGGGTCATGGGGATGCCCCTGGCGCGAAAGACGGCGTCGATGGCGGCGGCGTCAGGCGGCTCGAGGCGCTGGGTGGAGGAGGCTGGCTTCTGGCTCATGGTTGAGAGAAATTATCAACCACGCCGGCCGCCGTCAACCGCTCCGGGGTGGTGACCGACGTCGCGACCAGGCCGAGATCAGACCCACGGTCGCGACAAGGCTACAGTCAGACTGCCGCCGCGAGAGTCAGGCCCGGCGCAGCTCGCGGGCGAGGCCGGCCGCGAACGGCGGCGACCACTTGTCGCGACCGGAGTTCACGAGATGGAAGAGGTCGTAGAAGTCGTTTGGTCGCAGCCCCGCCTTGGCCTGCACGTCGATGTCGGGCACCGCGGTGCGGCTCATGACGCCGGCGAGGTCGCGCCGGTAGCCGGCCAGATAGGCCTGCCAGGCGGGTCCGCTCGCCTCGGGGGCCAGGGGCTGCTGGAAGAACGTCACGTCGTAGCCCTTCTCGCGACCCAGGCGCACCGCGGCGGCGAGCATCGCCAGGTTGTAGGCGGCGTTGGCCGCGAACTTCGGCCGCTCGCGGCTGAGCTCGACCAGGCTGCCGGACCGGCGGGCGGCGCTGTTGGCCACGTCGTTGGTCGAGTGGTAGTGGTGAGCATAGCTGATGAGCGAGAGGTCGGGCGACCTGGTGAAGATGCGCTGGTTGGCGTACGAGACGGCGTAGTCGCAGATGCCCGACAGCAGCCCGGGCAGGCGCTCGCCGAGTGAGGCGCGGCCGGCCAGGGCGGCGGCCAGGTGCGGGCTCGTGAGAGCCATCGGCGAGCCGGCCACCTGCCGCGCGTCGGCGGCCGGGGTGGCCAGCAGGCGGTTCGGCGAGAGCCCGATGGCGAGCAGCCCATGCCCGCGCGGCAGGTTGTCGATCAGCGCCAGCGTCTGGCCTATGGTCTGCTGGTGAGCCGCCAGGCTGATGACGGTCACCCGAGGGCCGCCGGCGGCCGCGATGTCACCGGCCAGCGCGGCTTCGCTGCGCATCATCTCCATGGTGCCGGAGCCGCCGAACAGGTAGACGACCCGCCCCGCCGGCGGCTTCGCCTTGAGCTCGGCGATGCGATACGAGACGTGCACGTAGTCGTCGTTGGGGATGCGCAGCATGAGGCGTTCGGGCAGCACGGTGAAGGTGCCGCTCGCCACGAACCACTGCAGGCCGGCCAGCGCGGCGACGGCGAGCAGGACGGCGACGACGATGATCAGCGGCGAGTGATTGCGCAGGCCGGCCGCCAGCGCGCGTCGCACGGTGCTCTCGTCTCGCATGTGTCGCGCTCCGTTGATCGTCGCCCGGTGACCGTCGCCCAGAGAGCTCCGGGCCGCGCCGGCGCGGGCGCGCGATCCTGCATCCTCAGGCTCGGGCTGGTCCGCGGTCCGGCCGATTAACGGTACTCAGCCGCCGGGCGGCGGTCAAACGCGTGGCTTGCTAGAGGCCCTCGAGGGCCCGCGCCGGGGCCTCGCCGTCGTCGTCCGGGGCCAGATCGGCCGCGTCACTCGGGGCGAGATCGACCGCGTCGCTCGGGGCGAGATCGGCCTCGTCTGCAGGCTTCGCGTCGGACTCGCCGGCGTCGATCGGAGCGGCGGCCACCTCGAGCCCGAGCAGATGACTCGTGTCGTTGACGAAACGCACGCTGATCCAGCGGTCACCGGTCTCCACCAGGCTGAGGCCGCCGTGGCTGGTCGAGATCGCCCAGTGGCGTTTCTGCGGCACCTGCAGCACGTGGTTCAGGATGGTCCGGATGGGGCCGTCGTGCGACACGAGACAGGCCGCCTGCTGCCCGCTCGCCACGATCTCGTCGAAGGCCGCGATCACCCGCTCACGTACGAGGGCCAGCGACTCGCCGCCCGGCAGCCTGGTGTCCAACGGCTCACGGGCGAAGGCGGCCGCCAGCTCGTGGTCGGCCGTGAAGTCGTCCCACGAGCGTCCCTCATAGTCACCGAGGTCGATCTCGCGGAGGCGGGGGTCGGGGTGCACCCCGACCCCCGCCTCCGCACCCGCGCCTCCATCCGCCTCGCCGGGCCAGCGCGCGGCGATCAGGGCGGCCGTCTCGAGGGCGCGCGGCAGGTCGCTCGCGTAGACCGGCATCGGCCCGAGCACCGCGAGACGCTCCGCCACGCGCTGCGCCTGAGCCGCGCCCAGCGTCGTCAGAGAGTGGTCGCTCCAACCGGTCATGCGTCCCGGCAGGTTGCCGGCCGAGCGTCCGTGGCGCACCAGGTACAGCTTCATCGGACGATCATCACGGCGCCGATCAGCGCCACGGCTTCGGCCAGCTCGACGCCGAGGCCGTAGACGTCGCCGGTGAGGCCGCCCAGGCGACGGGCCACGAGCGCCTGCGCGCCGAGGGACACGGCGATCGCGACCAGCGCCACGCCGAGCGTGAGGAAGGCACCGGTGGCGCCCGGCCAGGCTATGGCCCCGACCACGAGCGCGGCGACGGCCGCGGTGGCGACGGCCGCCACGACCGGACCGTTGGTGCTGCCGGCGCCGGCGAAGGCGGCGCCGGTGCCCTCGCGCCGGGCGTAGGCGAAGTAGCGCACGTCCAGGACGGGTACGAGGCGGGCCGCGCTCAGTCCGGCGATGAGGCCCAGGGCGGCGCCGGAGCGCGCGAGCGCAGCGAGCGCGCTCACCTTGACGACGATCACCGCCACGGCGGCAAAGACGCCCATGGCGCCGACCCGGCTGTCCTTCATGATCTCGAGGGCGCGCTCGCGCGGCGCGCCGCTCAAGTAGCCGTCGGCCGTGTCCATGAGGCCGTCGAGGTGCAAAGCCCGTGTGACGAGCTCGATGGCCACGATCACGAGAGCGGCGGCGAGCAGCGGCGTGACGGCGTAGAGCAGCAGCGCGTAGAGGCCCCAGGCGGCCAGGCCGAGCAGCAGGCCGATCAGGGGATAGAACGCCATGCTGGCCCACAGGTCGGCGGCCGGCACGGCCGCGCCGCCGTCGGGCAGGCGCACGGCGCTGAGGAAGGTCACGGCCAGGTCGAAGTGGCGCACGCGGGCGGCAAGCCACCCTCGCCCGCCGGCGGCAGACTGCGCAGAGGCGGTCGTGTCGTCGTTCTGCTCGTCGCTCATGTCGCGACGCTCTCCTTTGAGGCTTTGCCCGGCCGCACGCGCCGGCCTAGCGGCGCAGGTCTGAGTCGGCCTCGTTCGGGTCGCCGGCCACACCGGCGTCTTCGAAGGTGGCCATCTCGTCGAGGATACGGGCGGACGCCTCGATGATGCCCATGGCCAGGGCCGCGCCGGTTCCTTCGCCCAGGCGCATCTCGAGGTCGAACAGCGGAATCAGGCCGAGCTCGTCGAGCACCGCCTGGTGGCCGATCTCGATCGAGACGTGGCTCGGCAGGATGTAGTCGACGGCCTCGTGGCAGAGGCGCACGGCGGCAAGCACGGCGGCCGCCGAGATGAAGCCGTCCATGACGACCGGCACGCGGTTGGCGGCGGCGCCCAGCACGACGCCGGTCAGCGCGGCGATCTCGAGCCCACCGACCTTGGCCAGCACGTCGATCGGGTCGCTCGGGTCGGGCCTGTTGACGGCCAGCGCCTTCTCGATGACGGCGACCTTGCCGGCCAGCGCCTCGACCGTGATGCCGGTGCCGCGGCCCGTCACCCTGGCGACCGGCAGCCCGGTGAGCGCGGCGATCACGGCCGAGCTGGCGGTGGTGTTGCCGATGCCCATGTCGCCGGTGGCGATGATGTCGAGGCCGGCGCGCAGCTCCTCGTCGACCAGCTCGATGCCCACGCCGATGGCCTGCAGGGCCTCGTCGCGGCTCATCGCCGGGCCCAGGGCCATGTCGGCGGTGCCCATGCGCACCTTGCAATGCCGTATGCCGTTGGCGGCCGAGAGATCGGCGTTGACGCCCACGTCGGTGACCGCCACCCGGGCGTCGACCTGGCGGCAGAGCACGTTGATGGCCGCTCCGCCGGCGACGAAGTTCATGACCATGGCCGGCGTCACCTCGGCGGGAAAGGCAGAGACGCCCTCGGCCACGACGCCGTGGTCGGCGGCCATCACGGCCACGACCTTGCGGGCGAGCCGGGGCCGCGGCTTGGCGGTGATGCCGGCGAGCTGGATGGAGAGCGCTTCGAGGCGACCGAGGGCCCGAGGCGGCTTGGTGAGCTGCGCCTGGCGCGCCTCGGCGGCGCTCATCGCCGCCCGGTCGAGGGGCTGGATGCGGGCGATGGTCTGGGCGAGCTGGTCGGTCATGCGGGTGACTCCTCTTCGGTCGGCGAGGACGACGGGGGGTGGGGGGCGGGCCGGCGCCGGTCGGCGCCCGCGGTCTCGGTGGGATCGGCCGGTGCGCCGGCCAACGGGTCGGCGGCCAGCGCCTTGAGCTCGACGGGGATGCCGGCCACCAGCAGGTACACGCGCTCGGCGGCGTCGGCCAGGCGCCTGTTGGCGCGGCCGAGCTCGTCGCGATAGAGACGGGCGATCGGATACTCGGGAACGACCCCGAAGCCGACCTCGTTGGAGACGGCGATCATGGTCGAGCCGGTCTCGCGCAGGGCGGCGAGCAGGTCGTCGAGCGCCGCGCTCACACGCGCGACGATCGCCTCTTCGACCTCGCGGGCGATGAAGGCCTTGTCGAAGTTGCCGAGACCCTCGGGCTCGGTGCCGCCGAGGCCGCCGGCGGCGAACAGCAGGTTGCTGATCCAGAACGTGACGCAGTCGAGCAGGAAGACCGAACCGGCGGCGGTGCTGCGCACCGCCGCCCCCACCTCGAGCGGGCACTCGCGCGTGACCCAGGTCTCAGAGCGCGCGGCGCGGTGGGCGGCCACGCGGGCGACCATCTCGGGATCGTTGGCCTCGGAGGTGGCGAGATAGGTCACGGTGGGGGTTCCGCCACCGGCGGCGATGGTCGCCGCCTGCCGCGCGGCGAGGCGCTCGGCGAACGTGCTCTTGCCGCCGCGCGCGCCGCCTGTCACCAGGATGAGGCGAGCCGGTCGTTCGGGTGATGAGACCACCGCAGCCCTCCCACGAGGCCGTCATTGCAGTGACTCCCGGACCCTGGTTTCCTGGCTTGCCGTTTCGTCCTACTGACCGCGCCTTCCCACCCCGCGGGGCAGTGGCGGTGTGCGGCGTTCGTCGGCGGTCACAGTTGCGGGGCAGCGCCGGCTTTGCACCGGCTTCCCACGAGACCGGGAGAGCCCGCCAACAGTATGCGACGTCTGTGACCGCGTCAAACGGGGGCCGGGCGAAACCTGTCCACGGCAGACGCGCGACCGCCGCTGGCGGAGGTCGCGCGGCGGCCGCTGTGGGCGGCCGCCGTCAGTGCAATCGGTGACGGGGGTCGTCACGCTCGTGCGGCCTCAGGTCGAGCCAGGCGCCGAGCACCACCGCCGCGACGGCGATCAGCAGACCCGCCACGGCCACTGCAACGTCCAGGTTCATATGCCACCGCCCTCTCCGAGCCGCTAGCCCGCCCGGCTGAGCGGCCTCCGCGCCCCCGCGGCGCGCGCAGGGCGGGGGTCGCCGGCGTCGGCGTTCCCAGCCTCGGCGTCGCCGGCCTCGGTGCTGCCGGCGTCGTCAGGCCACGCATCGACGCCGGCGGCGTAGGCCACCCACCGCGCGTAGACGAGATCGCGCCGTTCGACCATGAGCCGCATCACGTGAGGCCGCGCGCCGCCGCGACCCGCCCAGTCGCCCCAGACCTGGGCGTCGATGCCCCGCGCCGCGAGCGCCTGCCGTACGTCGAAGAGCTGCTCGAGGTCGTCGCCGTGAAAGAGCTCGCACAGCTCGTCCGTGCACGTCCCGCCCATGTGTCCCTCCTCACCGCAGTCAGGCTGCTGAGGTCATCGCGGCCTCGTCGTGCTCCCCCGCGGCCGGCGCCGCGCCCGGCCGCACCACGACGACCGGACAATCGGCATGCTGGATCACCCGATAGGCGACGCTGCCCATCAGCAGGCCGGCGAACCCGCCGAGCCCTCGCGAGCCGAGCACGATGCTGTCGGCCTGGAGGTCGCGTGCGGCCGTCAGGATCTCCCTGGCCACCTCGACCGACCGCGCCGCCCGCAGCTCGCCGCGCGCCCTGACGCCGTGCTGCCTGACGACGTCGACGAGCGCCTCCACGAGAAGCCCCGCCTCGTCGTGAGTCTCGAGGTCGACCGTCTCGCGCCACGTGAGGCCC